>Ga0210408_10002971_pt1 | contig 15951 bp, 18 predicted proteins | sample IncBWH4MmetaG_FD_155471 | JGI IMG/M metagenome (GOLD analysis project Ga0210408, IMG submission 155471) | Forest soil microbial communities from Barre Woods Harvard Forest LTER site, Petersham, Massachusetts, United States - Inc-BW-H-4-M | ecosystem: Environmental > Terrestrial > Soil >...
CGTCAGGATGATGCAGCCAAGCGGCGTGCAGGGCGACAGCGCGGCAAAGCCGCTGGCGAGCCGTCCGGCGTTGTTCGGATGCAGGCCGTCGACGTCCTTGGCGGGATCGACGGCGTTGATGATGGTTTCCGTATGAATCGATTTCGGCAGCGGCAACTGCACCAGGATGCCGTGCACGCTCGCATCGCGATTGAGTTTTCCGATTAGCGCCAGCAGATCGGCTTGTGCGACATCGGCCGGCAGCCGGTGCTCGAACGACGCCATGCCGGCGGCCTGCGTCTGGGTGTGCTTGCTGCGGACGTAGATTTCGCTGGCTGGGTCATTGCCGACCAGCACCACCGCGAGCCCCGGCATCAGACCATGATCGCGCTTGACGCGGGCGACTTCATCGGCCACGCGGGCGCGAAGTTTTGATGCAATAGCTTTTCCATCGATGATGCGGGCCGTCATCTCAATCCTTTGTTTGGGCATGATCTGTTCGGAAAACCGGTTCCCACTTTTCCGGATCATGCCTTCGTGGTCATCGCGCGCAGCGCTTCGCCAAGCTTGGCGGGATCGCCGTCAACGGCGATTTGCTTCATCCGCGAGGTCGCCCCCGACCAGATCCGGACCTTCGCTTTGGGCACGCCGAGCGCCTTCGCGAGCAGTTCGGTCACCGCGCGATTAGCCTCACCGCCCTCGGCGATGGCGCGGACCCGAACCTTCACCACGCTGCTGCCATTGGCGAGCGTCTCGACCCCCTCGATCCCGTCGCGGCCGCCGCGCGGCGTCACCCGCAAAGCGACGCTGATACCCCCGGTGGAATGGCGCCAAGGGTTCATAGAGCCAAAATCAGAAAACGCTGGGATAGATGTAATAGGTGATCACCCGCTCGATGAACATGATGATCAGGATCAGAATGATCGGCGAGATATCGAGGCCGCCGAGATTGGGCATGAACGAGCGGATCGGCGCCAGCACCGGCTCGGTAATGCGGTACAGGAATTCCGCCACTGCCGCCACGAATTGGTTGCGGGTGTTCACGACGTTGAAGGCGATCAGCCAGGACAGGATCGCGGACGCGATCAACAGCCAGATATACAGATCGAGAACGATGAGAATAATGTCGAGGACGGCACGCATGGCGGATAGGCTCTGGGGCGGATGGGCTCTGGCTTCGGTCGGGCCTCAGCTAGATATCGGTTCCCCCCTCGGCAAACAAGGGAACTTGCCGGAAATAGCGCGGAAAACGCACCATTTTCGCTGTTCTTGACTTGGCCTTGGCGCGGATTGTAAATGGCGCCGCTTGTCGGCCGTATCGGTTAGCGAGGCGGCCGCGGAGGGGCCATAGCTCAGCTGGGAGAGCGCGTCGTTCGCAATGACGAGGTCGGCGGTTCGATCCCGCCTGGCTCCACCACGCTTCGCCTTCGGCTACGCGTGGCGCAGCCACGAAAGCCGAAGGCGAAGCGTGCCCGGCGTAGCCCGTAAAGCGCGTTCACGCGCGTCTTTGACGCGCTATGGGGCGAAGACGGGCTGGAGCAGTTGCAATTCGTTCCCGCGCTTCGGCTACACGTGGCAGCAACGCCTTTGAGCCGGTAACCCGCGAGCTACCTCCCCGTAAACCGTGGCGGCCGCTTTTCGATGAAACTCGCGACGCCCTCGCGGAAATCGCTGCCGCGCAGCGCCACCACCATCTCGCGGTTGGCATCGATGGTCGCTTCCGCGAGCGTCTGGAACGGGGAATCGTAAAGCTGCCGCTTGATCACGGCGATTGCGCTCGGCGAGACATTGTCGGCGAGATCGCGCGCGTAAGAATAGGTCTGCTCGCGCAGTTGATCCGGCGGATAAAGCCGATTGACGAGCCCGATGCGCAGCGCCTCCTCGCTTGAGACCCGGCGCGCCGACATCAAGAGATCCAGCGCATTGGCGTGGCCGACGATGCGCGGCAGCATCCAGCTGATGCCGTGCTCGGCGATCAGCCCGCGGCGCGAGAAGGCCGTGGTGAACACGGTGTTGTCGGCGGCAAAGCGCAGATCGCAATAGAGCGCATGCACAAGCCCGATGCCGGCGGTGGCGCCGTTCAGCATGCCGATGATAGGCTTCGGTATGGAGGGATAGTAGCCGTAGCGGGTCTGCCAGTCCGGCCGGCGGTTCATGTCGAAAGCCGGCAGGTTGGCCGCGCGCTTGACGTCGTCGGGATCAAGCCCTTTCAGCGCATCCATATCCGCACCGGCGCAGAACGCGCGCCCGGCGCCGGTCAGCACGATGACGCGGACATCGTCGTCGGCGGCGGCCAGCTCCATCGCATGACGCACATCGCGCTCCATGATCGGCGTCCAGGCGTTCATGCGATCGGGCCGGTTGAACGTGATGGTGGCGATCTTCTCGCTCACCTCGTACAAAATATGCTGATAGGTCACCGCGATCTCCCTCACGTTCTTCGTTGACGATCGGCGCGCGAACCTTTCGGCCGCGCCAGATAAGCCTGCGCTCACAAGCGCGTGGGCGTCGACACTACCACATCTGCGGATTTGAAAAGGTCTTCGAGGAAAGCGCGACAAAGCGCGCGGTTATTCCGCGGCTTCCGATAGCATCGACAGCGGCATGCGCTTGAGCCAGCGATTGATGAAATCCATCAGCCAGGCGCGCTCGGCGACGTCATACACCGCGCGATCGGCAAAATGAAGGTGACGCGGCCGCGCGCCCGGCAGATCCATCCGGCTGCGCGCGGTCCAGCAATGCATCATCGCGTAGGTCACATCGGGATGAAACTGAAGGCCGAACGCGTGCCCCGCGCGGAATGCCTGAACCGGGAAGTCATCGCCCTCCGCCAACAACTCCGTGCCGGCCGCGAGTTCGAATCCTTCGCGATGCCAATGGTAAACTTGATCCGGCCAGTTCGGGCACAGCGCCAACCCTGCTACCGTGGGGCGGATCGGGTAGTAACCGATCTGGGTCTGGCCTTGCGGATGCGGCGCCACGGGCGCGCCGAGTTGCTTGGCAAGCATCTGCGCACCCAGGCAGATGCCGAGGAACGGCCGCCGCTCCCGGAGCGGAATCTCGATCCAGTCGATTTCCTTTCTCACGTATTCGTCGGGATCGTTGGCGCTCATGGGCCCGCCGAAAATCACCGCGCCGGCGTGAGCATCGAGCGTTTCGGGCAGTGGGTCGCCAAAGCGCGGCCGGCGGATATCCAGCCGATGCCCCAGCGCCCGCAACACGTTGCCGATCCGGCCCGGCGTCGACTGTTCCTGATGCAGGATAACCAGCACCGGCGGCCGGGGCTCCGTGCTCGGGAGTGTGTTGCCTTTCGCTACGAAGGGCAGCCCATTTTCGCCAGCACTATTTGACCGGAACGGCATCGCTTTGCTTCGGCACCAAAGCTCCAATCTTACCTAAGTGATCGTTAATTTGGTGTGAGTCCGCGCACACTCTGGCGTCAGCCCTTGCCCAATTGGATCCGGGCGACCGCCGCGAGGATAAAGGCGCGGGGAAACAGCCGCAGCAGCAGCGGCAGCATCTTGACGCCGAGGCCCGGCAGCACGACGCGCTTGTTGGCCATCAGCCCGCGATAGCCCTCTTTGGCGACATCGGCCGCCGAGACGTTGAGGATCCTTGAATCAAGTCCGGGCAGGAACCCCGCCCGTTCGTGAAATTCCGACGCCACTGGGCCGGGGCAGAGCACGGTCACGCGAACGCCGCGAGGCGCGAGCTCGGCGTGCAGCCCTTCGCTGAACGACAACACATAGGCCTTGGAAGCATAGTAGACCGCCATTCCCGGACCCGGCAGGAAGCCGGCGATCGAGCCGATATTGAGGATGCCGCCGCGATTCTTGATCAAATCGTCCGCGAACCGCAGCGACAGATCCGTCAACGCACGGATGTTGACCGCGATGATGCCGAGCTGCTCGGCGCGGTCCCGCCTGATGGCCTGGCCGAAAATGCCGAATCCGGCATTGTTGAGGAGGTATTCGACCTCCACCCCTTGGGCGGCCAGTACGGCGGCAATCTTCTCGCCGGCCTCGGGCTGCTCGAGGTCGCATGGAATCACGATTGGCGCCGCACCGCCGGCGGATCTGATTTCACCGGCCAGCGCCGCCAGCCGATCCGCGCGCCGCGCCGTCAGGGCCACGCGATGACCGTTCGCGGCAAAAACGCGTGCCAGCTCGGCGCCTATTCCTGCCGAGGCACCGGTAATCAGCGTCACACGCTCGCTCACGGTCGAATTCTCTTAAATAGATTGCAGGATATGCTTCCGATGTTCTCGACGAGAGCATAGGCCTTAGGCGGGATGTCGCGGCAAAAACGCGTGCCAGCTCGGCGCCTATTCCTGCCGAGGCACCGGTAATCAGCGTCACGCGCTCGGTCACGATCGAATTCTCTTAAATGGATTGCAGGTTATGCTTCGGATGTTCTCGACGAGAGCATACGCCTTAGGCGGGATGCAAGCCATCTGCAAGCATGTCAGACGCCATTATCGGCACGTTCAGACGTGCCGCACTGCCGAATGTATAGCGACATCTTGGGGCTTATCGCGCCAGGCAACGACCAATCGCACGGCAAATTAAAAATTTGTCATGTCCGGTACCGCACACCGGACCTGACCGCCGGCATTCGCCTGCCGGATCGCCCCTGCCGCGCTCAGCTTCCCGCGGAAGGAGCAACCCGCCTGGCGGCAACACGGTGCTTGAGATCGATCCGATCGCGCGCCGAAACCCCGAGCAGATCGGCCGCGCGCCAGACCACATTGTCCTCGAACTCGCTGACCTGGCCGTCGGCATAGACCAGCTCCCACATCATTTCGACGATGCGGAGCCTGCCCTGCTCGTCGACCTGGCGCATGATGACGCTGGTGAAATGATAGAGATCGACCGCCTCGCCCTCGACCACCGTGGCGGAGGCGATCAATTGATCGGCGGCGCCGGGATCCAAACCAAAATGGCTCTCGATCAGGCCATGAAGCTTGCGTTTCTCGGCATCGGACGGTTCGCCATCGAGCGAGACCACGTGGATCAGGAGCGCGGTCGCCGCCAGCCGATATCCAGTATCGTCGAACGCGTGATCATCGTGCGCCTGCGAAGAAACAATTTCGGCAATAAATTGGCGCAGTCCGTCTAGCATCGTTTTTCTTACCAAAATCGCGTGAGTTCAATGGTCCGCCGGCCGGCGAACCCTTGACTGATATATGGATTGGAACAGCGATCGACGCAATCCAGTCAGGTTCTGCCCACCGCATTACGTTTCGGCAATCTTGATGTTCAACCAGCGCGTCGTTCCGGGGCGATGCGCGAGCATCGAACTATGGTGCGCAATTGCGCACCTGAGAATCTCGAGATTCCGGGTCTGCGCGGAGCTTGTCATCGGGCCGCGCTTTGCGCGGACCCGTTGGCGCATCCCGGAATGACGGTAATCAGGGAATCTCGTAGACGAGCATCTTGTCGGCGATGCCGCGCAACGCCGCCTGCTTTTGAATCGGCTTGATCGCCTGGCTTTCGAGGATTTCGACGACCGCAGGTGCATCGTTCACCGGTCCGGTAATGTGAATTTCCTGAGATGTCGACAGGCTCTGGACTCTAGCCGCGATATTGACGGTCTGGCCGAAATAATCCTGCCGTTCGTTGAGCATGACGGCAAGGCACGGGCCTTCATGGATGCCGATCTTGACCACGAGATCGTTACTGTCGCGCTCGGTATTGAGCTTGTCCATGGCGGCACGCATCCGCAAACCCGCGACGATCGCGTGCTCGGGCCGGACCCATGGCGGCACGCATCCGCAAACCCGCGACGATCGCGTGCTCGGGCCGGACGAACGTCGCCATCACGGCGTCGCCGATCGTCTTTACGACGGCGCCCTTCTCCGAAGAGATGATTTCCAGCAACGCCTGGAAATGCGCGCGCACCAGATCGAACGCGGCGAGATCGCCGACCCGCTCATACAGCGCGGTCGAACCCTTGAGGTCGGTGAACAGGAAGGTCAGCGAGGTGATCTTGAGGCGCTGATCGATGTTGAGATTGTCCGCCTTGAACACGTCGCGAAAAGTCTGGTTCGACAGCATGCGCTTGGCGGTGAGGAACGGCTTGCGCTTGCCGATCAAATCGTGAAGCGCGTCGGCGGCGATGAAGACCGTGGGCAGCGTCCGCACGCCGGCCTGATTGTCGAGCGACAGTCTTAACGGTCCCGGACGCATCGTCGTGCTCCCGACCGGTGCGTGCGCGTTGTTGTAGATCAGCGAAAGCTGCTGACGCTCCTTGGTCGGCTCGCCCTGAACGTCGATGAACTGGGCGGAATGTGTCACCGGCTCGAACACGATGATGAATTGCGGGGGCAGTTGCAGCGACAGCACGGCCTTTTCGCCGGCCGGCAGCTCGAGCGCATCCAGCGTCACCTCTTCGGTCAACGCTTCGAACGATTCCCTGTTGAGATCGACGCCCGAGCTCCAGAACACCTGCTTGAAATATTCCCAGAGCGGCAGCGTGTTCGGGTCGTGCGCTGCGATCCGCCGGACCCGCGGGCTGACCGTGAAGGAGACCTCGACCTGCTCGTCGACTGAAGCTTCATAGCCGCAGGCGCATAATCCGCAATGGTAGTCTTCAGGGCGCAGCGATTTTAGCGTGTCGTGTGCATCCAGCACGCCGCCGCAGCCGGGGCACAGCACGTTCCAGGTGAGATCGAACAGCCCAAGCCGCGAGGCATGGAGGAAGCCGGAAATCACCCGCTCTTCGTCGAGCCCGGTCTGCTTGGCAAAATCCAGGACATTGATGCGGTTGAGCTCGTGGTCCTCGCCCTCCTCGATCAGCTGCAGGATCGCGCCGGCCACCGCCGGATCGACGGTCTGCTTCAGCACGGAAAACTGGGCCTTAAGGTCGCTCATGCCGAAAGCCTAGCGCATGATCCGGAAAACGCCTGCCCCGCACCTGGATAGCGGGGTCGGCACCGGTTTTCCCTTAGCTAACAAACGCCGAATGCGTTTGCGCGGAGATCATGCGCCGTCTAGATGGTATCGCTCTCACCTACATGCAATGCCTCAACGGGATGTGACGGCAAACATCGGCGAACGATCGGGCTGGGTGGTCACCACGCCGACCGGTATTACCGGCTCCTTGTCGATGAGTTCGATGCGGAACGCACCGATCAATTTGGCCAGCGCCAGGGTTGCTTCCACCAGCGCAAAATGCGCGCCGATGCAGATCCGCGGGCCGACGCCAAACGGCAGATAGGCGAAGCGATCCGGCGGCGGCGCCGGCGGCATGAAGCGTGACGGGATGAATGCATTGGGGTCGCGCCAGAGCTTTTCGTGCCGGTGTAATAGCCACGGCGCGATGAGGATCACGTCATTCTTCGCAACCGGCAGGCCCGCCACCACGTCGGGCGCAATCGCGGCGCGGGCAATCAAGAAGGCCGGCGGATAGAGCCGCGTGGTTTCATCGATCACCGCGCGGGTGAATTTCAGCCGCTCGATATCGAGCGCGCCGTCCGCGTCGGCGCTCTTCGCCTCGCTCGCCACCTGCTCCTGGGTCAAGGGATCGAGTGCCAGCAGATAGAGCGACCAGAACAGCGCGGTGGCGGTGGTCTCGTGACCGGCGAGGATCATCGTCGCCACCTCATCGCCGAGTTGTGCGTCGGTGAAGGCTGCGCCGGTCTCGGGATCGCGCGCCGCGCCCATCAGGTCGAACAGGTCGCGCGGCGGGGCGCCGTCATTCTTGCCGGCGGCGCGGCGCACCGCCATCAGCATGGCGATGAACCGCGTCCACCGCTTGCGGAAGCGAGCGCGCGCGAAATCCTGCGGGCTCGGCCACGATAGCGGCAACATCAGATCGAACAAATGCGGGCGCGCCAGCCGCTCGCCATATTCCATCACGAAATCGCGCAAGGTCGCGCCGTGGCGGTCCATCTCGAACGAGAACATGGTGCGGCCGGCGATCTCGAGCGTCATGCGCTGCATGATCTCGCGCAGATCGACCGGCCCGCCGGGCGCGGCCTTGAGCTTGGCAATCGTCTCCTCCGTCACCGCGACCATGTGCGGGACCAGCGTCGCCACCGCACGCGGCGTGAACGCCGGCGCCAGCGTCCTGCGCTGGTGTTTCCAGGCGCGGCCCTCGGCGATCAGGAGACCTTCCCCCAGCATCGGGCGCAACACCCGGTAACCCGCCGGTGTGCGCCGGTAGTTCTCGTAGTTGTCGACCAGTACATGCCGGATCGCGTCCGGCGTATTGACGATAAAGCTGGAGCGCCCGAAGAAGCGGCCCTGAACGATGTCCTCTTCGTAAGCGCGCTGCCCCCAGGTCGAGATCGCGCTCTCGCGCATCGCCGCGATCCGGCCAAAGGCCGTCATGGTCTCGGGCGCCCGCGGCGGGCTCGGCGGCACCAGCGGCTGCCGCGCGAGCGGAATATCATAGGCTTCGGCTATGCTCACTGATCGACCTCGTGGTTTGCCGCTTCGATCCTATCAGGTCCGCGATAGGGCGGCCCTTCAATATTTCGCGCAGGTTTAGCTGTACTTTGGCCCATTGATGACGGCCTAAGTACTGGACAAAGCAGAACTTTCGCGGGCATCTCTTCAAGAATCAGCTCCCCGCTATGACGATTGCATATGGAACCGAACATGACCGACCAGCCGAAACACTCGATGTTCGCCGCCCACGGCGTGGCTGCGCCGCTGCGGCATGCCGCGTTCCGCCGCATCTGGCTTGCCAGCCTGCTCTCCAATCTCGGCCTGTTGATCCAGGGGGTCGGCGCCGCCTGGGCGATGACGCAGATGACGTCGGATGCCGACAAGGTCGCGCTGGTGCAGACCGCGTTGATGCTGCCGATCATGCTGATCGCGATGCCGGCCGGCGCCATCGCCGACATGTATGACCGGCGCGTCGTGGCGCTGGTGTCGCTGTCGATCGGGCTGACGGGCGCAACCGCCTTGTCGGTCGTGGCCTGGCTCGGCCACCTCACCCCGCAAATATTGCTGGCGTTTTGCTTCATGGTCGGCAGCGGCATGGCGCTGTTCGGACCGGCCTGGCAATCGTCGGTCTCAGAGCAGGTGCCGGCCGAGACGCTGCCGTCGGCGGTCGCGCTGAACGGCATCAGCTACAACATCGCCCGCAGTTTTGGACCCGCGATCGGCGGCATCGTGGTTGCGACCGCCGGCGCGGTCGCGGCGTTTGCAGCGAACGCGCTGCTCTATATCCCGCTCTTGGTGGTGCTGTTCCTGTGGAATCGCTCCAGCGAGCCGTCGCGGCTGCCGCGCGAACGGCTGAACCGCGCCATCGTGTCGGGCATACGCTACATCGCCAACTCGCCGTCGATCCGGATCGTGCTGGCGCGCACGCTCGTCACCGGCCTGATCGGCGGCTCGGTCTCGGCGCTGATGCCGCTGGTGGCGCGCGACCTGCTGCATGGCGGCGCGCAAACCTACGGCATCATGCTGGGCGCGTTCGGCATGGGCGCGGTGATCGGAGCCCTGAACATCGGCGCAATCCGCCAGCGGCTCTCCGGCGAGTCGGCGGTCCGCGCCTGCGCGCTGTCGATGGGCGGCGCCATCGCAGCTGTAGCCCTGAGCCGCCAGCCGGTGCTGACCGCCGCCGCCTTGGTGGTCGCGGGGGCGGTATGGATGCTGGCGGTCGCGCTGTTCAATATCGGTGTGCAGCTTTCGGCGCCGCGCTGGGTCGCGGGCCGCGCGCTGGCCGCATTCCAGGCCTCGATCGCCGGCGGCATCGCGATCGGAAGCTGGGGCTGGGGACATTTGACCGACATCGCCGGCGTGGAAACAGCACTTCTGGTTTCCGCCGGCCTGATGGTGGTCTCGCCGCTGCTCGGGCTGTGGCTCGGCATGCCGCGGGTCGGCGCGCGCAACGAAGACGCCGAAGTGCTCGAAGATCCCGAGGTGCGGCTGTCGCTGACCGGGCGCAGCGGACCATTGGTGGTCGAGATCGAATATCGCGTCGCGCAGGACAACGCCCGCGCCTTCCACAATGTGATGCAGGACGTTCAGCTCAGCCGCCAGCGCAACGGCGCCTATGGCTGGTCGATCGCACGCGACATCGCCGATCCCGAACTATGGACCGAACGTTATCATTGCCCGACCTGGTTCGATTACCTGCGCCAGCGCAGCCGCTCCACCCAGTCGGAGCGCGCGCTGCACCAGAGCGCGATCGCCTTTCATATCGGGCCCGATCCGGTGCGGATCCGCCGCATGTTGGAGCGGCCGTTCGGATCGGTGCGCTGGAAGGAAGACACGCCCGACCGCGCCGCCAGCGAAGTATTGCCGGTGGTTGCGACCGCCGCGGGCAGCAGTACGTGACGTTACGTCATTCCGGGATGGTCCGACCCGTCTACGTTCGGAGCGAGCTTCGCCGGGTAGAAGTCCGCCGAAGCGCCCAGCGCGAAGGCGGAAGGACCACCCGGAATCTCGAGGTTCTCCGATGTGCAATTGCACATTGTACTTCGCTCATTTCATTCGCGCCCCGGAATGACGATTGGGCTTACTGCCCGTGCTCGGTCAAGACCTTTTCGCAGGCCTTTGAGAGCCGGGCGCGGTTCTGCTTCAGGCAAGCCAGCACGACCTGATCGCCGTCATTGATATGAGCCCGGCAAAAGCGCGAGACATCGCGCGCACAAGCATCATGCCCCGGCCGCTGCTGCGCCAAAGTAGCCGAAGTCATCACGACCAACGGAATGACGAAAAGGAACCTGATCATCTGTGACGCCTGTATCCGGCGATGCACCTGCTGCATCAACGCGACCGGCGTCTTCTAGTTCGCAGCTCACCGCGCTGCAAGCATGGAAAGGCGTGAGCGGATGCTGCAATGCGACGCAGGTGGCAGCCCGACGGCGTCGCATTCAAGCGTAAGGCGCTTCGATCAGTTGGTGGTGGCGACCTTCTTCTTCTGGGCGGCCAGGTCGCGGTCCATCACGGAGCGGCAACCGCTGCTCAGCTCGGAACGACGCTTCATCATGCAGGCGGTAATCTTCGAGACGTCCGGGATGTCGGAACTGCACAAGCGGAACGCATCGCCCGTGCACATCTGCTGCGCCTCGGCGCTGAAGGCGAAGCTCGAAGTCGAGGCCAGCGCGGACAGCGAGGCGGCGAGAGCCAGGACCAAGCCGGCCTGGCGGACAGTGCTGGTGAAGGATGCGGTCATTTTAGGCTCCCATTGGCGCCGCTCAGGCGGGCCGGTTTCTGATGGGAGATACGATGCTTCCAAACGCGAGTTGCGACTGTGAGGTCCATCACTAACGCGATCCCTACTGTGACATCCGTCACAAAGGCCAACCTGCCTGAGATTCCCTAGTAATCCGGCGGCGCGTTGGTGGGGCGTTAACACTTCCTTTGCATGAATGGCCCGGCGCGACGGTGGCGCGGTTGAGTCAGTTGCGTTCTTGCGGTTGCGTCCTTGCAGTTGCGTTTTTGGAAAGACTAACGATGCGTGATGCGTTGGGCCTGATGCTGGCCAGTGTAGTTGCGGCGGTTGTCATCGCCGGAGTGTGGTTCTGGGCCTTTGCGCCGCGGGCCGATGCGGCACCGCCTCAAACCGTGGCCGCCAGAGCGGCCGAGCCGTTGCCGGCAGCCGCTCCGAAGCTCGCCGCCCGGGACGACGTCGCGGTGACCGCCGCGCTGCCGGCCGCGCTTCCCCTTGCTGCTGCGGCCGTGCCGACGCCGGTCCAGCCAAAATCCACCTGCGCCAATCCGGATGCGCTCGGGGTTGCCCGCGTCGTCGTCATCGATACGTCAGGCGGTCCGGGTTTCGGCTTCGAGCATTTCAAGCAACTCGATTTCCTGACCGATAAGGAAGTGGTGCTGACCTTCGACGACGGCCCCTGGCCAGGCAATACGCCTGCCGTGCTGAAGGCGCTCGACGACGAATGCACCAAGGCGCTGTTTTTCTCGATCGGCAAGCACGCGACCTATCATCCGGAAATCCTGCGGCAGGTCGCAGCCGCCGGCCACACCGTCGGCGCGCACACCTGGTCGCATGCCAATTTGAACTCCAAGAAGATGACGGAGAGCCAGGCCAGGGACGAGGTCGAGAAGGGTTTTAGCGCGGTCAAGCTCGCGCTCGGCACCAGCCCTGCGCCGTTCTTCCGATTTCCCCAGCTGGAGCATAATCCGTCGACGATGGCCTATCTCGGCACCCGCAACATCGCGATGTTCTCCTGCGATCTCGACAGCTTCGACTTCCGCAAGAACAGCACGCCCGACAAGATCATAGAGACGGTGATGGGGAAACTCGACAAGGCGGGCAAGGGCATCATCCTGATGCATGATTTCCAGAAGCACACCGCGGAAGCCTTGCCGACGCTGCTGCGCCGCCTCAAAGCCGGCGGCTACAAGGTGGTGCAGATGAAGGCCAAGGCGCCGGTGCAGACCTTGAGCGAATATGACGAGGCGGTGCTCAAGGAGATGAAGCTGCCGACCATCAGCTCGCGCCCCCTCAACAGCGTGGTGCAGACGGTTTCGCAGTGATCGTCATTCCGGGGCGATGCGTCAGCATCGAACTATGGTGCGCAATTGCGCACCTGAGAATCCCGAGATTCCCCGATGCGCAATTGCGCATCTGAGGGTCTGGTGCCAACGCACCATCCCGGAATGACGGCCATTTGCGATGCTCCACTTACCAGTAAATGCCGTGGCGATGCAGCTCGCCGATGATGCGCGCTTCGGTCCAATACTTCCTGTGCTTCGGCTTGTCGGCCTTGGCCCTCCGGGAAGGCTCTTTGCCGGCATCCGCCTTCGGCGGCGCCGCGGTCGTCGTAGTGTCGACGGCGGCGGGACGCTCGACGAATTTCGGAGTTTCCGCGGGCGCGGCGGGGCCCGCCGCCTCGGCGGTTTTGGCAGGCTGCGTCGAGGTGGCAGGCTGCGTCGAGACGGCCGGCTGGTCGGACGACGCCATGGTCAGGCTGCGCGACTGTCCGGCCTGAGCGGTTGCGGACACCAGGACCATCGCTGCGATCAAAACGAATTTGCGCATATCAAATCTCCCCTTGTCTCTCTGGATCGATTGGCCTCACACAGGAGACCTAACGCAATCGCGTGGGCACTTATGTGAGGCGGATCACGCAAAGCCGGTGGCGTCTGCAGCCTTGGGCAAAGTCGGGGATGGTCTCCACAGAACCGCGAAAGCCGCTCGTTGCAGGACAGCAGCGATGAAAAGACGGTTCGACGATCTCAGCGGGATTTCCTGACGGCCGCGCGCGGGCCAACACCCGATAACAAAGAGACCGCCCGAAGGCGGTCTCTCTGTAGCGCTGATCGAGGCTGAAAACCAGGCTACGCGAACGCCCCCGCCCGCCGATCTTGTCACCCAGCCTCTCACATCACTCTACGCGGGGATGGTTCGTGCTGTGGAGTCAAAAGGCTGGTTCCAACGGAGAAAACAACCGAGCGTTGCCCAGACGACACAAAAGTTTCACGCACGCGCGCTCGCAGATAACGGAAGGCATGCCGACACCGCTCCTTAAGGGAGAATTTACCATAATTTGCCAGGCTGAACTCGGGCCGACGAGTTGCGAGCTGATCGTCAACTCTTCATGCGTCGAGGAATAATCGTGGGCAAAGCGCTTTGGACGGGTGTGCTCAGGCACGCCGTAAGATTTCTGGTATTATCGGTCTCCGCGGTAATTCTATCATCCAATGCAAGCGCCGCGGATCTCCGCCTTCGCATGGATCCCACGCTCGCGCGACCCGCGCCATCGCCCAAGAGCCGCTGGCAACTCTTTCAAGAGTTCTTGCAGTGGAAAAGGCAGCAGTCTCGCTAGACTGAGTATGTCAGCGTCGCAGCCGCAAGCTGTTCAAATTCTATGAGAGCGACCCGTCGGCCGGGGCAAGTGTCGCGGGCATGTCTACGGCGCGTAACGTCACCGTCGCGACTGCGCACGGCGTCTCTGCCAATGCGGCGCATCGTGAACCTTCTTCGGCAGCCGCATGATGTAGTCCGCTGCATCCTTGAGCGTCAGAAGCGGCTTTCCCTTCGGCGGTTCAATTGGAGCATGGAAGCGAGCGGACCAGGACACTAACGATAGCCCATCGCCGCGACAGGCGGTCCCTTCCAATGAAAATCGGGCCGCACGTCAGCGCCTCTCTTGCCGCAGGCTTTGCAAATGAAGCGCGGCTCCAGATCGGAAAGCCTCACGTCATCGGGCCGTTGGTCCGCGCTGATCGCGATTGAGTGGCTGCAATGATAGTCCGCGCAATAGATCAAGATCCCGCGCGCGCCAGTGGAGCGCATTTCTCCGAAGGTTATCTTCTGCGGGCGGGTGACGGCGGGCATGGTTATCGGTCGACACCAGCGCGGTGGATATTATCGAAACCTCGCACCATAATGTAGACGGCGCCTAGCGTGGAAATCACTACGATGTTTCCTTGAAACGTTTGGAAAGCCTCATTGAAGGTTCCGCTAAATCCTCCGCGTCCAATGGAAATAGTTGTTCCAGAGAATAAATAGACCCGCAAAGACTTCCGTCACTCCGTAGAAGGCAGTGTGTTTCAATCGCATCCAGAACAGAATTCCCGCCATGGCGAGACCCCAAAAACAGGTCATTGCCGCCAGAACAGAATTCCCGCCATGGCGAGACCCCAAAAACAGGTCATTGCCGGTTCGCTGTCGAAAATTCGATAGACAGCAAAAGTCAGAAATGCCGCCGTGATCGGAAGCCAAAGGTAGGGCTTTAACCGCTGCATCTCGAAGCTGAACCTTGGACGGCTTTCTTCTCATCAGGTTTGGTCGGCTTGACAGGCACCTGGCCGGAGCCCTCGCAGTGCGGGCAATCTCCCGATCCGAAACGACCAGAACCGCGGCACTCTGGGCATGTTACGTATACTTCGTCGCCGTCGGGGATGCGCATAGTTCTCTCCTCGGAAAATACGCGGATACTCCAGCTCGAGGACATGCAGGAGACTCCGGAAGCGCTATCACGCCTTAGCTATCTGGGCCGCCCCGCTTCGTGCCGGGCGGCCCTTTCTCTTGGGCAATTAATTAGCAGGCGCCGCAGAGCCTGCGGTGCGAACCAACCTATCCGCCTTTTTCAGAACGTAGGTATTTGCCGGCTGCTCTCTCGCAAAAAAACTGATCACCACGAACGCCGCGCAAAATAGCAAGCCTACCAGCATAACTTTCCGATAGGTACGTCTGTCTGCACTGTGAAAAGAACTCGACATAAATCACCACTTACGCAACACGGATCTGCACCGACGCTAGCTGGTGATCATTTCCGGACGGCTTCGCAGCGATTGGAAAATGGTTTCGTCGGCACCCCCGCCTAAGCATCATCGGAGGCGCAGCGGTGTCCAGCTCCGCCGCTCCTGGGCGGCTTTTCGCATACTACCGGTGATTGGTGGCCCGCAACCCGAACCCCACCAGCGGCAGCGAGCCCCTTTGCTGCTTCTCCCATCGTCGCGCAGGTCGAGCCCGCACCTCTTCGGTCCGGCCCAAGCGGCTCGCGTTACGGCGGGTTGAAGAACAGGAACGCGGGGGCCATCAAAACCAGCACCCAAAAGACGTACGCCCACACGTCTTGGCAGAACTCGCGTTGCAGAAGGTACTTGGCCACAGCGGGAAACAGAAACTTGCCCCGCCTGCTCATGCTTATGGCGCAGCCGGGGCCAACCCGGACCGAATCCTCCCAGTCGGGATGCGTCATCAGGCTCACGTAGCGGATGGCCCTTCCGCACCACTCGCAATTCGCTTCAGGCGCGTCAAAGTCTATTTCACTCCACCGTCGCCATCCTGTCCGGGGCACACCCGGTTTGTACCGAAGCCCTGAGCGCCACATCTCTCCCGCCTTTCCACCGGCATAAGAAACGGCCCCGACCGGGACGTTGCTAACCCGGCCCGGGCATCATCGCGCAGAACGGGCCGATCGACAACAGATCAGCGCCAGAAATTCTTGAACCGGTCCGGCGATAGTTCGGTATATCGAACCGTGTGCTGGATATTGCGGTGACCAAGGTAGGCTTGCAGCGCTCGGGTATCGTGCCCCTTGTT
>Ga0210408_10002972_pt1 | contig 15950 bp, 4 predicted proteins | sample IncBWH4MmetaG_FD_155471 | JGI IMG/M metagenome (GOLD analysis project Ga0210408, IMG submission 155471) | Forest soil microbial communities from Barre Woods Harvard Forest LTER site, Petersham, Massachusetts, United States - Inc-BW-H-4-M | ecosystem: Environmental > Terrestrial > Soil >...
TTGCCCATCGTTTACCGGATCTTGCATCAGTCAAAAGTTGGAACCAAACCCGACTGGGGAGCCGCTTACGAGACCAATCAGTACATTTGGTGGCTGTTGGTACCGGCCCTGTGCGCGTTGAGCACGGCGCTGCCGCCGGCCCGCAGCAAGGGTGCATTGTGGCCCCAACGCGCCTGGCTGCCGTTGAGCTTCTTCTCCTTGTGGCTGGTGGGAACGTGGGTTCATCTGTACTGCCTGGGCTACGTCTATGACTTCGATTTGCGCCCGGAACTTCTGGCGCCTTCGGTTTGGATACTGTTCTGGGCGCTGTGCGTTTGGGTGGCGCGCATGTTGCCCGGTCCAAAGCCGGCCTGGAAAGGCGCGCTGTGGACGCTTCCACTGCTCTCCACCCTGCTCGCTGCGCCCCAAAATGGGAAGCAGGTATTTCTCGTTCTGACGGTGCTGAATGTGGCGAGTTACGGCGTTATTTACCTTCGTCGGCGAGCGCCGCTGGCGTTGCATTTATTGTTGATTTCGACGGTCGCGCTCATTGGCGGCTTGCCACAAGCGTGGGCTCACCACTTCGGAGCCGAAATCAATCGGGAGACGCTGCTCGGCGCCGGCGCGGGAATCTACCTGGTGGTGTGCGCCGCGCTTTCGCCCAAGCCCAAGATGGGGTTTCTGGGTGCCCTGGTGGCCGCCACGATCGTTAATGCGATCGGACAGCATCCTCAGACGAGCCATTGGGCCACCCAAATCGGTCTGGCTTTTCTACTTTTGCACAGCCTGCGATGGACCACTTCCCTTGAGGAAGGCGCCAATGCAGTTCGCTGGCTCACCGCTCTTGCTTGGGTCGCGCATTCTTTCGTGTGGACCCACGTGTACGGCGCGGGTTGGATGCCTTGCGCCGTGGCCATCCCGGTGCTCGGGGCCGTTTTGGTTTTGCGCTGGCTGCAGGGACGATGGAGCAGTTTAGCGGTGCCGCTGGCTGCCGGGTTGGTGCTGCTCTGCCCGCCCGGCCGCTCAGCAGCCGTTCAGCTTCAACTGGCTCCGGCAGGGTTGCTGGCGATCATCGGCAGTTTCGTCCTGTTCGGCCTGGGAACAGTGGCGGCGCTCACCAAACACCGTTGGGCATCACGATGAGCCTTTTCACCCCCGGGCGAGTAGCGATGCGGAGATTTGATTTTGCTCCCGTTTGCTTCCTCTTTGGATTCAATCTGGCGTGAGCTATCGGGCCTTAAGAGCACAGTCCAGAGTCCCGGTCCACCTGTGAATAACTCTTCACAGTATTGTCTGGCCTTGGCCAAGGCCTCCGTTTTAGACTGGGCCCTAGGAATCAAGCCGCGTGGTTTCTCGCGGCGGATGTCTTTCTTAAGAAGAAACGGAAAGGGAAATAATGATGTCACAAAAGCCATTTGAAAATGATTCGAGGCCGCCGGCTCCGAAAGCAGCGGCTAAACAGTCAGCCAAATCCTATCCGGTCGAATCGCAAGACCTTGACCGCCAGCAGGAGCGGCTGAAGAAAGCGGCGAGCGCCGGGGCTGCCGCGCCGCCGGCTAAACCATTGCCAGTGGCCGCCGCAACGCCACCAAAGCCCGCGACACCGCCGACGCCGAAGCAGGTTGTTCCCCAAGCCGCGCCAAAGCCACCGCAATCGCCCGTTGCCCAGCAGCAACCAAGTATTACGGCAACGACGGCGCCAAAAGCGCCGGCCGTTTCCGCAACGCTGGCAGCAGCGCCGTCACCGAAGCCGGTCAGCCAGCCAACCGCGCCGATCACGCCACAGAAGCCGGTCGTGGCCGCTAAAGCCCCGGCGCCGGCAACGCCCAGCACAGCCAATGTGAGATTTGCCCTCGTTCAACCACAGGCCAAGCTCGTATCGGTCTGCGGCGACTTCAACGGGTGGTCCCCCGAGGCGGCGCTCATGTCCCGGAAAGAGGGTGGCCGCTGGGAAACGGCGTTGCCGCTGCCAGCCGGACGCTATCAATACAAGTTTTTTGTCGATGGCCACTGGCTGCACGATCCGAATGCCCGGCAGAATGTCCCCAACGTCCACGGCTCGCTCAATTCGGTGATCGAAGTCCGATTATAGGGACCACGGAACCAACGGACCACGGTCGCTCAACGGCCCGGGTAGCGTGTGCGCACCGAGTACAGGGATGTTCGGGCGGAGATGAAGAGGGTCCGGCGGTCCGGGCCGCCGAAGACTAATTGCAAGGGCCGCTCGGAAACTTCGATGGTGTCGAGGAGGGCGCCAGCAGGGGTGTAAACGAAAACCTGGCCGGCGGCAAGGTACACATTGCCGCGAGAATCCACCGCCACACCTTCGCCGCCCTGCTCGGCGAAGGGCCGGAAGTTTTGGAGGCTGCCGTCGGGGTTTACATCGGCGGCCCAGGTTGTGAGCTGGGCTTCGTCGGAGAGGTAAAAGGGCCGGCCCGGCACAGCCGGGGCAAGGCCGAAGGAGCGGAGTTGGGGGCTCGATTTGACACCCCAGCTCGTGGCCCCGCTGAGGAAGTCCTCGCCGGCAGGTAGCACGACGGTGCCGTCGGGCGAAACGAAGTGAGCGGACGGATGCGACAGCGACTCGCGGTTAATGCGCCAGTCGCTTACCGGCAGGTAGAAGGTTCTCGCGGGTTTGGCGGCGACGGCTTCGGGCGTAAGCAGCGCGATATTGCCGTCCGGCGGCAAGGCGTAAACCTCGCCTTTGCCGGCAGAGGAAATGACGAGCAGATCGCCGGTTTTATCCACCGCGAGGCTGACGGGGTCGAGCGGAGCGTCGCTGACAGTTGAGAGAGTTCGAGAAGCGAAGGTCCAGCGATAGATGCGCTGCCAGTGAGCATCGACGAAATAGAAATCGCCCTGGGCACCGGCGGCGGCGCCGGAGATGTTAAAGAAACCGCCGGCCAGCTTTTCGACTTTGGCGCCGCGCGCAAGCATGGGCGCCCGCGCGGTGGGCCTGGGCGGCGGCGGGCGGCCGGACAGATCGAGCCAGGCGAATTCACGCTGGCGAAGCTCGAACTGGTGGCTCTGGTCATAGACCGCGGAGTCGAAACTCACTTTGCTGTTGCTATAGCAGTGGAGGTTGCGAAAGCGAATGTCGCGGGAGTTGGAAACTTTGACGGCGTAGGGAAACGGTTGAAAGGAGCTGATGACCCGGTAGATGTGGAAATTGGCGATGGTGATGTCGCGGGCGTCATCGAGTTCGAGCGGCAGAGCGAACCCGCCTTCGCCGCGCTCTTCTTCGGTCTGGAGCGCGTAGAAACACCAGTGGGCGGCGTGGCGCACCTGGACTTCGTGGCGGACATGATGTTCGCTGGACATTTGATAGACGCGGCCCTCGGTTTCGGTGTCCGAGACGAGCATACCGGCCTGGGCGAAGGTGGACGGGGTCCAGACATCGAGGAAAGTGCCGCCGCCGCCATCGGTGACCCAGAGGCTGGGATATTGGCTGTCCCAGCGGCGGACGGGATCGGGATCGGCGGTATGGTTGCTGTTATAAGGCAATTCACGCGAACCGTCGGGCTTGGGTGTGCCGTGGCCGCCGAGGAAACGAACATCGTTCAGCATCGAGTGGGCGCCCGCTTTCCAAAGAGCCGCCACGGCGCGCGGGTTGGCGCCGCTGGTGTAGAGGCCGATACCGATGACGATGTTACTGCCGCCTTGGGGAGCTTCGAGCAACGCTTTGGGTGCGCCGATGCCCTGGTAAGCGGAGGTGTTGTCAGGCAGGATGATTTGCGTCGCGCCCGGGTGGAGACCGATTAACACGGTGTCGGGGCGCAGCCGGAGCGTGTCGCGCACGGCGTAAAAGCCCGAGGGCAGGTAAACGGTCCGGTGTGTGGCGATGGCTTTTTGGAGGACCTCGGTGTCATCGGTGGTGCCGTCGCCTTTTGCGCCGAGGTCGCGCAGGTTCACCCAGGTGCCGGCCGCGGGAAGTGGGAGCAGATCCGAGACGACAGCCTCTGGCAGGGTGGCGAGCCGAGCGGCGTCGAAGGTGGTTTGGATTTGCGGCACAGCCCCGATATCGGAGTAGTGGAGGCCGTGAGAGAAGGTCTTGACGAAATAGATGTTTGAAGGGGCGGTGAGGCGCTTGCCGCTGTCACGCAGCGCGGCGAACACGGGCACACTGCGGCAGGTGATCCCTTCCATGTTGAGTTCGTTGCGGGGGTTGTGCTCGACGCCGAAGATGAACGCGGGACCGGAAACTTCCTCGAGCCGCGCATCCTTGACCCAAAGCTCCTCGGCCCAGCCCTGCTCGATGGCCACAGCGGTAGGGACGCGCAGGAAACGCGGGCGAATGAGGGTGAGCCCGGCCTCATGCTCGAAGACGGCCGCCTCGCGCTGGCCTTCGAAGGTGGAGTCAATAATGGTGAACTGCCAGCCCGGCGAGGGTTTGGAGGTCCAGATGGCAAAACGCCCGCCGACGAAACGGACGTCTTCGACGACGTTGCCGCCTTCGTGGATGCCGGCCATGGCGGGTCCGAGATGGAGGTCCAGGTGGGCAAGAAAGCAGTGCTGGGCGTAGCGGGCGCGCACGGCAACCGCGCCGGTGTTGCCCTCCTCAATCTCGACATCGACATTGGAGAGCGCGGAGTAGAAGGTGCCGGGGCTGGCGTCGGGAACGGGAGATGAGTTTGAACCTGGACTGCGCTGACGACTGCGGCCAAAGCCGGGACGTCCCCCGGCGAAGAAGAACGTCACCTTTTCGCGGGAGGGATCCTGAAAGCCCTTGGAGTTAGCCGGCAGCACAACTACGGGACGCGCAGCGCCGTACCCGATCACCCGGATGCCGGGCCAGATATAGAGAGTGTCACTGATGCGGTAGCGGCCTTCGGCGAGGAATACGATACCCTGGCCGGTCGTCTCGTGAACTCGATCGATTGCATGTTGGAGCGCAGCGGTGTCGTCTCCGCCGCTGGGGCCGGAGACGTAAACTGCCCTGGGATCTTCAAGCCGCTGCGGGTAAAAGGAAGCAGAGCCGGCGGTGAAGGCAGTGGCGGGGACGAGCAGGAACAAAAGAAGATAGCGCGGCGGCAATCGAAGCAGGCGACCGGGGCCTTGGGTTTTGTCGCTGAACATTTTCGGGAGGCTACCCGGGGCAGAGGGATGGTCAAGTAAGAAGGGCGGCAAGGAAGACACCATGGAGGCGGGCTTCCAGCTTGCCAGGGCAGACACATCCTTGACGTCTTTTGCCGTCAGAACCTTCGCGGGCTTGTTCGAGTTCCGAAACAGCCAGCTCGCTGAAAACCGGGGAACGCCCGGCAATGAGAGAATCCTACATCGTTGCCCTGCTCCCTTCGCATAGGATTGAGTCGATCTCACCCTAATGTGGTATGGCGTTTGACCGACCGGCGGGTATATGAAACAGAGATTGAATAAGACGATCCAGGTGACTAGGTAATTGGTGATTTCGCACAAAGAATTTGCGCAACCTGCTGATCGCCGTGGCGACTCGCCCTGGTGGCGAAACAACCCGCCCAAACCGCGCGCCAAAGCGTCTCTCACTCAAATGAAGTCCCGCTATTTCTTGCTGCGCGCGGTGGTTCTGGCCAGTCTGGTTTCCGGTTCCGCCAACGCTGAGTACCATTATTTCAACGTGCCAGGCGGCTCGGATGGCATTGTCCAGGAGGTCCGTTGGCCTTACTGGAACAACGCTTATTACAACACCTGGCTGAGTGACGGTTGGACCAGCGCCGAAGGCGTCGGCGGCTACTTCTACAGTGGACTGGCCCTGCCGGCTGCCGGAGCGCCTAATCCCGTCGGGACCAAACAAACCATTAACTGGAGCTTCTGGCCTTTGAGCAACCCGGTGAACATCACCGACACGATCAGCTCTTATTACGCCAGCCCCAACACCTTCTCCATGCAGACTATCGGCGAAGGCACGATCTTCCGCTCACCGGGAAGCTGGACCCTGTGGCAAACCAATGTCTGGTATCGCCTAGCCTTCCGCGCCTGGCAGCCCGTCAGCGCCGCGCCGCATCAGGGTTTGGCCGGTCAATGGCTCCGCGACCCGGTGGCCGGCATCTGGTACCACATGGCCACCGTCCAACTCCCGTTCTCCGTCACCGGCATTGACGGTTTGATGGGTTTTCAGGAAAACGCGACCGGCGGAATCCAACCGCAACGAACCGATTATCGGAATTGCTATTATCACCGCAGCGGCCAATGGAGCATGGCAAACCAGTTCTGGGTTTACGTCCACTCGAGCACTTCCGTCGAGAACACAGCCCTGATCGAAAACAACACCGCCGTCTATTACGAGACCTGTTCGACCAACAACACCGGCTATACCGGGACCTTGACCAACGGCCAGACCTCTCCCACGCTGGTGATGTCCAACCAGCCACCCGCGCCCGTCTTCGATCCCATCATCGTCAGCAATGCCGCCGCCAGCGTGGCTGGCAGCCAACTGCTCGTCCAGTGGCAGGTACCGGCGACGAGTTCGCCACAATTTGCCTACCAGGTGGATGTATTCAACAACCCTGCGTACACAGGGTCGCCGGTCGTGACCTTCTACGACGTCGCGCCGGATACGCGGCAGAAACTGCTGAACACAGGCGGACTCGCCACACCGTATGCCCGGTTGACCATTATTGACATCTTCAATCAGACTAACGCGCCGATTAGCATTACTCCCACGACCGCCACCCTGTTGGCTGCCACTACGGCCCCGGGTGCCGTCAATGGCCTGGCCTACGCCTATTATCAATCCGCCAGCAACTATTCGCTCGATTCGGCTGGCACCAACTGGAGTGCGATGCCGAACTTCGCTTCGCTCACGCCGGTTCTCCAGGGCGCGGTGAGCGGGCTGGACCTGACGCCTCGCCAGCGCCGCAGCGGCTATGCCTTCAACTACAACGGTTACCTTTACGTGCCCTCAAACGGCCTCTACACCTTTACGCTGAACTCTGACGCCGGCAGCCAACTTTACCTCGACGGCCAATTGGTCGTGAACTGGGACCGACTCCACAGCCCTTCCGATCGGAGCGGCTGGGCCGGCCTTCAGGCCGGTTATCACACCTTCAATCTGCAGTATTTCTGCGACACGCAGTCGTCGCTCTTCGGCTCCAGCAGCTATTTTGACACGCTCAGTCTTTCCTACGAGGGGCCAGGCATTGCCAGGACCGCGGTTCCAAACAGCGCCTATTACCGTGCGCCGGCAGGCAACGAGCCCGCCATCAGCCTTTCCTCCCCGGCAAATGGCGCGATCCTCTCCGGCGCCAGTGTGCCGCTGAAGGCCACGGTGACCACCAACCGAACGGCCCCCAATAGCGTCCAGTTCTATGTCGGCAACAACTACTGGGCACAAGGCAACGCCGCCCCTTACAGCGCCAACGCCTTCCTGTGGGCCAACGCCAACAACCCCATTCGCGCTCGCCTCACCTACAATGGCACCAACACTCTCGACTCCGACATCAACCTGGTCACCACGACCAACATAGCCCTGGCTCCGTGGCAGTTCAGCCAGATTTTTTATCACAATTACCCCAGCGGCGCGAGCATTCTGGGCGGCACCTATTCGGTTATCGGGGACGGCATGAACCTGTTGAGCCGACAAGTGAGTGGCGATTGCACACTGGTGGCGCATCTACTCGGATTGCCGAGCACCGCACCTGCACCGGACGGCTCAGCACCTAATTCAGGTTGGCAGGCGGGTATTATTCTGCGCGGCAACACGAACATGGTTCCCGGCTATCCTTGGGGCCAGACCACCACCGCCCCGTTTACCGCCGTTTTTGGCCAGGTGGATGGAGGCACTTATTACCAGGACGAGACCATGGTCAACGGTGGCGGCGGCTACTCCTCAGGCGACCTCGGTGGCCAGAAATGGTTCAGATTGCAGCGCACGGGCAATACCTTTACCACCTCCGTCTCGGCCGACGGCGTCACGTGGACGCCGGTAAGGACCAATACGCTCTCCGATTTCGGCACAACCCTTTACGCCGAATTTTTCACTTACGCCGGTCCTTCCTCCAATCCGAACATTCACTGGGCCAGCTTCAACAGCGTTAGTCTGACCGGAAACCTGCTGGGACCGCCAAGCGTCACGATTAACCCATCGCCAGCCGGCGCCTACACCGCGCAAACTTCGTTGCTAACGGCGTTGCCCAGCGGAAATCCGCCGTTCGCCTACCAGTGGCAGTACAACGGCATCAATCTGACCGGCGCGACCGATGCCACGCTCTCTCTGACAAACGTTCAGCCTTCCACCTCGGGCGTTTACACTGTGACGCTGACCACCTCAAATGGCGCTGCCACCGCCTCCTCGACGCTCACGGTGTTGTCCCCATCGCCCGCCACGGCCCAGGTGCTCGCCGGCAACCCCGTCGGCTATTGGCGCTTGAACGAAACCGCCGGCCCGACCGCTTACGACTCCGCCAATAACTTCAACGGCACCGGTGAAGGAGGCGTCGCTTTCGGTGTGCCGGGAGCGGGTCCGCCCGTGTTCACGGGTTTCGAGGCCGGCAACCTGGCCGCGCAGTTCAACGGCAGCAACTCTGATATCGCCTTGCCGGCGTTGAACCTCAACACGAATGCCGTGACCATTGCCGGCTGGGTTAAGCGCAGCGGCAACCAGACCCCCTGGTCGGGTATGGTCTTCTGCCGCGCCGGCGCCACGACCGCCGGCCTTCACTTTGGAACGGCCAATGAGCTGCGCTATACATGGAACAACTCCGGCAGTACCTATAATTGGAACTCCGCCCTGATCCCACCGGATGGAGTCTGGACCTTTATTGCCCTGGTCATCCAGCCATCCCAGGCCATAATGTACATGGCCACCAACGGAACGCTCTATTCCGCCACCAACGCCGTTGCCAATCCGGTCCAGGCCTTCGCCGGCACCACTTATCTCGGCTACGATCCCAACAGCTCCACGCGCCGTCTCAACGGCGTCCTGGACGAAGTCGCGCTTTTCAACTACGCCCTCACGCCGCAGCAGCTCACCCAAATTCTTGCCGCCTCGATGGCGCCAACACCTCCCTCGATCAACCTGACCGCGCCCGCCAGCGGCGCCAACTTCGCCGCACCCGCCAACCTCAACCTTGCCGCGAGCGTCACTACCAACGGCCACGCTATCTCCCAGGTCCAGTTTTATAGCGGTTCCACGTTGCTCGGCCAATCTGCCGCTCCCCCGTACGTTTTCACCTGGACCAATGTCCCCGCGGGCGCCTACACCTTGCTGGCCCAGGTTATTTATGATGCGGGCGCCACAACTTTCTCCCCCCCAGCCTTTGTTACCGTGGGTGCGCACCCGTCCGCTCCGGCCACGATTGTGCCAACGGCCCTGGCTAACAATCTCATTAGTGTCAGTTGGCCCGTCGTTCCGGACGCCTCGGGCTATGTCCTCAGCCGCGGCGGCGTCGCGATTGCCTGGCTCTCCAGCACCAACTATCTCGACCTTGGTCTTTCCGCCAATTCCACCTACTGCTATTCGGTAGTGGCGACCAATGTTTACGGCAATTCCTCCCCTGGCGCCACCAATTGCGCCACCACCACGAGCGCTGGCGCCGCACTCGAATGGGACGCCACTGGCTCGCTGGCCGGGCCGCAAGATGGCAATGGTTCCTGGGGTTTCAGCGCCAACACCTGGTGGGACGGCGGGGCCAACGTGGCCTGGTCCGATAATCGCCTGGCCATTTTTGGCGCCGGCACCACCACCAATTGCGCGGTGGTTATCACCAGCGATTTCACCCCCGCCGGCATTCTTTTCAACTTGAACAACGGCGGTTCGTACAACCTTTCCAGCAGTGGCGGCGCCCTCAACCTCTCGGGCGTTTCGACGCTTACGGCTAACGCCGATGCCACCATCAGCGCCTACCTGAAAGGCAGCGGCCAACTCACTAAAGCCGGGCCGGGCACGCTCACCCTCACTGCAGCCAACACCAACTCCGGTCCTGTCATCGTCAACGGTGGGACGCTCGTCGCCACGGTCAGTTGCTGGTACACTCCGCGCGCCATCGGCTCTGGATCGCTTACCATCAACAACGGAGCCTTGGCCGAGTTTACCGCCACCCACGGTTTCGGTGCCGATGCCGGTGGCCGCAGCGCCACCCTGAACGCCGGCACCCTCCAATTCGACCACGAAAATTATGTCAACGGTCTCACCCTCACCGCCGGTTCCGTCATCGGCGCGGGCGAGTTTCGTGCCCTGGGCGTGACCTATACCGTCAACGCTTCGCCAAACCTGTCCGTCATTTCGACCCCCATCAACTTCTACGGTTCGCCGACCTTTAACGTCGCCAAAGGCTCGGGGGCGGTGGACCTGTTGGTGAGCGGCAACATCAGCGTCAACGGCGCTTGCAATTTCACCAAAACCGGGACGGGCCTGTTGGTGCTGACGGGCACCGATACCAACTCCGCTACGACCGTCAGCGGCGGCACACTCCAGGTGGATGGCACCCTGAACACGCCCGGTATCACCGTCCAGAACACCGCCACACTAGCCGGTAACGGCACACTCAACGCGGCCGTTACGATTCAAAATGGCGGCACGCTGGCGCCCGGCGACGGCGCCCTCGGCGCGCTTTTTTGCAGCCGCACGGTCAGTCTCGCCGGAAAGAGTCTTCTTGAAATCAGCAAGGTCCCCACTGGCCTGACCAACGACCTGCTCAGCGTGGCCGGGACTCTGACCTGTGGCGGGTCGCTGACGGTGACGAATATCGGCAGCAACGCGCTTGCGCTCGGTGACTCGTTCAAGCTCTTTAACGCGGGTGCTTACGCCGGGGCCTTCACCAGCTTCACGCTGCCCATGCTGGCTTTAGGCCTGGCCTGGGACGCCTCGAAGCTGACCAACAACGGCACCCTCACCGTGGTCACCGGCAACCTTCCGCCGCCTGTCCCGCCCCTCATAACCAATTTCGCCGTGCTGAGCGACGGCAACTTCGCTCTGCGGGGCACCGGCGCTGTTGGCCAGACCTGCATCCTCTTGGGGGCGTCGAACCTGCTCGCTCCCGTCGCCTGGGTCCCGCTCGCGACGAATACCGCCGACACGAATGGTCTCTTCCAGTTCACCGACCAGTTGGCAACCAATTTCGCCCAGCGGTTCTATCGTACAGTTACGCCGTGAGCAAAGGTATGACTGAGGAAATCCGCAGACACGAATTGCACGGATTGACACTAACGGAATTTGGTGAAATTTCGCGGAATTCGCGTCTCGTATTTGGCTTCACCGAGGTTGACGATCTCTAAGGACCATTTTTACTTGACCGATGAAAACTCCTGCACGCCTGGTATTGCTCGCGTTCGCCTTGGTGCTTCTGCCTGGCTCCCGCCACCCCGCCTACGCGGCGGCGGACACGGATTTCGCCATCGGCGACCACGATTTCCTGCTGGATGGTAAACCGTTTCTCATCCGCTGCGGCGAGATGCACTTCGCACGCATCCCGAGCGAGTATTGGTCGCATCGGCTGCGCATGGCCCACGCGATGGGCCTCAACACCGTTTGCGCTTACCTGTTCTGGAACGTCCACGAACCGGAACCAGGCCGGTTCGACTTTTCAGACAATGCCGACGTTGCGGCCTTCTGCCGCCTCGCCCAGGCTGAGGGCCTCAAGGTTATTCTTCGGCCCGGCCCCTATTCCTGCGCCGAGTGGGACTTCGGCGGTTTGCCCTATTGGCTGCTGAAAACTCCTGACATCAAGGTGCGCACCCAGGACCCGCGCTACCTCGCGGCCTGCCGGCGCTACCTCCAGGCGGTAGGCCGGCAACTCGCGCCCCTTCAGATCACTCGCGGCGGCCCGATCATCATGGTCCAGGTCGAAAACGAATACGGCTCCTACGGCACCGACAAGCAATACCTCGGCATCCTCCGCGACGATTTGAAAGCCGCCGGCTTCGACGTGCCGCTCTTTACTTGCGACGGCCCGTCCCAGCTCAAAAACGACACCCGCGACGACTTGTTCTGCGTGGTGAATTTCGGTGGCGGCCCCGAAAGCAACTTCAAGGCGCTCCGCGCCATCCGAGCGCAGGGTCCGCTCATGTGCGGCGAATACTATCCCGGCTGGTTCGATAGTTGGGGCAAGCCCCATCACACCGGTGACACCGCGCGCCTGGTCAGGGAAATCGGCTGGATGCTCGATCACAATGCCTCCTTCAGCATCTATATGGTCCACGGCGGCACCTCTTTTGGTTTCACTGCCGGCGCCAACTGCCCGCCTTTCTCACCGCAGAGCACCAGCTACGATTACGACGCGCCAATCAGCGAAGCGGGCTGGGACACCCCCAAGTTCCACGCTCTTCGCGAGCTCTTCCTCAAACATCTCGACCGCGGAGAGACCCTGCCGGACGTGCCGAAGCGCAACCCGGTCATCCGTCTGCCTGCCTTTGAGTTGGGCGAAACCGCTCCACTCGTGGCCAATCTGAGTAACCTGGCCAACCCGAAAGTCGAAGACCGCCCGAAATGCGTGGAAAGTTACGACCAGGGCCACGGCCTGATCATGTACCGAACCCGGCTTCCCGCTGGCGGGCCGGGTCTCGTCAGAATCACCGAGCCCCATGATTACGCCCTCATCTTTCTGAACGCACGGAAAATCGCCACGCTCGACCGGCGCCACAACCAGAATACCGTGGCCTTGCCCGACCACAGCCGGAGCGGCACGAACACGCTCGATTTGCTCGTTGACACCTTTGGCCACGTCAACTACGGCGGCTATATCCACGACCGCAAAGGCATCACGGAAAAGGTGGAACTGGTCGCCGGCAACCAGACCAACGAACTGGCGGGCCCGTCGCGCTGGACGGTCTTCAATCTGCCCCTCGATCCGCCCGATCTCACCCGGCTAAAGTTTCATCCCGGCTCAACCGACCTGCCGGCCTTCTATCGCGCCACGTTCGACCTGGCGCACCTGGGCGATACCTTTCTTGACTTCCGGACCTGGGGCAAAGGTGTCGCCTGGATCAACGGCCACAACCTCGGCCGCTTCTGGAACATTGGTCCGTCACAAACCTTCTACTGCCCCGCCCCGTGGCTCAAACTGGGCCGGAACGAACTCATCGTCTTCGAACTCAACGGCGCAACCAATCACACCGTTGCCGGCCTCGCCGAACCGCTTCTCAACCAGGTCAATGAGCCGGACGCCGTCAAAAAACATCGCCTGCCGGGTGAGACGTTGAAATTGGATGGACTGCAACCTGTCGCCACCGGCTCGTTCGCCCCGGGCAAGGATTGGCAAACCGTAAGATTCACGCCGACCACAGGCCGCTATTTCTGCCTCGCAGCCCTCAGTTCCCAGGCGGGAGACGACTTTACGACTTGCGCCGAGCTTGGCCTCGTGGGCCCCAGCGACAAAGACCTGCCGCGCGACACCTGGCGCGTGGCTTACGCCGACAGTGAGGAAGTCGAGGGAGACGATGGCCGTGCGGACAACGTCTTCGACCTCCAGTCCACTACCTTTTGGCACACGCAATGGGAAGCCGCCCACCCGCCCCATCCGCACCAAATCGTGCTCGACCTGGGCAGCGTACAAACTGTGGCTGGCCTGCGCTACCTGCCGCGCCAGGACTCGCCCAATGGCCGCATCAAAGATTATAGGTTGTATTTGGAGAAGGCGCTTTTCCCAGGACTTCGCTAGTGCGAGCCAAAATTCATCGGTCCTTCATTATCTTTACGTTCCGTTTTTAGCCTCATTGCCTGCGGCGTGTCACCCGGAGATCAGTAATAGCTACTAAAATCTCGTCGAGCGTCACGATGAGGTATTCATAGCCTTGTTCGCAAAGGAACAATTGCCTGTTCAAAGCAAATTCCTGCTCGATGGTGTTCCGCGAGAATATGGAAAAGAAGATTCATGGCCCCAGTCCTAAAGGCGCCATCCCGCCGCCACTGACGGCTACTCTGTTTCAGGTACGCTGTATCAGGTTGACTCTCCGGAGGGATAACGGTAGTACTGGAGCAATCTCAGCCCACACAAACTTGAGAGCCTTCTTACCGCTGGCCCGCATTGTGGCGCTGTGGCTGGTTGCGCTTGGCGCGCCGCGCAGCGCCGCGCAACCTCCTTTCGTGGCGACACAGGCGGCCACACAGATCGCTGGCGCGACCGCTACTCTCAATGGCGCGGTCAACCCCAACGGAACGGACACGACTGCGTGGTTTGAATGGGGTACTACCCCGGGTTACGGCCATTCTACAACGCCGATTGACGCCGGTAGCGGAACTTCGCCCGTAGCTTGGAATTCGATAATCAGTGGGCTGACGCCGGGCGTTGCCTACCATTGCCGGGCCATGGCTTCCAGCGGGGCGGGAATGGACAAGGGCATTGATGTTGTGTTCGAAGCGCCCGCGGTCACGCTAAACGGAGCCAATCCGCTGACCAACTGCCAGGCGCCCCTTGTGGATCCGGGTATTACCGCCACCGGCTCGCCCTTGGCGATCAGTGTTGACTACTTCGAGGTGCTCGCGCTCAAAGCCGACGGCTCGGTGGCAGGTTGGAGCGGCAGTATTTACCAGGGGCCAATTGCCGTTCCCGCCGGGCTGGACGGCGTGACCGCCATCGCGGCGGGTCCCCTTTTTGGCCTGGCGCTAAAGGCTGATGGCACTGTGCTTGGCTGGGGAGACGATACCTACGGAGAAGCAGATGTTCCGCCGGGATTGAACAACGTGGTGGCGATCGCGGCAGGAACGGCTAACGCCCTGGCCCTGAAAAGCGACGGCACAATCGCCGCGTGGGGCGACAATACTTATGGAGAAACAACCGTTCCTGCAGGGCTGAATAATGTGAAAGCCATCGCGGCGGGGGATGGGTATGGCCTGGCGCTAAAGGCTGATGGCACTGTGCTTGGCTGGGGATGGAGCGGCACTTACGCGCCACGGATCCCGACGGGTTTGAACAATGTGGCTGCCATCGCCGCAGGCTTTTCCCACAGTCTAGCCCTGAAGAACGACGGCACGGTCGTGGCTTGGGGAGGCAATGCGTATGGCGAAACCCAAGTTCCCTCTGGATTGACTGACGTGATCGCCATCGCGGCCGGCTATGAGGTCAGCCTCGCGCTCAAACGCGACGGCACGGTCGTCGGCTGGGGTGACACCACCGTTCCGTCCGGCCTGAACAACGTGGCCGCCATTGCAACGGGCGACAGTTTGAGCCTGGCTCTGAAAACGGACGGCACGATGGTCAGTTGGAATCATTACGGGGAAGCGATCTCCGTCCCGAGCTTGAATACTTTGACGGATAATCTGGCGGTCAGCGGCGCGGTCAACACAAGCGCGCCGGGAACTTATACGCTAACCTATACTGTGACTAACGGCATCGGTGGGACCGGCACCGCCACGCGCACGGTGATCGTGGAAAGCCCCGTCTTGCCCTCCGTGACGACTCAGCCGCCCATGACGGTAGCGGGGACGACCGCGGCCCTGAACGGAACGGTCAATCCGAACGGCTTCGCCAGGACCGCCTGGTTCGAATGGGGAATCCCGCTGGATTACCAGCACAGCACACCCGTGACCGATATGGGCAGCGGCGGCGCGGTTGTGTCATTGAGCGCAGGCGTAGGCGGTTTGACTCCGGGCGTGCTCTACCATTACCGCACGGTCGCCACCACATGCGCGGGTCTGGTCAAAGGCCAGGAAAAGCTCTTAGAGACGCCCTTGATTTCGCTCATCGGTGGAAATCCTATGACGGTGGAATGTCACACGCCTTTTTTCGATCAGGTGGTCGTCAGCGATCCACCCTTGGCCATTGCCGCTGGAGGCCTGTCTTCCCTGGCGCTGAAGAGCGATGGCACGGCGGAGGGTTGGGGCGGGCTGACAGCGCCGGCAGGCCTCAATAACGTGGTGGCTATCGCCGCGGGCTACTGGCACAGCCTGGCTCTGAAGGCCGACGGCACAGTCGTCGCTTGGGGAGACAATACTGATGGCGCAACGAGCATCCCGGCCAGTTTGAACAATGTCGTCGCTGTGGCGGGTGGCGACGGCTTCAGTTTGGCCCTCAAGAGCGACGGCACGGTAGTGGGCTGGGGATCGTTCGGCCAGGGCGCGA
>Ga0210408_10002973_pt1 | contig 15949 bp, 14 predicted proteins | sample IncBWH4MmetaG_FD_155471 | JGI IMG/M metagenome (GOLD analysis project Ga0210408, IMG submission 155471) | Forest soil microbial communities from Barre Woods Harvard Forest LTER site, Petersham, Massachusetts, United States - Inc-BW-H-4-M | ecosystem: Environmental > Terrestrial > Soil >...
GTGGCTGATGATGAGCTTCTTCGTGATGCTCGTCGCCTTCTCCAACCAGGACCAGCAGAAGCTCAAGATTGTCGCGGGCTCGATGCGCGAAGCCTTCGGCGTGCAGACCCAGGCGCGCTATTCGGGGATCATCGAGTCCGACGGGCTGCCGACCCGGCCGAAGCTTAAGAACACCGAGCACATCAATCCCGAGGAAGCCTCGAACACGCCGACCCCGGACGAGCAGGACCGCAACCGGATTCAGGGTCTGCACGTGAAGGTCGACCGCGAATTCGCGCTCGCCTCGGCGTCGCTGCGACAGGCTTTGCAGGACATGCCGGAATTGACGGAAATCTCCAAACACATCATGTTCGAGGAGACCAAGCAGGGCCTTAATCTCGAAATCGTCGACCAGGACGGCCGGTCGATGTTCGCCGATGGCTCCAGGGTTCCCTATGAGCGCACCCGCCGCCTGATCGAAAAGCTCGCCGTCCCGCTCAGGCAAACGCCGCTGCGCATCGCCATCGTCGGTCATACCGCCGCAGGCTTTGTGCCGACCAAGAGCGACTATGATGCGTTCGACCTTTCGGCCGATCGCGCCAACGCGGTGCGTCAGATCCTCGAACGGGAGGGGCTGCCTGCGGCCCACATTTTCGCGGTTTCGGGCAAGGCGGACACCCAGCCGTTGTTTCCCGACGATCCTTCGCTGTCGGCGAACCGCCGCGTCACCATCACGCTGATGCGCGAAGACCCGCCATTGCCGCCCGACCTGAAGCCGTAGCGCGGTTATGCTACCATAATACCATAAGCATCGCTTCATCCGACCGCTCTCGCGTCGCGTTACTGACACCTCTAGTGTCAACTGCGCTGCTATGGTGGGTCGATTGACAGGCATCCGGGATGCGTCGATAGCGGCCCGGATCAAATTCAACCGACCGAGTGTTTTTCCCAGCCAATGGCCGTCAGCGCCACATCAACCGAAGCCGGTGATGCACCGGTCACCTCAGGCTTCTGGGCGCTCACGCTTGGAAGCATCGGCGTAGTATTTGGCGATATCGGAACCTCGCCCTTGTACGCGTTTCGCGAGGCGGTGGCCGGCGCGGCGCAAGGCCAGCCGGTGACCCGCATCATGGTGCTTGGGGTGCTCTCGCTGATCCTGTGGGCGCTCTTGATCGTCGTCACCGCGAAATATGTCCTGCTGCTGCTGCGCGCCGACAACAATGGCGAGGGCGGCACGCTGTCGCTGATGGCGCTGGGGCAGCGCGCGCTTGGACGCCGGAGCTGGCCGCTATTGGCGCTCGGCGTCGTCGGGGCCTCGATGTTCATCGGCGATTCCATGATCACGCCGGCGATTTCGGTGCTGTCGGCGGTCGAAGGACTGAAGCTCGCGACGCCTGCGCTCGAGCATTTCGTGGTGCCGCTGACGATCTTCATCCTGGTCGTGCTGTTTGCGGTCCAGAGCAGCGGCACGGCGCGGGTCGCATCCGCCTTCGGCCCCGTTATGGTCGCCTGGTTCGCGAGCCTCGCCATCATGGGTTTCGTTCACATCAGCGATGACCCCTCGGTGCTGGCCGCGATCAACCCATACTACGCCGTCCAGTTCCTGCTGACGCACGGGACGATCGGCTTGGTAACGCTGGGCGCGGTATTTCTCGCGGTGACCGGCGGCGAGGCGCTCTATGCTGATCTCGGTCATTTCGGCCGCAAGCCGATCCAGGCCGGCTGGCTCTATTTCGTACTGCCGTCGCTGTTGATCAATTATTTCGGCCAGGGCGCGCTGGTGCTTTCCGACCCGGGTGCGATCGAAAACTCCTTTTACCGGATGGTGCCGGACGTCCTGCTGCTGCCGCTGGTGGCGCTTGCGACCGCGGCCACCGTGATCGCGAGCCAGGCCGTGATAACGGGTGCGTACTCGCTCACCCGTCAGGCTGTGCAGCTTGGGCTGTTGCCGCGCTTCGAGGTTCGCTACACCTCAGAGGCGCATGCCGGGCAAATTTATCTGCCGCGCGTCAACCGGCTGCTGTTGATCGGCGTATTGCTGTTGGTGCTGCTGTTCCGCACCTCCAGCGGCCTTGCCTCCGCCTATGGCATTGCCGTTTCCACCACCATGGTCGCCGACGGCATCATGGGCTTCGTGGTGATCTGGAAATTGTGGAACTGGCGGGTGGCGACTGCCGCCGCAGTGATCCTGCCGTTCGTCGTGGTCGACATGACCTTCTTCAGCGCCAATCTCTTAAAGCTGTTCGAAGGCGCGTGGGTGCCGCTGCTGTTCGGCGTTGTCATGGCGGTCATGATCTGGACCTGGCGGCGGGGTTCGGTGATCCTGACCAACAAGACCCGCCGTATCGAAGTGCCGCTGATCGATCTGATCAGGAGCCTCGAAAAGCGGCCGCCGCACATCGTCAAGGGCACCGCGGTGTTCCTGACCAGCGATCCGAGCTTCGTGCCGACCGCGCTGTTGCACAACCTCAAGCACAACAAGGTGCTTCACGAGCACAATGTCATCCTCACCATCGAGACCGCGCAGACCCCGCGCGTCGACGTGTCGGAGCGGGTCAGGATGGAGACCATCAGCGATAAGTTCTCGACCGTGCGGCTGCGCTTCGGTTTCATGGAATCACCGAACGTGCCCAAGGCGCTGGCGGTCGCGCGCAAGCTCGGCTGGCAGTTCGACATCATGTCGACATCGTTTTTCGTGTCGCGGCGCTCGCTGAAGCCGTCGGCGCAATCGGGAATGCCGGTGTGGCAGGATCATCTGTTCATCGCGCTCAGCCGCGCGGCCAACGACGCCACCGACTACTTCCAGATTCCGACCGGGCGGGTGGTGGAAGTCGGCACGCAAGTAACAATCTGAAATGTCACTATCCGCACGATCACGACCGGACGCATCGCAATCCCAAATTTTATGCATTTTTGCATGGTGCGGGGCCCAAAATAGGCTTGGCTAAGTCCGGAACGCAGGTCTATAAGCCGCTTCGCTTTGCCATTGTGCAGTGAAGCATTTTGAGGCTTAAAGCTTCCCAATGACCAGTGATGTTGTAGCTCCCGTCCCGGAAACGGCGGCGGCCAATGGGCATGGCGATACCCGTTCCACCGCCGGCTTTGCGGCGCTGACGCTTGGCAGCATCGGCGTCGTTTACGGCGATATCGGCACCAGTCCACTATACGCGCTGCGCGAGGCCGTCGCTGCGGCCAGCGCCGGAGGCGAGGTGACCTCGCAGGCGGTGCTCGGTGTGCTTTCGCTGATCCTCTGGGCGCTCGTCATCGTCGTGACGCTCAAATACGTGTTGATCCTGCTGCGTGCGGACAATAACGGCGAAGGCGGCACGCTGGCGTTGATGGCGCTGGCGCAACGTGGCGTCACCAAGGCGGCCGGAACGATCGTCCTGCTCGGGATCATCAGCGGCGCCTTGTTCTATGGCGACGCCGTGATCACGCCGGCGCTGTCGGTGCTCTCGGCGATCGAAGGCATCAAGCTCGTCACCCCCGTGCTCGAACCCTATGTCGTGCCGTTGACGGTGATCATCCTGCTGGCGCTGTTTGCCGTCCAGTCGCGCGGCACCGCGCGCGTTGCCGCCTTCTTCGGACCGATCATGTGTGTTTGGTTCGCTGTCATCGCCATCGCGGCGATTGCCCCCATTATTCGGCACCCCGAAGTGCTGTTGGCGCTGAACCCGCTCTATGCCGTCTCGTTCATGATCCATCACGGCATGATCGGCTTCGTCACGCTCGGCGCCGTCTTCCTCGCTGTCACCGGTGCCGAGGCGCTTTACGCCGACCTCGGCCATTTCGGCAAGCGGCCGATCCAGACCGCGTGGCTATTCATCGTGCTGCCGTCGCTGGCGCTCAACTATCTGGGGCAGGGTGCTCTCGTCCTCTCCGATCCCAAGGCGGTCGAAAACCCCTTCTTCCTGATGTTCCCCGATTGGGCGCTGATCCCGATGGTCGCCCTCGCCACCGCCGCTACCGTGATTGCCAGCCAGGCCGTGATCACCGGCGCCTATTCACTCACGCAACAGGCAATCCAGCTCGGACTCTTGCCGCGCTTTGAAATCCGCCACACCTCGGAATCCCATTACGGCCAAATCTTCATGCCGCGCATCAACTCGCTGCTGCTGATGATGGTGATGCTGCTGGTGCTGATGTTCAAATCGTCGAGCGCGCTGGCGTCGGCCTATGGCATTTCCGTCACCGGCACCATGGTGGTGACGGCGATGATGGGCTTTGTCGTGATCTGGAAAGTCTGGCGATGGTCGCCTTTCGCGGCCGCGGCGCTGATTGCTCCATTCCTGTTCCTTGACCTCACCTTTCTCGCGGCGAACCTGTTGAAGGTCTGGGAAGGCGGCTGGGTGCCGCTCGCGCTCGGCGCCTTCGTGATGCTGCTGATGTACACTTGGCGGCGCGGCAGCCGCCTGTTGTTCGAGAAATCGCGCAAGCTCGAATTTCCGCTGGCCGATCTGGTGGCGATGCTGGAAAAGCGCCCGCCGCAGCGGGTTTCCGGCACCGCCGTGTTCCTGACCAGCGACCCCGCCAGCGCGCCGACCGCGCTGATGCACAGCCTGAAGCACTACAAGGTGCTGCATGAGAAGAATGTCATTCTCACCATCGAGACCGCGCCGACGCCGCGCATCGATCCGGCCGATCGGGTGAGGCTGGAACCGATCAGCGCGACCTTCTCCAAGGTCACCTTGCGGTTCGGATTCATGGAATCCCCCAACGTGCCAAAGGCGCTGGCGATCGCGCGCAAGCTCGGCTGGCAATTCGACATCATGTCGACGTCGTTCTTCCTGTCCCGGCGTGCCCTCAAGCCCGCCGCCCATTCCGGCATGCCGCGCTGGCAGGATCACCTCTTTATCGCGCTGAGCCGGACCGCCAACGACGCCACCGACTATTTCCAGATTCCGAGCGGACGGGTGGTCGAGGTGGGGACGCAGGTGACCGTCTAGACTTTTGGCCGTACTTTCGGCCTTCCCTGGACGCGCTTCCAATGCTTGATTTTCGTCCCGCGAGGGGCGACCTTGGCCTGGAATAGCGGGCCGAGTTCGCCCGTCAGAATGGATCGTTGGGAGGATTTGCGTGGCGGACCACAAGGTGCACGATCTGATGCCGGACGAGGTATCGAAGGGAATGGCCGAGGGACGCTATCTCCTCGTCGATGTCCGCGAGCCGAATGAAGTCGCCGCGGAGGCCTATCCCGGTGGCGTCGTGGTTCCGCTTTCGACATTCGATCCGAAAAGCATTCCCGACCCGCAAGGCAAGCAGGTGGTTTTTGCCTGCCGGTCCGGCAAGCGCTCGGTGACCGCCTCGCTGGCGGCGCAGGCGGCGGGGCTGCCTTACGACAAGCACCTGGCGGGCGGCATATTGGGCTGGAAGGCTGCGGGATTGCCGACCAAAACCGGCGGCTGACCCTCTTCATGACTTCCATGAACAAGGTCTTTGCCGACCTCCCCGTCACCATCTTCGAGGCGATGTCGCAAGCCGCGCGCGACAACAACGCCATCAATCTCGGCCAGGGTTTTCCCGACGATCCCGGCCCTGAAGACATCCGCCGCGCGGCGGCCGACGCGTCCGTGAACGGCTACAACCAATACCCGTCGATGATGGGCATCCCGGAATTGCGGCAGGCGATCGCGGCGCATTATGGGCGCTGGCACCAGCTTACGCTGGATCCGATGAGCGAGGTGATGGTGACCTCGGGCGGCACGGAAGCGCTGACCAGCGCTATCCTTGCCGTGGTCGAGCCCGGCGACGAGGTGATCGTTTTCCAGCCGGTGTATGACTCCTATCTGCCGATCATCCGCCAGGCCGGCGGCATTCCGCGGCTATTGCGCCTGGAGCCGCCGCATTGGCGGCTCTCCGAGGAGATGCTCAAAAGCGCGTTCAATCACAAGACCAAGGCGGTGCTGTTCAACAATCCGCTCAATCCGGCCGCGGTGGTTTATCCGCGCGAGGACCTCGAACTGTTGGCCCGCTTCTGCCAGGAGTTCGACAGTATCGCGATTTGTGATGAGGTCTGGGAGCACGTGATCTTCGACGGCCGCGAGCACATTCCGCTGATTACGATCCCCGGCATGCGCGATCGCACCATCAAGGTCGGCTCGGCGGGCAAGATCTTTTCCCTTACCGGCTGGAAGATCGGCTTTGTCTGCGCGGCGCCGCCGCTGCTGCGCGTCGCCGCCAAGGTGCACCAGTTCCTCACGTTCACCACCGCGCCCAACCTGCAGGCCGCGGTCGCCTATGGGCTTAGCAAGCCCGATGAATATTTCTACGACATGCGCAAGGAGCTGGCGAAAAGCCGCGACCGCCTCACCAGGGGACTGGAGAGCATCGGATTCCCGGTCCTCAAATCGCAGGGCACCTACTTCCTCACCGTCGATCTGTTGCCGCTCGGGTTGAACGAAACCGACGAAGCCTTCTGCAAGCGCATCGTGACCGACTACAAGGTCGCGGCGATCCCGGTTTCCGCGTTTTACGAAAAGGACGCCGTCACGACGGTCGTTCGCTTCTGTTTCGCCAAGAAGGATGCAACGCTCGACACCGCGCTGGAGCGGCTGTCGAATGCGGTGCATCGCCGACGAAAGGCGGGCTCATGAGGGGTGATTGGCGGCTCCGCCGTTTCCGTTTCGCGGCCACCGCGATGCTGGCGCTGTTTTCGCTGCCCGCGACAGCGGAAGAGCGGGTCGTCAATTTCTACAATTGGTCGAACTATATGGCGCCCAACGTGCTGGAGAATTTCACCAAGGAGACCGGCATCAAGGTCGTCTACGATACGTTCGACGCCAACGAGACGCTGGAGACGCGGCTACTCGCGGGAAAATCGGGCTATGACGTCGTCGTTCCCACCGCCTATTTCCTCCAGCGCCAGATCACCGCGCATGTGTTCCAGAAGCTCGACAAGTCGAAGCTGCCGAACCTTGCCAATGCGTGGGCCGTGGTGACGCAGCGGCTCGCCACCTACGACCCCGGCAATCTCTTCGCCGCCAACTACATGTGGGGCACGACCGGCATCGGCTACGACGTCAAGGCGGTGCAGAAAATTCTTGGCGCCGACGCCAGGATCGACAGTTGGGACATCGTCTTCAAGCCGGAGAACCTCGCCAAGTTCAAGGATTGCGGCGTCCACATGCTGGATTCCGCCGACGATATCTTTCCCGCTGCGCTGAGCTATCTCGGGCTCGATCCGAATTCGACCAGGCAGGCTGACCTTGAGAAGGCCGCAGACCTCGTCAGCAAGGTCCGGCCCTATGTTCGCAAGTTTCATTCTTCCGAATATCTGAGCGCGCTCGCAACCGGCGAGATTTGCCTCGTGGTCGGCTGGTCCGGCGACATCATGCAGGCGCGCAGCCGTGCCGCGGAAGCAAAGAGCGACGTCGAAATCGGCTACACGATCCCGAAAGAGGGCGCGCAGATGTTCTTCGATAACCTCGCGATCCCCGCCGATGCCCCGCACGTTGCGGAGGCCTATGAGCTGATCAACTATCTCTACCGGCCCGAAATCGCCGCCAAGAATTCCGACTTCCTGTCTTACGCCAACGGCAATCTGGCGAGCCAGAAGCTGATCGATCCCAAGATCCTCAACGACAAGAACATCTATCCGGACGACGCGACGTTGAAGAAGCTGTTCGTGATCACGGCGCGGGATCCTGCGACGCAACGCATCATCAACCGGCTCTGGACCAGGGTGAAGACGGGACGGTGAACCTCCCGTCATTGCGAGCGAAGCGAAGCAATCCAGAGTCATGGGCTGGATTGCTTCGTCGCTGCGCTCCTCGCAATGACGAAGAGGTCGGCGCGGACCTTCTACCGCCAGCGGCGGTGCAGCCACAGCCACTGGTCCGGATACTCGCGGATCCAGCCCTCGACCACCGAGGTGACCGCCTGCATGGTGCCGGCAATGTCGATCTGGCCGGAGGCATCGCGCACCGGCAGCACTTCCTCGGACAGTTCGGCGCGGAATCTGTGCCCGGGCAGGCGGATGATCCGCACGCCGTGGATGGGGCATTCGACCTGCCGCAACAGCCGCGCCAGCATCGGATTGGCGCGGGTCTTGCGGCCGAAGAAGGTGACCTCGACGCCGCCGGTCAGGTACTGGTCGACCAGCATCGCAACGTGCTGGCCCTTTTGCAGGGCTTCCGCAAGCCGCAGCGGGGCGTCGCGTCCGGCCGGAATCAGCGTACCCATCTTGACCTGGCGCATCTCCTGGATGATGCGGTCGGCCGAGGCGATGTTCGGCCGGCGATACAGGATCGCGGCATCGAGCCCATGCGCTACCGCTGCGAGCGCCGGCAATTCCCAATTGCCGAGATGGGCGGCAAAGATCAGCGCCGGCTTGCCGTCGAGCCGAAGCTGCGCGAACAGCTCGTGGGTGCGCTCCTGGATTTCGATGCGGCTGTCCTCGGGGTGCGCACGATCAAATTCCCAGACGTGATCGAGATGGGCGAATTCGGCGCCAACCCGGCCGAGATTGTCCCAGACGCCGGCGAGAATGACTTCGATCTCCTCGGGCGATTTCTCCGGGAATGCGGCCGTCAGATTGGCGCGGCCGATCTTCTGTTCGCGCAGCGCCGGCCCGATCAGGCGGGTGATGCGGCCGAACATGTCGGCGGTCTTGATCGGATCGAAATAGCGGGTGGCGCGCAGCATGCCGATGGTGAGGTTGCCGACCGCGGCCTCGCCAAGCGGTTTGGCCGCCTCGCGCACACGGGCCTTGGTTCGGGCAAGCATCGGATGCATCACGAGAGAGAGGCTATCGCCGGCTAGGCCGGTTCGCGCGTCAGGATCAACGAGGCATTCTGGCCGCCGAAGCCGAACGAGTTCGACATCACGGCGGTCACGCGCGCATCGCGCGCCTTGTTGCCGACCACATCGAACGGGATCGCCGGGTCCGGCAGATCATAGTTGATGGTCGGCGGGATGCGCTGGTGTTCGAGCGTCAGCAGCGAAAAGATCGCTTCCACCGCGCCCGCCGCGGAAATGGTGTGGCCCACCATCGATTTGTTCGAAGATACCGGAATCTGCTTGGCGCGTTCGCCGAACACGGCCGACATCGCCAGATATTCCATCTTGTCGTTCTCCGGCGTCGAGGTGCCGTGCGCGTTGATGTGGTCGATCTGTTCCGGCGTCATGCCGGCGTCGGCCAGCGTCTTCAATACGCAACCGATGATCGGCTTGCCGTCCGGGCTCGAGCGGGTGCGATGAAAGGAATCGGTGAGCTCGCCGCAGCCGGCGAGCACGCCAAGGATCGGCGCGCCGCGCGCCACCGCCGCATCGTAGCTTTCCAGCACCAGCGCGCCGGCGCCTTCCGCCATGACAAAGCCGTCGCGGTTCTTCGAGAACGGCTTTGAGGCGGCTTGCGGCGGATCGTTCTGGGTCGAGAGCGCCGACAGCAGCGAGAATCGCACCATTGCTTCGGGATTGACCGAAGCATCGGTCCCGACGCAGAGCGCAGCGTCGGTCTCGCCGCGGCGGATGGCTTCGACGCCGAGCTGGATCGCGGTGGCGCCGGACGCGCAGGCGGTCGACAGCGAAATCGGCGATCCCTTGGTGCCAAAAATCTCGGCAAGACGGGCCGCCACCGAGCCGAACATGAAGCGATGGTGAAGGGGCGCGTATTTTCCGCCGCCGCTGATGCGCAGCATATCGTCGTAGCTGGGGTCTTCTTTTGCGGTAGCGCGGCCGATTTCGAGCCGTTGCGGCCATTCGACTTCGACCGGGGCGACCGCGAGAAACAACGGTCCTGGGAAATCGCCCTTGGCGCCGACGCCCGACTGCTCCAGCGCTTCCTGGGTGGCCATTTCGGCGAGCCGTTCGGTAAGACCGGTCGACGACATCGGCTCGACGGCGACGAAATCGACCGTTCCGGCCATCGTCGTCTTCAAGCCGTCGATCGGGAAACGGGTGACGGTGCGGATGCCGGAGCAGCCGGCGCTCAGTTTCGCCCAATTGTCGGTCTTGCCCGCACCAAGCGAGGTCACAATGCCCATGCCGGTGACGACCACGATCGGCCTTCCGAGTTTGTCGCGTGGTGCTGTCATGTTTTCCCCGCCAGTCAGAACGCCCAAGATACCGCCCGAGATACCGCCCAAGAAACCGCAGAAGACGCCGAGATCACTAGATCGCCTCGACGAGCGCCATGCCTTCGCCGCGCCAGTGACCCGCCCCAACCACCACAATCTGGGTCGGCGGTTTGGACATTTCAATCTCCACGCCGGATGAATCGCCGGGCGGAAACAGTGCGCCGCGCGAAATCGACAGCGCCGCAAGCCCGAGGCCGAGTGGAAACTGCGTCTCCATGGTGTGGCCGAAATGGGTGCCGGTGGCCCGCACCGCAAAATCCGGGTGTTCGGCGAGGAAGACGCGTTCCTCCGACGTGATCGGCTCGACGCCGGTCGCCCCGGTAATGATGGCGCCGCCGCCGTCCAGTCTGCCGAGCTTCGCCCAGAGCTTTTCAAGCGTCGCCTTGACCTCGCCGGTGCTGCCACGTGGCGACAGGTCGGCGACCACATGGGTCAGGCGCGCATAGGGCTTGGCGCCGCGGGCGATCGCGTGCGCCTTGGACTCGATGACGAGAAACGCGCCGGCGGAGCCGAGCGCAAATCCTCCCCTCGGCTGGCGCGCCCATACCGGCGCGAATTTGCCCTTGAGATTGAAATCGCCGAACTCGTAGAGAACCAAAAGATCCTTGCGCTCGCCATTGTGCGAGCCGCCGATCAGCGCGATGTCGCTTTGCCCGGCCGCGATGCGCGCCAGCGCAATCCGCGCCGCATCGGCGCCCGCGACTTCCTCGCCCATGAAGGTGCGCGAGGTTCCGGATACGCCGTGGACGATGGCGATATTGCCGGCCAACAGATTGGAGAGCTGCGCCAGGAACAGAGTGGGGCGCAGATCGCTCATCAGCCTTTCGTTGAGCAGGCCGGGGGCGGAATTGCCTTTGGCCTGCGCGCTGAGAATGCCGGTATCGACCCCCATGTCGCGCTCGCCGCCGCCGGCGGCGACGATCATGTCCATCCGTCCCAGGATTTCCTTGTTGCCCTTGACGCCTGCGGAATCCAGCGCAAGCCCGGCGGCATAGGTGCCGATCCGCTGCCATGCTTCCATCTGGCGCTGATCGCCCTTCTTCGGGATCTGGGCGTCGAGGCTGACCTTGGTCCAGGGATGAACGATATAGGGCGCATAGCCCGTCTCATCGACGTTGATCCGCCGCGCATTGAGGGCGTCCCAGTTCGCCTCCAGCCCCTCGCCGAGCGAGGTGGCAAGACCGATGCCGGTGATCCAGACTTCCGCCGGCGCCGGTCTCGAAGAACCCGTCTCGGTCATGACAGAAGGACCTGCTGCGGAAAGCCGATGCACTTGGCCCTGGCGTCCATGTGTCCGCGCATGTCCGGACTAGGGAAGGGGATGTGGCTGAACATGAGCGTCGCGTTGCATCGAAGCTTGCCGCCGACCTTCACCCGCGCTTCAGTCATCGCATAACCGGAGCCTTCGTGAAGGACGTTGGCGTCGATGATCAGCAATTCGCCGGGCGTGACGAAGCCGCGCATCTTGGCTTCCTTGACGGCGGCCAGAAACGGCATGCGCTCGAATTTCATCAGGCCGAGCAGCAGCCAGCCGCAGGTCTGCGCCATCGATTCGATCAGCAACACGCCGGGCATCAGCGGATAGCCCGGGAAATGCCCCTCGAAAATGGTGCTTGCCGTCGGAACCTGCGCCTCGACCGTGATGGTCTTCGCTTCCGTGTCAAGGTTGAGAATGCGGTCGATGAGCTGGAAATATTCGAGCTGCATGGGGGCGATTAGGTGCCCGCGGTCTTGGCCGCGACCAGTTCGTCGATGCGCGCGCAGAGGTTTTTCAGGACGAAATATTGCTCGGTGGTCGCCTTGCCGTCGTTGACCTCCTGGGTCCATTTTTCCAGCGGCAGCTTGATCCCGAACGCCTTGTCGATGGCGAATGCGATGTCGAGAAAATCGAGGCTGTCGATGCCGAGATCGTCGATGGCGTGGCTATCTGGCGTGATCGTGTCGCGCGGGATGTCGCAGGTTTCGGCGATGATCGTGGCGACCTGATCGAATGTTGAGGACATCACACTAAGCCTTTGATATATTGGAGATAAATTCCAGGTGGCGCCGCAGGAGGGGTCTCACCCCGGAAACGTCCGATGCCTGCCGGGACGAAAGTCGAGTGCCCGTATAACGGAGCGACGCCTTGAGTTCAATGGAGGCGGACAGGACCCGTTTTCACTGATTTCAGCGCTAGATCGGGCCGGCCGACCGGGCCGCTAGAAAGGTTGCGCGGAAATCCGCACGCAATCATGACGCCCCATCAGCACGCAATCCTGGGTCCGGCGCAGATCGGCGATGCTCATGGCGAGCCAGATGCCGATTGCGGTCAGCGCGACGGTAAAGGCGAACGCGGCGATATTGGCAAGCATGCGGTGGCGGTAATCGTCCGGTTCTTCCCGCGGCCGTTCGTAGCGCGACAGATCGAGCGGCTCGGATTTGCTGTCCCGACGCTGCGGCTGGGCTACGATATCGGTCTGCCGCGCGGGTGGAGGGAGCGAGCTGCGCGGCCGGAACTGGAGCACGCGATGCTCCTCATCCGTCACAATAGGCCGCTGCGTTTTCACCTAAGGCCAGCTCCGAAACATCGTCGATGTTGTAGCATGCGCGCGGATTTTCTCATCAAGATTTTGCCGCAACGCTATCCCTCGAAAGTTTCATGGAACTTGCCATAGTCGATTCGAAGCCGGCCGTCTTCCGTGCGATCAAGGATGTCGGCGTAACGGTGGCCGAAGCGAATGTCGGGATAATCATAGGACTTTCGCGCGTGGATGGTTTGCGCCGCAACAACGTCATATCCGGACACCACCACGACAAGCGAGACGTCGGATGCCGCAACCTCGTCCGCGCTCATTCCGTAGAGCGGGCTTGCCTGATCGATCACATGGTAGAGCGTCCAACTCAACGCGAGTGCGGGGTGCTCGTCTCGCACCAGCGGCAGTTCGTAGAACCTTCGAATCGTCCCGCCCTCCAGGCTCACCTCGTTCCGCATCAACCACAGTTTGGCGGCGGCGTTGCCGATGATGTTGTGACGCTCGTTGACAAAGCGAACCATCAGGGTCGGCTTGCCCTCGTGGCTTGAAATGACCGGGTTCTCGGCGAACAGCAGCCGGGCGTTCGGCCGCGAGAACCGCGCAAAGATCAGCCCGGTCATCAGCGACATCGAAAAGATGCCCGTGAACAGCTCAGTGGCGGCGACGAAATGTCCGTAATGGGTTTGCGGATGCATGTCGCCATAGCCGGCGGTCGAAAGCGTCTCGATGCTGAAATACAGATAGTCGATATAGGCGCCGCCGGGCACGTTCGCGATCGGCTGATCTCCGATCCAGTAGAATAACGCGAAAATCGCGTTGAAGACGACGAACACCAGTGCGGCACCGGCGATGAACGACGGCCACGAGGCCGTCATGCTGCGATGACCGATGTCGGCCCAGAAACTGAGACGCTGGCCTTCCGCGACGATGATCTCGCGGCCTCCAAGCCGGAAGACCCGCGCCCTTGATGGCTGCTCATTCCGCTGTCTGATCATCTTCTCCGCATCTCTAGGGCATTTATTCATCTGTGCCATCATGGCATAATCGCCGGAATTTCAGAGCAATTTTTCGAAAATCCAAGATTCGAAAAAATCCAAGAGGGGGATTTCAAGCCATGGCCAATACGCGCGAACCAATCCTACAGCCGATCCCGATCATCTCGCTGCGTCCGACACAGATGACGGTCGGAATCCGCGAGGTCAAGGAAAAGCGCAAGCGCTTGCGGGAGTATTGGAAGGCGCACAAGTCAAAGAAGAAGCAAAGCGAGTTTCTCGGCCATCATATGATTCCGGTGGTTCTCGGACCGGACAAGCACCACTACGTGGTCGACCATCATCATCTGGCGCGCGCGCTTCACGACGAAGGCATCAAGGACATTCTCGTCACCGTGATCGGCGACCTCACCATGGTCGAACGCGAGGCGTTCTGGGGTGTGATGGACAACAAGAGATGGGTCTATCCATACGACGCCAAGGGCGAACGCCGGCACTTCAAGGACCTGCCGAAATCGATCACCGAGCTCAAGGACGACCCGTTCCGCAGCCTCGCCGGCGAATTGCGACGCTCCGGCGGTTTTGCAAAGGACACCACGCCGTTCAGCGAATTTTTGTGGGCGGATTTCCTGCGTCGTCAGATCTCGCGCGCCAGCGTGGACGCCAATTTCGAAAAGGCTATGGAAAAAAGTCTGGCGCTGGCGAAAAGCAAGGACGCGGTCTACCTGCCGGGCTGGTGCGGACCGGCGTCGGACGATTAGCGGGCGCAACTCGTCATTTTTTATTCGACGCGCCTATTTCGGCAGCCGCCCCAGCATGTAAAATTCGTCGTTCGGGCGCATGCCGGTGACGTTGGCCATCCGGTTCGACAGCGCAAAGAACGCCGCGATCGCGGCGATGTCCCAGATGTCGTCATTGCCAAAGCCGTGGCCGCCAAGCGCGGCAAAATCGGCTTCGGAAACCTTGTGTGCCTCGATTGCCACCTTCATCGCGAAATCGAGCATGGCGCGCTGGCGCGGCGTGATGTCGGCCTTGCGGTAATTGACTGCGATCTGATCGGCGATGAGCGGATTCTTCGCCCGGATGCGCAGGATTGCGCCGTGCGCGATCACGCAATACTGGCATTGATTGGCGCTCGAGGTCGCAACCACGATCATCTCGCGCTCGGCCTTGGTCAGGCCGCCGTCCTTGTCCATCAGCGCGTCGTGATAGGCGAAGAACGCGCGGAACTCGTCGGGCCGGTAAGCCAGGGTCAGGAACACGTTCGGGACGAAGCCGGACTTCTCCTGCACGGCGAGCAGGCGGGTGCGGATATCTTCCGGCAGCTTGTCGATGGCGGGCGTGGGAAAGCGGTTGGCGGTCGGCTGCGTCATGGTCGGGTTCCGGCTTGATCGACCCGAACCATAGTCGATGACGCAAATCGAGGCAAAGCGCGCATGCGCGCTTTGCCGGAGCGCGCTTAGCGCAGCGGCTTCTTCAATAGCGAGAAGCGGTCGGGATCGAGCCCCATCGAGGGCTGCAGCAATGGGGCTTCAACCGAGCGCGGCTCGATCGAGCGCACGGCCGGCCGCTCGCCGATGCCGGGATCGTTGGGAACGTCGCGCTGCGAGGTGGCGCCGCGCCAGCGCTCCAGCACCGCGCTGACAAAATGCATGTCATGGCCGGCGGCAACCGACGGCACGGTCGAAATCGTGGCCTCGCTGCGCGGCAATTGATGGGCCGGCACTTCCTTGAAACGCAGCCGGGTCGGCAGGGCGACGCCCTCGCCGAACGCCAGCACTTCGCGGGTGCCGAGCGAGGGCACGAAGGAGAGCAGGTTTGCCGCGGCATCGGAAACCGCCGAGCGCAACAGCGACTGGTCGCGATCATTGGCGAGCCGCATCGCAAACAGCGTGTTGCATTGGGAGATAATGGTGGCATCGAGTTCGGCGGGTCGCTGCGTGACGAGGCCAAGGTAGACGCCGTATTTGCGGCCTTCCTTGGCGATACGCGAGACCGCCTTGCGGGTCGGTCCGAAGCCGATGTTGCGATCGGCCGAAGCATAGCGATGCGCTTCCTCGCAGACGAACAACAGCGGCGAGACGCCATCGCTCCACAGCCCGAAATCGAACGCCATGCGGCACACCACCGAGACCACGGAATCGACGACTTCAGCGGGGAAGCCGGCAAGCTGCATCACGGTCATCGGCCGGCCGTTGGCGGGCAGCCGGAACAGATAACTGACGACTTCCGCCATGGTGTCGCCGCCGACATTGGCGTTGTCGAACATGAAGGCGTAACGCGGATCGTTGCGCACGGTTTCGATGCGCGAGATCAGCTTGTGATAGATGATGCGCGACGAGCGGTTCTCGAGCTTGCCCATGCGCTCGTCGATCAGCGAGATCAGATC
>Ga0210408_10002974_pt1 | contig 15947 bp, 13 predicted proteins | sample IncBWH4MmetaG_FD_155471 | JGI IMG/M metagenome (GOLD analysis project Ga0210408, IMG submission 155471) | Forest soil microbial communities from Barre Woods Harvard Forest LTER site, Petersham, Massachusetts, United States - Inc-BW-H-4-M | ecosystem: Environmental > Terrestrial > Soil >...
GCGGCGGAATGACCGTGCCTTCGCGCAAGAAGGACATCGCTCCGATAATGGAGGATTCTCCGATTTTGGAACGATCCATTACTACCGCATTCATCCCCACCAACACGTTCGGCCCGATGTGCGCGCCGTGGATCACGGCCCCATGCCCGATATGTCCATCGGTTTCGATGATCGTGTCGGTCTCGGGAAAACCGTGGATTACGCAGGTATCCTGAACATTGGCGCCGTCCTGCAGGGTTATGCGTCCAAAATCGCCGCGCAGGCAGGCCGCCGGCCCGACATAACAGCGCGGTCCGATGATCACGTCGCCGATCAACACCGCCGTTGGATGCACGTACGCCGTCGGGTCGACAACCGGGATGAGATCCTCAATGGCGTAGCAGTTCGACATCCGGTTTCGAACCTATACCATGGAGTAGCCGCCGCTGACGCTGATCACCTGACCCGTGATCCAGCCGCTGCGAGGCGAGGCGAGCAGCGTAACTGTCGGCGCGACGTCGCCGGGCAGACCGAGCCGCCGCACCGGATAGAGCCGCACGAGCTTCTCGCGATTTGCCGCGACCCACGACGGGTCGTGCCCCGTCTCCACCAGACCGAGCGAGACCGTGTTTGCGGTCACGCCGCTGCGCCCCAGTTCCCGCGCGATCGATTTCATTAGGCCGATCACGCCGGCGCGGGCCGCGGCGACGATCGACAGCCCGGATTCGCCGACGCGCGATGAATCACCGACGATGGCGATGATCCGTCCATCCCTGCCCTTCTCCAGATGGGCAACGGCGGCGTGGCATAGATAAATGGCGCCCAACAGGTTCACGTCGATCTGGCTGCGCCACTCTTCCGGCGTCGTTTCCTTGAACGGCTTGCGGATGGCAAGGCCTGCATTGTTGACCAGGATGTTGAGAGCGCCATGGTCAGCAACGATCTCTTGGATCATGGCTTGCACTGCGGCGCGGTCCGCGATGTCGGCCCGGTAGCACTTGGCTTTGCCGCCCTGCTTGCGAACGTCCGAAACGACAGCCTCCGCCTCATCGGCCGAATTGCGATGGTGGACCGCGACGGTCGCACCCTCTGCGGCCAGCGACAGCGCGATTTCCCGCCCCACGTCCCGGGTTGCTCCGGTGACGAGGGCGACGCGGTCCTTTAGCTGCATGTCCATCGTTGCGCTTTGCGCCGCGGCGATTTGGGGCCTGACGTTTCGCCGATCGCCGGCTCTTATCCGTTCACACCACCGCGCCGGCCGACCTCATTGCAATGGCTGCGATCCCCTCGCGATTCACTTGGCGACGTTCACGTACTTGCCGTTAACGACCTTGAGGATGGCGCTGGAGCCCGCGCCATCGCGGTGCTCGTCCATGGTGATCTCGCCTGCAACGCCGGGGAAATGCTTCAGCCCGGCGAGACAGCCCCGGATGCGATCGCGGTCGGCGTCGAGATCGCTCGGATTGTTGGTGACGCCTGAGGTCTCGATGCAGTGCTTGTAAGCATAGATGATGTCGTAGGCGCGCGGACCGCTGTAGGGGGGCGGCTGGTTGTTGTTCTTCGCCAGGATCTTTTTCACATAGGCCTGCACCTCGGGTCGCGGATCCTCGAGCCAGGCGGCGGTCGACATGTATGCACCTTCCGCGGCCTTGCCGGCGATCTCGATGAAGCCCGGCGCCCCGGCGCAGGCGCCACCGACGATCGGCACGTTGAGTCCCTGCTTCGCCATCTCCTTGGCGATGGCGCCGGCGTTCTGGTAGCAGGCGCCCAGCCCGATACCTTCGGCGCCCAGCGCTTTTGCCTTGGTGACCTGCGCGGAGTAGTCGGTGTCCTTGGTGCGATAGGACAACGAGTCCAGCACCTCGACGCCATGCGCCTTGAAGAGCGCCGGCAGGACGCCGACCCCTTCGCCCTTGGAAACCGCATCCTCGGCGTCATAGATGATGACCACCTTCTTGATCTTGTATTCGTTGAGCCAGGCGTCAACCACCGGCTTGAGCTGCTTGTCGCTGGTAAGCGTGTTGCGGAAGGCCCAGATGCTCATGTCTGAAAGCCCGGGCTTGGCCGAGCAATAGGAATTGATCACCGTCTTCAACCGATCGAGCTGCGGTGCGATTGTCTCGAACTCCGAGCTGAAGCACGGTCCTGAAATCGCCAGCACCTTGTCGCGCTCCACCAGGCGGCTGACGGTCTTGAGCGCCTCGGCTTCGAGCGTCTGCGTGTCGAAGCAGATGAGGTCGATCGGCACGCCGCCGATGCCTCCCTTGGCGTTGATTTCCTCGACCGCGATCTCCATGGAAAGTTTCGCGGCCTGGCCCCATTCGGCGCCCTTGCCGGTCAGCGAAACCATGCATCCGATCTTGACGTTGCGGCCCGCCAGCTTGGCCCGCGCGTCGTGTGGCGACGACATCAGCAGCGCGACGCCAACAACGGCGACCAGGCTCGGCAGATTAGCACGAAGTTTCATTGTCTTTACCCCACAACGCGTGACGAGCGCACGATTTAAATAGCGTCGCATTCCTGACGCAACGAAAAGTTTTCGAATTGCAGCCATGTTAGCCGAAACGCCGGAGAATTGCACTTCCATGGCTGCGGCTGCTCGCCGCGCCGTTATGCAGCGTGTTGTCCGAGATAGGTGCGCTGCACCTCCGGCATGTTCAGAAGCTCCCGACCGGACCCGCTCAGAACGACGTTGCCGCGCTCCATGACATAGCCGCGGTCTGCAATTTGAAGGGCTTGGCGGGCGTTCTGCTCAACAAGCAGCATCGTTTTGCCTTCCTTCTGCAGCTCGCGGATCGTCAGGAAAATTCGGGTGATCAATCTTGGCGCTAGCCCGAGCGATGGCTCGTCCAACAGCAAAAGCCTCGGTCGCGCCATGAGCGCCCGACCGATTGCCAGCATTTGCTGCTCGCCGCCGCTGAGCGTCGCCGCCAGCTGCTCGCGCCGTTCTCCCAGCGCCGGAAAGCGTTGAAACACCGCCTCGATGTCGCCGCCGATCTGCGAATCGCTGCGCGTGAACGCCCCCATGCGCAGGTTGTCGAGGACGGTCATGCGCCTGAGGATGGCTCGTCCTTCTGGCACCTGGCTCAAGCCCAACGCGACGATCTCGTGTGGAGGGCGCCGCACGATGCTTTTGCCGTCGAATTCGATCGTGCCGCCAGTCGACCGGATCAAGCCGGATATGGTCTTTAACAGCGTCGTCTTGCCGGCGCCGTTGGCGCCGATCAGGGTGACGATCTGTCCGCGCTCGATCGTCAGGTTGACGTCGTGCAGCACCTCGACGTTTCCATATCCGGACCGCAGGCCACGAACCACCAGTGCCGTCATAGCGGCACCTCCTCGCCCAGATAGGCTTCGATGACGGCCGGGTCTTCCTGAATCCTCTCCGGCGGTCCGTCGGCGATTTTCGTTCCAAAATTGAGCACTGTCACGCAATCGGAAATGCCCATGACCAATCTCATGTCGTGTTCGACAAGAATAATCGTAACGCCGCGCTCGCGTATGCGCGTAATGACGCCGTCGAGCTCCACGGTTTCGCGCGGGTTCATTCCGGCCGCCGGCTCGTCGAGCAGCAGGAGCTTCGGTTGCGTCGCGAGCGCCCGCGCCATTTCAAGCTTGCGCTGCTCGCCGTACGGCAGGTCTGACGCCCGGGCTTCGCGCCTATCTGCAAGTCCCAGGAATTTCAGCAGCTCGGTCGCGTGCTCCCGCATCTGCCGTTCCTCGCTGCATTCGCCGAACGGACGCTGCAGCACAGCCTTGGTGAAAGCCGCCCACACCGAAGGGAAGGCGCGGCAATGCTCGCCGATCATGACGGTCTCCAGCACGGTGAGATGCGGAAACAGGCGGATGTTCTGGAAGGTACGGGCGATGCCCCTGACCGTGCGCCGGAAGGGACGGCTGTCGTCGACCGGTTGACCGTTGAACGTGATCTTGCCGGCATCCGCGCTCAGCACGCCGGTCAGTAAATTCAGAAATGTAGTCTTGCCCGCGCCGTTCGGTCCGATCAGCGCGTGTATGTGTCCCTGCGCGACCTCCAGGTCGAGCTCATTCAACGCGCAGAAGCCGCCGAAGCGCTTGGTCAGCCCCTCGATCGCAAGACAAATGCCGCCGGAACTCACATCAGGCATAGCGGGTCTTCCAGCGCGGAAGCCGCAGGCGAAGCAAACCGTCGCGGGTGAGCAGGCCGTCCGGCCGTGCGATCATCATGACCATCAGGATGAGGCCGTAGGCGATCAGGCGCTTGGCATTTTCGAAGTCGAGAAAGTCATGCAGAAGATCATAAGCGCGGTTTATCGGATAGAAATCGGTCCACTCGACCGGCAACAGCTCGAGCCAATCGCGCAGCGCCCGCAGGATCTCCGGAATGGCGTTGAGGACCGCCGCGCCGAGCAGCGGACCCCAAAACGTGCTGCCGCCGCCGACCACGACGAACACCAGGATTTCCACCGAGAGCATCACGTTGAACGTTGTGGAGTCCATGTAGGTCGCGTGATGCGCATAGAGCCCGCCGGCAAGCCCGGCGATCGCGGCACCCAGTCCGAAGGACAGGAGCTTGATGCGCACCACGTCGATGCCCATGACTTCCGCCGCAGTCTCGTTCTGGTGGATCGCATCCATGGCGCGGCCAAGACTCGATCGCTCGAGCCGAGAGAACAGGAGAAGCAGCACGACGATGACGCCTGCGACGTATTCGAGCGTCCATGGATTGAAGGAGATGTTGCGGAAGCCCTGGGCGCCGCCGACGTAGTCCCAGCTCAACGCGATCACCGAGATGATCTCGGAAAAGCCGAGCGTCAGCAGCAGCAGATAGACTCCCTTGATGCGGAGCGCGGGAAAGCCCACGGCGACACCCGTCACTGCGGCAATCAAGCCGCCGGATGCTAGCGCGACGGCGAAGGGTACGCCGAACTTTTGCGTCAGAATCGCGGAACTATAGGCGCCGACCGCCATGAAGCCGGCCTGACCGAGCGAAACCTGACCGGTCTTGTAGGGCACGTAAAAGCTGTAGGCGGCGATGACATTGATGCCGGCGAAGACCAGCAGCACCCTGGTGTAGCCGTCCATCCAGTCGAACATCGGTGCTGCCGCTGCTATTCCGTAGTGCGAGTGCCGAACAAACCGTTCGGCCGGTAGAGCAGGATCAGGATAAGGATCGCGAAGGAGAAGAAATCGCGCTCGGTAGTTCCGATGTAGGCGGCCGACAGAATCTCGATCAACCCGAGCAGCAGGCCCGCAACCATCGCCCCCAGCACGTTGCCGAGGCCGCCGAGCAGCATGACGATCAACCCCTTGATGGCGGCGCCAAGGCCCATGAAGGGGGAAATGCCGCTGTTCTTGATGCCGTCGAGCACGCCGGCGACGCCGGCGATCCCGGAACCGATCATGAAGGTCAGCAGGACCACGCGGTTGACGTCGACGCCGAGCAGCGCGGCGGTCTCGTGATTCTCCGCGACCGTCCGGATGGCGCGACCCACCTTGGTGTGCTCGATCAAAAGCCAGAGCAGCACCATTACCGTGACGGCGACGCCCAGAACGAAGAGTTGCACCGAGCTGATGGTAACCGGTCCGATCGTATAGAGAGACTGCTCGATCGTCTCGGGAAACGCCACCTGTTGCCCGCCCAGGATATAGACCGCGAGATTCTGCAAGACGATGGTAAGGCCGATCGTGCTGATCAGCGGTGCCAGCGGGCGATCCTTGGGGACCGGGCGAACTGACACATATACCGCAAGCACTCCCAGCAAAGCGCAGATCACCATCGCTCCCAACATCGCGACATAGATGTTCGCCCCCCCATAGACGACGAGATAAAGGCCGGCGAACGCGCCCACCATGAACACCTCCCCGTGCGCGAAGTAGAGCAAATTCAGCACGCCGAAAATCAGGGTGTAGCCGATGGCAATCAGGGCGTACGACGCCCCGAGCATCAGGCCGTTGATCAGCTGCTGATAGATCATCGAATGGATGCGTAGGGCGGGTCAGCCAGCGAGCTGGCTTCAGCGGCTCGCTGGCGCAACCCGCCGTCCGGCTTCACGTGTATGCGTGAGTTGCGGTGGGTTACGAGGCTAACCCACCCTACAGCGCACGTGCAATTCGATTTCACCCGAATTTGCTTTAGTGTGAGGTGCGCGACAGCTCGTCGGAAAGGTCGTAGCTGGCCATCAGGTCGTCGACCATTCCGTTAGCGCCGTCCCAATCGAAGGTGCGATAACTGTGGCCGGTCGTCACAAAACGCGCCCCGGCGTAAAACATTTCGTACTGTGTGTGGCGCGAGCCGAATTCGGAGCCGATCGCGTCCCACGCTGCTTTGAGGAATTTGACCTTGTCCTCGGGCGCCATGCTCGCCGAGCGTTGGGTGAGACCGATGATCCGCTTGAGCTCGGGATCGGCGAAATCGCGAATCGACGAGGGCAGCATGATCAACGCGCCGCCCGCCAGATCGCGTAGCGCGTTCATGAGCCGCGGGTAGAGATCCTGGGTGAGCACCTGCGCCGAATACATGTAATGTTTGTTCGGCACCCAGTATTCGCCGCGCATGCTCCCTTCGGCCTCCATGCCTGCCATCATGGCGTCGACCATGCTGACATGCGCCGCCAGGAAGCCGAGCTGTTCGCGGATCGCCGGCATGTTCGTCGTGCCGATCGCTTCGGTGATCCTGTGCGCAAGCCCGACCAGAAACTTGATCTTCACCGACAGCCGGATCTGCGCCTGGTAGTTCTGATAGGCATGACCGGAAGTGTCGTGGAATTGCGCGCGGCACATGTCGGTGTCGCGGTGAACGAAGACCCTCTCCCACGGCACTTTGACGTCGTCAAAGTACATCAGCGCGTCGTTCTCGTCGAACCGCGATGAAATCGGGTTGTCGAAAGTGGAAACAGCGGACGCCTCGTAGGATTTGCGTGACAGTACCCAAAGCCCTTTGATGTTCATCGGCAGGGCGCAGGAGAAGGCAAGGTCTTCCTCGCCGGGCTTGAGTGGTTGCAGGTTGGCGACCAGCACTTCGTTGGCCATGATCGAGCTGGTGCCGAGCATCTTCGCGCCGCGGATGGTGATGCCCCCCGCGTCTTCGTCGACAATGCGCGCCACCAGATCTTCGGCCTGCTCGCCCCAGTTTTTGCCGCGCTCCGCCTGAGGGTTGATGATCACGTAGGTGAGGAAATAGTCGTTGCGGCTCGCCTCCTCGAAATAATTCTCCAGTGCCTTGGCGCGCGCCTCGCCGTTCTTCTGTCTGCGAAACACCTCGATCCCCATGCGTTGCCCGACCAGCGCCGATGCGAGGTGATCGGGCGAGCGGCCCATGAAACCGTAGGAGAGCCTCGCCCAGGCCTGGAGGGCCTTTCGACGTTGCACCATCTCGGTGTAGTTGCGCGGCATCTGCCAGCCGCGATTTACCCGCCGGTTCGAACCATCAGGCTCGAAGGTCATCAGCTCGATGTTTTCCGGCTTTGCCTGGAAGTCATAGAGCATTGCGGCCGAGTTCACCGAGTGCCGAAAGGCCGGGTGCTCGGTAACGTCGGGCACCAGTTTCCCGTCGATGTAGATGGTACGGCCGTCCTTGAGAGACTTGACGTGCTCCGCGCCGGTCTTGCAGGTTGTCATGTGGGCTCCGTTTATCCTTGTGGCGCCTTCGGCTTGGCTCAGGTCGCCCGTCCACGCCCTTGATCTGGTTTACCGCGAGTCCGCCGACGCGATGGTTCGGGCGGCCGCGGTTGGCGTAAGCGCAAATGATCACGATTCCGTCCGGCTGCGGTGCGTCGGGCAAGGTGACGGTAATGCCGTCATAGTGGGAGCGGACATAGAGCGCATCCTTGTGCGCCAGCGGGATGTCGATCGTCGCGCCCGGCGCGGCGCGCTTGGTGATCGAGGAGATCCACGCCTTACCGCCGCCGGCCTCCTCGCGCATGACATTGCCGAACACGGTCGTGAGCATCGCGACGCCGTGCTCCTGCTCGCCGTCCACGCCGATAATGGCGGCCTTGCCGTAGCTCTCCGCTTTGTGCGGCGACAGCATGGAGATGGCGAGCCGGCAGACGTGGCGTCCGATCTCGACGCTGGCCTGGGTCAACGGGCTCAGGTCGCGCTCGAAGCGCCCGGCAAACGGGTTTTGGATGATCGCGGCGACGGCGACCTTTCGGAGCGGCGGGCTGACCTGTTGTCCCGCCTCGATCGCCACTTCGTCGAAGAATGTCAGCGTGCGCCTGATTTGCATCGCTTTTCTCCTGCAGTCATCATCCTGATCCGCCGATGATTGTCCAACGATCCAAGCTTCATCACCGCGGGCCCGGCGCCTTCGGCGGCTCGGCCTGATCCTTGGTTGCGCTTTGCGCCGCGGCGATTTGGCATTCCCCAGTGGCCGGTCTGATCCGTTGACAGCGGCCCCGGCGACTTCATTGTAGTAAGACATCTTACACAATAAAACTGCTCACGGAGGACGGGGGTGAGTGGGCCGCGTCATCGCAAGCGACGCTTGATTGGGCTCCTGCCGCTGAGACATTGGATCGCCATTGAAACCAGCCTGGTTCGACTACTACGCGCCGCGTGCGCTCAGTGAGGCGCTGCAATTCTGGGCGATGCCGGCCAGGATGGCAGAGTGCTGGCCGGTGGTCAGAGCCTCATGCCCATGCTCAATTTGCGCATTCTCAGCCCCGCCGTCGTCGTGGATATCAATCGCATTGAGCCTCTTAACGAGCTGCGCGCGGACAAGGACTGCCTTACGGTCGGCGCCCTGGTCCGGCACGCCGATCTATTGCGCAGCGCCGACGTCTGCAGGGACTGGCCATTGCTTGCGGAGGCGACCAGGCAGGTCGCGCACATGGCGATCAGAAATCGCGGGACTGTGTGCGGCAGTGTCTCTCATAACGATCCGGCGGCGGAGCACCCCAGCGTGCTGGTCACGATGGGCGGCACGGTAGTGGTCGCAGGCAGGCAAGGCCGCCGCGAGCTGGCGGCGGAGGAATTCTTCACCGGCACGCTGTCGAATGCGCTCGAGCCGGGAGAGATGGTGGTGCAGTTGCGCTACCCGCGTCCGTCGGCTCGGACGCGATCGGCATTTGTGGAGTTCGCTCGCCGGCTTGGCGACTTCGCCATGGCCGGGGCGGCGGCAACGCTGACGATGCGGGACGGAACGTGCGAGCACGCGCGGCTGACCATCCTCGGCATGGGCCAGGGTCCATTTCGCGCCCATGCCGCGGAGCAAAGGCTCACCGGGCGCCGGTTGGGTCCGAAAGAATGCAAGGATGGTTTCGCGGAAGCGGTCGCGAAGGTCACGGCCGACGTCGATCCGGCTGACGATGTCCACGCATCTTCCTCGTATCGCAGGCATCTCGCGGGCGTGCTGGCGCTGCGCGCTCTGGAAACGGCGCTGGGGCGCACAGGAGGTAAAGTTGGCTAGAGAGCAGCGCATCTGCGTTACCGTGAACGGCAAGGTCTACGAAAGGACCGTGCCGGTTCGCCTCTCGCTAGCGGACTTCCTGCGCGAGCATCTGCACCTGACCGGCACGCATCTGGGGTGCGAGCACGGCGTGTGCGGCGCCTGCACGATTTCGCTCAATGGCCGCAGCGCGCGCTCGTGCCTTACGCTGGCGGTGCAGGCGGACGGCGCGAATGTCATCACCATCGAAGGTCTGCGCGCCGACGATGGTACGCGTCACCCGCTGCAACAGATTTTTCTGGAAAACTTCGCCTTGCAGTGCGGCTATTGCACGCCCGGCATGCTCATCACCGCGATCGAGCTCCTGGCGGACAATCCCAATCCGACAGAACGGGAAGTGCGCGAAGCGTTGTCCGGCAACATCTGCCGATGCAGCGGCTATCAGGCGATCATCGACGCCGTGCTGATTGCGGCGCGCCAGGCAGGAGGTGCGCATGCAAATGCGCAAGTCCGCTAAAGCGACCAGCAGGAGCTCGGCTTGATGTCGGATGCACGCTTCGTCAATCTGAAGGCGGTCGGATCGTCGGTGATCCCGGACGAGGCAGTCCCGCTGGTCGAGGGAGACGGCCGCTTTCTCAATGACATCAAGCTGCCGGGCATGTACCAAGTCGCATTCCTGCGCAGCCAGCATGCGCACGCCCGTCTCAATTCGATTGATACCGGCAAGGCACGACAGCTGCGCGGCGTCATCAAAGTGCTCACCGGAAAGGAGCTTTTCGGGAAGGTCGATCCGTTTCGCAGCATGCCTAACCGGTTCTCCGGTGGAGAATCGATCCAGCACTGGCTCGCCGTCGACAAGGTGCGCTTCTGCGGCGAGGCGATTTGCGCGGTTGTCGCCGAGGATCGCGCCACAGCGGAGGATGCCTGCAACCTCATCGAGGTCGAGTACGATCCATTGCCGGCGGTGACGGATCCGCGCCTGGGCGAGCAGGACGATGCGCCGCTCATTCATGACGCCTGCAAAAACAATTATCTCATCAAACGTGAATACCAGCGCGGCGACGTTGATGCGGCGTTCCGCAACGCGCACGTGGTGGTCAAGCGCAAGTTCCGCATCGGCCGCAAGCAGGCACTCTGCCTCGAAAGTCGCGGCTGTGTTGCTGGTTATCGGGAGAGCACTTTCACGCTGACTGTCTGGATCAGCCACCAGCTTCCGTACGTGGTGCGGCATTATTTGGCCGAGCATCTGCGCATGCCGGAGACGGATGTTCGTGTGATCGTGCCGCACACCGGAGGCGGTTTCGGCCAGAAGGCGTCCATCTATCCGGAAGAGTTCGTCTGCGCCTGGCTCGCGCTGCAGCTGCGCCGTCCGGTAAAGTGGGTCGAAGACCGGCTGGAAAACATGGTTGCCTCGACCCATGCCCGCGACCAGTACATTGAATTGCAAATAGCCGCCGACAAGAACGGCCGCATCCTCGCGATCAGCTCGGATATCTGGGTCGATGTCGGCGCGTATTCAATATATCTCTGGTCGGCCGGAATGGAGCCGCTGCAAACCGCCGGCCTGATGCCCGGGCCCTACAAGATCGAAGCCATGCGTTACCGCACCCGGGGTGTAGCCACCAACAAGACGCCAGTTGGTCCCTACCGCGCCGTGGGGCGTCCCTCTGCATCGGCCTCGCTGGAGCTGCTGATCGATGAGCTCGGGCGCCGGCTCAACCTCGATCCGGTTGAAATCCGGCAAAGGAATCTCATCCCGCTGGAGGCGATGCCCTACCGCAACGCCAATAATCTCGTGCACGACAATGTGAATTACCTGCCGTGCCTCAAACTTGCCGCCGCCAAGGCCGGCTACGAGCGGCTGCGCAAGGAGCAGCACGAGGGCAGCCCCAACGGCAAGTTCCGCGGCATCGGCATCGCCTGCTATGCCGAGCTTACCGGACTGGGCACCAGCACCGCGGTTGGTCCCGGCACTCTGCTGCAACCCGGCCGCGACGCCGTTACGTTGCGCCTGGAAACGACTGGCGTGCTCACCATCGCCGCGGCGCTGCCGTCACAAGGCCAGCGCATCATGACGGCGATGCGTCAAGTCGCGTCCGACGAGCTTGGTATCAGGCTCGAGGACATCACAAGCATCTCGAATGACACCGCTACGGCCCCCTACGGATTCGGTACATTTGCATCGCGGACCGCCGTATTTGGCAGCGGCGCGACCATCAAGGCTGCCCGCGAGCTGCGCCAGCGCATCCTCGTCATTGGCGCGTTCCTGCTCCAGGTGCCGATCGAGGAATTGACCATCACCAATAGCGTGGTGCACACCGTCGACCGCTCGAAGAGCATCGCACTCAAGGATTTGACGGAGAAGAGCTACTTCTCCGCCAAGAGCATCCCGCAGGAGATCAATCCGGGGTTCGAGGTTACCGCCTTCTACGACCCGAAATTCGGCAGCTTCGCAGGCGGGGCCCATATCGCGGTGGTGGACGTGGATCCGAAAACCGGTCAAGTGGAGGTTGTGCGCTACGTCGCCGCGGAGGATGTCGGCACGCTGATCAATCCCGCGGTGGTCGAAGGGCAGATCATCGGCGGCATCGCCCAAGGCATCGGCGAGGCGTTGCTGGAGGAACTGGTGTATGACGACGCCGGGCAGCCGCGCACAATGACGCTGGCCGATTATCTGGTTCCCTCCGCCCTGGAAATTCCGCGCATCGAGCTTCATCATGCCAACGTGCCGTCCGCGGCGCTGGGCGGCTTCAAGGGCTGTGGCGAAGGCTCGATTATCGGCGCGCTCGGGTCGGTGGCCTGCGCGGTCGCAGATGCGCTCAGCCGGCACGGCGGTGATATCCACGAGTTCCCAGCGACCCCGGAGCGAGTCCTCAAGGGATTGGGCGTGCTGGCAAGCACGCAGTAGCGACGCATGCAAACGGATTGTCGAGGACTTGCACTCACCACGGCAAGCGCGGGCGCGGCCAAGCACATCGATCAGGCCGTCACCGCCTTCCTCGATTACCGGACGACAGCATCCGCTCACGTCAAGTCTGCGTTGGAGCAGGACCCCACCTTCGTTCTGGCGCTGTGTTTCCGTGGCTATTTCCTGCTCATGCTGGAGAACAGGGCCGTCCTGCCGAAAGTCCAGCAGGCAGTCGATGAAAGTCGTCCGCATCTTGCGGGAGTAACGCTGCGCGAGCGGCTTCATGTCCAGGCACTCGAAGCGTGGGCGGCCGGCGACATCATGCGGGCGTGCTTTCATTGGGAGCAGATCCTCACCGACGCGCCGCTCGACCTCATGGCGCTGAAGCTGCACCACACTATGACGTTTTACACCGGCCGCAGTCAGGTCATGCGCTCGGTCGTGTCGGGCGTCATGGGCGAGTGGGACGACACGGTTCCGGGATACGGCTGCGTGCAAGGCATGTACGCCTACGGCCTTGAAGAATGCGGCGCCTATGAAGAAGCCGAGCGTTGGGGCCGCCAGGCCGTTGAACGCAATCCGGGCGACCTCTGGGCCATCCATTCCGTTGCCCACGTCCTTGAAATGCAAGGGCGCTCGGCGGAAGGCGTCAAATGGCTCAACCACACGCCGGAGCAGTGGCGGGAAAAGAACCCGTTCAAGGCCCATCTGTGGTGGCACGCGGCATTGTTCTTCCTGGCGCGGGGTGACAACGACCGCGCGCTCGATCTTTACGACAGCGCACTATGCTCGGTGAATTCCGAGAACTACGTCGATGTTTCCAATCAGGCTGCGTTGCTCAAGCGCATCGAGATAGCTGGCGCCGACGTGGGAGACCGCTGGCAAGCGCTGGCCGAACATTCGGCAAAGCGCATCCACGACCACATGTTGCCGTTCCGCGATGCGCACTTTTGCCTCGCGCTCGCTGCCAACGGCAACTTCGAAACGGCGCGGCGCCATATCAAATCCATGGCCACATTCGCGGAGCAAGGCCGCGGATGGCGGGCAGAAGCCACGCGTGACGTTCTGATACCGTTATGCGAAGGCATGATCGCCTGCGAGGGGGGAGACTATGACAAAGCCACCGATCTGTTGTGGCCGAGGCGCCATGACATTGTGAAAATCGGCGGCAGCAACGCGCAGCGCGACCTGTTCGCGCAGATCATATGCGATGCGGCGGTGCACAGCAGCCAACGGCATGTCGCCCGCAGCCTCCTCTCTGAAAGGGTGCTGAGCCGCCGAACCAGGAAAAGAAACTGGCAGCTCTACTCTGAGCTGCTGGCCGAGCTCGGGGAGACCGAGCGCGCGGCAGCGGCGCAAAGGCAAGGCGAGATGGCGCAGGAGACCGGCCCTTGAATGTAATGTCCGGATTTCCGGTGAATATTTAAACTGCCGCCTCGACTTCCTGTTTGGCCTCCGTGTCGGAATCCAGCGTCTTCAGCTCGCGCCGCATGATCTTGCCCGATGACGTTGTCGGCAAGGCGGGCACGAACTGAACTTCGCGCGGCACCTTGTAGGCCGCCAGATGGTTTCGGCAAAATTCAATAATGCCGTTTGCATCGGCGGTGGCGCCGTTCTTGAGCACGATATAGGCCTTGGGAATTTCCCCTTTCTGCGGGTCAGCCCTGGATCCGACCCCGACCATGGCGACTGCCGGATGGCTGATAATGACGCGCTCGATTTCAGCGGGATAGACGTTGTAGCCGGCGGTGAGGATCATATCCTTCTTGCGGTCGACGATATAGAAGTAGCCGTCCGCGTCCGTCTTGCAGAGATCGCCGGAGTGCAGCCACCCGTCGGGCTCGATTGCCTCCTTGGTGGCCTTCTCGTTTCCGTAATAGCCGAGCATGGTGTACGGGCCCCTGACCATCAGCTCGCCCACCTCGCCCGCGGGCAGCGTCTTTGCAGGGTCCGCCCGATCGACGATTCGCCCGTGCATGAACGGCATCAAAATGCCGACCGAGCCCAGCCTGTTGTCCACGTAAGAATGCTGCATGATGCCGGGACCCGCGAGCTCGGTCATGCCCCACAGCTCGAGAATGGGCGTGCCGACGCGCTCCAGCCATTCGACTGCTTTCGCCGGCGGCATGGCCTGCCCGCCGACGACTGCCGTGCGCAGCGATGAGAGATCGTAGTTCCCGAAGTCCGGATGCGAAAGCATGTACAGATACATCGTCGGCACGCCGTCCATGATCGTGACCTTGTGCCGCGGGATCGATTCAAGCGCCTGCCGGGTATCGAACCTTTCCAGCATCACGAAGGTCAGGCCGAGCATAAAGCTCAGATTCATTACCACCGTGCCGTACACATGGGCGAGAGGCAGCGCGGTGAACTGGATGTCATGCTCGGTGCGCACATTCATCGCCGCCGTCATCGCGGCACTCAACACCACACTCTCGTGACTGAGCATCGCGCCTTTGGGAAACCCGGTGGTGCCGGAGGTGTAGCAGATCGTGGACAGCTCTTCGGGCGCGTTGCCGGGGGCCTCGACCGAGTCGGCTTGCTCTGCAAGCAGATCAGTAAACGAGATCGCGCCTTCCGGGGGCACGCCGCTCAGCACGATGACGTGGTCCAGGCTGCCATCCTTCCTCAGATCCGATACCGCTTTGGCGCGTTCCGACGTGGTGATCAGCACTTTCGCGCCGCAATCCTTCACCACGTAGGCCAGCTCGTCTGCGGTGAGCATGGCGTTGACCGGGTTAATGACGGCGCCGGCCTTGGCGATTCCGATGTAGCTCTGCACCCATTCCGCGCTGTTTTGCGCGAACAGCGAGACACGGTCGCCTTTCTTGACGCCAAGCGCCTTGAGCCCGTTGGCCGTCCGGTTGGTGAGATATTCAAGCTGCCGATAGGTGAAGGTCCTGTCGGCAAAGATCAGTGCCGTCTTGTCCGGAAGGCGCTCGGCCGTTTCCGGCAAGATCCGGTCGATTGTCTTCTTCAGCACCATGGCAGCGCGTCCCAGCTTTGAGGCATTCTTTTTCCGTTGCTTGCTAGCCGCGGCGATCGAGTTGATCGCGGATTCCGCAGGATGATCCCTCCCCAGGGGCTCCGCGGGCAGCTTGGCGATCAGGTTAAGCGATTTTTCCGCACAAATAAACCGGATTGGGCCTGCGACAGCCGCCTGCGGCTGCTAGATCGGCTCGTTGAGGATGCGATCGCTGGCGCCGATGCGAGCCGATGCGTTGCGCATCAATTCTGCGCGCGGACGAATGCCTTCGCGCGGCAGCAAAGGCGAGTTCGGAAGAGGAGCGCAACTCTCTTTTGCAGCTTGCGCAGACGTGGCACGAAGCTGCCACGAACCTGGAAGCGAGCAATGGGCTGGCGAGCCATGACGGTGAGCGCGCGGGACACCCAGCAGGGGCAGGAACCGTAAACTCCTGCGATGAACGTCGCAGGGACTTTGCCGAACAAATCTTGACTTTGCGCGTTAGTCCGGTGCGCGGACTGTGAGCGGAAGCAGGTCGCTCTCTCGGCGCCACAGCGAAAAAGGCAGTGCCGTTCCTGGCTGCTCTAGCAGTCCGCGCCTTCCTACATGACCAGCCACTCAGCACATGTAGTACGCCACTGTGGACGGGCTTCACTCGTTGGGGCGCTGTCCATTCTTCCCTTTCTCCGACCGCAATGGCCGCCATCGCTCGCGCCTGATTGTCA
>Ga0210408_10002975_pt1 | contig 15947 bp, 13 predicted proteins | sample IncBWH4MmetaG_FD_155471 | JGI IMG/M metagenome (GOLD analysis project Ga0210408, IMG submission 155471) | Forest soil microbial communities from Barre Woods Harvard Forest LTER site, Petersham, Massachusetts, United States - Inc-BW-H-4-M | ecosystem: Environmental > Terrestrial > Soil >...
CGCAACCATCAAAGCCCTCGAACGATTTTCCTGATGACTCGAAGTCTCCGGTGTCCTTCCATGTAAGCCAGCCGGCGCCGTTAACGGGCGTACCCTTTCCGGAACCACAGCCCACAAAAAAGACCGTGGTGACCACACCGCAGAAACTTTGGTCCTCCGTCCAAGCGGGAGACACCAAAGCGGCGGTGGCCCTCGCTGATCTCTACCTGCGGGGCGACGGTGTCCCGGTGAATTGTGATCAGGCCCGCGTATTGCTGCTTGTGGCTTCGAAAGAGAATGACGCAGACGCCACTAAGAAGTTACGGGACTTAGAAGAGACCGGCTGCCCTGCACCCTAAGGCTAGGTAAGCGAGTGCTGCTGCGAGTGCTGCGCCGACGCTCTATTTGAGGAGCAGCGCCGCTCTGTGGTAACCAAGGATTCGAATAGTTTAGAGTCGGGGTCTCCGCTTGTCCCAGGGCTGTGCTTTTTCGAGTTGAGCAGCGAATCGGAACAGAGTCGCATCTTCGCCGAATCGGGCCGAGAACATCACGCCAACCGGCAAACCATCTGGCGTCCAATGCAGCGGTACGGACATCGAAGGTTGCCCCGTCACGTTGTAAGGCGCCGTATAGGGGCTGAACTCCATGACTTCTTTACTCCAGGTCGGTACGTCCTGCGACAAACTCATCAAGCCGAGAGCAACCGGCGGCTTCGCCAGCGTCGGACTGAGGATGACGTCATAGCTCCGCTGAAACTTCGCCATAGCCAACCCGATTTGATGAAGAGTCGCAATTGCTCGAGAGTAGGTTACGCTCGGCACATTTAACCCAGCTTGCATCGTCGCCCACGTCACTGGCTCAACGTCGTGCTCGCAGACTGGACGGCCCAGAGTTGCTGCGGCGTCATCCAGTACTCGAGCAAGCGAAACTTGCAAGATCGCAAAAAACGCTCCGCGAGCCAGCGCGAAGTCAATGGGCAAGGCCGTTTCTTCGATGCTGTGACCCAGGTTCTCGCATAACTTTGCTGCCTCAAGCACGGCCTTCTTGCATTCCGGATCGAGTGGCGTTCCGCCCGGCGTCGCCGTCACGAGCGCGATGCGTAACTTCCCTGCTTCAGTGCCGATCTCTTTCAGGAATGGACGTTCTGGCAGAGGCGAAAAGTAAGGTGAGCCCAGCTCCACGCCAACAGAAGCATCGAGCAAGGCGGCACTGTCTCGGACAGAGATCGTCAGCGCGTGATGCTGAGTACAGCCGTTCCAACTCTCAAATTGTGTCGGTCCCAGCGGCACGCGCCCACGGGTCGGCTTAAAACCGAAGACACCACAACATGAGGCTGGAATCCGGATTGAACCGCCGCCATCGCTGCCGTGTGCCATAGGCACAATGCGGCTGGCCACGACTGCAGCCGCACCGCCGGAGGACCCGCCAGAAGTCCGTTGCAAACTCCAAGGATTGTGCGTCTGGCCGAACAAGACGGACTCGGTCGTCGTGGTTAGTCCCAGCTCCGGCGAATTCGTCTTGCCAAAGATCACTAGCCCCGCCTGCTTGTAACGCTCGACCAGCGTGCTATCGAAATCGGCGACATGGTCTTTCCAGATTCGGCTGCCTGCCGACGTTATCGTTCCAGCCAGATACTGGCCCACATCCTTGAGTGCAAAGGGCACACCCCGGAATGGACCTATTCCGAGACCTTGGCTGATTTGCGCTTCGGCCTTGTCAAAGAAAAGATGGCAGAGTGCGTTTAACTTGGGGTTAAGTGCCTCCACACGCTGGCGTACCGCACGAAGCAGTTCGAGCGGAGTGATCTCTTTTTTCGCAATTAAGTCGGCTAGACCCAGGCCGTCGTAATTGCCATACTCAGCGGCCAAGCCTGAGAATTCACGAGACGTATCGGAGGCACGGGTAGAAGAAGTAGAGGTGCTCATCACAGCCTCCAAAACTGGCGGTCAAACGACATTTCAGCAGTTCGAAGGGACCCAACTGAGTGCAGCATGAATTTGTGGCGAACGCGCATTCTTTTGGGTTACAGAACTGCATCATACGCCCGATAGACCGATCTCGTAAGAGACTCCGCATAAGGAGTCAATTTGCCTGACAGACGGCGCCGGTGAGAGGCTCCGGCCTGGGGCTGGGGCGACCGGGGTCTTCCTAAGTTTTGAACAAATTTCGTAGTCGGAAATCAGTCATTGCACTCATTCTTCTGATCGCCACCATGTTTGAGCAACCCGTCTTAGACCCTACGCATCCGTTCAACAATCTGGAGGTGTCATGGGACCGTACCTCCTGGCCATATTATTTTTGGCCATCCCACCTCAGGTTGTGTCTCCATCATTCGAGAGTGGTGTCCAATCTCCGTTGGAAAAGGGCACGGCGACGTCAACCGTAAACGGTGTAATCGGCGAGGTTCAATTCGTCGGGCTCAAGCGCATTTTCTCCGAGGCTCTCCAAGGACACATCAGTTCCCGTGTAGGTGATGCACTAAACCAGCGGACGGTTGAACGAGACGTACGCGCGCTCGCGAATTTGGGCTGGTTTGATTTTGTCAGCGCCGAGGTTGTCCCTATGACGAGCTCGCCAGCCGGACACGAACCCTCTAACCTGCGCCTCGTGTTTAAATTGGAAGAGCGGCCTTACCTTAGCAAAGTTATTTTTCAGGGCTCAGAACTACTCTCCCGCGAACACATCCTGCAATTGTTGGCACAAAGAAAGATCAGGTTGAAAGTGTCTGCACCGGTGGACCGCGTTGAGCTTTGGCGCGCTTCGCGCTGTATCAAGGGCGAGTTACAAGCGCTTGGACATCCGCAAGCTAATGTCCACGTTGTTTTAGAAGAGGTACCGACCGCAACGGTCAGAGCTCGTTTTGAAATCGACGATGGACCACAAGTGTTGGTAACTCAGGTGACGTTCTCCGGCAATCAAGCTGTCCCTCAGAGATTGCTACAACACCAAATGAGACAGGTCGCCCCGAAAGCTCATTTTGCACACCTTCGTCATAAGAACATCTACACGGAAGAGCGTCTGCAGCAAGATCTGGAGCGCATTACCGAATATTATCGGAATCACGGCTATGCGGCAGCGCGTATAGGCACACCCGTCGTCGAGATGGACTACGTTGTAGAGCAACATCTGCTGCTCTTTCGACACCAGCACCTTAGTCCTCAATTACATATTTCCGTGCCCGTAAGTGAGGGTATCTTTTACCAGCTTGGCGCAGTCGAGGTTCACGGCGGCCTATCGACGGCCAGACGAAGCGAAGGTGCGGAAGCACTAGTTGCGAATTCAGGCCTAAAACTGGGCGCGCCTTACTCGCAGCAAAAGATCATGAGTTTGCGCGACGAGCTTTCCCTCTTGCCATTATCTTCGGCGAGAGCCGATTCTCTTCCATCAAGCGTTGACGTTAGTCAACAACTCGATGCGATGAACGGAACAGCCAAGGCCGTTTTTTCCATTCACCCACCCAATCCATATACCTTGCGCCGGCTCGACTTTTCAGGCGAGCGGCGGTTCGGCGACCGTTACTATCGGCGTCGCATTCCCCTTCGAGAAGGTGATCCTTTTGATCCTGACAGACTGCGCTCGGGGCTCGAGCGGCTGACCCGAACCGGTTACGTACGCTCGTTCAAACCGGAAGATGTCCGTATGCAGTTTAACGACGTAAACCATAGCGTAGACATCTTCATCCGCGTCACTGAAGTTGGCCAACAGAAGTTCTCTTTAACCGGTGGGTGGAACAATCTCGGCGGTACGATCGGTACCGCATATAGCGTCTTCAATTTGCTCGGTGGTCAGGAACTGATTGATTCCCATATCGACGTCGGCCCAGACAGCTTGCACTTGGCTCTGCGGATCGCGGAGGAAAGTCTCTTTGGCAGTCGTGTGACAGCTTCGTTGACAGTGTTTCAAGATGTGGTGCGGCCACATCTCCCCGGGGTCCTCGGTAATCGGCATTTCCTCAGCACGCGCAATGCAGGTTTCGCGGTCGGGTGGGGTTTTCCATTGTCCTCAAATGAGACGCTAACCACGAATTACACGATCTCGCATCAAACTACGCAATATGCGGTGGAATTGCCTCCAAGTCTGACAGGCCTAGTAGGTAACCAAATTGGGTCGAGTACATCGAGTCATTCATTTGGTTTCGACTGGGCGGGCGAGAGCGGTTTGCAGCACTGGGACACAAGTGCTTCAGTTTCCGGCGGTCGGCTCGGTGGCGACGAAAATCTTATCCGTTCATCAGTGGAGTACGACCGCGTCCGGCGCGACCCGTTGACGAACGGAAGGAACAGCTGGGCTCTCCGCAGCTACGCTGCTGGCGTTTCGAGTTTCCGCGGAGACCTGTTGTTTCAGAACCGGTACTTTACCGGGGATGAGTTGTTGCGGGGCTTTCGGCGGGGAGAGATGTCTCCTTACAGTGTTGTAGATTTAACGGATAGCTCCGGCAAAAACAGCTTTCAGTCGATTCCCGCAGGTGCGGACCTGCTTGTCGCAATGAATGCAGAATATAGAGTCCCCGTAGCACGACGCACGCAGGTTGTAGGTTTCTACGACACTGGATCTAGCTGGTTGCTCCCCAATTGGCTCGGGCCAGATCGCCCGACCCTGCTCTCAGGTACGAATGGAATTCTCCGCGCTTCGACTGGTCTCGAATTGCGCTGGCAAATCCCCGCCGTCGAACAGCCGCTACGGCTCGACCTTGCCATTAATCCCCTCCGTCTAGCGAGATTGTTCCTGCTGCCGGACGGATCGCACTTCCGCGCACCTGATCGCTTGTTGGGATGGACTTGGGGTCTCGGCCCTCTTTTCTGACGAGCACGATAGAGCTCCAGCGTCCGATTTTGGTATGGTTCGGGCCGGCACCGGGGAGAACTTAGAAGACCACGCCTATCCAGTGGTATCGAAGCTTACCAATCTGGGGATACAATTCTCTAGACAGTCTGGGCAAAATTACGTCGCAGAACCCATGATGCTGGATCAATCGCCGCTCAGCCGCCATCTCGTAGTTCCGGTATCCTTTCTCGCAGTTGTTCTCGCGAGCGCTCACGCTCGATCCGAACTGACAAGACGCCTAATCACGCAGCCTATTGATGAGAGTAAGCGAGTTGAGCTGCCTGGTAACGCACGTCCCGAAGCTAATACAGACAATGACCGTGGAATGGTTCCCGACTCCCTTCCCATGGAGCACATACAGCTCCAGTTACGCCTGCCAGTGGAAAAAGAAGAAGAACTGGATAACTTGCTTCAGAAGATCCAAGACCCCAGTTCACCTAATTACCACAAATGGCTTACTCCGGAGCAATTCAAGCAGCAGTTCAGCCTGGCTCCCGAGGACATCGAAACGATCACCAACTGGCTCAAGTCCCAAGGTTTTACAGTCAATGTGGTCAATGCAAGATCCGTTGACTTTTCCGGGACCGCGGGCCAAGTGCGCTATGTATTCCGCACTGCGATTCATTACTTCGACGTCAGAGGCGTCAGGCATATCGCCAACCTGAGCAATCCACAAATTCCGGCCGCACTCGCGCCGGCAGTTGCGGGAATTGTCTCCCTGAACGACTTCAAGCCTCACCCAATTAATGGTGTACGGTGATTCGTCGGACCCTTGCGCCTTCATAGTGAACTTTTCTGGAGCTTGCCCTTACCGCAAAAGACCTTGCGTATAGTCGCTTCCGGTTCAGGAACCTAGATTGCTTTGGGAACGAGGTTTTCTTTGCGATTTTCCACGGCTCCGACGGCCAGGAGAAGCGCGACAGGTCTCGAGCCTTCTAGTGATCGCTAGTCAGGATCCGGTTCTCAAGCCGGAGCATCGGTGTCGTCAACGCCTACTTCAAATTCTCGCGAATGAGTTATAGTACGTCTAGGATAGGCTTCAGCTTCTTCGTCCCGGCGGGCAGGTAACGTCCTGGCCTAAAACTGTCCCTCGAACCTACCGGTTCGCTTCGCTTGACACGTAGAATCGCGTAGGCGATAAAAGCAACCTCTTCTCAACAAAAGTAACTGACAATGCGCGTCCCATTCGCAATTCTTCAGCCCGGGGTACGCCGATTTGCATTAGAAGAATGGATCAGTCCTGCCGCTCTTTGTCGGTCGGGACAAGTCTCCTGTCCAATCTCCTTTCCAAGTGTTCGATCTGAATCTCCTACAAGAGGAAACTCATGCTCCGGCTCCGAAGATTAGGCGTCGTATCGTGCGCGATTGGCGTTCTTGTCCTCGCATTCAGCATCCCGCTTGCATGGGGGCAAACGGTTAGTACGGCGCCAAGCGCGGCTGCCCTCATCAATCAGAGCGTTGATGAAGGGAATTTAGCCCCCCTCCAGGGCAATACCCACCGCGAAGCGACTCCGCAGAACGATCGGGGCGCGGTTAACGACGGGTTCCCGATAGTCCACGTACTTCTTCAGTTGCGTCGTTCTCCCGAGCAAGAGAGTGCGCTTCAACGATTCCTCGAGGAGGTCCAAGATCCCACGTCCCCTAACTTCCACAAATGGCTCACGCCAGAGCAGTTTGGACAGAACTTTGGTGTAGCCCAGCAAGACCTTGACGCAATCACGCGATGGCTGGCGTCGCATAGGTTCACCGTGAACTTGGTCTATCCCAACCGAATGATGATCGATTTTTCGGGCACGGCAGGTGAGGTGAGGGAAGCGTTCCACACGGAAATCCACAACCTGGAAGTGACGGGCGAGAGACATATTGCTAACATTCGCGACCCACAGATTCCCTCGGCACTCGCGCCGGCGATCGTGGGCATCGTCTCCCTGCATGACTTCAAGCCGCGCGCTCAACACGAAATGCGTGCGGCTGGAGCCAATTACACCTTTAATTCCGGCGGCCCCAACTATGCCTTGGTGCCTGCGGACCTCGCGACGATCTACAACTTGAACCCTCTTTTCAGCGCAGGCTATTCGGGCCAGGGCCAAACCATCGTGGTTATCGAAGACACCAATGTCTTTAGTACGTCGGACTGGAGCACTTTTCGTTCTACGTTTGGCCTTTCCGGCTACTCATCGGGATCTTTCTCGACGATCCATCCGGCGCCTCTGAGTGGCACGAACAACTGCGCCGATCCTGGTGTCACTCCCGATGATAGTGAAGCCATCCTCGATGCGGAATGGGCCAGTGCCGCCGCACCTAGTGCAACGATCTTGCTCGCTTCGTGTGCCAATACAAACACGACCTTCGGCGGTTTAATCGCCCTGCAAAACATGCTCAACGCCAGCAGCCAGCCGCCGGCCCTGGTTAGCATCAGCTACGGTGAGTGCGAAACACTCAATGGGGCCGCGGCCAACGCGGCATATAACGCGGCCTATCAGCAGGCGGTAGCAGAGGGCATTTCCGTGTTCGTTTCAGCGGGCGATAGCGGGGCCGCGGGCTGCGACAACAACGCTACCGACGCAATTGATGGCATCGGCGTCAACGCCTTTGCCTCGACACCGTATAACGTGGCCGTGGGCGGCACGGACTTCAGCGACACCTACTCCGGCACGACTAGTATTTATTGGAGTTCGACGAACACATCAACCTTCGGATCCGCGTTGTCCTACATTCCAGAGATACCGTGGAACAACTCTTGCGCCAGTGTGTTGATTTCTACCTTCCGCAGCGGTTCGGGAACGACTTATGGGAGTAACGGCTTTTGTAACAGTGCGTCTGGCGGAAATTATCTGACCACGGTTGCTGGCAGTGGCGGCCCCAGTGCCTGTGCCACGGGTTCCCCTTCCCTGACGGGGGTTGTCGGCGGGACGTGTCAGGGCTGGCCGAAGCCTTCGTGGCAGTCTTCGCTTAGCAATTTTGGCAACCCCAACGACGGCGTACGCGATACTCCGGATGTTTCCCTGTTCGCAGCCAATGGCGTATGGCTTCACTACTACGTCGTTTGCTTTTCCGACACAGCAAATGGTGGAGCTGCTTGCAGCGGTGCTCCTAGCAGCTGGGCCGGCGCGGGTGGAACATCTTTTGCGTCGCCCATCATGGCCGGCATCCAAGCCCTCGTAAATCAAAAGACTGGCCAACGCCAGGGCAATCCTAATCCCGTCTACTACCAGCTCGCGGCCAACGAGTACAACCTCAGCAGCAGTTCCTGCAACTCGGCAAACGGAAATGGTGTCTCGAGCACCTGCATCTTCTACGACGTCACACAAGGAGACATCGACGTTAATTGCACTGGTAACAACAATTGCTACCTGCCCTCGGGTTCGCACGGGGTACTCTCTACTTCGGCCAATTCGTATAGCCCGGCGTATGGCACCACAAAGGGTTGGGACTTTGCCACTGGGATTGGTAGCGTCAATGCCGCCAATTTAGTGAACAACTGGCCTGGTGGCGGCATCGCGGCGACGAGCGGGACGCCGCAGAGCGCGAACGATGATACGGCGTTCGGCGCTCCACTGGTAGCCACGGTGACTGGCGCCAGAGGGAATCCGCTAAGCGGGGTGACGGTGACGTTTATAGCGCCGAACAGCGGGGCCAGTGGGAGCTTCGCAGGCGGAGTGAACACGGCCACGACGAATGCTTCCGGCGTGGCTACGTCGGCCACATTCACCGCGAACGGGACGCTAGGCAGCTACACCGTAAAGGCAAGTGTATCGGGTATTACTGCAACTGCGAACTTCTCGCTGACGAATACACTGGGACCGGCGTCCAGCACCACCGCGACGAGCGGGAGGGCGCAAATTGGAGCGATCAACAGCGCGTTTGCCGCGCCGCTTGAGGCAATCGTGAAGGACGCAGGCGGAAATCCCGTGAGCGGGGCAACGGTGACGTTCACTCCGCCGCCAGCCAGCGGAGCAAGCGGAACCTTCGCTGTCGGAGGGAGCATCGCCACGACGAATGCGTCCGGCGTGGCGACCTCGGGCACGTTCACGGCGAATGGCACAACCGGCAGCTATACGGTGAAAGCGAGTGTGCCGGGGGTGACGACGACGGCGAACTTCTCTCTGACCAACATGGACTTCAACGTCGCACTCGACGTCCCCGTTACGGTGCAAATCACCAGGGGTACGCCCGCCGCAGTGAAGCTCGACGTCGCCACGATCCCGGCAAACACGCCGCTGCCCGAAGCTGTAAACTTCGCCTGCCTCGTTCAGCCAGGCCTTTCCGGTGCGGCGTGCTCGCTGAGCTCGGCAACAATTCCGGCGGGCAGCACTTCCGGAAACACCATCCTCACAATCACTACTATGGGCGCCAGCGAACAGTCTCCGCCAGCCGCCGGACCGAGTTCCCGGTTGCCCGGTTTGCCCTTGGTTTCCAGTGCGGCGCTCTTAGCGCTCGTCGCAATGCTGGGGATGATGGGAATTTTCTCTGCCGGCCCCCGGCTGCGTCTGCCGCCGCGCCGTTTACCTGCTTATTTGATGCTGGCGCTGCTGGCGATCACTACGCTGGGTCTGCTGAGTTGCGGCGGAACATCTTCTTCATCCTCTGTGTCCGCTACGCCCCTAGCATCGAATACAGGCACTCCGGTGGGCCCATCGATCGTTACTGTGACCGCGACTTCAGGCAACGTTTCAAAAGCGACCACGATCAACATCAACGTCAACTAGCTTCGGCCTTGGCAATCGTGCGGTTCACGGCTGGGGTTAGAAGTCCAGCACATTACACCGCGCAGCAAGTTGGGCGATGATGTTGAAGAAAACCTCATCACTCTTTGTTGGGAATGCCACCGACAGATCCATTCGAAATGACTTTACCTTACCGAGCTTAGGGTCGAGCTGCATCCTCTGTAGACCTGCAAGCTGCCGTGCGGTTCGCGGATGCGATCAACAAAGTCATTATGATTTTGCATCGCTGGCCAGCATTCGTGAGTAGAGCATTTCATATTGTTCAACTACCTGGTCTATATCGTGAACCTTGATGAGTTCCTGGCTCTTTTTTACCATTTGCCTCCGTAGAGGTTCGTTGGAAAGAATTGTTACGGCCGCTGCAGCCAAGGCTTGCACGTCGTCCTCTGGAAACAAGATCCATTTTCGCCGTGACGCACTAATTCTGGCAGGGCCATTGCATCGGCGGCGATGACGGGCAAGCCGGAAGCCATTGCCTCCATTGTTACGATACTTTGCAATTCCGTGACGCTCGCGATAATGAAAAGATCAGCGATTCGATAGAGTCGAGGAGTGTCCTCCGGCAGATATCCCAGGAATGTCACGCGATTCATCAAGCCGAGATTGGCAACGTGGCGCAATTTACCCGGACCGGACTTCCCGAGGCAGCGATAATTTGACGCGCAGTTCTTCGTACGCCAAACTCCCGATGAACGGAATTTTCGGTAACCGCGACTAGGCGGCGCACGTCGCCCACAATTGTGGGCGTCTGGCACGACATTCTGTCAACCAAATGTTTGCTCTTCAGCCGAGAGGTCACGGGCTGTTGCCATTTAGTGTCGGTATGACGGTCCAATTCAAAAGCAACTTCGCTAAAGTTTTTGTCTTTGCCACCCTCGTCTCCGCTTTGATGTGCAGCGAGTTTCCGGAACTGACAAAGCTGACGGACGACACCTCGAATGACTTCACGACGCCGTCGTACGTAATGCGGGAGGTCACGAGTGCCGTAGCCGCTCAGGTCACAGCCACGGTTATGACTCCTGCGCCGCGCATTTCCTTAACCTAATCCTCCGTGATTTCACGAGCGAGATCACCATCGCGATATCTTCGATACAAGGTTCTGACTCGTTCCAAAGCCTGCGTCTCTCCAGCGCGGGCCAGCAGACGCATCAGTGCGAAGAGCGCGTCGGTTCCGATTTCCTTTATGAGCAGAACCAAAGTGCCGCCTAACGCCGTGCCGGTCTCGATCAGCTTGCTCCGATCGAGGAGATCCTGAGTACAGCGAGGGATGTGGTAGTAGGTCGAATAGACCGCATTTCCTTCGCGCCGCGTAGCTAGTTTCTGAAGCTTCGGGTCCTCGGCCAATTGGAAATCTATTGCGGCGTGCCGGGCGGCACGCCCAATTCCGGGTGTTCCGTAACGTGGGGCACGCGCTGACCTCGATAGTAAACTTCCCGGCCATCGCGCAGGCCACTCAGGAATTGTTCAACGGTTCGAAGACCCATGAGCAAGCACCTCGCATCCTTTGCTTACGACTTGCCTTGTCCGTGCAATTATTCAGAACATGCGCTCAATTCTCTACAGAAGATTGGTATTTATTCTTTTGTGGCAGGCGGGACTCAGGATAGTGGAAGTATGGAATGCTTTGTATGAAGATTCTCTTAGAACTTATGCCATCGAAGCCCTCTTCTGATTCTTCAAAACGCTACTTCACGTTCGCTGAGCGACGTAAGGCTCCACGCTATGGCTTGGTGGCAATTGCCGAACTTACAGACGCCGGTGACGCGAAGATGCTTTCGGCAAAGGTTACGGAGGTAAGTCGCACCGGATGTTATGTAGATAGCCCTAAAACATTTCCCGTCGGGACATCACTAAAAGTAATCATCTCCCGCGATCAGCGCACATTTGTGGCGAAGGCAGACGTCATTCACGTGCAAGAACAAATGGGGATGGGCATTGCCTTCATTGATCCACCGCAGGACCAGTTAAAGATACTCGATTCCTGGCTTGCTGGGCTTCCGTCGAGTTCCTCTGTTGGTAGCATCCCGCTAAGTAGTAGGCGATAAACAGCCTCAGTGAAGAGCCGGAGACGGCGCCGTCAGGTTCGGCTTGGCGAATCTGGTTGCCTCAATCGGAACGTTTAACTTCACTTCGGTCAGCTCAAATGTCTGCTGTCCATCGAGCCAGACAACGGTCCATCGAAAAGGCACTTTTATGCCTGAGACTTCGCGGTAGTCGGAATAATCAATTTGCGTCGGAAATCTTCCCACAAACGAATCGGTATAACACATAACTCGAATCAGCAAGCCCGAATCGGCATCGAAATAGAATGTTGCAAAGGCTCCGCCTGGGGTGCTTCCTTGCACGACCTGGGCCTGGTGATCATCGATCTCGGTTTGCAAGCCCACTCGCCATTGACTGAAAGCCTGGTTGATACTACTTGGAAAAGTAAGATTCGCTTCGAGCTTTAAACCATCCAGGTCGCCCCCCGTCAAGTTGAGCACGGGGACGGGTATCTCCGGCCCCGCGATCTGCGGTCCAGCGATCCAAGCGGAACGGCCGTCGAGAGTGGTGATGTTGTCTCCTTCGGGCGAATGGATGATCATGGTGCGCTGGCCCGGAGCTTTGGCGTAGATTTCGAGCGATTGCTTCTCGGTGCCTACGCCGTAGCCCAGCATTGTGCCTTTCGCGACAATGCTGGTGAGATTTGCCAAGCGCTGAGGACTACCCAAAGCCTGGAGGTATTTACCAAAAATTTGATCAGCAGACGGCGCCCCTTTGGCTTGCTGGACAATGTCTTTGGGTTCTTCTGGAGGCGCGCTATAGAGCGCAGCCAAATTCGGCGTAATCGCGGGCTGATCACCTCCGCGATGGCAGGTATAGCAGGTCAAAACCTGTTTCCCACCGAAATAGGTCTTATTGATCGCCGTCATCATGAGGATCATTCTGCGAGCAGTTTGCTTATTCGCTTGATTGTCGGCTGCGTAATTTTCCCAACCGGTATCGGCGCCATGGCAGTTCTCGCAGGAATAGCCCAGCGATGCGGAAAAGAATCCCATCGTCGTCATAAACTCGTTCACGGGCAAATTGGTCAGGATTTTAACGTTCTTAAAGAACTCGCCGGCGGTGAGCGGCTTTTGTTCCGGCAGGGTTTGCGCTTGCGTCGATCCATTCGCGATGAAGCAAGAGAGTGCCGCGGCGATGACAGGTAGGATCGCTCGGTTCGTCATATGGAGTGGTGCGAATTCACTTGTAGGGAGACTCGGAGCCAGAAACAGACTAATTCGGTTTTGTGCCTGTAAGATCCCGAATTCTCCTGTCGAATTGATCCACTTCGTCGGCGGGCGCGCAAGGATCCTCCATCATGCCGGCCCAGCCATCGACTGTAGTGATGTCTTTGGTCTGTATAAGGTGGAAACGCTTTGTGTCTCCGACCCACGGCTTTGTGTAAACCTTCGGATCGGTTATCGCCCAATTCAGTTCGAGGATGTTGTAGTTCGTGCGCTTGTAGCGCTCCTCTAGATGCATCTGATCGCTGTGAGGATAACCAAAATGATCGATCCAGGTGCGTTCATCGTGCCCGTTCGATTCCACAACGAACGTATCGCCTTCCCAATGCCCGACTGAGTATCCCCACCATCGCGGCTGGTCTGGATCGTCGATCAGCTTGCGGCTGTCGGTCCATATTGTGCGGATGCCTTCACCCCAACTGAAATGTTGAATGATCCTATCGGGAAGCACGAAGAACTCGATTGGGTGCGGGAAGATCAGAGCCCGTGTGATTCCCATGGGATTGCAGTATTGATAAGGATCTGTTCCGTTAGCGGGAGAAACGGCTCGCCGCCGGCCGATATCTTCCTCCGCGTGAGCGGCCGCATCGGCTGAACCCAACGTGCGCCCGTACGAAGGCTTGTTGGCATCGAACAACTTCTTCCCCTCAGGCGTCATGGGGGGCACATTCTTTCCGTATCCGCGATCGCCACAGTCTGCGCAGGTCCCACCACCGGTGAATCCCCTCGGGCTGGAGCTGCGAGTCCATATTCCAGCGAGGTCATGTGGATCGAACTTCTTGTCGGAGGGCTGAATCCTCGGAAGCGTACGGGCGCGCGCCTGGCGCTCAGCCGCATCTGGTGGGCCGGGCTCCTCGTCCTGTCCCTGCGCCAGCACAGGTGTGGCTAGAGCCAGGAACAGACACACGCCCACGATTTGCGCATGGAGCCGAGTGATTCTCATGTTCGAACTCCTCGGTGTCTGGGGATTCAGCGACACCTGTTCGCCGACCTAAACCGCAAGCCCAAGCCGCTACTGATTCGGAGGCTCGCCTGCTCCGGCCGGGCCCACTTGTTCGCCATTCGCGAGAAAAATTTTAGCGGCCGCGCCCACAAGCTTCCCATTGCGCGCGGGAGAGAGCGTAATAGTGATTTTCGTCCCGGGCGCCAGAGTAGCTTCGGTGCGCTTTTTGCCCCAGCCCGCCTCGACCCAAATTTCCGGCGGGGGGCCTTCGGCGGCCCAGCGTGTCACGGTACCTTTGTCATCCGTCACATCAAAATACAGTTGCGTATGTGGATTAGTGAAGTGATATTCGGCCACGACGCCGGTCAAGGTGACCGGATGCTTGGTGTCGTAGGAAACAAACGTTCCGTGATGGGCGAACATGGAAACGTTGACGAAGAGCAGGCTGGTGATCAATGTCAACGGGAAAGGCGAGAACCTAACCTTCATCGGTCCGCTCCTTGCATCAATTTGAAATTTTGCCAAAGGTATAGTGAAGACTCACGGGCTGTCAAGCGATGAGCTCCGCGCGCGGTGCTCCTCGCGAGAGTTCGCTCCTTTAATTCTGTTCCGAAACGCTCGATGCCCCCGTCGCCTTTGGATGGGGGGTAAGTAGAGACTAGTGCCGGCCGCGAGGCTTCGTCTGTGGGATCCAGTGGGCTACTAAATGGCAGATAAGTTCGTGGGTTTGAAGGCTTGTATTCAGCGTTTTCAATCAGCTAAAGTTCCCGCCACAAAAAGAAGGGAGGCTTCATGACACCGCCGAATTCCTCCGATGCAGAGTTTTTTCAGCAGAGGGGCTTTGGGCAAAAGCTCGGATTCGGTCAGCGTCCGGCCTTGCTGATTGTGGACATGGTCAAGGCATTCACGAATCCTGAGATGCCGCTTGGCGCCAAGCTCGACAGCCAGATTGAAGGTATCCAACTTCTGCTGCGTGCCGCCCACGATCGAGGCGTGCCTGTCATTTTTTCAACTGTGTCTTATGAGGATGAAAACCTAAGAGATGCCGGCGTGTTTGGAATGAAACAGAAGGGGTCATCCACTCTGCGCGCGGGCACCGAGGGCGTGCAGATTGACTCTCGCCTCGACTTCCGCCCGCCCGATTCGTTACTCGTCAAAAAGTATGCGTCCTGCTTTTTTGGAACCGATCTCGTTTCGCGCCTCCTGGTTCGCGGGGTCGATACGCTGATCATTGCGGGATGCACGACGAGCGGCTGCGTGCGCGCTTCCGCAGTCGATGCCTGTCAGACTGGTTTCCGCCCAATGGTGGTCCGTGAAGCCGTTGGTGACCGCTCGCAGTCAGCTCATGACCAAAGCCTTTTTGACTTGAATGCCAAATACGCGGATGTGGTGTCCCTGGAAGAAACACTGCAATATCTGAACACCCTTCGCGCCGCCGCTGCCTCGGGTGGTGCGGGCGCCTAGATCGGAGAGCATCCGCTATGGGAGAGTTGCCTACTCGAAATCCACAGGAACAAACCCGCTTTCCTTATTCCGCAATTGTGGACCGAAAACCTCTGCGGTGGCCGAACGGCGCTCGCATCGCCGTCTGGGTAATTCCTAACATCGAGCACTTTCTGTTCGACCGCCCTTCTACTTCGATGACACTCGCCACTACGAGCCTCGTTCCCGATGTGCTGAATTACTCCTGGCGCGACTACGGCGTGCGCGTGGGAATCTGGCGGCTAATGGACATCATGGAGCGCTACGGCATCAAGGGGACCGTTGCGCTTAACTCGGACGTTTGCCTCCGCTATCCGCGCATCATTCAGGCAGGAAACCAACTCGGCTGGGAATGGATGGGACATGGGACGAGCAACTCGATCATGATCAATCGGCAGACCGAGGAGGAGGAGCGCTCGCTCATTCGCGACGTCGTCGACACGATTGAAAAGGGTACGGGAAAGCATCCACGAGGATGGTTGAGTCCGGCGCTAAGCGAATCACATAGAACACTTGACCTGCTGGCTGAATGCGGCATCGAGTATGTCTGCAACTGGGTCAACGATGAGCAACCCTATCCGATGCGAGTCAATACGGGCTCGATGATTTCGATCCCCTATTCAGTGGAGATCAATGACATCCCGGCTTTTGTAGATCTGAAACAAAGTGCCGAGACCTTCGGGCGCATGATTTGCGATCAATTCGACGTCCTGTACGAAGACG
>Ga0210408_10002976_pt1 | contig 15945 bp, 9 predicted proteins | sample IncBWH4MmetaG_FD_155471 | JGI IMG/M metagenome (GOLD analysis project Ga0210408, IMG submission 155471) | Forest soil microbial communities from Barre Woods Harvard Forest LTER site, Petersham, Massachusetts, United States - Inc-BW-H-4-M | ecosystem: Environmental > Terrestrial > Soil >...
CAGTCCGGCCCGTAGTAGCCGTAAGGCGCGCATGCGTAAGGATAGTAGTCATAGTAGCCGTAAGAGCATACCGGCGGACCGTAATAGCCCGGCCCGTAGTAGGCGGGCCCGAACCCCACACCCACGCGAACCTGCGCCTGCGAGTAGGTCAGCGGAAGCATCAGAACCGCCAGCAATGCGAAATATTTCAGATAACGCATCGTAACCTCCTTCTCCCCGATCCGTGTTCCCTGCGTTGAACGACTCGGAATCTGGAAGTCCTCAGAGAAGATTCTCTCCGAAGTGTCTACTGATTGGAACTCCAATCCACGCAAAAAGTTGCAAAAGCCAGGTGGCTGATTTCAACCACCCGGCCCGAATTCAACCACTTGCAGCCGCAGTTGGACCGACAGCTTGGTTTCTGTCCTTCTGCAGTCTTCAACGGCGTCATCCCGAACGAAACCGTTCTTCAGGCGGAGTGAGGGATCTCGCGTTCGCCGCTGTTGCCTAACGGTAGCACTGCCCCAACCATGTTTGGTAAGGCAGGCAAGACGGCGTAGAATGGTGATTTCAACGGGGGGTTCTATGGCGACGACTCCGGTTCAACAGTCCGAACACGCAGTATCTCAAGGCAAGGAACTGATCAGCTTCGAGGATGCCATGGAGAAGCTCTCCCGCGAGGAACGCTTTCGCGCAACCGTCTATGCCATGAATACGCTACTGGTGCAGAAGGGCATCTACTCTCCCGAGGAATTCGAGTTCCAGTTCCGGCAGTTCGCTCAGAAGAACCTGCGCTAGCGGCCCCGCGTCGGTGGTTTGCTTTTCACGTCCTTCCACTTCGGCATGTGGCACTTGGGAGAATGGCAGCGCTCGTGAGCTCCGATCTCGCAGTTGGCGCACTCGCATTCACACCGCAGGGAATTTTCAGCTTCTAGCTTCTTCATCGACGTCTCCGTCTGAATCAAACTCATTATCGATTGACCGAGCAGAAATCGTATCGTACTTTATAATACATGCCTATGACCAATAGCCATGTGTCCAAGAGGAAACCGCACCGAACCTATTCAGGGGAGAAAGAAGGGAGGGATGTTGTTCGCTGGCTTAATTGGGGGCTATTCGAGGATGAGACCATTCGGCGGGTTAGGCTTGCACTAGAGAAACGATCCGGAGGGCACAGTAACTTCCGACAGGAACAGCACCGAGTAGTCGAACTATTGCGGCTTTACGACCAGAGTTGCGTCGAATGGGAAAACCTAGTACGAAACGGTAGCAGTACAGACTCAACCGCCAACTCAACCGCGAAAAACTTCGCTAGGAAAGCATCGGCACACCGGACGCTAGAACGTCGTTTGCGCCGCTACACCTTCTACCCGCGTTTCTACCCGCTAGGTAAGGTCTTGAGCTTTGCTTGGGAGCCAGCACGACCGGATCACCCTGAATCCTACGGCGAGATTTCCGCAATTGTTGACCTCGCGAAACTTGCGGAGAAAGACCTACTAGGTCACCTCAAGCAATGCAGCTGCGGAAGATGGATTTGGGCAAGATTTTCCCACCAGAGGTTTTGTAGTGCTCGATGCCGTGAGCACGATTTCCGCTCCTCAGAAAAGTGGAAAGAGCACCGTCGTCAAAAAGCACGTGAATACTATCGACTCCACAAGTCAGGAAAGGTGAAGTGATCCGGTCACAAACAAAGAGCACCTACACGCGTAATGTTACGGGTACAGGCTACGCCCCTACCAACTCCTTCTTCTCACTCGGCTCGTACTCCACGATGTACCCCGCCACCGCGCTCGCCGCCACCGTCAGCGGCGAAGCGAGGTACATCTGCCCCGGCCCGCTGCGGCCAGGAAAGTTGCGGTTCTGCGCGCTGATCACCACTTGATCGGGACGCGTCGAAACTCCCGGTCCCGCATTGATGCATGCTCCGCAGCTGGGCTCGATCACGTGCGCCCCCGACTTCTGAAACACATCCAGATACCCGCGCCGCAAGCAGTACTCGCGTGTCTCCTGCGAGCCGAACTGAATATAGAACTGCACCGACTGCGCCACGCGCTTGCCCTGCTTCAGCGCATCGGCCAGCACCAGCGCGTACATGTCCATGTCTTCATTCTTGCCGGCGGTACATGTGCCCCCGTAGGCGATCTCGACCGGCACCGGCGTATTCAGCTCGCGAACGTATTTCCCGTTGCCCGGATCTCCCGGCGTCGCCACCATGGGCGTGATCTCCGCAGCGTCGAGCTCGATCACATGCGCGTACTCCGCTTCCGGATCGCTGTACAGCCCTTCAATCATCGCCTCGGCTTTCGCATGATCCATCCCGCGGCGCTCGACTAAGAAATCGACAGCTTTCTTGTCCGGCGCCACAATCCCCGTGAAGCCGCCAATCTCCGCCGCCATATTGGTCATGGTGGCGCGCTCGTCCACGCTCAACTCCTCGATTGCTTTGCCCGCGTATTCCATCACCTTGGCCAGAGCCTTGCCACTGCGCACGTAGTCGAGGCTCAGAATTTTCAGGATGAAATCCTTCGCCGTCACGTTGGGATGCCGCTTGCCGCGAATCACGATCCGCACCGACTCCGGCACCTTCACCCGCACATCCTTTGTGATCCACGAATTGAACACATCGGTCGTGCCGATACCAAACGCCACGCATCCGATCGCGCCCACGTGCGGTGTATGCGAGTCCGAGCCGATGTTGAGCTGCCCCGGCAGCGCATAACTTTCCAGCACAATCGAGTGGCAGATACCCTCCGACCCCTTGCGGTCTTTCAGTTCGCCGTGCAGCTTGATTCCCTGCTTCGCCGCGAAGTCCTGCTGCTTCAGCTTGAGCTGCCCCGCCAGATCGAGCAGGCCCAGCTTTTTCTTCTCCTCCGAGATCACCTCATCAAGAAACGTAAGGTGGTCCCGGAAAAACAAAATGCTAGCGGGGTCGTTTACCTTTGCGTCCTTGCCCACATAGCGTTCAAAAAAGATGGCCGCCATCGGCGTAACGTACTCGTGACTGAACCGCAAGTCGGCGCGGGCAAACCCGGTGTCACCCGGCTTCACCGACGCAACGCCCACCTCGCCCTTCTCGTTAATCATGTGCCGCGCAAAAATCTTCTCCGCCAAAGTCATCGCCCGCGATGCGTGTGTGGCGCGGGCGTCCTCGCCCGCGTCTTTGATCGCCGGCAAAAACACCTTCCCCTGCATCCTCGCCACATTGAACGGAAACAGTCCTCCATACTCAATCACCTGCCGCGTAATCTCATCCTCGCCGGCGGTGAACTCGCTAAGAGCGATCTCTTTTCCTGCACGAATCTGATCAATCAGCGAGAAATTAGTCGAAGTCAGCACTCCCAGATTCTGGCAATTCTGCTTGTAGATGCGCTCAATGTTTTCCGCGATGACCACGCGAATGCCCGCGCACATCTCCGCGTACGGAGACTGCTCTCGACTCGACCCCTTGCCCCGCCGCTTGCCGCTCACCGCGCACACAAACCCGCCGCGCTTCACCTCACTGCGACGAACCGGCAGGACACCGCCGCATTTCAGCCCGAGATACGGGATTTCTCCTAAGGTCTCATCAAAGTAAAAGCAGTAGTGCGCCGGGGTGATCTCATCGGTCGAAATGTCATCCCGCAGTTTAGGATTGTTCGCCGGATTCTTCGTATCCCAGGGCAAGTCCTCACCCGCGAGCTGCTTCTTGATGAGCTCAGGGTCCTCTGTCAGAAACAGAATGCGCCCTTGCAGCCGCACCTTGTCAGGCCGCTTTTCGATTTTGCGTTCGAGAAGAGAGTTGATCACGCTGAACCTATGGGAGTTAAGATTGTTTTCGGACAGCACACAATAAATCTTCAGCTGCCCCAAATCATTGTAACCCTATGGAACGAAGGAGGAACACGCGCTTACTGTACTATATGGGTATTATCAACTCAGCAACATTCAATGTTATCTATAAGATATAGACTAGCGACCGCCAAGCCTGCCGCGGAGATGTTATTCGCTTCCCAGCATCGCACAGCATGCCCTTTAACGGCATCCTGAAGCCCGTACGGCGAAAAAAGGACGCCGGGTGACCTTCCCGCCATTCGAAGGATAAGAAGTCCGCAAATCAAATTGTAGCGAGGAATCAACCTGGAAGCTATAGGTTGTCGGTCACGGATGCGCATGTGCGGCCCGATCAAATTTCTCGCCAGCGGAAATAGCGACGTTCAACCGATTTTCCTTCGGAGCCAACGGACAAGTGGCGAAAGGAGTTACGGCGCACGGAGGATTGTAGGCGCGGTTGAAGTCCACAATCACCGTCCCGTTCACCACCGCGTCCGTCTCAAGGAAGCGTCCGCCCGGATACGTATCTGTTTTCGCCGTCAGATCGTTGAAGATAAAAGACAATCCCTTCGAGGGATCGCCGCCCAGGGCCGCGAGCCGCACCTCTTGGCCGTTGATCTTGAACACGACAATGCCCGCAACCGGAGACGGCATCACATCGCCCAGCACATTAGGGATGTCGATTGTTTTCTTACCGTCGGAGGGCTCCCATCGCGCGGTCACCCGGTAATTCATGTCGAGCGGAAAAAACGTCATACCGCGGAAGTTACGGACTGCCGTACTGTCGGTATCTTTCACGCGAATTCCCACGCGCTCTCCGCGCACGAGCACGTGAAACTGCAGGCTGCCCATCTCGACGACCGTGGGATGGCCAGACATATCCGAATCCAACTTCGCTGTAGCAATGGCCTTGCCCGCGACCGTAACGTGCGCCTCAGGAGACAGCTTGACGGTCACGTCCTTTCCTTCCAGGTCAAACTCGCCCGCGCGCGCCGGACCCTTAGGGAAAACCACCGCGTTCGCCGCATCAGTGCCAAACGTGTTCGCGCCGGGCTTCAGCCAATACAGGCCCGCCAGCGGCAGCCAATTCTTCTTCAAGCTGTCGGCCAGTTCCGCTTTCCACTTCTCGAAGGCTTGCACGTAGGCCGCATCGGGAGCCACCGCTGCTGGCGAGGAGTAGGCAGGACGAACCGCCAACACAGCAGCCGACGCCAGCAGCAGGGCTGCGACCATGGTCAGCAATTCAGATTTCTTATGCATATTGCCCTCCGCGTCTTCGCGTCTAGCGCGTCTGCCTCATCGCTGATACTCGCGCGGGTCCGGCACGGGATCAAGTCCCCGCCCCGCGAAAATATCCTGGAACTCCCGCACCAGCGCGTCGTGCACCAATCCATTCGACGCCAGCGTCTCCGCGCTATTGAGTTGAAACGGAGATCCGTCAAAGCGCGTGACTTTGCCGCCTGCTTCCTCGACGATGAGCGCGCCCGCCGCCGTATCCCAAGGATTCAGATTGAACTCCCAGAAGCCGTCGAACCGTCCGCACGCCACGTTGCACAAATCGAGCGCCGCCGACCCCGCCCGCCGTACGCCGTGCGTGCGCAGTGTGATCTGGTGATAGAAGTGAATGTTCGGACTCTTGTGCCGTTTGTGGCTGGGAAACCCGGTGGCCACCAAGCATTCCTTCAACTTCGCAGTCTGTGAAACGAGAATCGGCTGGCCGTTGAGCTGCGCTCCACTTCCCCGCTCGGCGGAAAACAATTCATCGCGCGTCGGATCGTATACGACGCCCGCGATGCGCACGGCTTCGGCCGCCGTCCGCCGCTCCAGCGCTCGGTCTTCCAGCGCCAAAGACACACAAAATACCGGATAGCCGTGCGCGAAGTTTGTAGTCCCGTCCAGCGGATCGACATACCAGCGATATTCGCTGCCCTGATCAGTAAGGCCTTGCTCTTCGCCCAAGACGTCGTGCCCAGGAAACTGTTGCCGGATGCGCTCGCGGATCAGCGTCTCGGCCGCGCGATCGGCGGCCGTGACCAGATCGGCATCGCCCTTGTATTCGATCTTCAGCCCTTGATGGAAGAACGTCAGCAGCAGCGCGCCCGCCTCGCGCGCGATAGCCGACATAGCGGGGAGAAAGGCCTTCGGGCTTTGGCTATCGGCCTTCAGCTTTGCGGCTTCGGGGACCGGGCTTTGCATTTGGATATCAAACCGGAAGATAGCGCAGGACTACAACGGAATGGCCGAAGCCCGAAAGCCGAAGCCGCGAAGCCCGCCTCATTTGCGCTTTCCGCCATCGTCCGCGATGTACATGATCTCGTGTTTAAAAATAAACAGGTTGGGTGCGCCCTCGCGGGTCAGCCGCACCATGCCCTTGTCGTAATATTCGATCCAGCCGCGAACCGTCTGACCATCGAACAGCTTGATGCTGACCGGCTTCTGCTTCTCGCCCAAGGCCTTGAGGAAATTGGCCTCCTCAAAAGTCTCCTCAGGAGGCGGCATCCGGCCGCGCTTAGCGGCATTCGGATTTCCCGGCGGCGGACGGAAAGGCATACCGGCATTGTACACAAAGCGGAACGAGTCCAAGCTACGCCACTCAGTTTCCGATCTCCCCGCGCAGCATCTTGCTCAGCTTCTCGATGCGTTTCAGCTTCTCAGTTATGTCCTTGGGAAGCGTGCCCTGGTTAACCTGAGCAATCGCATCAGGGATCGTCTGCGCCAGCAGTGACAGTTCGCGTGCTTGCGACTGCAGGACTGTTGGGGCTAGGCGGATTTTTCGTTGGTTGAGCGGGGGAATATCAGCTGGACCAGGCAACTTGTCGGCTTCCCGAATGCCCGGCGGGATGGGCCGTGTGCCCTGGAAAGGAAACGCGTACCAAACAAACAACACGACGATCAGGAAAGCAATGGAGATCTTCACTGGTTCAACCTCCTGTTTCGCTCCCTTGAAGTATCCCACCAACTTTGCGCTGATCCAGCAGAAAAGAAACGGCCGATGGCAAGGAGTGCCACCGGCCTGATTTTGACTAGAAGTCAGCTAGAAGGTGAACTTCAGCGCGAACTCCAACTCACGCGGAGCGCCAGCAGAGAACGTGCCGGATCCCGGACCGATTCTCGTGCTACGGTTCGCGCTAGTCAGGTTGCTAACCGAGCCGCCATTCCCATTCAGTATTCCGCTCGGAAGGTTGGCAGGGCCATCGAAGTTAGCAAAGTTGAATGCGTTGAAGAACGTCAGCGACGGCCGGATCGTAAACCGCTCCTTGACCTTGTAGTTCCAGGCAAGGCCCAAGTCCACAGACTTCACCCAGCCGAGCCCGATGTTACCCGCAGGTGGTGTATTGATGCAAGGCAGTCCGTTGGCCAGATTTCCTGATATTCCGGCTGGGCAAGCCCCGGGGGTGGCTCCGCCCAAATTAACCAAGTCAGCCGACGTGATGCCGATATTGGCACCCGCAACTACCTGTCCGGCGGGCGTCAGTAGGCCAGCTGAATTGCTGAGGTACCCGTTGATAAACTTGCCCAAGTCACCCGGCTTCATGCTGCGGCCGAACGACCCGACATTGGAGCCAGGTACGACGTCTCCCGTGGTTCCATCACCAGTGACATCACTGATGAAGATATCACCCGCTCCCACACGGGGCAGGAACAGCGTACGCGGCAGTGGCGAATCCAGATGGCCAATAGTGCTGAACTGAACACCACGGAGCAAGTCGAAAACCGCGCCAAAGGAAAACTGATTAGTGCGGTCTTGTCCCGCGGGACCAAAGAACTTCAGCGGATTCCTGTAGTCGCGAGCCGTGGCCAGGAAGTCCTGGTCGCCGGCGATGGTGCTGCCACCAATGGGAACAGCGCTCTCGAAACGGGAGAGAGCGTAAGACACCTGATAGTTCAGGTGCCTGAGGCCGGGCAACGGATGGTCCACGTCGGACTTGAGAGACATCTGCAATCCGTTGTACACCGAGCGACCGACCGGGAAGAACATAGTGTTTTGCCCCACGATCGGGTTGATGCCAGGGAATGCGGCTGCTGGCGCGCCAATCAAGCCACATGGGAATCCGCCGCAAACAGAGTTCGCCGAATCCAGACCCTGATTGGCATAGTCTTTGATCGTAGATGAGCGGGCGGGGTTTGCAGGCGTACCGTAGGTTCCGCCGTCATTCGTACCATTTGCCGGATCGAGCGGACACGGCGCACTGTAGGTCGCCACCACGGAGGCGACCCCACAATTTGCCACGGCGGCGTTAATAGCAGCCGCCGCTGCAACTGGATCGAAATGCCGCGAATCGCCGAGTTGGTTCGTATCCACACCCAGCAGGAAGTGGGTGCCGACGTTGCGGATATAGTCAACCGAGAGCACAGTACCGCGCGCGATCTGCCGCGCGATGCCGATGTTCATCTGCACTGAGCGCGGGGACCGGTATGTTGGCGCGATTGCGCTACCGAAGGTTTGCAGGTTGTTCCCGACGAAGAAGCCGTTGGTGCTGGGACCCGCCGCTGTTACCGCAGCCTCAAACTGCTGTTGCAAATCAGCTATGGCGTTTCCAACTACCACTGGCCCGCTGGTTCCCGTGATCGTGCCTCCGATGGCCTGACCGCAGATTTGGGTTGCGATAGTCAGTCCATCCACGGAAGTATGGCTCGTGCCATCCGGGAAGATTACCGCTCCTCCAGGGCATAATGTCGTGGTGCCAAAAACCAGGGATTTCGGCAGCTTGATGGTACGGTCAAACAGGACGTTGTTGAAGACGTTATTCTCGTAATACAAGCCAGCTCCAAGCCGGATAACCGTCTTCCCATTGCTCATTGGATCCCAGGCGATACCCACCTGCGGGCCAAAGTTCCTGTTCGGCTGGTTCACGCGATTGCCCAGTCCCGGGTATCCAAACTGATCCAAGAGGTTTCCGGTGCAGGTAATCAGCGTCGTGGCAGAGCATGGGATGGGAGCCAAATCGCTGTCTGCCCGGCCAGTGTCACGGACATAATGCAAGCCATAGCTCAGGGTCAGATTCTGCCTGAGCTTCCACGAATCTCCCACGTAGAATTCGTTTCGGGTGTCGGCCAAGCCGCCACCGGGAAAGCCGAACGCAGGAATTTCGCTGAAGAATCCTTGCCCATTCGCGATGGTGATCGCCGTCGTCAGCGCGAAAGGCTCAACCACGTAATTCAGCGGGTTGCTAACTCCTCCAGGCAGAGTCCCAAAATTCGGGTTGGTAGTATCTCCCGGGTTGCCATACACGCTAGGCGCAACCGCATTAAATGCAGCAAATCCGCCGCCTACGATCCTGTTGTAGGCATATCCGTAGCGGAAAATGTGATTCTTCCAGGGCTTTGATCCGTCGTACTTGAACTGTTTGTTGCTTTGAATCGTCACCTGCGGAGCAAGAAAATTCGGTCCTGTCGATAAAGAACCGATAATGATATTCACTCTGGGCAGAGGGTCGAAGACACCACCTGCGGGCGGCGTGATCCCGTTCCAGAACTTGCCGTAGCCGGTGCGAATGCTATGGGTAAACGAGCCCGTGTTGAAGTCTAAGCCACCCGCGAAACCTCGGGTGTTGTCACGATTGAGAAATGGCGAAAAGTCATTGGAGGGACGCAGAATGCTGTTGTCGTTATAAGTGTAACGGCCAAACAGGTGCGCGTTGTGGGGCAGGACATAGTCCAGCTTCCCGAGGTACTCAGTATCACGGAAAGGGGCGCCATAGTGGCCATTCAGTACCTGGAACTGTGGTTCCTGGAAGACGACAGCGTTCTGGAAATCTTGCTTGGTGTGCTCGACATCGGCGAAGAAGAAGAGCTTGTTCTTGAGGATTGGCCCACCAATATTGCCGCCGGGCTGATTCCGCTGGTATGGAATCGACTGGCCACCGGGGAAAGCGGCGAATCCTGCCCTCTGGTCGCGGAAGAAGTAATTTCCCTGCCCGTGCAGGCTGTTTGTGCCCGTCCTCGTGGTCACGTTTACCGTGCCAGAGGAGGTCAGAGAGGAAGAAAGATCAAGGCTCGACTGACCGATAGAGAATTCCTGGATCGCCGTAGCGGAAATATTCTGAGTTGTCGTGCCAACGTTTTCATCGCTGATGTCGATGCCGTCGACTTCGATGCGGGCAGTGCGGCCAGCACGGCCGCCAATAGAGATCGAAGAGAATCCGTTCTTGGTAGGGTCGAAACCAGCACCATCCTGGATCTGAACACCGGGTTCGAGCCCGGCTAGATCGAGGAAGTTACGGCCGTTGATAGGGAGATTCTCGATTTGCTGAGTGGTGACTACGCCCTGAACGGTGGCCTGTTCAGTATTTACGGCGACGGCTGCACCCTGAACCTCAACTACCGTACTCTCCTGGCCGACTTCCAGCTTGATATTACCCGACACAACTACACCGACCTCGACAGCAACGGGTAACTCACTAGTGCGGAAGCCTTTGGCCTCAACTCGCACCTTGTAGTTGCCAGGGACAATCGAACCAGAATTGTACAAACCAGCTGAATTGGTAGTCAGCGTAACGGCCTGGTTCGTACCCGGATTGGTGATCGTAACCTTGGCACCAGCAACGACTGCACCGGTCGCGTCGGTAACGGTACCGACAATGCCGCCGGTGGAAACGCTGGTCTGGGCAAACGCGGCCACAGACGCGAAAACTAGTGCGAAAAGGGTGACTAGGGCCAGCAGGCTCAGTTGTGTGCTGCGGCGAGCGGAGTTGATGTGCGACATCGTCCACCTTCCTTTCGGAATATTCACAGGGTCTCTCTCTTTGGGTGCAGAAGTCTTTTTACTAGAATCGTTTGGAGCGGAAATCGGTCGTCGCCAGCCACCGGGATGGTTGAAACTCCGAGGATTTCAGAGCTTGACGTGATCATGCTTCGGAAATGCGTCTCCGGTGAACCTGGGTTGATTCCTGACAGCCATCACAGCAATTTGTCAGCCAGCTCATAAACATAACAATGTTATATAACGTTTGTGATTGATGACAATGGACTTACGGGCGTTCTGATTCCTGAGGTTGGGGTGTGAGGCGGTCTTTATTTGGATGATACAGCTACAGAAAACCGTATGTTCGCTCCGCTAATGCGGAGTGCCAGGCCCAGGCCTCAGCGCGCTTACTACTTCAAATTTGGCTTGAGTTACAAAGCGGAGAGTGCCCCAGCATTCGCCGGGATGAGGGGGCGAGAGGACTCGATCAGGGAGCTATCAGAATCCTTGTCCGTCTCGTGGCGCACCCTGTCACACCACTTCCGAACAAATAAGCCACCAAGCCCCGAGGGGCTTGGTGGCCAAGGTTCGCTCTCGCCGCGTTCTCAGTTCTCAGAAGCTGATCTTCAGTCCGAACTCGAGCTGACGAGGAGCCCCCAAGGCGAAAGTTCCAGACTGGAAGCTGGCGCGGTAGGGCAAGATGTTCTGCTGGGTCACACCACCTATTGTATTTGAGGCCAAAAGGCCGTTCTGTCCAGGGAACAGTGCGCCTGTAGTGCCTCCTGGCAGGTTGCCCGGCAGGAACTCGTTGGAGAAGTTGAAGAGGTTGAAGATGCTGACGCTCGGCTCCACTGTAAGCCGTTCGCCTATCTTGATGGGCCAGCCTGCCTTAAAGTCGAACGACTTCAGCCAGGGGAAATTCACTGCGCCCGGGGCTACGTTGTTGATAGTGGGCATCACCCATCCGAGCGCTGCCAAATCGGCTTGGGTCATAACCGGGGTACCGCCGCCGGCGGGGCAGCCGCTATCGCCTAACAGGCAATGGCCCGCAGGCGTGAACGAACCAGCAAAATGAGTGTTGTAGTTGCTGATGACGCTTTGCAAGCTTCCAGCGTTGGTGCCACGCTCGAACTGACCGATCTGCGTGCCCGGAACCGGCTCGGGACCTGCGTTAGATCCCAGTCCAGACCCAACCCAGTCGGTGGCAAAGATCTCTCCTCCACTGGTCAGCTCAGGGAGTGAGATGTTTTGCGGAAGTGGACTGTAGAAGTGTCCGATCAAGCTCAATTTCGTAAAGAAGGGCAGCTCGAATGTTCCACCAAAGGAGAACTGGTGGGTACGATCCAAGCCGTTCGGACCCGTGAACTGGGTCGGGTTGTCGTTGTTGAGAGCGACGGTGACGAAATCCTGATCCTGCACCTGGCTGGCGAACTTCGACAGCGAATAAGAGACCTGGAAATTCGCTGCTTTCACTCCCCGCATTGGGTTCTGGAGAGTTTGAACCAGCTTGACCTGCAGGCCGCTATAGACAGAACGGCCAACGGGAGAAAGCATATCCAGCACGCCCACCTGGCCAGTATTGCCGCTGACAGGGTTAGTACCGGGGAATGCGCAGGTGGGGCACGGCGCGCCACCTGCAGCCTGAATGTTAGAGTCCAACCCATTGCCAGAATAAAGTGCCTGGGCTCCGCCCACACCCAAAGTGCCGGTGCACGGGCCGCCATCGATGCAGGGGTGACTTACGGCTTGGGTAACGGGGTCCACATGCGTAGTAGCATTGGCGTTGATAACGCAAGTTGCATTCCCCGCACCTGCTGGGCAAGGCGTAAAAGCTCCGCCTCCCACCGGCTCGTTCCCAACGAATGCCTGGGCCCCATCCCGGGCCTTCTGGGCATTCGTCAGGTTAAACGAGCGCGCTGATCCGCTGTGATTCTTGTCCAGGACAAGAAGGAAGTGCTCCCCAATGTTTCGGATGTAGTCGGCGCTGAGGACCATGCCGGGGCGAATCTCGCGCTGGAAGCCGATATTCACCTGCCATGAGCGAGGCGTGCGGTAATTTGGATCAAAGACGTCGAAACCGCTCGCATTCGCGGCAGCGAAGGTCGATCCGATGAAGTTGCCATTAGTCTGCAACCCCGTAACGCTCGCCGCTGCGGCCTTGAATGCACTACTTAAAGCCAGAACCTGACTCGCACCGCTTGCGATTGACAAATTGCAGAAGTTAGGCGACACGGCCAAGCCGCCGGTGGAGGTCGTTACTACCGTACCAGCCCCTCCTGCAATAGACGTGCCCGCCGCTCCAGGATTCGTGGGCCACGGGAATGGGTTGGGGCCTCCTCCAGCGCAAACTAGGGGAGTTGCAGAAAAAATCCCCTTCTGAATACGTCCCGGGCTGTCGAACAGCACGTTGTTCCAGATCGAGTTTTCAAAGAACAAGCCGCCACCACCGCGGATGACCGTCTTTCCGTTCCCTGCCACGTCCCAAGCGAAACCAATCTGAGGTGCGAAGTTGGCCCCGGGAGTTCGAACGCGGTTGCCCAGTCCCGGCGCCCAATCGTTGAGCGCGGGCAATGGTCCCAGGCCGCTGTCCACACGGCCCGTGTCGCGGACATAGTGGAGACCATAGGTCACCGTGAAGTTACGCCGGACCTTCCAGCCATCGCCAACATAAAGCTCGACGCGGTTGTCCGGTCCCAATCCGCCAGCAGGCAGACCGAAGGCCGGGTTGGGAGTGGAGAAGCCTACGCCGTTTCCCAGGAATGCAAATTCAATTGGATATGATGTGGGATCGGCACTAGCTCCAGGGGCCGCCGTCCCAACCTGCGGGAAGGTGAAAAACGCGGCCAGCCCGCCGCCTTGAATATGATTGTAGGTCGCGCCGTAACGAATGATGTGCGAGCCGACGATTCTGCTGCCGTCGTACTTGATTTCGCGGTTCGACTGATAGGTCTTTTGCGGGGCCAACAGATTTGGGCCAGCACAAAAGGCACCACCGCCGCTGATCACGCAAGATCCGGCGATCGGTGCGCCGATATTAATGCCAAGCCCCGGGATCGGGTTATCCGGTCCCGCCGCGAGTACGCCCGTGCCATCGCCGATTTCGTTGTGGAATCGAAGGTAGGCAAAACGAATACTGTGAGTGTACGAGCCGGTATTGAAATCGAGCCCGCCGGTGGCAGACGGGGTGTGGTCAGTGTTGCGGAAACCTTGCAGAGAGCTGGCCGAGCCGAACGGCCGAATCTGGCTGTTCTGGTCGAAATTGAAGCGGCCGAAAGCGCGCGTGTTGCCTTTGACGTTCCAATCCAAACGCGCGTCTGCCAATACCTCGCGGTAAGGCTGCACCAAAGTGGTATTCACGGTGTCGAAGGGAGGAGAGAACGGCTCCGCGGCGGTAAGGTCCTGTTTGGTACGCTCGCCGTCCACAAACCAGAAAAGCTTGTCTTTAATAATCGCTCCACCTAAATTGCCACCGAACTGTTCGCGCTGGAATGGAGGCGCGGTGGGTCCGGGCAAGGCCGCAGCAGTCTGATTGCCGCGGAAGAGTCCGAAGCCCTCGCCGTGGATGGTGTTGCTCCCGGAGCGGGTCGTCACGTTCACGGCACCGGAGGAGGTCAGTTCGGTTGAGAGATCGAGCGAAGACTGCGAGAGCTGGAATTCCTGGATGGCGCTGGCAGGAATGTTCTGCGTCGTGGTGCCGACGGTTTCGTCGGAGATGTCGACGCCGTCCACTTCAATGCGCGCTGTACGACCGAAGCGGCCACCGAATGAAATTGAGGAGAAGCCGTTCTTGGTCGGATCGAAGGTGCTGCCTTCCTGAATCTGGACACCAGGTTCAAGCTGCGCGAGGTCGAGGAAGTTGCGGCCGTTGACAGGAAGGTTTTCAATCTGCGAAAGGCCGATGGTGCCTTGCACTGTGGCTTGCTCGGTGTTGACTGCCACTGCCGCGCCTTGGACCTCGACAATCTGACTCTCCTGGCCAACCTGCATTTGAACATTGCCGGTGGCCGTGTTGCCCACCAGGACGCTCACCGGCAGATCTGCCGTCTTGAAGCTTTTGGCTTCGATGCGCACGACATAATCTCCAGGCTGCATCGGGCCGGAGGAATAAGTTCCCGCCGAGGAAGTCGTCAAGTGGATGGCCGATGACGTGCCCCTATTGGTGATCGTGACCTTGGCTCCGGGAACCACGGCACCCGTGGGATCGCTCACAGTTCCTTGAATGCTGCCAGTACCGACGGTAGATTGCGCGAACGCAACCGTGGCTGTAAGCAGTAGGGTCATGACAACAGTCAACATGCTGAAGCGCGCACAGTCGCGCCGGTTGCGGGAGTTCAACATTGTCCACCATCCTCTTGAAATGTTCACAGACCCTCTCTCTTGTCTCAGCGGCGATCTGGAAACCGGATCGCTCCTAAAAGTTCGTCGCGCGAATTCTTCTGCGGGCTGATTTCGTTCAGTCGCTTTTTCTGCGGGTCGCAGTCAATCAACAACGAAACTCGGACTGACACTTTGTTGACTGTTGAACCTCGTGCATCCGCGCCGATTTCTTGTTCAATAAGGGGTGCAATTTGCGCGCCAGATTTCTGCGGCGTGCGATTGACGAAACAATTCGCGGCTGCTGTCAACTGGTTGGACAGATTTCACGGACTGAATTGTGAGCAAGAATGCGCGGCGTGAATCTTGAAAACAGAATTCAGCTTCCGGAAAAACAGAGGATCAAGGGTCGATTTCCAACAACAACTACGCGAACATCGTTATGTCTTGTCTAGCCGGATGCCGCATGGGGAACGCGATTTGCGCCCAGCGCAAAAAACCGGCGCGAGTTTTCAGAAATCCGACTTGACCGTGTAGTAGCCGGCGCGGTGGCGGACGCGGTACATGGATGAATCAGGCTGCGCAGAGACTTTGACCTGGATGCGGCGGAACTGGGAGAACGATGTTTGCTGTGAAGGATAGTAGGCGAGCAAATACTGGGTGCGGAGTTCGTCGCTGATTTTGTGGAAGGCATCGTCGAGTTGCGCGGCGGAAGTGGCGTAGTAGTACTTGCCTCCCGTGTCTTCGGAGAGCTGGATGAGGGCGTGCTCGCCTCCAGTTTCGCGTCCGGCGCTGGCTTCAATGGGAACCACGATGATGCTGTAGACCAGCGCTTCAGCTTCTTCGGCGGCGCGCACCGCTTCTTTGTAATCGACTTTGCTGACGGTGTCGCCACCGTCGGTGATGAGGACGATCACTTTGCGTCCCTGACGGCGGTCGAGATTGCGGGAGACGAGGTAGATTGCGTCGTAGAGTGCGGTGGCGGCGCCGGTGCGGATGTGGTCGATGCCTTCGTCAATGCGCTTCAAGTCAGAAGTAAGGCCCACGGCTTCGCGCACGGTTTCGCTGAAGGCGTAGACCGAGAGCGCGTCGATGGGACGCAGGATGGCGTGAGCGAAGCGTTTGGCGGAGGCTTGCTCGAGCGGCAGATCGTGACG
>Ga0210408_10002979_pt1 | contig 15937 bp, 12 predicted proteins | sample IncBWH4MmetaG_FD_155471 | JGI IMG/M metagenome (GOLD analysis project Ga0210408, IMG submission 155471) | Forest soil microbial communities from Barre Woods Harvard Forest LTER site, Petersham, Massachusetts, United States - Inc-BW-H-4-M | ecosystem: Environmental > Terrestrial > Soil >...
GTCTTCCTTCGAGATCATCTCGTATTTGAAGTTGGCGTCGACGCCGAGGATGGTACGCAGACAACCGTCGCGATCGACCGCCTCGAAATCATCCTCATTGGGCCTGAGATAATTGTGCACCAGCCAGCGCTCGGTGCCGTCGATCGCATAGACCATGCCGGAGCGGCGCGGATTGATTGCGCCGGTGCCCCAGGCGCTCTGGTGCTGCTGACGATCGACCAGGCCAGGTGCGCGGATGAAGGTCGACTGCACGCGCTGGATGATCGCATCGCCGGAGAATTCGGCGCCGATCGCCTTGCGCACGACCGAGCGCGCGCCATCGCAGCCGATCAGGAAGCGGCAATCGACGCGCCTGACCGTACCCGTGTCGAGATCGCGCAAGGCAACGCTGGCACCCTTGTCCTCGATCACCACGTCCTCGGCCGAGGTGCGGTTGAGGATGGTGATGCACGGCTGCGAGGCCGCGTGCTCGAACAGGATCGGCTCGAGGAAGATCTGGTTGATCCGATGCGGCGGCTCCGGCGTCGGCCAGTTGCCGTCGGCAGCATCGGTCGCGGTAAAGCGATCGCGGCGGCAGGGAATCTTGATCCGCGTCAGCTCCTGCCCGGTGAAGGAAGTGCGGTAGCTGATGTCATGCGGATAGTCCGCCGGCAGTCCCGCGTTGCGGATCTTGTCGGCGATGCCGAGCCTTCGAAAAGTCTCCATGGTGCGCGCGGCGACATGGTTGCATTTCGGCTCCGGCGGCGCGGCGCGGGCGCGCGTCTCCACGACGGTCACATCGATGCCGCGCCAGGCGAGATCGATCGCAAGCGTGAGGCCAACCGGTCCGGCGCCGACAATCAGAACAGGAGATTCCATCATTCGGCCTCGGCGCCCGAGTTCTTGACGATCGTCGCCCAACGATCGACTTCGGTTTTGATATAGGCGGCAAAGCTGTCCGGGGTCGATCCCGGCAGCGGCTCGATGGCGAGCGTTGCAAAGCGCCCGCTGGTCGCAGGATCGGCGAGCATCTTGGCGATCTGTGTGGCAAGCGCATCGACAATGTCGCGCGGCGTGCCGGCCGGCGCCACCAGCCCCTGCCAGGCCACGAGCTGATAGCCGGGAAGCCCGCTTTCGGCAATGGTCGGGATATCGGGCGCAACAGCGACGCGCTTGGGCGTGGTCACGCCCAGCACCGTCACCTTGCCCTCCTTGATCTGCGGCAGCGACGGCTCGAGGTCGACGATCATGAAGGGAATGTGGTTGGCGATGACGTCGAGCATGGCCGGCACGCTGCCGCGATACGGCACGTGGCGGATGTCGATGCCGGCCTGCGTTTTCAGCAGTTCGGCACCGAGATGCTGCGGGCTGCCATTGCCGGCAGAACCATAGGCCAATCCTGGATTGGCCTTGGCGTAGGCGATGAACTCGGTCAGCGTTTTGGCCGGGATCAGCGGATTGACGATCAGCGCAAACGGGACCTCCGCCACCAGCGAAATCGGCGCAAAATCCTTCACGGGATCGTAGGGCAGCTTCTTGTAGAGCGTCTTGTTGATCGCAAGCGTGGTCGATGTCGCGAGCAGCAGCGTGTAGCCGTCGGGCGAGGCATGGGCGACCAGATCGGCACCGAGCGTGGTGCCGGCGCCGGGCTTGTTCTCGACGATGACGGTCGCGTTCAGCCCACTCTTGACCTGGTCGGCGATCAGGCGGCCGAGCAGATCGGTGGTGCCGCCGGGCGGATAAGGCACGATCAGCTTGATGACGCGGTTCGGATAAGCCGATTCGGCCATTGCCGGCCCGCTCGCCAGCAGCGCCAGCCCGCCGCCCAATCCGCCCATCGCCTGCCGGCGCGTCCACTCCATAAAACCTCCCTAAAACCCGTCTCCCGCTGCGCTTTTTCGCGAACCGGCAGCGCGCTTGGTGCGACATATCAAAGGCCGCGGTGGACTCAAAGGCGACCAAAGTCATAACTGCCCCCCCTCAATGCATTAGTGACAACAGCGACTTAATGAGAACGCAACTCTCATCGGCTATTTCCACCCTCGCCCCGGCCTGCCGGCCCCGACCTCCGCGCGGCAAACGCGCCTCCTAGGGACAAAAATCATGCAGAGAACGACAATCCTGGCGGTCGCGCTGACATTGGCGGGCACTCCAGTTCTCGCGCAGGTCACGGCCCCTGAGCCGGCTGCCAAGCAGGAGCCGGTGACGACCGGCGCCAATCCCGCCCATCCCGCGCCGGCCAAGACGGCTGCGGCGCCCATTTCAACCCCCGAACAGCGCTCGGCGGCGGCACTGGCGCTGTCGCATGAGCCGACCTTTGACGAGGGCACGGCGGCGCGTATCAAGGAAGCCGCGCTGAGCTATTCCGATATTGCGGTGCGCGGCGGCTGGCCGACCATTCCAGCGGATGCGAAATTCGCGATCGGCGTGGCTGGCCCCAATGACGATCTCCTGCGCAAGCGCCTGATCATCACCGCCGACCTCGCCGCCGACCAGGCGAGCGGCCCGTTCGACGCCAACGTTGCGGAAGCAGTGAAGCGCTTCCAGGTGCGCCACGGGCTGGCGCCGACCGGCACCGTCACGCCGCGCACGCTGGCGGCGATGAACGTGCCGGTGCAGAAGCGGATCAAGCAGCTCGAGGCCTCGCTCGAGCGGGTGGAGAACATCAACTTCGGCTTCGGCCAGCGCTATGTCGTGGTCAACATCCCCGCGACCTTTGCGGAGGCCGTCGAGAACGATCAGGTGGTGCGGCGCTATCGCGTGATCGTCGGCAAGACCGAAAAACCTTCGCCGACGCTCACCGCCGAGATCACCGGCGTCGTGCTCAATCCGACCTGGACCGTGCCGTCCTCGATCGCCAAGACCGAAATCTCCGCGCATATGCGCAAAGACCCGGCGTACCTGACGCGCATGCACATGGAAGTGCTGGATGCGCACGATAATCCGATCGACCCGCATTCGGTCGACTGGTCCGGCACGCACACGCCGAATTTCACCGTCCGCCAGGCGAACGGGACCTTCAATGCGCTCGGCGCGGTCAAGATCGACATGCCCAATTCCTATTCGGTCTACATGCACGACACCAATCAGCGCAATTTGTTCAACGACGACTACCGCTTCGATTCCCACGGCTGCTCGCGGGTCGACAATGTGCGCGACCTCGCCGCCTGGCTGTTGTCGGAAGAGATGCCGAAATGGAATCGCGCGGCGATCGATGCGGCGATTGCCACCGGTACGCATGAGGAAGTGAATCTGCCGAAGAAGGTGCCGGTCGCCTGGATCTACCTAACCGCCTGGATGACCCGCGACCAGACCGTGCAATTCCGCAACGACATCTACGCCCAGGACGAGCAGCTGCTGGAGGCCACCGCCGAGGAAGCCGCGTTCTTCAACCAGGCCGGCAATCATCCATTGACGGCGCATATGGCACAGTGATTGATACTGCCCCGTAAGAACAAGAATACTTACGGGGAAACTGGATGATGATCCTTCATCACGGCTGGCGCTCCAGCGCCTCGCGAAGGGTGCGGCTCTGTCTCGAGGAAAAGGGCCTCACCTACGAGAGTCATGTAGTCGACATGGCGAACCAGGAGCATCATTCGGCGGAGTATCTGAAGATCAATCCGCTCGGCGTGATCCCGACCCTGATCCATGACGGCAAGCCGCTGCACGAGAGCGGCACCATCTGCGAATATCTCGACGAGAGCTTTCCAGACCCGCCGCTCCGCCCCGCCACGCCTTATGAGCGCGGCCAGATGCGGAACTGGATCCGGCATATCGACGGCCTGATTGGCAACCTCATCGTCTTCAACTGGGCACACCATTTGGCGAAGGTGGCGCAGAAATGGACCGACGCGGAACTCGCCGAGAAAATGAAGAGCATCCCGAGCAAGGAACGGCAGGAAGCCTGGCTTCGCGCGGCGCGAAAGCCCTACACCGAGGAGGAGCGTGACGCAGCGCGGGCGAAGCTCGTGGTATTGCTCGGCAAGATGGAAGAGGCGCTCGCCCCCTCCGGCTGGCTGGTCGGCAAGGCCTATTCGATCGCGGATATTGCCGCGGTTCCCTTCGTCAAGCGGATTGACGAGGAGATCGCGCCGGATCAGGTATCCGAAAAGCACCATCCCCGGGTAGCCGAGTGGTGGGCTAAGATACAGGCGCGGCCGGCCTATCCGCGCGCCAAACTCACGCCCTTCGCAACCACCTATGCCTAACCGAAAGTAGCCCGATGCTGGACGCCACCAAGACCGAGAAATCCTTTGCCGACGGCAAGATCCTCAAGAGCATCAAGGACGGCGTCGGCGTCCTCACCTTCAACAATCCCGAGAAGCGCAACGCCATGTCGCTGGAGATGTGGGAGGGTGTCGGGCAGATCCTGACCGAGTTTCGCGACGATCCGGAGGTGCGGGTCGTGGTGCTGGTCGGCGCCGGCGACAAAGCGTTCGTATCCGGCGCCGATATCAGCCAGTTCGAGAAGACGCGCCACAACGCGGCAGCTTCAGAGGAATATTCGAAAAAAAGCGACGCGCAGCGCGCGCTGCTCGGCAGTTTCCCGAAACCCACCATCTCCTGCATCCGCGGCTTCTGCCTCGGCGGCGGCATGCAGGTCGCGATGCTGACCGATATGCGCATCGCCGCCGAAGACGGCCAGTTCGGCATTCCCGCCGCCAAGCTCGGCATCGCCTATGGCTATGAGGGCCTGCGCAACCTGGTGTCGCTGGTCGGTCCCTCCCAGGCGCGGCTCATCATGTATACGGGCAACCGGATCGACTCGAAGGAAGCGCTGCGCATCGGTCTGGTCGACCGCGTGGTGCCGACCAACGAATTGTGGGGCACGACCATGGAGATCGCCACCACCATCTCCGGCAACGCTCCGCTGGCGATCAAGGCTGCGAAAATCACGATCGCGCAGGTGCTGAAAGACCCGGCCGACCGCGACATGAACAGCGTCAAGCAGATCGGCACCGACTGCATGGACTCGGAGGATTTCCGCGAGGGACGTCAGGCCTTCATGGAAAAGCGCAAGCCGGCGTTCAAAGGGAAATAGCCGAGGCAGACCAGCATGCACAAGCTCGTGGAACCATCCGCGCATGTTGCGCCGGAAAGCCAGCCCTCGCGGCTACCTCTGTCGCGCTTCAAGGTGATCGACCTGACCCTGGCACGCGCCGGCCCTTCCTGCGTCCGCGCGCTGGCCGACTGGGGCGCGGATGTGATCCGGGTCGAGCCACCGCCGGAAGATGCCGAGGCGGGCGAGCTGGTGGGCCGGCGCGACGGCTCGGATTTCCAGAACCTGCATCGCAACAAACGCGCGATCACGCTGAACCTGAAGAGCGACGAAGGCCGCGAGATTCTGATGCGGCTCGCCGAACAGGCCGATGTCGTCGTCGAGAACATGCGGCCGGGCGTCACCAAGCGGCTCGGCGTCGACTATGAAGCCGTCAAGAAGCGCAATCCGCGCATCGTTTACGGCAGCATTTCCGGCTTCGGCCAGTACGGGCCCTATACATCGCGTCCCTCGATCGACCAGATCGCCCAGGGCATGAGCGGCATCATGTCGGTGACGGGAATCCCGGGCCAGGGGCCGGTTCGTGTCGGCGTCGCCGTCACCGACATCATGGCCGGTGCATTCCTCGCCCAGGGCATCCTGATTGCGCTGCTCGATCGTGAGGTTTCGGGAGAGGGCCGCTGGGTACAGACCTCGCTGATCGAGGCCGGCCTCACGCTGATGGATTTCCAGTCGACGCGCTGGACCATGGACAAGCAGATTCCGCCGCAGGAAGGCAACAATCATCCGACCAACACGCCGATGGGATGCTTTCCGACCGCCGACGGCCACCTCAATATCGCCGCCACCAGCAACAAGAATTTCAAGATCTTCTGCGGGCTGATCGAACGCGAGGATATGGCAACCGATCCGCGCTTTGCCTCGATCGCATCGCGCCGGCAAAACAAGGAAGCGATGAACGCCCTCATCGCCGAGGCGCTGCAAGCCAGGACCACCGCCGAATGGTTCGAGCGGATTGTCGCGGCAGGCCTTCCCTGCGGTCCCGTCTACAACGTCAAGCAGGCTTTCGCCGATCCGCAGGTCGAAGCCTTGCGCATCCGCCGATCCGTGACGCATCCGCGCCTCGGCGAGATCGATCTGGTCGCGCAGCCCTGCGAGATCACGGGCTTCGACCGCGAGATCAGGACAGCCACGCCCGATCTCGGCGAGCACAACCGCGAGATATTGGGTTCGCTCGGCTACAGCGACGAAGAGATCGAAAAGCTGAAGGCAGCGCGGGCGATCTAGCGCGTGTACTCCTAAAGCAAACGAGCCCCTTCGGGGCTCACGCCTGCTCGGCCCCCAACGGCGGCGCGAGAGCGAACATCCTCGGACCGCCGCGATGGCCGGAAGCGGTCATTTCATCCATTCATTCGTCTTCGATGGACTAGACCGTCCGTTCGCGGCCCCTCCATCCCCAATCGAGTACAGATACGATCTCCCTTTTTGGTTGATACAACCAAGGGTCGAGTGACAGAAAAGGGGATTCTGAGAGTTCAATCTCGTCGAGAAACGTACCGCGCCCCATCTTTTAGTTGCGTTGCCTCAAATTCGGTGAGAACCTTTGTCTCCTGAACCCGACTAACCTTTGCCTCCTGAATCCGATGAGAGAGATGACCTCCATGTGGAAAGCAATGGTTTCAACTGCGGTGATCTTGGGCACGGCTTCGGTGGCCAGTGCCGAGACAATCACGGACCCTGCCCAAATTGCCGCGAAGCTTCACTTCTGGACGCAGGACACCGGTGAACCGGTTTACTACGGCGAGGTAAGAGAGGTCAGCAAGAAAACCAAGCAGGTACTCGGGCATTACCAATGCCTGGCCATTGCATTCATCAAATTCGAAGACGGCGTATTCCAGTACGCTCACAAGATGTGGGACAAATCGAACGATGGGTCCTGCCACTATGAGGACGTCACTTCAAAAAAAGTCGGCAATCATGGTGCTTGCGTGAAAGATAGCGAAGCGGGCTTCGGTAAGGCCGTGGGTACGGCTCACATGAGCAAGAGCAATATCGATTACATGCATAGTATCTTTAGAGCGATTGACACCAATAAGCGCACCGTTGGCGAGACGCCAGCATGCATCCCGCCCAAAGGTGCGGAAGCCGGTCTTTATTCCATCAAGATTGAAGATGGCCGTTTCAAACTCATAAGCACTTACCCTTTGGATTACGAAGTGGATATTGAGCCTCAAGATCCGCAGAAACCGCCGACCAAGCCGGTTTTATAAGCTGGTGGATCTCTGCTTCTCGATCGCCGCAAGGAGGTCGTGAGCCGTATTGCTGGAAAAGGGTTGATTATCGGGAAGCCTTTCGCTGACACCCGGGGGGAAGCACATGTCGACAGTTGCCGGCGCGGTGTGTCGTCTTTGGTGGCGGCGTTTTCTCATCTTCGTGGCCGTTGTCGCGCTGATCGCCCTGATCGCCTTTCTGACTGGTCCCACGGTCGGCGCCGTCATCGAGGCGTTGAGGCCGCCGGTGCTGCCCGAGCCGGTCGCAGTGAGCGAGCAGGTCTGGCGTGGCGACCAGGGCTGGAACGACAAGGATGCCGACCGATTTCATCACGAGGCCCAGGGCACGCACACCCTGCCGATCCCGCTGTCGTGGTTCCTCGCGCTGGAAGCGCCGCTCAATTCGCCGTTCGCCGTTCCCTTCTTCAAGCGCGAGCGCTTCGCCGACAACCGTTATCTGCTGCGGTTTGGATTCATCGGCTCCGAGACGAGCCCGGTCAATCAACACGGCCTGCCGATCGGATTCGCGATTTCGCCGTATCAGAGCATCGAGGGAATCTCACACAAGGAGACCTCCGTCGGCCTGACCTGCGCCGCATGCCATACCGGACAGCTCGTCTACAACGGCAAGCGCTACGTCATCGACGGCGGCCCGGCGATGACGGATCTCGGCCAGCTTACGAGGGCGCTCGGCGCCGCGCTCGGACAGACTGCGATCTCGGCAAAGTTGCCCGTCTTCAGCGGACGCTTCAGGCGGTTCGCCAAGGCGGTGCTCGGGAGTGAGTACAGCAATCTCACGCGCAACGCGCTGGAGAAGGAGCTGGACTCGGTGCTCACGAAGCTTGCCGGCCAGCCTGCTGGGATCGACGTCACGGAAGGATTTTCCCGGCTCGATGCGCTGAACCGCATCGGCAACCAGGTGTTCGCGATCGATCCCAAGCGCTACGACAACTACGTCAACATCAACGCTCCCGTCACCTATCCCCACATCTGGACCTCGTCCTGGTTCAGTTGGGTGCAGTATGACGGCTCGATCATGCAGCCGCTGGTACGCAACGCCGGTGAGGCGATGGGCGTTTCAGCGCAGTTCAACTTCACCGCTCCGCCGAAGCAGGGCCGCTTTTCCAGCAGCATCCCGTTCGACAATCTGCACTGGATCGAGAGCCAGTTGGCCGGAAAGGACGAGCCGCTGGTGGCGAAAGCCTTCACCGGTCTGAACGCACCGAGCTGGCCCGACAGCTTCCCGCCGATCGACAAGGCCAAGGCCGCCAAAGGCGCCGAACTCTACGACAAGATTTGCAGCCATTGCCATCTGCCGGCGTTGACGCCTGACATCGCCCACGGCAAGGCACCGACCGCGGATTTCTGGTCACATTTCGCGCCGATCCGCTGGCGAGGCGCCGACGGGCAGGAAAAGCAGACGACGGAATCCGTCCTGAAGGTCAATATCATTCCGCAGAACGAGGTCGGCACCGATCCGGCCCAGGGCGACGTGCTGCACGATCGCAAGGTCGACACCGCCGGCCGCGATCTGGAGCGCGAAGGCAGGTTCAGCCCCGGCCTCGGCATCGACGTCGATGTCTGCCAAAGGAATGCCGACAATTCGCTGGATACGATCCGCATGTCCGACAACGCGATCCAGCTGTACGCGCTTGCGCTCGGCGCAGTCGTGCAAATGGGCATCGACGAGTGGCTGCGGTCTACGGGCGGAGAGACCGCGCGCACGATTATCGAAGGCGATCGGCCGAACTGCCTGGCTGCCGGCTTCGGCTACAAGGCGCGCCCCTTGAACGGTGTGTGGGCCACCGCGCCGTTCCTGCACAACGGCTCGGTGCCGACCCTTCATGACCTGCTCGGCCCCGCCGCTGAGCGTCCGAAGGCGTTCCTGCTCGGCAATCCTACCTTCGATCCGGTGAAGGTCGGCATCGTGACCCAGACCGATGTTCCCAAAGGCAAGGATTACGACAAGAACGGGTATTTCATTCTCGACACTTCGAAGCCCGGCAATCACAATACCGGACACCAATTCTCCAGCGAGTACTCCAAACCCGAGCATCTGGGCGTCGTTGGCCCGGCGTTGACCGACGACGATCGCGACGCAATCATCGAATTTCTGAAGACGTTGTAAGGGGACGGCGATGGCGGAGCAGAAGCAAGGGCTCGCGGCGAAATTCCTGAAATGGATGATCGCCAAGCATCCGGACCTGTTGTTCGCGGTGATCCGCCACACCAAGCCCAACCTGGCATTGGGCGCCGCCGGGCCGGTGTTCATCACCCGGTTCCCCGACGTGCAGGAAGCGCTGAGCCGGCCCGACATCTTCAACGTCACCTATGCGCCGATGATGGACCCCTCGGTCGGCCCCTACATGCTCGGCCGCGACTGCACCGAGATCAACCAGCGCGACAAGGGCATCATGCGCGCCTTCATGCGCATGGAGGACCTCCCGGCGATCCGCCAGAAGGTGCGCAGCCTCGCTGACGAATCCGTCAAGAAACAGCTCTACACCCAGAACCAGATCGAGGTGGTCAGCACGCTGTCGCGCCTGGTGCCGATTCAGTTGACCGGCGAGTATTTCGGCTTCCCCGGTCCCGACCTTGCCTCGATGTTCCGCTGGTCGCGCGCCACGCAGTACGACATGTTCCACAATTTGGACAATGATCCGAAGGTGCACCAGGACAACATCGACGCCGGGCAGGAGATGCGCGTCTATCTGAACAAGCTGCTGCCGGAACGGCGCGAGCAGTTGAAGAACGGCGCGCAGCTCGACGACGTGTTCAGCCGCCTGCTGAAGAGCCATTTTGACGATTCGATCGGCTTCGGCGATGAGCGCATCGTCACCAACATGATGGGGACGCTGGTCGGCGGCGTCGAGACCACCTCGGCGGCCATCGTGCAGCTGCTCGACCAGATCTTCAAACGCCCGAAAATCCTGCAAGAGGCGATCGCGGTCGCCAACAGCGACGACGATAACCTGATGTACCGCTATTGCTGGGAGGCGCTGCGCTTCAACCCGATCAATCCGTTCGTGGTGCGGCACTGCCGCGCGGACTACCGGATCGCAAAGGGAACGCTACGCGCCACGACGATCAAGGCCGGCGCCATCGTGTTCGTGTCGGGGCGTTCGGCGATGCGCGACGGCTGGCAGCTTCCGGCGCCGTCGAGCTTCGCCATCGACCGGCCGGAATCGGTCTATATGCATCTGGGCTACGGGATGCACACCTGCCTCGGCGACCAGATCAGCCGCATCCAGGTGCCGGAAATCGTCAAGCGCATCCTGCAAATTCCGGGCGTCCGCCCCGTGGGCGACATCGATTACGGCGATGGTCCGTTCCCAGAGCGTTATCCCATCACCTATGACGCGCCGGCCTGAGGGGCTGCCTACAGCGCCTCAAGCACCGCCTTGGCAATGTCGGCCGTGCCGTTGCGCCCGCCGAACTCCATCGGCTTGATGCCACCGGCATAGGCCTTATCGACCGCCTGCTCGATCTTCTCCCCGGCTTCGGCAGCGCCCTCGATGCCGTGCTTGTCGGCAAGCCAGTCCAGCATCATCGCGGCCGAGAGGATCATGCCGGTCGGGTTGGCCTTGCCCTGCCCCATGATGTCAGGCGCGGTGCCATGGCAGGGCTGGAACACGGCGTAGCGGTCGCCGATGTCGGCCGAGGGCGCCATGCCCATGCCGCCGATCAGTCCGGCGGTGAGATCGGACAGGATGTCGCCGAACATGTTCTCCATCACCATGACGTCGAAGTCCCACGGGCGCTTCACCAGCATGGCGGAGCAGGCATCGACATATAGGCGGTCCACCTTCACTTCCGGATGACGTTGAGCCGCCTCATCGAACATCTCGCGAAAGAACGCGAAGGCCTTGAAGACGTTCGCTTTATCGACGCAGGTTAAAGCGCCGGGCCGGCCGCGCTTGCGGCGCCGCTCGGCGAGCTTGAAGGAAAACTCGAACAGCCGTTCGGAGGTCTTGCGGGTGATGACCAGCGTCTCGCGCGCGTCCTCATGCGTCACCACGCCCTTCCCCATCGAGGCGAACAGGCCTTCGGTCGACTCCCGGATCACGACCATGTCGATGCCGCGCTGGTCGGCGCCGACGATCGGGCTCGGCACGCCCGGGATCAACCGCGCCGGGCGGACGCCGGCATAGAGGTCGAAGTGAAACCGCAGTTCCACCTGCGGCATGATCTCGGTGTTGTCGGGGTAGCGCACCGACGGCAGGCCGCAGGCCCCGAGCAGGATCGCGTCCGCCTCCTCGCACAGCCGGACGGTCGAGTCCGGCATCGACTTGCCCGTCTCTTTATAATGGTTCGCGCCCGCCGGCGCGTCGGTGAAGCGGAAGTTGAGACCCGACTTGGCCTCGACCTTGCGCAGGATTTCCAGCGCCGGCGCCATTACCTCGGGGCCGATGCCGTCACCGGCGAGAACGGCGACATGGAATGCATTGTTGGCGGACATGGGGGTGTTTTCCTTAGTTCAAATGACTCAAGTCGTCATTGCGAGGAGCGAAGCGACGAAGCAATCCAGACTGCTTCCGCGGCGAGATTCTGGATTGCTTCGCTTAGCTCGCAATGACGGCGGCGGGGATTACGGCGTCAGAATAGCCCGGCCGACGAGCTTGCCCTTCTGCAAGTCGAGCAGCGCATCGTTGGCTTTGGCCAGCGGCATGGTGGTTACCGGGATCGGCGGGATATGCCTGGTGCGGACGAGGTCGAGCAGCTCGCGGGTTTCCTTGAGATTGCCGACATAGCTGCCCTGGATCGTCACCGCCTTGATCGGGATCAGCGGCAACGCCCACGGCGCACCGCCGCCGAACAGGCCGACAATGATGAGCTTGCCGCCCTTGGTCAGGCAGTCGAAGCCGAGCTGCGTGGTCTGGGCGTTGCCGACCAGGTCGATCACGGCGCGGATCGGCCCACCGGCTTTTTGCGCGAGCTGGGCCAACGCGTCCGGCGCCTTGCCGTCGACGGTGGCGAGCGCGCCGGCCTTCTCGGCGGCCTCGCGCTTCCTGGCGTCGATGTCGACCACGATCGCGCCCTTGCCGCCCATCGCTTTCAACAGCGACAGCGCCATCAGGCCGAGCCCACCGGCGCCGAAAATCACGATCGGCGTATCAAGATCGCTTTCGACCTTCTTCAGCGCCGAATAGGTGGTGACGCCGGAACAGGCGTAGGGCGCCGCGGTGACGGGATCGAGCCCCTTCAGGTCGATCAGATATTTCGGATGCGGCACCGTCATGTGGTCGGCATAGCCGCCGTCGCAATAGACGCCGAGCGCGTTCGGCTTGACCGCGCACATGTTCTCGTCATCGGCCAGGCACGTCGGGCATTTGCCGCAGCCGAGCCAGGGATAGGCGAGCGCGACGGTGCCGACCTTCAGGCCCGCTCTGTCGCTCTCCTTTACATCCGGCCCGAAGGCGACGATCTCGCCGACGGTTTCGTGCCCCATGGTCCGCGGCAGCGACACGCCGCGATCCTTCAGCGATAGCGGCTTGCGGCCATGGCCCAGCTCATAGCCGCCTTCCCAGATGTGAAGGTCGCTGTGGCAGACGCCGGCGGCCTTCACCTTGATCAGCACCTGGGTACCGAAAGGTTGCGGTGTCGGCTGATCGACTTCCTTCAACGGGGCATTGAAATCGACAACCTGAAAACTCTTCATGGCATACCTCCCGAACGTTTTCTTTCGCTTCCTTTCGGAAGCGTCTGTTTATTGAGCCAAATGGCCAGCCGCAAGGCCGTCGTCAGCCCTGCTCGGCAACCAGCGGCCGCCCCGAAAATGCGGCGATCTGCTCGTCCGACAAGCCGGTCTCTTTCAACAGCGCGCGCGTATGCTCGCCCAGTGTCGAGACCCGCTTGCCCGCGGCGACTTTCGCGCCGGACATTCGGAACGGCAGGTTCATCATCCGGAACGTTCCGCCGCCATCCTGCACCTCGGCCAGCGCGCCACGATGGGCGATTTGCGGGTCGGCGAGCGCTTCGGTCACGGTGCGATAGGCCGAGGACGGCACGCCCTCCTTGTTCAGTGCAGCCAGGCATTGCGCCGTCGTCACGGTGCGAGACCAGGCTTCGGCGCCGTCCATCAGCTCCGACCAGTTGTCACGTCGGTCGCTATAGCGCGCAAAGCGCTTATCATTCACCCACTCCGGATGGCCGATGACGTTCAGCAAGCCCTGAAACGTTTTCTCGCTGGCGATCGCGACCATCACGAAGCCGTCCGACGTCGCAATCGGGCCGTACATCGGACGTGACGGCTGGGTGACCGCAAATTGCGACCACTGCACTTCGTTCAGCGTCAGCGACAGCATCGATTCCAGCATCGAGACATCGATATGCTGGCCGGATTGCGTCTTCGTCCGCTGGTACAGCGCCGAGGCAATGGCGCCGAACGCGTAGGTCCCGGTGAACACGTCCGCATGATAGATGCCGCAATAATCCGGGCGGCTCCGGCCCGGCTGATAGGCGAGATGCGCCATGTCGTAACCGGACGCGGCGTGAATCACAGGCGCGTAAGCAGGCAGCTCCGCCGACGGGCCGGTCTGGCCATAGCCGGAGATCGAGCAGTAGATCAGCTTCGGGTTGAGCGCGCGCAGCGTCTCGTAATCCAGCTTCAACCGCCGCATCACGCCGGGACGGAAATTCTCGACCAGGATGTCCGATGTCGCGACCAGACGCCGCACGGCTTCAAGGCCCTCTTTCGACTTCAGGTCGAGCACCAGGCTCTTCTTGCCGACATTGAGCTGGCCGTAGGTCGTCGAGCAGCCGCTGCGCACCGGCGGGCGCGTCCGCATCGTCTCGCCCTCGGCGGCCTCGATCTTGATCACCTCGGCGCCCATGTCGGCGAGCATCCGCGCACAATGAGGGCCTGCGATCGTCGTCGAAAAATCAAGCACGCGAAGGCCGGCGAAGCAGCCTGTCAAACTGTCCTCATTGACCTGAGGTAGTGCCATTCCCAAATCCTCCCACGGCGGTGCTGGGGCCGGTTGTCCGGTCTCATTCGAATCCTAGATGGCGGCGGCGAGGCAGGGAAGCGCAGATAGGAACTGGCAGGTAGTCCGTGCATTGGATCAAGAAGTTGGACCCGTTCTTGCATAGCAGCATAGCGGGTACTTCCGAGGGCATTTCTTGAAAGTTCTCTTTGTAACGACGGAGATGGATGACTTCATCCGCGTGGGCGGATTGGCCGCTGTTTCCGCCGCACTCCCCAGGGCGCTCCGTCCCTGGGCCGATGTCAGGGTGCTCCTGCCCGGCTATCGCGACGTCATCGAACAGCTCACCCATATTGAAATTGTTGGCGAATGTGCCGCCAAGGCGCAGATGCCGGCGTGCCGGCTCGGACGGTCCGCGACGCGTGATGGCCTTCCGGTTTATGTGCTGTTGTGCCCACAACTCTACGACCGCCCGGGCAATCCCTATGGCGACGAAGACGGCCACGACTGGCCGGATAACGACATCCGTTTTGCACGGCTCGCTTCGGCCGCTGCCGAAGTTGCGATGGGCACGCTGGACAAGAATTGGGCAGCGGACCTCGTCCATGCCAACGATTGGCAAGCCGCACTCGTGCCGGCCTATCTGGCCTGGAGCGGCTCGAAGCTTCCGACGATCCTGACCATTCACAACCTCGCTTATCAGGGGCTCTTCCCGCGCGACACGCTGCGGCGGATCGGCGCGCCGGAAAGCTCCTTCCACATCGACGGCGTCGAGTTCTACGACAAGCTCTCGTTCCTCAAGGGCGGCCTCGTCTACGCCTCGCATCTGACCACGGTCAGCTCGACCTATGCCAGGGAGATCACCACGGCCGAGTTCGGCTGCGGACTCGAGGGCCTGCTTCGCACCCGCTCCGCCGCATTCGAACTTACAGGAATCCTGAACGGCATCGACGAGAGCTGGGATCCGCGTTTCTGCACCCAACTCGCGCAGCAATTCAGCGTCGGCGATTGGGCGGGCAAACGCGCCAATGCCGACTATGTCCGCAAACAATTGGGCCTTGCGGTGTCGCGCGGGCCGATCTTCGGCCTGGTCGCACGGCTGGTGCACCAGAAGGGCATAGATCTCGTATTGTCGGCTGCGGACGAGATCGTCGAGGCCGGCGGGCAGATCATCGTCACCGGATCGGGCGAGCCCGCGCTGGAGCAGGCGCTGGTCGCCGCCCATCGCCGCAGGCCCGATTCGATCGGCGTGGTGATCGGCTTCAACGACGCGCAGGCGCGACGGATTTTCGCCGGCAGCGATTTCACGCTGATGCCCTCGCGTTTCGAGCCGTGCGGGCTGAGCCAGATGTATGCGCAGCGCTTCGGCTCGCTGCCGATCGGCCACCAGACCGGTGGGCTCGCCGAGACCATCACCGATGGCGAAACCGGCTTTTTGTTCGCAAAACCCTCGATCGAGTCGTTCCTCGGCGGGGTGCGGCGCGCCTTCTCGACCTTCGTGTCGACGGAGAAGCTCGACACCATGCGCCGCAGCGCCATGGCGCGATCCTTCAGCTGGGACCTCTCGGCGGCTTGCTACAGCGCGCTCTACCGGAAGACGGTTGCGCCGTAGTTCACCTCTCCCGTAGGGAGAGGTGATTGAGCAACTCTCCGCGCCGTTTACTCCGCCGCCTTCGGCATCAATTCCATGTGCTCGTGAAAGAGGATGCCGGCGAGCGGATCAAACTCGCCGATCCATGGCTTGCGCTTCAGCACCGAGC
>Ga0210408_10002980_pt1 | contig 15932 bp, 21 predicted proteins | sample IncBWH4MmetaG_FD_155471 | JGI IMG/M metagenome (GOLD analysis project Ga0210408, IMG submission 155471) | Forest soil microbial communities from Barre Woods Harvard Forest LTER site, Petersham, Massachusetts, United States - Inc-BW-H-4-M | ecosystem: Environmental > Terrestrial > Soil >...
CATCGCACGCGAGGTCCGGCGAATTCACCTGACGCAACGCTGCCGAATAGACGAGGTCTGTGTGCCGACTGACTATCTCGGCAAACGCGGGTTCGTGACCCTGTTCGGCATATTCTCGGAGGAGCTGTGCGTCGGACTTTGACTGCATCTTATCCATTAAATAACCGCACTTTGGAAAATCCGACAATCTTTGACGATGGATTCACGAGCCGACCCAAAGGGAAACGCCCAACCGGCGACTCGGTGATAGAAGTCCCAATCTTCATCGCGCTGCGGCAAGGAGCACCGCCCAATTAACCGTCGGCGGTTTCCAGTGGCTACTCCCCAGTCGCCGAGATTCGTAGGCAGCATTGCCGCGAGTGCCATCGCTTCGATGGGCTTTGTTCTTTTGTGCTGGGATGCCGCTCCGGTCATCCGCCCATTGACCGGCCCAGTCTTCTGCACCACATTCGCATGGCACGTCCACGGTTATGCTCGGCATTCAGAATTTATGGCTTTTCATCGGTAGCGGACTCTTGCTTAACATTCTACCTGGCCCAGACACTTTCTATATCCTTGGCCGCAGTCTGTCGCAGGGACGCAGAGCGGGTGTGCTTTCCGTATTGGGGATCAGTTCTGGGTGCCTCGTCCATACTTTCGCCGCCGCCTTCGGATTATCCGCCATTCTCGCGGCTTCTGCGTCCGCGTTCATGGTCGTGAAATTTGCCGGGGCTGCGTATTTGGTCTGGTTGGGTGTTCGGATATGGCTGGAACGGAGCGCGGAAACCGGCACTGCGATTTCGGTGTTTGGGCGGCAGAGTCGATGGGCGATTTATCGGCAAGGTGTTTTGACGAATGTGCTGAATCCCAAGGTGGCACTCTTCTTTTTGTCCTTCCTCCCGCAGTTCGTGGGTGCATCGAGCCGTCATAAGATCGCGGCATTCCTGTTTCTGGGCGCAGTTTTCATTTTCAACGGCACCATATATTGCTTGCTCGTCGCCTGGTTTGCAGCCGCCGTGAGCGGGAGGTTGCGTGGAGGCTCCTCCGCACGGGCGATTGTCAGGCGGGTAACCGGGGCGCTGTTTGTCGGGTTGGGCTTGAAGCTTGCGGTGAGCAAATGAATGACGGAAACGAGAATTTGGGCTATCGGTTGTGCGACAAGCCGCAGAAGCGCAAAGGGTGAAACGCCCAGCGGCGGCTCCAGGAGCGCGTCGTCGGACACGCTCTTGAACGACACCGCCGCAGAGCGCGGCCTTATGCCAGACGGAGCCTTGGGAGTCGAGGGATAAATCTCGACATGTGAACGCCGTTGAACTTCGCTCCACGGCCAATTGCTGCCGTTCAATGCCAATGCTCTCCATCCCAATGTTCTTCGTGACCTTCGCCATGCCAATAGTGGTCCCGGTCTCCACCACGGCCTTCGCGAATCACACACCCTGAAACGGAAAGTAATCCAAGGACGGTCAAAAAGTAAAAGAATCGTTTCATCCAGATTCTCATGAACAAACATTCCACTCGGTCTTTCTGGCAGCGATGGGGTGAATCCCCCCCTGAGACTTTTCTAAACCGAGCATATTGCTTTAACCGCCTCCTCCACGCACAACAAAAAGTCGTCCACAGGATCGCCCTGCTCCAGTGTGGATCGGAGAGCAAGAATGACAATATTGTCATGCCTTGTTCATGCTCCTTTCATCATCTTTAGTTGAACTAGTGCCGCATCGGAACAGGCGACAAAACGAATAAGGCGAATATGAATAATGCGAATGTGACACGAGTGGGAGTTGGCTTGGGCTGCTGGCTCGCCGCCTTGGCGTGGTCGGCGCAGGGAACGCCGCTGACAGCGGGGGAGCCAATTCTGCTGGAGAAAACCCAAGGCAAATTCGATTTCATTCGACTGGATGCCTCCAAACACCGGCTGCTGCTCGCGCACACCGGCAACAAGTCGCTGGATATATTCGACCTGAATTCAAAGCATCTGGTCAAGAGCGTGCCCACAGGGGCCGCGCAGGACTCCGCAGTGGACCTCAAGCGCGGGCGCTATTACGTCAGCGTTAGTGCTCCGCCAAAGATGGTCATTGTCGATGCCGACAAACTGGAAGTTGCGGGGGAAGTCGCGTTGCCAGCCGCCGCCGATCTGCTGACCTACAACCCGGTGAACGGTCGAGCTTACGTTTGCAATGATACGGCGGCTGAACTGTGGGTCATCGACGCGGAGGCAAAGAAGATCGACCACACCATTGTTCTGCCGGGCAGCAGCATGGAAGACCTGGCTTTCGATGCTGAAGGCAAGCACCTGTTTCAAGTGGTTAGCGGCAACAATACGATGGTGGTGCTCGATCCCTCGAACAATAAATTGCTGGAGAGTTGGTCGGTGGTCCCGGCAGCCAAGCCTCACGGAATGGCGCTGGTTCCTGACGGGGGAACTGTTCTGGTGGCTGGCGGCACGGGTAAGCTGAGTTTGTTGGACCGCACGACCGGCAAAGTCCTGGCGAGTGCGGACATCGAAAATCGCGTGGACGAGATGGCTTACGACCCGCAGTTCCATGTCGCCTATTGCCCAGGCGGCTCGGGCAAAATCTCGATTGTGCGGGTCGAGGGCGACAAGTTGACTGTTTCAGGGCAAGTGACGGGTGCGATGGGCCGCAGTGTCGTGGTGGACCCAAACACGCATACTGTTTGGGTCGCGGGCAGCAAGGGTGATCAATGTTTTGTTCAGCCATTCACGGCGGACCTGCGATGAACCAGATTCAAACCCTCAGTTTTAGCTGCTTTTGTTTTGAGCGGCTTGATGAAAAATCCACAGGGCGTGCTCTATAGTCCGCGCGGCTCAAGCCAGAATGACGGGATTTCCCTGCGGCACCGGATGTGCTGCTCAGAGCACAGTGACCTCAGATTTAAACCTTGAGAACGACTTGGAACCAATTCTCGCGGTCCGGTGAAGAATCACACCGGGAAGAGCGGTCATGGAATCGGTTCGGCGGCGACGCTCCTGGCGGCGATATTTGGCTTTAATGTCCTGCATTTAAATCGGATCGAATTTGTGGTGCCGCCAGGAAATCTCGCCAGCCTCCGGGTGGCAGAGAAGGTGGGGGCGAAACGTGAAGGGTCGCTAAGACGCAGAATCATGCTCGGGGGAAAAGCGCAGGATGGGATCCTGTAATTCCCTGATCGTTGAAGATTTGGCATCAGCCACCTGTCCCTCACCGTCCTGGAACGCTGGCCCGGCCACTGTTTCATGAAACCCTGCGTTGTCCAAGCCAAACCCTGGCGCGTGGCGCTCCTCTTTGCCATTGGGACCCTTGCCAGCCACGCGGCAGACAACATCCAGAATGGCTATGAACTTTACAAGCTGGCCTTACCCTGCGCTTTTCTCTTGGCCCACCTCTTCCGCAAAGCTGCTGATAACGCCTTTCTCCAGGCGGCGCTCCTCTGCTTTTTCGGCGCGCCGTTCTGCTTGCCCATCCGCCTGGCAACCCCGGCTCGAATATTGGCAAGTCCCTGGGCGCTCAGCTTCCTTCGCTTCCGCCTCCTTGGGCCTTTGTTCGCGGCCTGAATCGGTATTGGTATTTCACCGCCCAGTAGTGTGTTCAGTTGCCTTTGTAGCCCCTCGATTTTCTCTTTGAGGTTGGCTGCCTTCCGCAATTCTTGCGCCGATAAATTGGATATTTCCATAGCCTGCCAAGGTGGATGGAATCGCAAGAATGTCAAGGGGCCAGGCTGGTATGGTTAGGAGTCACATGGCACCGCGCCGCCTGCTTTGTGGCTTTCTCAGGCCCGACCCAGCGCCGCGCCTGGGCCAGGTAAACAGCTTGTCGGCTGCAACCCATCTCCGTTGCAATTTGTCTAACCGGTTTTCGCCAGTCCACAGAGGACCAGTCTATTTTTTTCACAGCTTGGCATCTAGCGCCGCCCGACGCCAGCGACAACACGGTTCCCTGGGCGGTCAGGAGTTAGCTGGTAACTTGCGTAAAGGTGAACTCTTGAAGCCGCCGCATCACCGGATTTGGTCCGCGTGCCGGATTGACGGCACGGTGTTCGCCGTTTACCCCTTTGTCGGGGGTCTCACTAACCTGTATAGTTTCACGGCAGTTTCTGGTTCCAGCTTAACCAACAGCGACGGAGCTTATCCGCTTGCCGGATTGGTTTTGTCAGACAACACCCTGTATGGGACAACGGCTGGGGGCGGCGGAATGGGCCACGGCCCGGTGTTCAGTATTTCGCTACCGGTCCTACCAATCTTTACGTGGCCGCAACTGACAATCATTCCTTCTGGAACCAACGTTATAATAACATGGCCGAGCACCAACGCCTCAATTCTTTCCTTGGTAACCACCCCCACCTTGGTTTCCCCGACCGAATGGTCCTATGTTACTTCTTCGCGATTCCTTATCCATGGGCAATACGTCGTGACCAATCCCATTTCCGGCACACAAATGTTTTTCCGGTTAAGCCAGTAATTGCCAGCAGGCCACCCCCGCGCTGGCCAGGCACGTCAGTTGCGGTCGGGATTTCGTGCTCGGCGCTGGTCCAGCTTCGCGGGACGGCCCTGGGCTTCACACCTGGTCGGTGGGCTGCCAGGCCAGCAACCAGCTTGGCCAGCGCCGCCCCGGAGCGGGGACCGTCCAGCGTGATGGTCACCTGGCGCAAGTGACCCGCGAAGCTTTCACTTTTTCTGGTAATGCCAAGTCTGGATTTCGACCTGCTCAAAGGGATTGACCTTAGCCAAGAGCAGCGCATCGTCAACAAACTGGATGGTGTAGTCACTGGGTCGAAGCGCGTTGCTTTCTCCTTCTAAACTCGCCCGCCACTTGTCCGCCGCCACGTTCCATAGATTGATGTGTTGGTTTTTCCCAACGATAGCGAGCGTCACTCCGTCTGGGGAAAAGGCGACCAGAGGGTTCGACGAAATGGGAACCGACGCGCTCACGTCCTCATCGGTGATGGTTCTATTCAACTGGCCGGTGGCAACGTCCCAGAGCCTGATTTCACCTGTCCAGGCGCGCAAACCGTCGCCTGCAACCAGAGTCTTTCCGTCGGGAGAAAACGCCAGAGAGCTAATCCTCCACACGTTCGTACCGGAGCGCAGGGCATGGCGGAGCTTGCCCGTTGGTATGTCGAAAATGTTGACCGTGTTAGCCACGCCATTAATTCCGGCTTCCTCACTACCCACCGCCAGCGTCGTGCCGTCCGGCGAAATCGCCAACGCGGAAATCACATGGGTTTGTCCTCTCATTGTGCGCAGGAGCCGTCCGGTTCTCGTTTTCCAAAGCTGGATTTCCCCTGAACTGGGAAGCGGCCCTTGTCCCGCCCAACTATTCATGGCGGTCAGGAAAATCTCGCCGTCGGCCAGAAAAACGCCTGCCCGGGCAGAGCCCATTTGACGAGGAAGCTTGAGCTTTACTCGACCGTTATCGCTTTTCCAAAACACCACGGTCCCGTCTTCTGCAACCCCCACCAACCGACCGCCATCTGGTGAGAAGGAAAGCAGTCTCGATACATATTCCTTAGCCGTCCAGAGCAGGATGCCTTTGGGGATAGCCCAGAGTTGGAGCGTGACCGCATTACCTCCCGCGTTCAAAACGTTGCCCTCGTGCCGCAGAGTGGCTATGGCTTTGCCATCGGGGGAAATGAGCACGCCATCGACCATTTGAAGAGGCGGCACGCGCACCAATGTTTCCACTTCGGAGGCACCCTCGGTGTTCATGACCGCTAAGGCCAGGCACATCAAGGCGGGGAGAAAAAATAAGGTCGGCCTTGCCATAGTATTTCCCCAACAAGTACCACTCCGCTCTTCTTCTGACTAGAACCGACTGGGCCGAGTTTCCCCCACGACGTGGCCGCCCGTCACACGAATGTCCAAAAGCACCGTTTCCATCATCCCCAGCGCTCGGCCAGCTTCGCCGGAACTGCCTGGCTCTTACCGCGCCGACGCGGTGGGCGGGCTGAACTGCTCCAAGTTGGGAGGCAACTTCATTCGCTTGTCGGTGTTTTAAACCAACAGTGAACGCACACAGACCGAACTGAAACGAGGACACGACCATGAAAAAGCTGAGTAGGTTACTGACCATTGGACTGTTGAGTGCTTGGTTTGTCGGGTGTGCAACTCCCGGCAGAGTTTACGATGACAGCAAGGTCGCGCTGATTAAAAAGGATGCCACGACAGAGGCGGAGCTTGTGGAATGGTTTGGCCCCGCGAGCAGCCGAACGATGGGACCTGACGGCAGCAAGAATGTGACTTGGAGATTCGCGCCAACAAAAGCCGGTACCGCTGCTACGTCCGGCAGACTCGAAGTGCGGCTCGGCGCTGATGGCAAAGTGAGCGCTTACACGGCTGCCTCGGGCACCAAGTAAACTGCCGCCTAATCGTCTCGCCGCGAGGATTGCCGTCCCGGCCATGCGACTCAGATAAGGATACGCTTCCGGCGGTTCGAGATGCCTGGGCCAGGGTTGCCGGGACAGCCTGGCTCCATACCCGCCAAGCTGCCAGGCCAGCGCACACCGTGGCCAGCGCCGCCCATAGCCGGGACGACCAGCAACGTGTAGCGTCTTTGAGGGCGGTCTGGCCCGCGCTGCCAGATTTCGCACCAATCGTGGGCGCTTGTGCATCCCGGCACGACTGATACACTGCGTCACCCAATGAATTGGAGACTATTCACCAAGGTGCCGTTGTGGAGTGTTGCGGTGCCTATAACTGCCTGTGCCATCCTGGCGGTGAGCGGCGGAAGTTCACCGGGCTGGGTTTTGCTTTCGGGTGCCGCCGCCGCGCTCCTGGCTTCCGTCCTCGCCGCCGTGCATCACGCCGAAGTGATTGCGCATCGGGTCGGCGAGCCTTTCGGAACGCTGGCGCTGGCCCTGGCGGTCACCGTTATTGAGGTGTCGCTAATCGTCTCGATAATGTGCTCCAGCGGTGCAGCGGCGAGCACGCTGGCACGCGACGCCGTGTTTGCAACCGTGATGATTGTCTGTAATGGGGTGGTGGGCCTGTGCCTGTTGGCGGGGAGCTTGCGGCACCGCGTGCTCGCCTTCAGAGTGGAAGGAACCACCCCGGCGCTGGCGGTCCTGGCCACCCTCACTACGCTGACGCTGGTGTTGCCTACGCTAACCACCTCGACTACCGGACCAACGTTCACCTCTTCCCAGCTTATCTTTGCCGGTGTGGTTTCGTTGGTGCTGTACGGTGTTTTCATTTTCGTGCAAACTGCGCGTCACCGCGATTTTTTCCTGCCCGAAGGTGCCGAGTCCGAGGATACGCACGCAGTCCCGCCTCCGGTGTTAGTCGCGTGGTTGAGTCTCGCCTTGCTCCTGCTTTCCCTGGTCGCGGTGGTCGGCCTTGCCAAAGTGTTGGCTCCGAGCATCGAAAGGGTAGTCAAAGCTGCGGGAATGCCGCAGAGCGTCGTCGGCATCTCCATCGCACTCATGGTATTGCTACCCGAAACCTGGGCTGCCGTTAGGGCTGCCCTGCGCAATCGGATGCAAATCAGCTTTAATCTGGCGCTAGGCTCGGCTCTGGCCACCATCAGCCTGACCATCCCCGCCGTAGCGGTCACCTCCATCGCTCTGGGGCTACCGCTCGCGTTGGGACTGCCTCCCAAGGAAGTGGCCCTGCTGGCGCTCAGTCTTTTTCTCTCGTCGATGACCCTTGCCGGAGGACGAGCCACCGTGCTTCAGGGAGCCGTGCATCTCGTTGTATTCGTAGTGTTTTTGTTCCTTGCGATGGTGCCCTGACCACGAGAAAACCGAGGCAGTGCGTTTGGCGCAGGGGAGATGAGGATGACGCAGGAGCGCGAGACTGCGTTGAATGTCCTCAAAACCATCGACCCTGAAACCGCCGCCAGGGCGGGAGTGACGTGAGGGAGGCCCAAGGCCCGCTGAACCGGCCAGCGTGATGGGGGCAGGCACTGGCTGCGAACCAAGCCCACGTTAGCTCGTGCGTGATTATTTACGGTCGGCTCTGTCAGACCAATTATGCATACAACGCAAAGTATAATTCGCAAGCCGATTTCCCGGTCGGCGTTTTCAATCGCGCTGCTCATGGGTTCGGCTCTTTGGTTGGTCGGTACTTGGGCGTATTATGCCACGAGTGCCTTCAGGAGCGATTGGTCTGCAACACCTTTGTTTTGGATGTTGATAGTGGTAGCGGCTCCCGCCATTTGCTTTGGCATCGGCATGATTTTGGTGGATACACGCAAGCACTCACGGTTCTCTCCGCTGGTTTGGTGCGCGTTGCTGGCGGGACTGTTCCCAGTCACCCTCGGCACCGTGTTGGCTTTTTGGACGATTAAAGCATTATTTTCGATGAGTGGGATGGGTATGTGAATCGTTGCCCTTCCGGCACTCCGCCTCACCCAAAGCGCGGCTGCGTATCAGGCACTCCGAGATGCCTGCGGCTTCCATGGTGATTCCCCGGCGCTGGGCCAGGTTCGCCGGGACTGCCCGGCTTCACACCTCGTTGATGCGGGCCTCCCAGACCGGCGCACGCCATGGCCAGCGCCGTGGGGAACCCCTCGTTAATCAAGTAACTCACCCGCGCTCGCGGCCTTTAAAGATATAAAACAGGTATGCCAGCGATGGCAGCAGGAGGATAGCACCGAAGCCCAGGGCAATAACCAGTAAGCGCAGGGTGAACTCAGGAGCAGCGGCCTTGGTAACTGTGACATCCGGCGTCACCAGATTAGGATATTGCGCCAGTCCCCAGCCCACAAGGATGAGGGTGACTTGTCCAATGGCTGCAAGCCGCGCCACCGCGAAACGCCGCCGCCAGAGGGCTACCAACGCCGCGACCGCAAAAAGACTCGTCCACGCCAGCAGCACCGGTGCCCACCAGCGCGTCAATCCGTGATACATCTCCGGTGCGCCTCGTTTGGAAGTGACGAAAACCACCAGAGCGACGGGCGCGAGTGCCAACCCAGACCACAAGGAACGCAGGCGGAAATCCTCTTGCAGCTTTGGTTCGTCCTTGGTGTCTACCGTCAGGTACGTGGCTGCCAGAAACGCAAAGAGTCCCAGGGCAAACAAGCCGCAGGCTAGCGCAAACGGCGTCAGCCAGCCGGCCATGAAACCGGTGAGGACGTGGCCCTGCTCGACGCGGATGTGTCCTGTGGTTAGAGCGCCAAGGGTGATACCTTGGAAAAAGGGCGTGAAGAAGCTGGCCACCCCGAACACGCTGCTCCACCGGCGGTGCACGGCGTCGTCCTTCAAGTCATATTTGCGAAACATGAACGCGGAGCCGCGCAGCACGATGCCGAGCAGCATCGCCGTCATCGGAATGTTGAGCGCCGTCATCATGGCGGCGAAGGCCCCCGGAAAGCCCGTGAACAGCAGAACAATAACGAGGATAAGCCAAACGTGGTTGGCCTCCCAAATCGGCGCGATGGCATCGGCAATGGCCTCGCGTTGCCGTTTGGCGCGTGGCCCGAACGCCAGCAAGTCCCACATCCCGCCGCCGAAATCCGCACCACCCATGAGCGCATACACAATGAGCGACAGCAAGATGAAGATGGCAATGATGACTTCAAGCATGGGCCGCCCCCGCTGGTTGGTCCGGTGCACCACTGGCCGTTTCCAGAAACAGGCGACGCAGCAGCGCCACAACGACGCCCGCCAGAAAGATGTAAACTACGGTGAACGTGACGAACGGCACGACCAGTCCGGGCATTGGTGTCACAGCTTCATGGGTTCGCATCACGCCATAAATTATCCACGGCTGGCGGCCCATTTCCGTCACGACCCAACCGGTTTCAATCGCCAGAAATCCCAACGGCCCGGCGGCAAGGAGTCCGCGCAGGAGCCATGTGTTATCCGGCAATCGTCGGCGCTTGAGCCACAACCAATCCACACAGACCGTGAGTACGAGCATCACCACGCCCGAACCGACCATGACGTCGAACGACCAGTGGACGATTTGGACATTGGGCCATTGGTCGCGCGGAAACTCCTCCAGACCGACCACCTTGGCATTCGGGTCGTGCGCGATGAGGAGGCTCAGTCCGCGAGGGATGCCCAGAGCGTAGGCGGTCGTCATTGTTTGGTCATTGGGAATCCCGCCGATGAGCAACGGCGCTTTAGCCTCCGTCTGGTAATGCGCTTCCATCGCCGCCAGCTTGGCCGGTTGCAGCCGGGCGACAGCGCGGGCGCTCAGGTCACCACTGAGAATTTGCAACGGCGTGCAGACGCACGCGACACAGAGGGCGATGCCCAAGGCAGCGCGATGAAAAAAGTTGGTCCGGTCATGCAGCAGGAAGAAAGCATGAACCGCCGCGACCAAATAGCCAGTTGCCACAAAAGCCGCCAAAGTCATGTGTACCACTTCGTGAAAACTGGCGCGGTTCAACATCGCAGCAATGGGGTCGACGTCCACAAAGTGTCCCTCGATGACTTTGAATCCGGTGGGTGAGTTCATCCACGCATTGGCCGTGACGACGAAGATGCCTGAAAGAATGCCACTAACGACCACCAGTACGCCCGACAGCCAGTGAATGAGCGGGGGCACCCGCTTCCAGCCGTAGAGGTATACGCCCAGAAAAATCGCTTCGGTGAAAAACGCGAAACCTTCCAACGAAAACGGCATCCCGATAACCGCCCCGGCGTGCTCCATGAACTTAGGCCAAAGCAGGCCCAGTTCGAACGAGAGCACGGTGCCCGATACGGCTCCCACGGCAAAGAGAATGGCCGTGCCCTTTGCCCACCGCTGGCAGAGATACAGATAAACGGGCTGCTTGGTGCGTAGATACATGCCCTCTGCTATGGCCATCAGCAGCGGCATCCCGATGCCTAGCGCCGCAAAAACGATGTGGAAGGCCAACGACATGGCCATCTGCGAGCGAGCGAAAAGGAAGTCATTCATGCGACGTGGTTCGTCGGGTCGGTCACATGCGAGAATAGGTGGTCCCGCAGCAGTGCGCTGTTCGGACAGCCCATCAGCAATGACAGAATCCAGCGGTTCACCTTCATCCGCCTAGACTAGTGGGTCTCAAACGACTGGCAAGTACGCCCGCTGACTTCCAGTTGCCCCGTGCCGCTCCGCCGTGGGCAACCTCATCAACCCGGCGTTGGGCCAGCGCCGCCCAGGAGCCGGGGCCGACCGGCGTGTGGCCACGACCATGGCGGCAGCCCAAGGAGGTTGGCACCCACGGGCGATTTCAATCATAATTGGCAGCGACCCTCACCATTGATATGCTCGCCTGAAATGAACTGCTGGCTCGGCACGTTTACGGCAGCAGCATGGACGCGGTTGAAGTCGATGAACGCTGATGCAGGATGGTGGCGGCGTCTTGTCATTCTGTGCTTTTGCTTTTCCTGCTTTAAGCCGCTGGCAGCACAGAATGCCAACTGGAAGCAGGAGCTAAGGCTGGCGATTCGAAGCAATGATGTGGCGAAAGTCACAGCGATTCTCACAAGTAACTCGCTGCCTCCCGGTGTCACGCTGGACGACAATTCAGTGACACCACTCCACCTCGCCGCTCTCATGGGCAGCAGTGAAGTCGCTTCTTGGCTCATTAACAAGGGAGCACGGGTGGACGCAGCCACCGCTGAACAAGGCCACACCCCGTTAATTGTTGCTGCTGGTCGTGGTCAAGTTGAAGTCGCCAAGCTCCTGATTGAGCGCTCCGCAAAGGTTGACCAGAAGGATTCTGCTGGATTAACGCCTCTGCTGTGGGCAATCCAACAGGGCCAAACCGCTATGGCCGATTACCTCATTCGCCAAGGGGCCGACATAAATGCGGCTGCGAACATCGGCAGGAGTGCCTTGATGATGGCAGCAGAACGGGGGAGCGTCCCGCTGGTAACGGAGCTAATTGCGAGGGGTGCCAACCTCAACCACACGAACGAGGCTGGGAACGATGCTCTTATTGAAGCGGCGGAAGCCGGACACGCGGATGTCGTCCGTGTGCTTCTCCAAAAGGGCGGGTCAATCAACCGACAGAACGCTGAAGGTTGGACGGGGCTTATGAAAGCGGCGGCTTTGGGATATTTTGATGCGGTGAAGGCACTCTGTGAGGCCGGGGCTGACCAGTCCAAGAAGAACAAGTTCGGGCGGACGGCACTGGATTACGCAAAAGGCATCCCAGGTACGAATGAGTTTAAAACCAGCGACGACTTCGATAAAGCCGTGGAAAAGAAAGTGTTTAGCTCAGAGGAGTTGTACTACGTGATGGCCAGAAAGCGGCCCGGTATCGATTACGACGTTATTGTTAAGCTGCTGAGAGAATACAGCCAGCGACCCAAGTAACACTTTATGAAATTGTTGGACCAGCCCCGCCGGGAGCCGGGGGCCGACCAGGGTAATGGCCATGGCCAGGGCGGCAAGCTCAAGAAAGTCGCCCGCGCCCAGGAGCGCCAGCGGGTGCGCAGGGGTTTCAGCGGCGGAAGTTCAACCGGAGCGTATCCGCCTTGCCCTCGTTCAGCTTGGGTAAACGTGAACGCTTGAAACCCTGGAGTACATCAGTGACGAATGCTCCCTTTGCTTTGCAGTATTCTAATGAATCTTGGATGCCCGACGCTAAAATGGCTCGTTTCCGCGCTTCATAGCATTGCCTGAGTGCCGAGTCGGCACGAAGGGTTTCTCGAAACCAGACCAGTTCGTCATGCTCCTCCGAGTCCCGAGCAATGACGTGGGCGTGAATCCGAAATAGACAGCCATCATGCTCAACACATCCCACACGCATTGGCCGATTTTCCGGGAATGGCTCCGGGCCACCCTGTTTCTGGAATCCAAGTCCATCCAGAACCGCCCTCGCACGGGCCAGAAACCCTTCTGGATACAGAACGGCCAAATCAATCATGCCCTTCCCACCGCAACCTGGAACCGAGGTGCTGCCCACATGCTCAATCTGCAATTCTGGTTCGACACGTTGAATTGCTCCGCAAAGCAGACGCGCAATCTCGGTTGCCCCTGGGTCGTAAGCACAAAACTCAGCGGGCATCGAAAAATAAGGAAGGACACGCATACGTCGATGCCGCCTAACCATGTTCACTAACCATTCGGTCGTATGTTGGACCACGCAAACCCGACCTGCAATCCGTTTGATGCGAGAGGCTCGTATGCTCCGGCTCCTTCCAAGTCAGCCCAGGGAGCAGAACGGTTGATAACGCGCCGGCGGGCTGCCAGGTTCATCAACACACCGACCACCAACTCCAGCGCCGCCCTGGAGCCGCGCCGACCAGCTTGGTGGCCACCGGCGTGGCGGCAATCACCAGGAGGTCGCCCGCGCCCAGGAGCGCCAGGGTGTCAGCCGTATCCGCCATTATTGGCTTAACCGGTAAAACTGCGGTGTGCCGGACATGGGATTCGTAACCGTGTTCTGCCCGTTGACGACGACCGGCCCTGGAGACACCGGAGTCCAGTCCGCAAAGTTGGTGGTGGATTGCAAGGTCACCCCAGTAAGGTTGGTTGGCCACGTCAAAATGACATTGGCTCCGACAGGAATCATCGTCAGGTGCACCGGCGAGGCGTTCACGCCGAAGACGGTGTCGAAGCACACCTGACCGTGGATAGAAATGGTCACCTTGATGTCAGGGAACGGCGTCGATTCCTGCACCAGACCGCTGTCGAAGTGCTGCACTGTTCCACCGTCCTCCTGGAGATACAGGGAGAGTTCCTGCTGGACCTTACTTACCTTGTAGGTGCCCTGGCCAGTGTAGAGCTTATTGGTGCCACCCATCGATACCACCCATCGCACGTCCTCGACAACGTACGTGTTGAACTGGCCGTCGAAGCCGGTCGGCGTCAGGACGAATGTGCCCTTCACCGCAGAAGGGACCATGACCGGGCACATGCAGGGCGCGAAGCACCCTTGCTCGAACGTGCTGTTCTGGTTCAACCGGTAAACAGTCTTGGTCGAACCCGCCCCGGTCTGGGCCGGGACGCTTGAGGTGATTACCCCTAAAAACAACAGCACCACCAAGGCAGGGTTTCTCAGCGGCAACAGGAATTTGTTTTTTGACCCTGCGCCCTCACGGAAGAGCTGGATATGGGTTTCTCTCATGCTTTTAACGTTTACTTGGCCGGTCACGGCGTCAATGGACAAATAACCGCATCCCAGTTCATCACGTCGGGCCAGCGCCGCCCCCGGAGCCGTGCCGACAGGGTGAGAGCCACGAGCACGACGGTAGTCATGGAGGTTGGGCAACAAACACCGTTCACACCCGTGAATCGTAATTCGCCATTGGTCATTGGATTTGTAAGGGTCGTCGGCGTTTTATGGGCGAATACTTTTGGACGATTGGACCGATACACCACTGAACAGAGAGAGTTCCTTTCCTCGGGTTTTATTTGCGGGAAGTGCAAACAAAGGCTGTTGGGTAAGTGGCTGATTGCGGACGTCAAATGCTACGACTCTGTGGGCAAAATCGTTCCACTGTTGCAAGCAAGGTTGAGAGGGCGGTATTTTGAGTGCCCGAAGTGTCTTCATCGGTGGGCGTTCCGCGTCGGCCATCCTGTGAAACCAATTGATGCTGAATCGGCTCGCTGACGGTTGCGTTAGGCGGCCTTGCCATGCCAACATTAAGCCAATGGATGCGTTCCAACCATGAAATGTCCGGATTGGACGGCGTATATTTGACAAGGTTCAGGCTCCTTCCTCCATGCCAATGTCTGTAGGTGCTCAGTCGGCCCGGATAAAATACTTTCTGCGTATGCTCCGCGCCCAGTCAAGACCGCTGGGTTTCATCATCGCGGTGCAGGCGTGCCTGGTTGCCGCCACGCTGATTTCGGACGCCGTGATGTCATCGAAGATTCCTCCGAGATTAGTCATCGCTTCGGTACTTATGACGGCTTGCTGTGGTTCTGTTACAGCCCTGGTAACCGGCTTTGTGGTGGGCTTGAGCGCGGTTTTCGGGCTGGGGCGCCATCTCCCAGACTTTTTTGCCGTGTGCGCCCTGGTGGTTCCCTTCGTCGGTTTCATGGCTGCTCTGGAAAAGGCGTATTTGCTTAAGAGTTCGTCTCGGCGTTTAGTGGAACACATCTCAATATTTGTGTGCTCGGCGATGATGAGCTTCATTTCCTGGTTCGTGCTAAGCATGTTGGCGTTTGGAATCCTGCTGCTGGTAGGCGCTGGTTGACCGCGGCGGGAATACGCGACCTGGACCTCGAAAACAGCCGCGCATATACAAAGAGATTGGCCGACCAAGTCGTAGACTGCGTCCGTCGCGAACACCATGGACCGATGATGCCAAGACTGACGGTCTGGCCCAGCACCTGTTGCAGGAGGGAATCACCCTGCCTTGAATCTCCCGCCCAGGGCCAGCGAGGATTTAAAAGCGCTGCTGTCGGGTTATCTACGGATTGAAAATCCCGCCCGAATTTGCATAATGGGCGTGACTCTAGCGGGCGCGTGTACCCCACACCTGGGCGCGGCATGTCCTTTTGCCGCGCCCTTCCTTTTCCTGTTGCAATGCCCGGCCCGTATACATCAACAACGGCTGCGTCCGGCACGTCGACCACCACGGCCAGCGCCGCCCCGGAGCCGCGCCGACCAGCGTGAGGCCAGGACGACGGTGGCAATCTCAAGGAGGTAGCCTCCCTCCGCCGATGAACGCCAGTGAATGCGCGGGCGGTTCAACGGCTCAGTTCAGCCGCCTGGCATTCGCCATGCCCTCCTGCGTTCCAGGTAAACTTGAACGCTTGCCGCCCAAGGCACGGCGGATACACTGCGTACGGTTGGGCTTTGAGGTCCGTATGATGCCGTCTCGCACAGTTCGCCTGGTTGTCATCTGTCTAGTCCTGGTCTGCACAGCGGGCTGCGACCAGGTCACGAAGCATCTCGCTCGCACCGAACTGGGCCGTATGGGCGACAGCAGGCTGCCCGGTCGTTTCATCGAGTTCACCCTTGCGGAAAATCCCGGCGCGTTTCTTAGCCTTGGGGCTTCATTTCCTCAGGCCGCTCGAAGTGCGCTCATCGTCTGTGTGAGTTTTGGGCTGGCATTCCTGTTGGCCTATCTCGTCCGCGCACCCC
>Ga0210408_10002982_pt1 | contig 15917 bp, 15 predicted proteins | sample IncBWH4MmetaG_FD_155471 | JGI IMG/M metagenome (GOLD analysis project Ga0210408, IMG submission 155471) | Forest soil microbial communities from Barre Woods Harvard Forest LTER site, Petersham, Massachusetts, United States - Inc-BW-H-4-M | ecosystem: Environmental > Terrestrial > Soil >...
TCGGCGCGCTTTCTGCCGGGCAGCCCGGGCAGGCTTCTCGGTGTAGGCATGGAGCGCTGCCGGGGTTTTCCGGGCGCCCCCGCCGAGCGGTTCCATAGAGATCGCCCCCGATCTTCTGTGGCGATTCTTCAGCGTGACGAGAACCCAGCCACTAGACCCATAGAAAAACCCCGCCGGAGCGGGGCTTTTCCTTAGCAGGTCGGTAAGCCGGATTCTGTCTCGAGCAGCCATCCATCTGAGCGGCCTACCTGGACCTTGGCGGGCAGCCTGCGAGCGGTCCTGTCTGGCCTTGCATCGGGTGGGGTTTGCCCAGCCGCCGCGTCACCGCGACGCTGGTGCGCTCTTACCGCACCATTTCACCCTTGCCCCCCAGCCGTTCACGTGGGACGGCTGGCGTCGGCGGTTTGTTTCTGTGGCACTTTCCCGCGGGTTTCCCCGGGTCGATTCCTCGACCACCTTGCCCTGTGATGTCCGGACTTTCCTCGAAGGCGCTAGCCTCCGCGGCTGCTTGATCTGCACCTCCAACATAGCGCGCATGGCCCAGTGCGAGGGCCACGTCGTGGACCACTCGCCTCCGGCTGCTATGGGCGCCGCCACCGTAACCTGCGCCAGGAGGCGCGGTGAGGATCACGCGTGAGCCACCGGCACGACTACGGTCCCCCAAATGTGGTACGGCTTGCCGAGAAGCAGGTTCAGGACAAGCCCGAGGAGCAGGTTCAGGACAGCCGCGTCCCGCAGTCCACGCAATCGCCGTTCAGGGAGTCACCCGGGACTTCGACACAAGACGCCATCCGTCCGTCGCAGACAGGGCAACGGATACTGTCGCGGACACCGAGTTGCTCCCATGCACCGGCGATCAGATCGCTGAGCGTGAGAACTCCATATGCGCCCGCCTCGGCCTCGCGCGAGCGCGACATACCCTCCGCCGCGCGGCGTTCTCGATGTCGGCGGACACTGGGGAGCTGCCGGGGATGGCGGCGACGCTGTAGGAGAATCGGGCCCATCAGAGGCTCCTGAGCAGTCCGACCACTCGCCCCAGCACCTTGACCTCCTTGCTGCGGATCGGCTCCATGGTCTCGTTCTCGGGCTGCAGGCGAATGTGATCGGTCTCGCGGAAGAAGCGCTTGACGGTCGCCTCCTCCCCCAGCAAGGCCACCACGATCTCCCCCTCGCGAGCAGTCTCCTGGGGGCGCACCACCACTAGATCGCCTTCGAGGATGCCAGCGTTCTTCATCGAGTCCCCCCGTATACGCAGGAGGTACTGGCCATCCTCGCCTCCGGCGACCTCAGGGACCGAGATGTACTCCTCGATGTTCTCCTCAGCCAGCACCGGCTGCCCCGCGGCGACTGAGCCCACGAGAGGCAGACCATCGGAGCGCACGATCGAGCGCATGCCATCCACGGCGCTGCCCACCGCTCGATCGAGCAGCTCAATTGCCCGCGGCTTGGAGGGGTCGCGACGCAGGAGGCCGATCTTCTCCAGGTTGGCGAGGTGAGCATGGACGGTCGAGGAAGAGGCGAGACCTACTGCCTTGCCTATGTCCCGAACGGTGGGGGGGTAGCCGTACTTGGCGGAGTACTTGTGGATGAAGTCGAAGATCTCCTGCTGGCGCTTGGTCAGATCCATGGCTTTTGGTTCCCCTGGTCGGATGAACGGAGAGGTCGAACGAACATGTGTTCGTACAGTAGCGCCGCCCGCGGACAGATGCAAGGGCCCGTTGCGTGGAGGCGCACCACCCGCCCGGTCGCGGGCGCAGTGGATCAGGGCGTGCCGGCCGCCGAACGGAGCCCTTCGGGGCTATACTCGCCCATCTCTGCGCCCGTGGCGGAATTGGTAGACGCGCAAGGTTGAGGGCCTTGTGGAGATTGTTCTCCGTGGTGGTTCGAGTCCACTCGGGCGCATTGAAAAAGCCCTGGAAAACAGGGCTTTTTCTCGTTAAGGGTTCATCCGTCGCCCAGGTGGGCTACTGTTCGGTTTTGGGCCAGTGGCCCAGCCGAACAATTTGCCGAACATTCTGCGTGCCAGATGTTCGGCAGGACGAGCCCATGATCTACATCGCCAAGAGCTCTCTCAAGCCAGCCAAGATCACCTACTTGTGCCGTTGGCGAGACGCTGACGGCCACCGGCAGACACGCCGGCTGACGCACGAGGAGTCGGCGCGAGTGCTCCTTGGATGGCCACGCGGCAAGCGGGCAGGCGGGGCCAAGTGAGCTGCAGCTTGACAAGGGGCGTGTGGGAGGTGCGCTGGCGGGACGGCGACGGTCGGCAGCGCTCGCGTCGCTTTGATGACGAGGCGCCCGCAAGGGCATTTGATGAGGCGATCCACGATCAAAAGGCATTGGAGCGTAAGGAGACGAGCTATGGCGATGGCGGCGGCGTCTACTCCTACGAGACCGCGCAGGGAAAGAGATGGCGTTGCAAGGTCAAGCGCTCGGACGGAACTTGGACGTACAAGCGGGGCTTTACGAGCCAGTCGGCTGCCGCGGGCTGGCGGCGGCGGCAAGCCGAGAAGGTAGAGCGACGCGAGGTCATCCATACGAAGGAGACCTTCGGAGGATTCTGGCCGCGCTGGCTGGCTCGCCGCAAGCCGTATCTCAGCGAGGGGACTTGGAAGGCATACGAGCGCGACGGTCGGTTGCGCCTCCTGCCAGCGCTTGAGTCGCTTCCTCTCACGCGCCTTGACGTCGATCATGTTCGGGATCTAGTCGATGAGTTGGCCGAGTCAATGGAAGCTGACGAGATCGCTCCGAAGACGATCAACAACACTCTCGGCACTTTGGTTGTAGCCCTCAACGGGGCGGTGAAGGAAGACCACCTTATGCCCTTCAACCCCGCGCTGCAGGTCCAGCGGCTGCCACCTACCGACATCGAGCGTGAGTATCTACGACTGCACGAGATCCCGGTCTACCTGGACTCCTGCTCGGAGCTGTACCGACCGCTGGCCGAGACGTTGATCGGCGCCGGCCCGCGAATCTCCGAAACTCTTGCTCTGAGAAAGATGGATCTGGAGCTCAGCGAGGAGGGCGGCGTGCTCGTCGTCCATTCAACTAAGTCCAAGAAGTTCCGCGCGGTTGAGATCGGGCGGGCTCTGGCGAAGGTGTTGAGCGACCAGCTCGATCGCCGTGCGGAAATGCCTGGCGGCGATGCTCCCGACGCACTCGTGTTCGTTATGCCAGTGCGGATACGAAAGCGGGATATGGGAAGGTGGGAAGGCAACGGTGACGGCGGCGCGATGAATCGCACGACGGTCTCGCGCGACTGGCACAAGGCCGCTCTAAAGGACGCCGCCCTACGCGACATGCCGCTGCACGCGCTACGCCACACCACGGCGGCGGCGTGGCTGGCGGCAGGCAACTCGCTCAAGTACGTGAAGGACCAGCTTGGGCACTCGGACATCACGACCACCGAGCGCTACTACGGACACCTGGAGCGCAGCGTGCGCCTGGCAGGACCCGCCGCTACTGAAGAAGCGATTGCGCGCGCGGTTCGCCTGGCTGCTTAGGGGGCAGCTAGGGCCTACGACGACTCAGGCGAGTGCGCGCGCTCGCCTGAAAGGCATCTGCACGAGGCGCAGCGGGAGAGCGCGTAGGACGGGCCGGGCCACCGGGCAGCCATTCGGCGCGGGCCTCGTCAATCCAGCGCTGGAGGTCTTCCGGGACGAACCGAAGCGGACCCTCACGCCCGCCAATGCGGATCGAGGGGATGCGGCCTGCTCTGGCTGCCTCGTACAGCCAGGTTCGCGAGACGCCAAGTCGGGCGGCTACCTCGGCCGGCTTGAGAAGGTCTGGAGCGCTGAGCTGTTGACTGCTCACATGGGTTATTGACCGTGAGCGGCCCAAAACGGCCAACGAATTGCCGAGCGGACCCGTCCGTCGTCGCCGAGACAAGCTCAAATCGTCGCGGTACGTCGGTCAGGTGGTGCGCGTCGCGTAGCGATGAGAGGTCAGCACTGCTTGGTCGACGGTCGCACGAAAAGCTCGATTCCATTGTCGAGCGGGGGCACACACCGAGAAGCAGTGGCCTGGATCGGCCCTGGAACCAAGGACTCCCAACTCGTGCGCGGCGGGATGACATCCTGATCGCGATACTCGCCATCCAAGGCTGGCCACACTGATTCGCTGCTAGCGTTCGGGCACAGACGATCTGGAGGTAGATCCGCGATGGCGAAGGCGATCCAGTTTTCCGACCACGGTGGCTCCGAGGGTCCGCGACTGGTCGATTTGATCGAGACGATTCGTGCCTTGCCCTACGGTCGCCCTAGTGATCGCACGGTCGAGGGAATGTTGCGTGAGCGTCGAGGCACCTGCTCGACAAAGCATCTTTTCCTCGCTCAGGTGCTGGCCGAGCGCTTTCCTAAGACCGAACCGTCGATCATTCATCGCGTCTACCATCTGGATCGTGCTCGCGCTCGCGAGCTGTTCGGTCGCGACATCGCTGAAGTCCTTCCCGAAAACGGGCTCATCGACGTCCACCGATATCTCGTGATAACCCTCGACGGTAAGCGCGTCACCATCGACGCGACGTTCCCGGGACCGCCCTGGGACGGTCGATCATCGTTGCCGCTCGCGTGCGGTCCCGGACACGACTATCCAGCGGACGGTGCCCCCGATGCTGAGAAGAGGACGCTTGAGGAAAAGCATTGCGATCCGGCAGTGCGCGAGCCGTTCATCGCAGCGCTGACTGGAGTCCGTCAGCTCCGCTTGTCCTCCGCGCAACCTTCGTGATCCTTATCACCAGCTAGCAATCGCCGGCCACGCTGTGGGGTACAGCCACCGACCTGGCTATCCCCGACCCCCCAATGTTTGCGCCCGGCGAGCAACGCCGCGACCAGGAAGACTCGGTAGCCACCAACTCCAGTCTCCGAGCAACGCCATCGCTGCTGGTACAAGGACCAGCCGAATAAGTGTCGCGTCAATCCCGATCGCGAATGAGCCGCCGAGCCCAATCTCCTTGATGATTGGGATACCCGTTCCGATGAACACGGCAAACACGCACACGATGACGACCGCCGCGCCTGTGATGGTCCTGGCGCTTGCGGCAAGTCCTTCGGCGACCGAGCGCCGAGAGTCGCCCGACTCAAGCCATCGCTCCCTGATCCGGCTTAGAAGGAAGACCTCGTAGTCCGTCGAGAGCCCGAACACAATCGCAAGGAGTAGCGGAGGGACAAGGGTGTCTACGTGCCCGGGAGCCCGATAGTGCAGAAGCGAGTCTAGCCACCCCCACTGAAATACGACGACCAAGATTCCGTAGGCAGCCCCGACAGACAAAAGATTCATCAAGATCGCCTTACAGGGCAGCACCACAGATCGGAGAAGAACGGCCAACGGGACAAGTGCGATTATCAACACAGCGAGTAGAACCTTCCACATGCTAGAGGCGACTGCCTGTACCTCGTCGAGCTGTGTAGCCGAAGCACCACCAACGGCAACCGTTAGCTTTGTTCCCGTAAGGGCGTTTGCCAGCGAGACTCGGAGACGCTGCACGAGTCGCTCTGCTCGGGCGGACTCTGGATCGACAGTAGGAACGACGGTAAAGGTCGCATACATGCGGTTTCGCGAGATTTCCGTAGGGCCTAGTCTACGCACGTCGGGGAGTCGCTGGGCGCTCTCGCGCAGCATTTCTACCTGCTGATTTAGATATCCGCGGGAAACTGGATGAGCAGCGTGCAATACCACCGACGCCGGCCCGAGTATCCCTGGTCCAGCCAGTTGTGCGGCCTCCGTGAAGCCAACTCGCGTCTCGTTCTTTGGATTGAGCTGCTGCAGGACGCCGGTGTCAGTCCGCAGGCTCAACGCCGGGACACATAGCGCTACTAGGAGACTGCCCACGGTCATGATCGCAATCAAGGGATGCTTCATTACTACGCTAACCCATCGGTCCCAGCTCCAGCGGCGTCCTGTGGCTATTGGGGACTTAGGGCTACGTCGGCGTGCAAAGATGTTGGAGCTTACGCGCTGACGTCCAAGCAAAGTGATGAGCGCCGGAAGCAGTGTCACCGCGGCAAGCACCGAGATCGCAATGATGATCGCGGCCCCGAGTGCCATAGAGCGGAGAGCCCCAATCGGTATGAACAGCACTCCAGCAAGCGCCGCGATACAGGTAATACCAGAAACCGCTACTGCGGTCCCCGATGTGGTCAGGGCGGCTCGGCGTGCGTCATTAAACGTCGCTCCTGGGAGCTCCTGTCGCACACGCGCCAACACGATCAGGGAGTAGTCGATTGCGACGCCAATGCCGAGCATGGAAGCGGCATCCATCGTAAAAAGCGACAGGCCCAGGATGAGGGATAGACAGTAGACGATTGCACCAGTTACTACAAGTGCTACTACACCTACGGTTAGAGGCATCAGTGCCGCAGACAGAGATCCGAAGATCGCCAGCAACACCCCGAAGAGAATAGGAAAGCCAATCATCTCGGCGCGTGTGAGTTGGCTCTTTGCGGTTTCCTCTAGTCCCGCCCACAGGGCGCTCTCACCAAGGAGGTGTGTTTCAACTCCATCCGTCGAGGGCTGGCCGATCCTCAACCGCCTCCCGAGCACCTTGACGACGTTGCGCGCTTGATCTTCGCTTACGTTCACCTTCAGAGGCAGGACGACTGGTTCTCCGAGTTCTGCGGCGAACGGAGCGAGTTCGCTCACTTGATGAGGCAGTTCTGCGCCTGGTAGATCGCGGGTCGCTCGCCGTACCCGAGTAATGCCAGCCAACAATCCCGCCGGCGTTGCACCCTTAGCTGGCCATAGCAGGACCGCGACTACCGTTCGGCTTGCTTCCGGGTATTCGCGCTCCAGCGTCGCGTCTACCCTGGCTGACTGAGAGCCAGGCGCACTGAACCCACTCGCCGTAAGATGCTTGGACTGACGCAGAGCAAGGGGTACAGCGGCCACGACTACTAGCAGCCACACTAGTAGCACCACTCGGTGATGGTGTCGCATCAGGTCATCGACTCGCACTATGAGCGATCGCATACCAGCTCCCGTCTCAAAGCGTGTGCTTCGATGGGCGATGACAGATGCGTCCCTGTCGTCTCCACGCTAATAACGCATTTTTCCTTCTACCTGCACGTAAAGCGCGTATGTCTTCCGCTGAAGCGTACCTCTGAGGCGAATATTCCGTCCTGATGCGTGTGCATACTTCCCGGTTCCCCCGGTGATCGTGGCGTTCCCGGTGAAGTTAGCCGTGTGGCCTTCAGCGTATATCGTCCCTTCTCCACGACCAACGAATGACCCGCCAGATGAAGGGTATGCCGTAAAAGTTACGCTCGCATGACTAAATGCGAGCGTCATTTGCACCGTTATGTTGCCGCTCAGGGTGCCGGAGCCGTGACCCTCCTCGACGATGTTCTCATGATAATGGCTCACTAGATGAAGATGTCCGCGCTCAGCAAAAGCCAATTCCCTCGCCGCGACGGCTATCGGGCCACGCCGCCCGTAGCCATCACCGCCAGTCACGCTCGCTGCGCGAGAAGAAGCCGCGACGACATCCATAGAGATAACGATGCCTATGGCTACCGCCAGCCCCAGGACGAGCGCCACAAACTTACGCCTCCCTAGGGGGTCGAGATGGGTGACGGCGCGCAATCCTCGCGGTTGCTGCGAACGTGGCTTAGTCATCCTCTAGGTTCTCCCTCCAAGCTAGCTTTGAGTATCGTCATGGCCTCTACACCAAGCCGCCACGACCGTCAAAAGTCGGACGCACACAGCTTCGGGGCGGTTGGCGTCGTGATCCTACTCATCGGTATCCGTGGTTTGGCCGACTGCAATGGGCCAATGTGGCGCAAGGCGGATAGCCGCAATGTTCCGCAATGTCCCATTAGCCTCGTGCGGCTTTTGATTTGACCCGAATTACTGGCTGTATGCCATCCCTTACGTGAGCGGACCCCCGCGGCATCGCACTGCCAAATGATCTGCTCCTGGCGAGGCTGACTCGTGCTGACCGGCCCGACAGACGTTTTAGGATGCCGACTCTGGCGTTCGCGGGCACCTGGCCGCGATGTGCTCTCGGCCTCAACTGCCCGGGTCTGTGCTCATTTCAATCGCAAGACGATCAGCTCCGCTATATCTCCGATGGTCTGCAGGGCATCCATGTCCCTCGCGCGCAGCTCGACTCCCCACCGCTCCTCCACCATGAGTGACAGTTCCACTAGGTCCAGCGAGTCGAGGGCAAGATCGCTCACTACTATCGACCCGCTGAGTTCATGTCGCTGCGATCCGTAGTTTGTGATCGCGTCAAGCAGCGTCGCCTCAACCTCTTGACGCTTGATACTCGTTCCCATCGTCAGATCCTTCTCATTCGGTATGGACGCCTAGCAACACTGTAAAACTCCAAAATGCGGGTCAACACACTTGATTTTCTACTCGCTCGCCATTGAGACCAGCAACGATCGAACTGACGACGATCTCTCCGATACGCTCTTGCGATGTCGTAGTCATGGCCGCAATGTGAGGAGTCAGAACTACGTTCTTTAGCCTTGCGAGGTCCGTGCCTATTCCTTCTTCAGCCGTCACGTCAAGAGCCGCACCAGCAATCTGACCTCGGCAGAGCCCCCTATACAGATCACGCTCGTTGACGACCTCGCCACGGGAAAGATTTATCAAATACGCCCCTGGCTTCATCAGTGCAAGCTGATCGTGACCAATAAGCTGCCGTGTACTGTCGTTGAGCGGTATAGCGAGACACACGACATCTGATTCTTCAAGCAGCCTCGGCAGATCGACTAGTTGTATGGCCTGGAGTTTCACACATCTGTGCAAGTGTGGGTGATTTACCGTCGCGAGCACGTTCATGCCAAACGCACACCCAAGCGCAGCAATACGCGAACCTATACTTCCAAACCCAATAAGACCCAAGGTGCGTCCACGGAGTTCCATTCCTGCGAGCTCCGCCTTCTTCCAACGGTTCTTGCGAAGTTCGGCGTCGGCAAGAGGTATATGTCTAGTAACTGCGATAATCAGTCCTATCGCGAACTCAGCAACGGCATTGGCAGATGCCGAAGGAACATTGAACACGATAATCCCTGCGCGGCGTGCCTCATCGAGATTGATATTGTCGACACCAACTCCGGCACGAGCGATGATCTTCAACTCCTTGGCCGCCGCGATTACGGGTGCCGTCAGTTGCACACCGCTTCTTAGGACGATGACATGGGCACCGCCGATCATTCGGGTTAGCTCGTTTTCAGTGGGCTGTAGGTGCGTACAGACGTCAAACAAGCGTGTTAGCTCGGCGGTGGCGGCCTCATGTATTGGATCGACAATAAGGATACGCCGACGACCTTTCAGGGCGAGAGGTGTGGTCATGGTAGGCCCTCCATAGCCAGCGCCCTACACCACAGCGGACTCAAGCTCAGAAGTTAGATGGCGAGCGACGGTATCGAGGTTTGTTCGGTTGAGAGAGTCGAAGTGACTACCCGTCGTGGCGTAAAGCCGGATATTCCCGTTGACAAATGCCTCCCAGCCCAGGTTTTCGCTCCGGGCTACATGATTCGCTGACTGCGGGCCGCTTTCATCCGCACGGAACACAATAAGGTCCCCGTTGTACGCGCCAAACTCATAGGCATGAAGCGCAGCTAGATGTGCATAGTTAATACCCAGCATCCGATCAAGGTGTGCGACGGTATAATCCGGCGGTACGCGCCCATAGTGCAGGGCACGCCGATGCAACTCACCGAGGCGCTTTCCCGGCTCCAAGGCTATTAGTTCCGCAGCATCGTCATCGAGTCGCACCGCATGAATGAGCAGTCCAAACGCCGCGTCATTCGTAGCAGGAATGACAGATATATCGTCTGGCCCGACATCACACATTGCGAGCACTGGTGTTGTTTCTGCGTCCGCGCTCAACTGTCGGGCCATCTCAAACGCGACAATCCCACCAAAGGACCACCCAAGTAGCGCGTAAGGCCCTTCCGGTAGCGTCCTCCGTATATCGGCCACATATGATGTGGCCATTTCGGTGATAGCGATCTGGACAGGCTCGGTGAGATCCAGACCGCGGGAGTGGAGTCCGTATACAGCCTGACCTGCCGCCAGTCTTCGCGCTAGGTCCAAGTACCAGAAGACGTTACCCCCAAGCGGATGAACACAGACTAGCGGCAACTTCGGGCTGCCTGGCCTCAATGCAACAAGGGAGGACCATGCTCCCGTCTTTGCTGCTTGGCGGTACATGCACGCAATCGCTTCGACTGTCCGACATCGAATGATCTCCTCGGCGTGAGCACGACGTCCGAGGAGCTGCTGTAGTTCGGTTGCGAGTCGAGATGCCTCCCCCAGCGTCATTCCGAGCTCGGTTAGGTCGTCGCGGATGCCGAGGTCGGACATGGACAGGACCGCGCTGGCGGCCACGCTGACTTGAAGCTCAAAGCTGTCTCTCGGGGGAACGTAGGCGGCCATCTAGTCCTTTCTCCATTTACGGCTTGCGGCAGATGATCGGTATTCGCGCATGTAGGCCCGGTGCCTGGTAGCACCAGAGGATGCAGAGTGACGCGCAAACCTTGTTAGCGGGTCGATGAGGCCCACACAAGACTGGCAGCCGAGTGCAGAGCAACAGCCGTGTCACGTTGAAGCGAGACCACCACGGGGGGCAAAAGGAATCATGGCGATGCCACCGGCGAGCGCCAAGCCGGCAACAAGCATCCAGCCATGCCCAAAGGCGACTACTGCGTACTCGCCGGGATTACCGACGAGGCTCACTACAGCCGAGATGCCAGCGATTGCGCCGATCTGTCTCAGCGTCCCGTTGACTGCCACCGCTGTGTTGATATTGGAGGCGCGGGAGCCTGCGATGGCAGCCGCGGCGATCGGAGGGAAGGACAGGCCGATGCCGCTTCCTGTGAGAAGAGATCCGGGAAGCCAGTCCTCAAACCAATGCGCAGTCGAGCCCGTCTCTCGTTGAAACCAGAGCGCTCCGGCGCTGAGCAGGAGCACTCCGGGGATAGCTACAGCTCTGGGTCCGAACCTATCCGCCAACTTCCCGGCAGGGATGACGCAAAGCGCCGTCACTATCGGCCCCGGAGTAACCGCAAGTCCCTGCTGCAGTGGAGAGTAGTGCCATACTGATGAAAGAAACAGCACATTTACGAACAGCAGAGCGAACCCGGCGCTCGCCGTGAAAGCAGTTGCCAAGCTAGCCAAGATCATGGGCTTGTGCGCCATAAGCTGGCGACCGACGAGCGGGTTACTCACTAGTCGACCCCGCAGAGTACATAGCGATGCGAGCACCAACGATGCGACGATGAGAAGGACCGCTAGCGGCGTCACGGTTCGCTTATCGGCCACGTAGAACAAGCCACTAGTAAGCACACTAGCTGCCAGCACAGCAAGGATGACACCGATCGTATCCGGTTTCGTTGCACTAGGATCGCGTGTCTCCACGACACGGCGCTTGGTTATGGCAATGGCGGCAAGTCCGATCGGTAGGTTGACGAGAAACACCGAGCGCCACCCGACTACATCCACCAAGAAGCCACCAAGCGCTGGGCCTAGCGCGGCTGCGGCGCCGGCCGCGGCCGACCAGATGCCGACGACGTAAGATCGCCGGTGGTCAGGGAACTCTGGAAAGAGAAGTCCAAGCGAGGCCGGCGCCATGAAGGCCGCGGAAACAGCCTGCAAGGCGCGGCCCGCAACTAGTACCTCAAGGGAGTTCGCAGCTCCACAGAGCGCAGACGAGGCTACGAAGCCTCCGAAGGCAGTGATAAAGACTCTTCGACGGCCGAGATAATCGGCGACACGACCACCAGGAATCAGCAATGCACCAAGAAGAGTGGCATACACAGTGAGCGTCAACGCGACTTCGGCACGGGCGGCGTGCGTAAACGATCGCTCGATCGCCGGAAAGGCTACGTTCACGATAGTCGTGTCTATAAAAACAACGAATGCGGCGACGCAAGCGACGATAATAGTTGCACGCTTGCGACCTGCTTGCGTATCTGACGCACGATGATGTGAGACAGTAGCCGCGTCGCTAGACATGGTTGTCTGTTCTGCCGATAGGCCCACGGTACAACAGCCTTTATCTGAGAGCCATCAGAGTGTCGAGATAGCCGGTCTCTTCAAGGATCGCGACCGTGCTGGGCGCCAAAAACTTCTCGAAGGCCGTTCCGTTTCGGAGGGCTTCCCGCGTCGCTGTCGCAGATATCGCTGGCAGATGGCTTACATCTACCCTTAGCACCCGCTCGCCGAGTTTATCCCACGCCGCTGCCTTCGTGTCCTCAAATGTGTCGCGCAGAGGTGTCAGGAATATGCGATCGGGCGGGAAAGCCTTTGTGTATAGAGGCCATGCAAGATCCAGACGGCGCCCACCCCATACAGTGACCGGAGCATCTGGGAACTCCGAACGCACAGTCTCCGCCACCAGCCTGTAGCGTAGCCAAAACGGCAGCGGATTCTTCTCGGGCACATGATGTGGATCAACCTCCCGGGTGAACTCTGGGACCGGAAGATGCTCCAGTGACATACCGGCATCCCGAGACGTCTCATTCATAACAACAAAGAGCCAAAGATGATGCGCGCGCTCAAGCAGCATCTCGATGTAGGCCAGATGACCCCGGTGGATTGGCTGGTAGCGGCCCTCCCAGATCACGTTGGCGTGCTTGTCTATCGCCTGAGTCACTGACCCACTTGGCCTTGCTGGGTCCGTAGACTCACCCTAGTGCCCGTGTCGGACTCGCTTAGGATTTGGCGACACCTGTAGCGCTGGGGCTTACCACTGGGTGTCTTTGGGAAAGTCCTACGCGGCAGGAATACAAAGTCCGTAATGGGGACGCCAGCGCTTTCCATCGACATCCGTCTTAGGCGCACGGCGAGCTCATCATGGTCGCACACGCCATCCGTCAGTTCCGCCACTAGACCAACGCCCTTACGCCCAGAGTGCGATGTGGCGACGATCGCGCAATTTCCCTTTCGGATCTCGCGCTCCTGACTCAGGTTGGCCTCGACATCATGAACATGCACATTGCGTCCACCAATAATCAAGAGGTCGTCGCTTCGGCCGGAAACATAGAGTTGGCCATCGTGAATAAAGCCGATGTCTCCGGTCCACAGCTCGCCATTCTCTAGCCGGCCGTTCCCGCGCTTCTCTCCACCCATGTAGCCGGATGCCAGGCTCGGGGACTTGACGACGATTTCCCCGATGGCGCCCTCACATCTGATCTCGGTATTAGCAAGAGGAGTTCCCGCCGAGACGAGCCTCATTCGTGAAGACTCGTCGTCTGCGACCTCCTTAATAACTCCATCGAGAAAGCTGTTGGTGTCGATGTCGACGAATCCTGGCGGCGTCGTAAGATCGCCCACCGTTACCCCCAGAGTTGCCTCCGCGAGTCCGTAGGCAGACGTGAATATCTCGATCCCAATGCCTCTTGGAGCAAACACGCTGGCGGCGTTCTGCAGTATGTCCCAATCGACAGGTTCAGCCCCTACAAGACAGATGCGGATGCTCAGCGCTTCGTCGCCGGGCCGGACACGCTCTGCGCGGGCAGCCATATCTACTGCAAAGGGAGGACCGGCGGTGACGGTCACATCAAATCTAGCGCAATCATCAAACCAGCTTCGCGGTGATTCCAAGAAGCGCTCGGGCGTCGCCTTGACCCCGCGCATACCCGAGTACCACGCCAACAGGCTGCCGCCAAAAAAACCCATGTCGTGAGACTTGGGCAGCCACATATAGCCAGTGTCGCGCGTCGGGTCGATCTCAAACCGCTCCATGAGCGCCGCCATTTGAGTCTCTATCGCTTGCCCGGACAGCTTGACACCACGGGGCTCGCCTGTGGTGCCCGACGAGAACTGGATGAAGATCGTTTGATCCAGTGGCGGGGGCTCAACTAGCCCGAGTTCGCCGGTTTCTACCAGGCTGTGATAGCCAACCAGCTCCACGCCGAGCTCCGCACTATCTGGCAGGAACGGCATGAAGCGCTCCTCAACCAGAAGGAGCTCTGCATCGAGAAGCTGACATAGTTGTGTGAGCTGGCTCGTGTAGTTGGGAAGGCTCATCCCCCGCGCGATGATGGGCAAAGACGCGATCGTAGCGCCAGCAAACCAAACGCCCATATATCCCGGCGATACATCCGGGCCGTTGGACAGGATGGCGGGCACAATGCTGCCCGGTCCTATTCCTCGCTTACGCAGGCCAGCCGCGACACGCCGCGAGTCCGAAACGAGACCTTCCCAAGTGGTACGTCGGAAGTCGTCTCCATCCCACTCCCATACCTCGTGGCTCAGATTCTTACCGCGCGTCAGCTCGTCCCAAAGTCCCATGCTGCTCTCCCTATCTTGCGCTGATTTCGCGGTTGCTCACATCAAGCCCCGCTCTTGCATCCTCTGCCTGTAGGCTTCCGTAAAGAGGCGATGTAGATCCCGCTGTCTGTGGCACGCCTCCACGGCTCTTTGTCGCGCCGCTGCGGTCGTGCAGAGAACTCTGAGGGCGGTCCAACCGAGCTGTACGTGAAACGGCTCATCTGGATTCACCGCGTCGGCAAACATCTGTGCTGTCTCAGCATCGAATCGGGTGAGCGCCTGCTCATTGCGCTTGACGCCCTCGTGCTCCGTCGTGAACTGCATAGCGGCGAAGAACTGCTCGGGATAATCAACGCCATCGAGAACCTCGTACAGCTTTAGCTGCTCGGGGAGGGGGTCGTAGTCTTCGACGCGACCCCCCAGCGCCTGGATTCGCCGCTCAGTCACTAGTGCGTGCTTGGCCTCATCACCGGCCTGTCGTCCGACCAACATCTTGATCTTGGGGTCATCGACCTTTTCGAGGAGGCGCGCGAGAACGACGGTGCCCAAATACTCGTTGAACCAGCGGGTGCATAGCGCCTCAACAGCCGCCTCTCCCACGAGACGGTGCGGCCAGTACGTCTTCAGGTGAGGTGGTACCGAGCCGTAATAACGATCATTGTCGCGGGCCAGGTCTGCCAAGAACTCGTCGGTGGTGGTCGTGGTTGTCACTATGCTCCTTCCTCGTCACACAGATAGATAGTTATGCGAACCCGATAAGTCGCTCGCGTCCGGCATCGAGCATCCCCGGATAGCGGTGCTTGGCCATTCCGGTTCTTGCCGCGTGGCGTTCGTGTGGGCGGCAGATGACGATCGGTATGCCTCGGGACGAGCCGCGAGCGAACTCGGCCGCCATCGCTACTCGCATACACTCGTACAAGACTAGCCCACCAGTCGCGCCGAGCGGTGTGGCACCAATGGTAGGGCAGCCAATAAGATTTTCTCTTATCTCGGCGCCTGTGTCTGTGTCGCTGATAACCACATCGCACTGGACCCCGAGCGTTTTCGTAAGCAATTGCGAAACTTCGTAGGCGATCCCATTCGGGTCGCGTATACCGGCAGTGGCCATTGCTTGTCCTGGCCAGTCTGGAAGGGCGTCGGCTAGTAGCAGATCGGCCTCTGTAATATCTGACACGTACTTCTCGACCTCGGGGAGAATGTCGAGACGACCCTCGCGGTCGGTCATCTTTGGATCGTGAGCGTACAAGATCGAAAGTGGGAACAGTCGCCCTTGCGCAATGGCAAAAACCTTCTCCGAGATCACCACGACGTCCCCGTCTCGGAGATCAGCGTCAGCAAGCACGCTGCCTATCTCGTCAAGAAGCGATGCCATGCCTTTGCTTGGGTTTAGCTGACAGGGCAGGGGAATGACCTCTTTAGCGATTTGACCACCCTCCCCGAGAGCACCCATCACGCCCTTGAACGCCGCGTTGACGGCCTGGTACAGCTCCATCTGCGAGTCGCGGATCAGGCGCTCTATAGCTCGGGTATCAAGTGAGAGAGACGCAACCTCAAACTTAACCAGGGCGTCACCTGCCACAGCGCGGCGGTTACGCTTCACGAGCGGTGCGATGATTCGCAAGTCAAACGGAGCGGTCTGCGTGAAGCAACTGCCATCAGTAACCCGGTACCCCCGCGCCACAGGGTCGCCGCTG
>Ga0210408_10002984_pt1 | contig 15904 bp, 12 predicted proteins | sample IncBWH4MmetaG_FD_155471 | JGI IMG/M metagenome (GOLD analysis project Ga0210408, IMG submission 155471) | Forest soil microbial communities from Barre Woods Harvard Forest LTER site, Petersham, Massachusetts, United States - Inc-BW-H-4-M | ecosystem: Environmental > Terrestrial > Soil >...
GGCGATGACTTCCGCCACTGGCAGGAGGGTCAGAGCATGGTGTTCGACGACACGTTCAACCACGAGGTGTGGAACGACACCGACGAGACCCGGGTGGTGCTGTTCGTGGACGTGCTGCGCCCCCTCCCCTCCCCGTGGGCGCAGATCAATCGCGCGATCGTCAAGGCGATCGGCTACTCGCCGTTCGTGCTCGACGCCAAGCGCAATCAGGAGGCCTGGGAACGGCGCTACCGGGAGCGCAAGCGCGAGCAGCAGGCGGCGCCGGCAGCCTGACGCGGGCGGTTTTGGGGCGAGACCGGGCGATCGGCGAGTCCGCGAGCCGTGTCCGTCGCCGCTCGCGTGCGCTGAACGGAGCGATTGTGTACTCGGGCAGGGTACGTCGAGGGATGACTCGCGGCGCGGTACGCAACGCGTGGCTTTCGCCACCCACCACTCGCGCGCAGCGACGGGCGGTCGCGGCTAAGCGGCCGGCCACACGAGCATGCTGGCGCTGACCGGAGCCACGCGCAGGTCGGGGTCGCCGACCTCGATCGTATAGGCGCCCGCGGCCAGCCCGCCGATCGTGGCGGCGATCGCTCCGTTTGTACGCGGGCGCATCTGCGACTCGACGACCCGGCCGGACTCGTCGGTCACGGCGATGCGCAGTGCGATGCGAATGTCGTCGGACAGGTCGATCCCGACCGGGATCGGTTCGCCCGCGAACGCCAGCTCGAGTGCGTCGAGGCGGAGCTCGACCGTGCCGCGTGCGCGAACCCGAATGCGTCTGGCGGTGAGGATTCCCTCGAGCTCGTCGAGCGCGGCGCGGTTGCGGTGAAGGTTGCCGTGCTTGTCCGGGACGCGCCGCAGCGTGTTGGCGTCCATCGGGACGTCGGAGCGACAGGCGCCGACGAGCGGCACGGTCGAGTCGCCGAACAGCTCGTCGGCGCCGTAGTTGTCCTGGGGAAGGATGCGCCCGCCGACGATCCGCGCGGTCGTCGCCGTGGCCTGGTTGACACCGACGATCGCGTGCGTGGACTCAGTGCCGGCGGTGCGCCGCGACTCGGCGTCGCGCAGCTGGGAGTGGAATGCCATCGCGTCCGCGATCTTGTCGCCGTCAAGATCGGGGATCCTCGCCTCGGTGGTCTTGAGGAGGTCTTCACCGCGCTCGATGCAGGCGTACTCGGGGAGCAGCTGGTGCAGCGACGGCAGGCTGCGGGCGAAATCGGTCAGGTCCAGGGAGAGTGGTCCAATGCGGCGGTCGACGCCATTGACGAGCTGCTCCAGGGCCTTGGCGGCGCCTCGATACGGCGTGCCGAACGTGATCAGCTTGCGCGTGATGTCCGCGCCGCCGCAGCGCTCGATGTACCAGCGGGCGACGAGACCGCCCATCGAGTGGCAGACGAACACGAGCTGCGCGTCTGCGAACCGTCCTCCCCGGGCGCGCCAGCGCTCGAGCGCCGGCTCGACGATCGTAGCGATCCACGCACCCGTATGGCGGTTGGACAGGCGCCAGTCGTAGGGGATCGTCAGCAGGTTGCCGGGCGCTGCGCCCAGATGGCTGCCGGCCTCGGAAAAGCCGAGCGAACGCAGCCGCCTCAGCAGCACGTCATAGCCCCTGACCGGACTCCAGATGCCCGGCAGCGCATGCAGGTCGGGCATCAGCGCAACCGGCTCCACGCCATCGCCGGGGTGCTCGTCGCCGATGTCGGCCGGCAGCTGCAGACGCTTGAGCGACTGGCCGAAGGTCGCGATCGCGCGCAGGGCCGCGCCGGCGGAGGGCGCCCAGACCAGGCGCCCGTTCCGGCGCAGCGTGCTGCCCATGATGCCCGGGAGGACTACGACGACGTCAGTCGAGGTCATGCGGACGGCGAGGGAGAGCCGCGGGAGGATCTGACGGCGCCGTGAGCTCGGCGAGCATCCCCAGCAGCGATGGATGCCGCTCGCCCAGCTCGGTGAGCTGGGCGATCCAGCTCGCCGACTGCGTCGGATCCAGCTCGCGGGCATGCGCCAGCAGCAGAGACCTGGCCTCATCGTCCTCGCAGATCGCGGAGGCGGCGGCCATGAAGAAGCCGGCTTCGGCGGTCTGCGCGGGAGTTCTCGCAGCGGTGTATGCAACGGTTGCCGCCGCGTCCAGCGCAGCCGGATCTGGACGGCGGGCGAGGGCGGCGAGCAGAGTCGGGAAGCGCACCGGGTCCTCCAGCGCGTCGAGAACCGCTCCCTCATCTCCCATCCTGGCGAGGTCGAGCAGCGCCACGGCGCGGATGGCGAGCTCGTTATCCCCATCTTCGGCTTCGGCCTCCATTATCCCCTGTACGATGGGGTGGAACAGCTCGTCGCGATACTCGGCGAGCAGCATTCGCTGGATGGCGGCGTCGCCGTCTGTGAACTGACGGATGAGGGACATATGGATCAGCCGCTGGTAGGCGGCCGCGGGTCCCTCTACGCGCGCTCTCTGCCGCAGCAGCGTGTAATGCTGAGGGTTCTGCTTGGCGACTTTGAGGAGCGCCTCTGCGATCGCGACATCGGCGCTGGGATCGAGCAGCTCGGGATGCTCGAGGAGGAAGTCGCGCTCCTTGACATAGCTGGTCGTGCTGGTCCACGCGCACGCCGTCGCGAGCAGGTCCCGATCGACGGTGAGCCAGTCCGGCGCTCGTTCGCCGGCGTGATGTCGCTCCCACTGAGTTTCGAACGTGGCGGGATCGGCGTCATGGTGACGACGCGCCTGGTCGTGCACGCCACCAAGCAGATCGCGGTCCTCGCCCGCAAGTTTGCTGGCGTCGGTGAGCCACTTCGCCACACGTGGCTCACCGGCATCGGCGATGGCCGCCCTGCCAAAGAGCAGCCTCCCTCCAATCGCCGGCTCGAGCCCCTCGAGGACCTCCCCCCAGACGGTATCGATGCGCTCGGGCTCACCGATGTCGCTGTAGCGCTCGCCGAGCCGCTTGAGGGCCCTCGTGAGGCCGGCCAGGAACACCGCGTTCTCCTTGACGAGTTGGCGATAGAGCTCGACGGCCTTCTCGGTGAAGGCCAGGGCGTCGTGTCTGCGACCGATCTCGCTGTAGCGATTGCCCAGGTTGGCGAGCGCCATCGCGAGCTCCCCTTGGAAGGCTTGGTTCTGGCCGGCGAGCTCGCGGTAGAGCTCGACCGCCTCTTTGGTCGGCGCCAGGGCGTCCTTTGCGCGATCGAGTTTGCCGTAACAGTCGCCGAGGTTGCTGAGCGCGCCCGCGAGGCCGCCTTGGAAGGCGGGGCTCTCGGCGGCCAGGTCGCGGTAGAGCTCGACCGCCTCTTTGGTCGGCGCCAGGGCGTCCTTTGCGCGATCGAGTTGGCCGTAACAGCCGCCGAGGTTGTTGAGCGCCATCGCGAGGTCTCTTCGGAAGACCGTGTTCTCAACGATGAGCTCGCGACAGAGCTCGACCGCCTCTTTGGTCCGCGCCAAGGCATCGGGCGCATTACCCACCTGCAGGTAGCGACTGCCGAGGTTGTAGAGCGCAACCGCGAGCTGCCCCCGGAAGGCAGGGTTCTCACCGGCGAGCTTGCGGTTGAGCTCGACCGCTCCCTCGCTCGGCGCTACCGCCTGGAGCACGAGCCCGACTTTGCCGTAAGAGCCGCCGAGGTTGCTGAGCGTCGACGCGAGGGGCGCCAGGAACGCGGGATTCTCACTGGCGAGCCTGCCGTAGAGCTCGACCGCCTTGTTGAGCTGCGCCACGGCATCGCCCAGCTGACCGACATCTATGTAGCAGCCACCTAGATTGTTGAGCGTCATCGCGAATGGCGCCAGGAACGCGGGATTCTCCTCGACCAACCGGCTATATAGCTCGACCGCCTCTTTGGTCGGCGCCACGGCATCGTGCGCGCGACCGACCTCGCTGTAGCAGTTGCCGAGGTTGTTGAGCGCACTCGCGAGATCCCCTTGGAAGGCAGGGTTCTCAGCGGCGAGCTCGCGATACAGCTCCACCGCCTCTTCGGCCGGTGCCACGGCGTCCTGCCAACGACCGACGTGTTCAAAGATCTGCGAGACCAGGATCGCCGACAGTGCGACGTCGGGAATGAGCTCCCGCTCGCGCTGAGCCAGACTTCGCAGTCGATCAAGGCCACGCTCGCCCGCCACCGCGGCGTGACGCCAGGCGTAGCGCCACAGATATGTGGGCAGGTCCACGTCGGCTCCACCCTCGAGCAGGGTCGTGTACCGGTCGAGCAGCGTCTGCGCAACGGGCAGTCCCTCCGGGTCGAAGGGCTGCTCGTACATGCTGCGAGGTGGCGTTTGCAGGTGATCGGCGAGACTCTGATGTGCCAGCCGGTACACGGCCACGCCGTCCTCGCCGTCCTGGATGACATAGCGGCCGAGCTCGTCGAGCACCCACGTGATGTTGTCCCGATCTTCGCCAAGGGCGGGCAGGAACGTGTTCGCGACGGCCAGCCACTCGTCTTCGGGAAACCCCGCGCCGAGTCCCCACGTCAGCGCGCGCAGGAGTCCACGGGCCAGCTCGGATGCGGTGGGACCGCCGCCGGGGTCCAGATCGCGGTGGGGCGTCACGCGCGCAAGGTCCGCATCGAGGGCATCGCCGATCGACTCGCTGACCTGGAGCTGCCAGTCGGGCAGGGAGGTATCGATCGGCCTGTCGCGCAGCCGATCGGTCACGAGCCGCGCGAGCAGGAACGGACTGCTGTCCGTCATCGACGCTTGGGGGGCGAGCCGATCGGCGATCTGCGTCCCATCCATCCGCTCGTCGACGCCGGCCAGACGCGCCACCACGTAGTCGTGCATGTCCGTGCGACCCCGCTCCTGTATGGCCGGATCGTCGAGATCCAGCTCGGCGCCCCGCGGCGTGAGGGTGGCGATCAGCGAGCCGCGGCCCTCCTCGCGCTGCAGCTCGCGCGTGGCGACGATGAGGATCGCATGCTCGGCCAGTCTTCCCAGCAGATCCTCGGCGATCGAGAACGCCTCACCACGGGCCTCGTCCAGCCCGTCGACCACGATCACCGGCCGCGGCCCACTGTCTACGACGGCGCGCTGCATCCGTCCCACCAGCTCACTGGCGTTCGTGCGCCCGTCCTGTCGAGCGAGTACGCCGCACCGTACGAGCTCCTCGCCGAGTAGGTTGGCGGCGCGGTCGGCCGTCAGGCCCCGCGCGTGTATGTGCGCGTGCACGGCCCGCTCGCCGGGGTCGGCATGGGCCAAGCCGTGACCCGCGTCGAGCAGGCGCTTGCGCTCCCGCGGATTGGACAGACTGACGACGCGACCGACGATCGCCGACTTGCCGCTTCCCGCCGAGCCGGTTATGACATGCATACCGGGGGCGTTCGAGTGCACCCATTCCACGACGCGGTCGACCTCGGTTGCGCGACCGGTGAACCACGACCGCTCGTCCGGCTGCGCGCCACCGCGCGCCGCCAGCAGCAGGTGCTCGACCACCCGCTCGGGAGCATCGCGAACGTACAGCGGGTTCGAGAACATCCACACAGCGCTGCCATTGCCCTGGAACTGCGGCGTCTGGGCATCGCTGCCCCACTCCTTCATGATCGCGTCGCAGAGGTCGTCGCCGCGAATGAACTCGTTTTGCGTCGACCACCGCACCTTCAGCTCCGGTGTCATCGGCCCGTGCTCCAACAGATTGCGCAGCGCGCTGCCAAACAGCCCGTCCTGAGCCGTCTCGAGTGACTGGCAAGATGTCAACACGCCCACCCACAGGTGCTTCGCGTTCGGCGGTCGCGCCTGCACCATCGCCGCGACCACTTCAGCCGCCGAGATCGCCTCTCCGGAATAGCAGGTGTCAATGATGAGGAGAATCTGGTTGGCGCCGGACTGGGCGCTCGCCGATCCGAGATCGCCGATGATGTCAAGGCCCTCGTCTCTGGATGGGTCGCTGTCGCCGGCCAGCAGGCGCAGACGCACGCTGCTTGAGGGGGCGCCGTGCCCCGCCCACAGCAGCACGAGCGCGCCCGACCGGTCCAGCATCGAATCCTTCAGGCGCGCCAGGCAGGCTGCCACCGCCTTGTGGTCCGGATTTGCCAGCGATTCGGCCTGGAACGCGCTCCCGAGGAGCGCTCGAAAGGCCCGCACGTCCTCTACCGCATGCTTGAGCGGCGGCAGCTCGTCCGTAACGTACTCATCCACGCCGACGCCCAAAAATCTGCCCACCATGCAACAGCTCCTGACCGCTCGCCCCCGCTGATCCTACAAAATCCGCGGATAGGAAACGAACTACCTGTATTTGTCGGATTACCGACTCAAGCCCACGTGGCCTGCAATGATTCGTGCCGACCATGGCCGGTCGCGCGCCGGACCCGACGCCGATCAGTCGTGGTCGGTATGCACGGACACGTCCACGATGTCCGGGTGCCCGTCCCGGATCTCGCGCTCCAGCCGATCCGCCAGCGCGCGGGCGTCCGCGAGCGTGCGGTCGGCTCCCAGGCATACGGTCAGCACCGCGCGCGGACCGTGGCCGAGGTGGCGGGAGCCGAGCGCGGTGTCGGGCTCGACGTGGACGATCACGTCGCTGCCGGGGAGGTCGCGCGCGATCGCCTCCTCGATCGCGCTGGCGACCGCGTGGCCGTGGGCGAGATCGGCGTCGGGCTCCACGCCGACGACCACGTCGACGAAGTGGCGGCCGCCGGACTCGCGCATGCGCAGGCGGCTGAGCGTGACGGGCTCCTCGATGCCGGCGATCGCCGCGCGCGCGGTCCGCTCGGCCGGGCCCGAGGCGGTGTCCATCAGCACGCGGATGTTGCCCCGCATCAGCCTGCCCGCCGAGAACAGCACGAGCCCGGCGACGAGCAGCGCCGCGATCGAGTCCGCCTGGGGGTGGCCTGCGCGCACGAGCACGAGCCCGACGAGCACCGCGATCGAGCCGACGAGATCGAGCGTGAAGTGCAGCGCGTTCGCGCCGAGCGCCGCGCTCGAGTGCTCGTGCGCGGCGCGGTGCAGCGTGCGCGAGCGACCCGCGTCGATCAGGATCACCGCCCCCACGACCGCCAGCACATACCAGCGCGCGTCAGCCGTCGGGCCGTGCCCCGCGAGGCGGCGGATCGCCTCGTACGCGATCGCGACGCTCGCCGCGATCAGGATCGCGGACTCGCCGAGCGCCGACAGGTGCTCGGCCTTGCCGTGGCCATAGGGATGCTCGCGATCGGCGGGGCGCCCCGCGACGCGCACGGCAAAGAACGTCAGCAACGCGGCGACCAGGTCGGTGGCCGAGTGAATCGCCTCGGCGATCAGCCCCAGGCTGTGCGCGAACAGACCCACGACGAGCTTGATCGCCACCAGCGCCGCGGCGGCGGCAACCGACATCAGCGCGGTGCGCTCGGGCGCCGGCATCGAGGGTCGAGTCATCGTGCGAGGGTAGTGGTCACCCCGCTCACGCCGCCCGCTCGCTCCGCTCAGCAGGACCGATGTTGAAAGCGCCATATTGCGCGCACGCGATCCGCGACGGACACGGCCGGCCGACTCGCCGCGGTGCGCGGGCTCGCCCCCGGCGAGCTCAGATGTTGGACACGTCCAGCCCCGTCCCCTGCAGCAGGCTGTTGGCCTGGGAGTTGAGGGTCGTGAACTCTCCCGTCAGGATCAGCAGCCCGAGCGCGATCATGATCGCCCCGCCGACCCCGATCACGATCGGAAAGTGGCGCTTGACGACCGCCAGCGCGTTCGTCGCCCGTTCGAACGCGAGCGCGATCAGCAGAAACGGGATCGCCAGGCCGGCCGAGTAGAACGCCAGCAGCAGCGCGGCATGGGCGGCCGAGTTGGAGACCGCCGCCTGAGTGAGGATCGCGCCGAGCGTGATGCTCGTGCACGGCGTCCACGCGATCGCGAACGCCGCCCCGGCGATTAGCGGTCCGCCCCGGCCGGCCAGGCGCTGCAACGACTCGGAGTGCCACTGGAAGTTGAGCCGATCGACGAACGGCGTCGCCAGGAACACGAGCCCCATCGCCACGATCACGACCCCGCCGACCTGTTCGAGCGTCTGTTTGTGGTCGTTCAACGTCGAGCCGATTGCCGTCGCGCCGAGGCCGAGCAGGATGAATATGGAGGAGAAGCTCGCGATGAACAGCAGGCTCGGCACGAGCACTCGCCGCGCCCCCGCGTGCTGCATGTCCGCGGGCGCGACCCCCACGACCGTCGACAGATATCCCGGCACGAGCGGCAGCACGCACGGGGACATGAACGACACGAGCCCGGCCGCCAGTGCGATCGGGATGCCCACCCCGCCGGCGGTGTCGGTCGCGATGGCGATCATGTGCGCACCGTCGCGCGGAGCTCCTCCACCGCGCGCTCCAGTCTTGCGACCCGCTCCTCCAGGCCGCTCGGCGGCGCGGTCGGCGCGCCCGCGACCGCATCTCCCCCATTGGACTCGCTCGCGGACGGGATCGGCGACGCGAGTGCGGAGGGGGGTATCGCGCCGGCGCCCGACGGCTCGTCGAGGTCGGCGCTGAGCAGATGTTCATACCGCTCCTCCTTCTGCCCCGGCCGGCGCTCCAGCCGTATCGCCAGCTCCCGCGCGATCAGCCGGTCGAGCGTGACATGGACCGCGTCGAGATCGGCGAACGCGTGCATCCGCTCGCTCCGCTGCTTGAGCTCGCCGGGAGTCTGCGGCCCGCGCAGCAGCAGCACGCACACCACCGCGTGCTCCTCGCCCGTCAGCGGCAGCGCCTCGGCCAGCAGATGGCGGTACTTCGGCGCGCGGCTGCCCCGCCCGCTGGCCAGCCGCGCATACCCGCGCCGCTCCAGCCGGTGCAGCGCATCGCGCAGGGTCTCCTCGTCGTAATCCACGACCGGGTCGCGGTTGGTCGACTGGTTGCACGCCAGCCGCAGGCTGTTGAGCGTCAGCGGGTAGATGTCGGGCGTCGTCAGCTGCTTTTCCAGCATGCACCCGAGCACGCGCGTCTCCGAGGCAGTTAGGTTCATTTGCGTTAAGCCTACGACGCTACAGTCTTTGCGTGAGCAGTCAGCCCTTCGCCCAAGGACACGGCGGCGGCGCTGGCCGCCGATCCCAGCAGCCTGAGCTCCGCCCCGAGGACATCCCCGCGACGCCCGTGTCGCTGCGGCGCATCGGCGCGCTGTTCAGGCCTTACCGGGCGCGGCTGAGCGGGCTGCTGACGCTCATCTTCCTGTCCGCCGGTCTCGGGGTGATCAGCCCGTTCCTGCTGCGCGAAGTGCTCGACACGGCGATCCCCGACCACAACACGACGCTGCTGAGCCTGCTCGTCGGCGGGATGATCGCGCTGTCGGTCATCGGCGGCGTGATCGGCGTCGCGCAGACGTGGATCTCGAACCTCGTCGGCCAGCGCGTGATGCATGACCTGCGCGCGGCGGTATATGCGCACCTGCAGCGCATGTCACTGGCGTTCTTCACGCGCACCCGCACGGGCGAGGTGCAGTCGCGGATCGCCAACGACATCGGCGGCATCGATTCCGTCGTCACCTCCACCGCCACCTCGATCGTGCAGAACGTGACGACGGTCGTCGCGGTGGTCGTGGCGATGGTGCTGCTCGACTGGCGTCTGGCCGCGTTCTCGCTCGTGCTGCTGCCGTTCTTCGTGTGGCTGACCCGGCGCGTGGGCAACGAGCGCCGGCGCATCCAGTCGGTGCGCCAGTCGCGCCTGGCGGACATGTCCACGCTCGTGGAGGAGTCGCTGTCGGTTTCCGGCATCCTGCTCGGCAAGACGATGGGCCGCTCGCCCGAGCTGGTGCGGCGCTTCGGCGAGGAGTCCGGTGAGCTCGCCGACCTGGAGGTGCGCGCACGGATGGCGGGGCGCTGGCGGATGGCCTCGGTGCAGATGAGCTTCGCGATCATGCCCGCCGCCGTCTACTGGTTCGCGGGCGAGTCGATCGCCTCCGGCGGGAACGCGATCTCGATCGGCACGCTCGTCGCGTTCACGACGCTGCAGACGCGGCTGTTGTTCCCGATCCAGTCGCTGCTGTCGGTCGGCCTGGAAGTGCAGACCTCGCTCGCCCTGTTCGGGCGCATCTTCGAGTACCTCGACCTGCCCATCGACATCGTCGAGCGCCCCGACGCCCGCCCGTTGAGCGGCGTGCGCGGCGACGTGCGCCTGGACGACGTGTGGTTTCGCTACGCCCCGGACTCGCCCTGGACGCTGGAGTCGATCGCGGCCGAGGTCCCGGCGGGGACACGCACCGCGCTCGTGGGCGAGACCGGCTCGGGCAAGACCACGCTCGCCTACCTGGTCGCGCGACTGTACGAGCCCCAGCATGGCTGCGTGTCCATCGACGGCGTGGACATCCGCGACATGACCCTGTCCTCACTGGCGGCCACCGTCGGGCTCGTCTCCCAGGAGACCTACCTGTTTCACGCCTCGATCCGCGAGAACCTGCGCTTCGCCTGCCCGGACGCCGGTGACGAGCAGATCGAGGACGCCGCCCGCGCCGCGCAGATCCACGAGCTGATCTCCTCGCTGCCCGACGGCTATGACACGCCCGTGGGCGAGCGCGGCTATCGATTCTCCGGCGGGGAGAAGCAGCGCATGGCGATCGCCCGCACGGTGCTGCGCAACCCGCCCGTGCTGATCCTCGACGAGGCCACCTCCGCCCTGGACACCGAGACCGAGCGCGCGGTGCAGCAGGCGCTGGACGATCTCTCGCGCGGGCGCACCACGATCGCGATCGCCCACCGGCTGTCGACGATCCGCGACGCCGACCAGATCCTCGTGCTCGACTCGGGCCGCATCGTGGAGCGCGGCACGCACGATGAGCTGCTCGAGCGCGACGGTCGCTATGCGGCGCTGCTGAGCGGAGCTGAGGTCAGCGAGGACCGCATCGCAGGCTCCGGCGCGGCGCTCGCCTGACGCGCGTTCCCGGGCTGTGGGATTCCCACCTGAGGCGATCGTCTGAGGCATGTCGGTCGATCGCCTGCGGGGGTGTGGTGGTGTGCACTGATTTTTTTTAGTTGGTTATCTACCGTATATACGTAGATACTAATGTTATCTTTTGATCTTTATGTTCGTGGGTGGCGGCGCTAGGCCACCGCATCGATGTTCAACCGCACGTAGTCGACGACGACCGGCTCGCCCAGCTCGGCCATGACCGCGTCCATGAACGGCTCGCGCAGGGGCTCGGGCAGATGCTGGACGTGCGGGCCGAGCACGATCGTGGACAGGAACTCGCGCGGCTGCCCGGGCTCGGTCGGCGCCGGCTGAAGCCGGCACTCAGCCGTGGCAAACCCAGCCGCTTTCAGCCGCGATTGTGTGTCCGCGGGGTTGGCGTAGTTCCACGGCGGCCGGAACGCGCGAAAATGCTCGGCGTAGGGCTCGCGTTCCATGACCACGCCCGCCCGGCCGCGCAGACCGGCGATGTTGCCCTCACCCCCGCACTGGGCGACCAGCCTCCCGCCGGGGCGCAACACCCCGTGGAGCGCACGGAACAGCGCCGCATGGTCGGCGACCCAGTGAAATGTGGCGGTCGACAGGATCGCGTCGACGGGCTCGTCCAGTACACCCTCCAGCTCCAGCAGGTCGGCTTGGCGGATATCCGCGTCGGGGCCGAGCCGCGCGCGGGCAGCGGCGACCATCGACGCGGACATGTCCACCCCGATGACCTTCCCGCGCGGAAGCCGTTGAATGAGGGTCTGGGTGATCCGACCCGACCCGCAGCCTGCGTCCAGTACGGTCTCATCGCCGGTGAGTGGCAGCCGGTCGAGCACGGTCTCGCCCAGAGCCTGCATCGGCCCGGATATGCGGTCGTAGGTCTGTCCGTCCCACTCGCGAACCTCTGGCATACGAGTGTACGTTATCGCGAACACTTCCTGTGGGGCGGGCCAGGCCCCTCAACGCCCAGGTGCGGTGCCCCGTGTATGACGTCTCCCCGCCTGCGGATCGATCTCCCGAGCTCGGTGAAGCGCCAGCTCAGCCATCTCCGAGTCACCCGCGTGCCGTGCAATATCTGCACACGCCAAATGTACGTCGGCTCCCGCCCATTCACGATCGTCGGTTTCCTCGGCAACGCGGATCGCGCGCCTGATGAAGATCAGCGCGAGGTCCGGTAGACGCAGGCGATCGAGCGAGGAGGCCAAATTCCAGGGGTAGGCCGGCTCGCGCGGATCGCTCTCCATGGCGCGCGTATAGAGGCTCAGAACGCGCTCCAGATCGCCGCTGTCGAGGAAGCGCCGCGCTGTGCGGGCGGCCGGCCACCGGCCGGGGTGCAGATATCCGACGAGGATCTTCTCTGCCTCGTCGGCGAGCCGAGCGGCGCTCTCGACAGCCTTTGCGCTATTGGCGTTTGGCGGGACGACGCCCGCGTGCCTGCTTGTACTGGCTGCGTTGCTTGTCATCGAGTCGATCCCACTTTTCCTGCCAGGCCACTGCCCGGGCGCCGTGGTGTGCACGACCAAGCGTAGCCTCTAGTTTGCCAACCATGTCACAAACACGCCATGGCTCTCCAGTTTCGGGGTCAAGGCCGGCCGGATCGCGCCAGTTCTCCGCATGTTGATTACCCATATGGTGGCACGCTACATTTGGCGTCGCTCTTGTGGCAAGTGCGCGGCCAAGTCGAGCAGCGCGCGGGAAACCTGCCCCCCCTGCCATGCCAGCGGTGACTTGCCGGGCTCCTCCACGAGCAACCTCGCGCCGGGAATCGTCCGCGCGTAGCGTTCGCCCACCGCCAGCGGGTGCCCGGGATCGGCCTCGTCCCGGGAGGCGATCACGACCGTCGGCGCGTCGATTCCCGCCAGCTCCTCGATGCACTCGAACGGGCGCGAGCGCGGCACGGTCTGAAGCGCGTCGGCGACCGCCTCGGGATGGTCGTGGGCGGACAGCCGCTGGCGGACGACCTTTTCCACCGTGGCTCGCCACGCGTCAGGCACAGACGTGAAGTCATACGCCGCCATGAACCCCTCCACCCCACCCTCGCGGAGTCCTCGCGCGAGCGCGTCCCACGCAGCCAGCTCGCCGTCCGGTCCGGTTGCGTGGGCATCCGGGTCATACGCGGGCGTGATCAGTCCCAGCGCCGCCACGCGGTCCGGGTGCTCCAGTGCGCACCGGACGATCGTCTGCGACCCCATCGACGCCCCGGCCAGCAGGGCCCGCTCGAGGCCGAGTGAGTCCATGACCGCAAGCAGATCCCGCGCCAGGCGGTCGTACCCGTACGCTCCCGGGTCGGGCGCGGGAGCGGAGCGGCCGTGACCACGAGCGTCGTAGGCGATCACGCGCCGGCCCGAGCGCTCCAGCAGGCGCGAGCCCATCACGACATACCGGCGCGTCGCGGTCAGTCCGTGCAGCAACACGATCGGTAGCCCGGCACCGGTCTGCTCGCCGGCCAGCTCGACTCCGTCGTCGGTGAGGATGTTCAGCCGGCCGACGCCGGGGGGCGCGCTGTCAGGCATGCACCGCGGCGTGCTCGCGCACCAGCTCCCCCGAGCGCTCGGGCAGCTCCCAGAAGAACATGTGCCCGATCCCCTCCATGACCTCCAGGCGCGAGTCCGGTATCAGTCCGGCGATCATGCGGCCGTTCTGGACCGGGAGCATCTCATCGAGCGTGCCGTGCACGACGAGCGTCGGCAGCTCGATCTCGTGCAGGCGCGCTGACGTATTGTGGCTCGTGATCGCCCGCATCTGCTCCAGGATCACCTCGAGCGGCACAGCGCGACGACGCCCGATCGCCAGGAAGCGGGCGTACGCGTCGTCGTTCGCCGCGAACTCCGGCGAGACGTTGACCTCCCAGGCAGTGCGAATCGCCCGTTCGCGGTCGCCGGAGGACATGCCTTCCGCGAGCTTGCGCATCACAGCTTCGGATGTGAGCGCGCTGCCCTCACCGCCACAGTAGGTGCAGCCCAGCGCGAGCGTGCGGATGCGCTCGGAATGGGCCAGCGCCAGCTCCTGGGCGACCATCCCGCCCATCGAGATGCCCAGCACATGTGCGGAATCGAGTCCGAGCGCCGCGAGCAGGCCGGCGGCGTCCTGCGCGAGCTGGGCGATCGTGACCGGCCCCTCCAGGCGGGTGCTGGCGCCGACGCCGCGATGGTCATAGACGATCGTCTCGAACTCCTGGCGCAGCTCGCTCAGGAACGCGGCGTTCCAGTGGTCGAACGTGCCGCTCATCCCCATGATCATCAGCAGCGGTGGGCCGGAGCCGGCACGCTCATAGCTGAGCTCGATCTCCCCCACGCTCGCCAGCGGCATGGTTCGATCCTACACCCGCAGCGACAGCTGATCCACCGCGTCGCTGCAGTCGTGCTCCTCCTCGCCGCCATCGTCGGTGTCCGAGGCGGGCATCGCGGGCGTGTCGGAGGTCAATCCGGCGACCCGCACGCCGAGCAGGCGCACCGGGCGCGCGGGCGCGTACTCCGCGAGCAGGCGCAGCGCCACCGCCGTCACCCGCTCGACGTCGTTGGTGGGCGCGTCGATCGTGTGCGCGCGGGTGGCGGTGGTGAAGTTGTCCAGGCGAACCTTGATCCCGATCGTCCGCCCGCCGCGCCCGTGCGCTTGCAGGCTCGCGCACAGCTCCTCGGCCATCACCGTCAGCGACTCGCGCAGCTGGGTGGGGTCGGAGACGTCGTAGTCGAACGTCCGCTCGCGCGACTCCGATACGACCTTGCGCGCGGCGCCGACGACGCCGTCGTGCTCGAACCGCGCGCGGCGGCCCAGCTCCATCCCCAGATTCGCGCCGAACCGCTGCATGAGCACTCGCTCGGGCGCCGCGCCCACGGCTCCAAGCGTCGTCAGCCCCAGCTCGGCCAGCCGCGCCATGGTCTTCGGCCCGATCCCCGGCACGAGTCCGGGCGGAGCCTGCGCGAACCGTGCGCACGCCTGCTCGCGCGTGAGCACGACGAACCCGGCGGGCTTCTCCGCGTCGGAGGCGACCTTCGCGACGAGCTTGTTCGGCCCGATCCCGACCGAGCACGTCAGCTGCGTCTTCGCCCCGATCTCCGCCACCAGCCGGCGCATCGCCGCGCGCGGGGAGAACAGCCCGCCGAGATCCAGATACGCCTCGTCGAGACCGACCACCTCGACCCGCTCGACATGCGCGCGCACGATCCCCATTACCTCGCGCGACGCCTCGCGATAGGTCGTGAAATCGGGAGCCAGCACCACCGCCTGCGGGCACAGCCGCCGCGCTCGGGCGGCCGGCATCGCCGACCCGACCCCGTACTTGCGGGCCTCGTAGCTGGCGGTCGTCACGACCGCGCGCGGGCCGCTCCCCGCCACGATCACGGGCAGCCCGCGCAGCTCGGGACGGCGTCGCAGCTCGATCGAGACATAGAACGCGTCGGCGTCCAGGTGGGCGACTCTCAGCTCGCAGGGCTCGGCGGACATCACCGTCGAATCTAGCGGTGTGGGCGGCGGGCTTGGCGAGGTCACGTGCGGGTCACAGCCGCCTGTGCCGGGCGCGTATGGTTCGCGGCCCATACCACCAACGAAGGGCCTCAACCACATGGACGCCATGAACCACCAGATCAGACTCGCCGCCCGCCCGGTCGGGCTGCCCAAGCCGAGCGACTGGTCGCACACCGAGGAGCCCGTCGGCGAGCCGGGTGAGGGCGAGGTGCTCGTCAAGGCGCTGTATCTGTCGCTTGATCCGGCGATGCGCGGATGGATGAACGATGGCCGCTCCTACATCGCGCCCGTGGGCGTCGGCGATGTGATGCGCGCGCTTGCCGCCGGCCGCGTGGTCGCGTCCAACCATCCGAAGCTCACGGCCGGCGACTGGGTCACGGGCCTGCTGGGGGCGCAGGAGTACGCCATCGTCAGCGGCGATGCGCTCGGCAGGGTCGACCCGGGGCTCGCCCCGCTGCCGACATATCTGGGCACGCTCGGCATGCCCGGCATGACCGCGTACTTCGGCCTGCTAGACATCGGCCGCCCCGCCGAGGGCGAGACGGTCGTCGTCTCCGGCGCCGCGGGGGCCGTCGGAGGCGTCGTCGGGCAGATCGCCAAGCTGCAGGGTGCCCGCGCGATCGGGATCGCAGGCGGTGTCGAGAAG
>Ga0210408_10002985_pt1 | contig 15902 bp, 19 predicted proteins | sample IncBWH4MmetaG_FD_155471 | JGI IMG/M metagenome (GOLD analysis project Ga0210408, IMG submission 155471) | Forest soil microbial communities from Barre Woods Harvard Forest LTER site, Petersham, Massachusetts, United States - Inc-BW-H-4-M | ecosystem: Environmental > Terrestrial > Soil >...
TCGCACCAGCTGTTGTCGCTGTTGCGCACGGTGGTCGAGGCACGTTCGACGAAGCCGTGCATGTCGGCCTTGGCCGAGGCCGGATAGTCGAAGGCGATGTGGTGCCAGCGGTCGCCGCCACAGGCGAGAACCGCCGCGCGGTAGAAAATGCGGCCTTCTTTGAAGCCGGCGACCGCGATCCAGGTGCGCTCGCCGCGCAGATAGGTGACCTGTTCGCCATCGACGAACGCGACCGCCTTCATGTGGCCGGCGATGCCGTCTTCGCCGGCCGGCACCGTGTAGGCGATGAAGGACGCGTTGCCGTCGGGCGAGACGAAGCGCTGGCCTTTGAGTTGCGGATCGGCCGGCTCCTCGCGCCAATCCACCGGCACCAAGCGCGTACCGGATTGCGCGCGCGGTTCGGGAGAGGCGCTCGCGGGCGGCGGCCCCGACTGCCGGCCCGTCTCGGCCGGTGTGACCGCGTCGTAGTAGCGCAAATAAAGCCCATGCCGTCGCGCGTCGGCCGAACCGGCGACGCACGCCAGCATCAGCAGGATCAGCAGCATCCCGCGCATGGCAGATAATGCACGGCGGGCGCGATAGTTCCCGGTAATTACACGGCTTGATCGGGCAAATCGTCGGGGCACGGCCCGAAGTCGGCGACCATGGCATCGGCGTGACGGCTGCCGCCAACCGCCTGGATCAGCTCGTAATAGAGCGTCTTGTAGCTGAGCAAGACGGCGCCTTCGGCCTGCATGCGCGCGAGCGCCGCAGCGACGTCATCGGCCGAGGAAAACACGAGGTCCTCCACCACGAATACCTCGTAACCGAGGCCGATCAGGCCGAGGCAGGATTGCAGCACGCACACGTCGGTCTCGCAGCCGGCGACCACGATCTGCTTCTTTTTCAGCCGCGCGAGGTGATCGCGGATTTTCTTCTCTTTGCTGAGATCGAAAAAGTCCTTCTCGAAGAGTTTTGCCGCGCCGAGCCGTGCCTTCAGCGGATCGGGCAGGGCGCCTTTGAACTCGACCGGCCGCTCGAGCGTGGCGACGATCGGGATGCGGAAGTAATCGAGCAGGCGCACGAAGTTGACGAGGTTCGTCTCCATGTTCGCCCGCGCGTCCGGACCGTCGAGTTGCGCGAGGAAAAAATCCTGCACGTCGATGATCGCGCCCGCACAGGTTTCCGGGAGGATGCGCTTGGTCATCGTGACATGGCTCCGTGCACGTCGTTGTCAACGAGCGGTGCAGCGAGTCCCACCTCTCCCCGCTTGCGGGGAGAGGTCGACGCGCGAAGCGCGTCGGGTGAGGGGGACTTTCCGTTGAGCTCAGCCCGCTGAAACTCCCCCTCACCCCGACCCTCTCCCCGCAAGCGGGGAGAGGGGGCGCTGTGGCGCTAGCGCATCTCCATGCTCAGCGTGGCGCGCACGAGGTCGCCCACGTCGGAGAAGAAGGAGGCGACCGGCCGGACCACGCGGTAGGCCGGCTTCTTCGTCATCACCATGTCGCCCAGGATCAGATAATCGATCCCGGTGCCGAGGAAACAATTGATCGCGTCGGCCGGCGTCTCGACGATCGGCTCGCCCTTGATGTTGAACGACGTGTTGAGCAGCACCGGCACGCCGGTGAGCCTGTCGAACGCCTGGAGCAGCCGGTAGAGCACGGGGTTCTGGTCCGCGCGGATCGTCTGCACGCGCGCGGTCCCGTCGACGTGAACGATCGCCGGGATGCGCTCGCGCCATTCCGGCCGCACCGCCTCGGCGAGCAGCATGAAGGGCGAGTCGCGGTGGTCGGCGAAGATTTCGTGCGCGCGCTCGGCGAGCACCACCGGGGCGAACGGACGGAACGCCTGCCGGTGTTTGACCTGCTTGTTGAGCTTCGTCTTCATCTCCGCGGTGCGCGGATCGGCCAGGATGCTGCGGTTGCCGAGCGCGCGCGGCCCGAACTCGGAGCGGCCCTGGAACCAGCCGATCACGTGCCCTTGCGCGAGCAGCCGCGCGGTCTCCGCGCATATGTCGTCGCTCTTGCGGCTCGTCGCCTGGATCCGCACCATCGGCCGCGCGGAATCGGCGCGCACGCGCTCGTCGGTATAGGCGACGCCGGTGTAGGCGTGGTCCATCACGTATTTGCGCGGCTGTTTCTGCACTGCGAGATGGCCGTAAAAAGCACAGCCGATCGCGACGCCGTCGTCGCCGGCCGCCGGCTGGATCCAGACGTTCTCGAAGCCGGCCTCGCGCGCGATCCGCCCGTTGGCGACGCAATTGAGCGCGACGCCGCCCGCCATGCACAGGTTCTTCGCGCCGGTTTTCTCGCGCAGCCACTTGGCGCGCGCGAGCAGCACTTTTTCCGTGTCGTCCTGGACGCGCCAGGCGAGGTCCTCCCAGTGTTTCATCGAGGAGCTCGCTTCCCAATCCAGCTCGCGCTCGACGAACCACGGCTTGTCGAAATCGGCGTCCCACGGATGAACGGTCAAGTCGCCGTTCTGCATCGAAACGAGCGGCTTCACAGCATCGGGGCGGCCGTACGGCGCAAGCCCCATCACCTCGCCGCACTTGTTCCAGTCGGCGAATACGTAGCTCGACACCCGGCTGTAGAGCGCCCCGAGCCCCGGCATGTAATAAAACTCGTCGCTGAGCATGCCGCGGGTCGGCTCGAGCCACACTTTTTTGAGCGTCTCGATCCGCGTTCCATCGAAGGCGTAGTAGCTCTCCGATTCGCGCGCGAGCGGATTGACGTTCTCGGTAAGCTGCCCGGGCTCGGCGATGTCCGAGCTATAATTGCCGACGCCGTCAACCACCATGATGGCGCCCTTGTCGAACGGGCACATGGCGAAGGCGCTGTAGGCGTGCGCCAGGTGATGCGAGATGGTGAGGACCTTGTTGGAGTTGGAACGCGACAGGTGCAGCGGGTGCTTGTGCGCCTTCTGCCGCTCGCGTTCGTCCATGATTTCCGGCACGCCGATCGAGAGCAGGCGAGTTTCCATCTCGTCGACCGGGAGCACGTAGCAATTGCGCACGACGAGATCGACGTCATCGAGCGTGATGCCTTCCGCGGCGAGGACGTAATCGACCGCCTCCTGGAAGAAACCGGCGGCGTGCTTGCGGCGCGTAATGCGCTCCTTGGCAATCGCATAGGCGATCTCGCCATCGCGCAGCAGGCAGGTGCTCACGTCGTGATCGTAGGCGTTGATCCCGAGGACATAGCTGTGCTTATCGGCCATGGAATCCCTCGCGGCGGAGCGGCCCTCCGTTCGTCAAAGCATAATCAGAAGATGGTGTTTAGAGCAGACCCCGAAAAGTGGGGCCCAAAAGCAATCGCGCCTGAGCGCCGGGTGGCGCCCAGGCAACGAATTTCGGTCAGGCAGCTACTGCGTGCTTACCAGCGACGCCACCGACGCCATCCCCAGCCGCGGCGCCAGCCCCAGCCCCTGCGCCACCAAGCGGCGGCGGGCGCAGCGGATGTGGTCAACGCCAGAGTGGATACGCCAACCGTAGTGGCGACTTGGGTGCCGATAGTTCCGACGGCGTAGGTCGCCAGAACGGCGACGACGGCCGAACCGCGAACAACGATAGCCCTGGCCTTTGCGAGGACGTTTCCTGTCATTTGAGGGTCACCTCTGCGATTTTCACCTAGCCCTTCCACTCCAACAGCAAACTAGTCTGCTTGTTCCGTACGGTCAATCCCGAGAAATGCGCGCGAATCGGCAAGTTATGAGTCTGAACGGAATGACAGGAACCGACATACATCATTTTGCGTTAGTTAAAACTGCGCTGCGCTCGCGGACGATTTCGTGCGCCGCCATGAGGTCGCGATCGAGCGTCGGACGAAAGTCCGGCGCGAGGACGAGCTCTCCGTCGACAAAGTGCAGCGGCTCGGCGAACAGGCGCAACTTCGGCTTCAGGAATCCGTTGAACTCGCCCGCGTTGCGGATGGTCTTTGTCGCGATACGTGCTTCCATCCAGCAACTCAGCTCGGTGCCGAGCCCGTCGCCCAGCACCGGCTCCATCCCGCAAGTACGGACCGCGGCGAGCGCCTCGGCGAGGAGTGCAAGCCCGCCGAATCGCTTGAGCTTGAGCTTGCAGAACCCGACGTTGCGGATGCCGCCCGCCCGCTCCACGTCGCCGATCGTGCAAATCGGCTCGTCGAGCATGATCGGCACCGGCGAGAGCGCGGCGACCTTCGCGTTGGCGTCCCAATCGTCGGCCGCGCACGGCTGCTCGAATAATTCGATGCCGGCGGGATCGAGCGCGGCTGCAAAGCGGCACGCGTCGCTTTCGCTGTAGGCACGATTGGCGTCGATCCGCAGCGTGGCGCGGCCGGCGCTCGCCCACTGGATTGCCGCGACCCGCCGGATGTCCGCATCGGCGTCCTTGCCCACCTTGATTTTGAACGTACGGAACCCTTCGGCGAGGCGCCGTTCGACCTCCGCTTCGATTTCAGCCGGGCCAGAACTGTTGAAGGGCGTGAGCAGCGGCAGCTTCGTCTCGCGCTCGACGCGCAGGGCCGGATCGTCCTCGAGCATTTCGATCGCGGTGATCAGCGCGGTCGCCGCGACTTTGCTCGCGCCCGCGTGCGCGGCGATCGCCGCCTTGGCCGCGCCGGTGTCCTTGCCGGCCAAAGCCTGCGCGTGCTCGCGGCAGAAGGCCCACCCGCCCTCGCGCGTCTCGCTGCTGGAGCCGGGAGAAATGTGACCTTCGCCCCAGCCGACGCGGCCGTCGTCGTCGCGCACCTCGACGATGATCGGCTCGAACTCGGTATACGTGCGGTAGGACAGCACGTACGGATGGATCAGCGGCAGGCGCACGATTCGCAGCGTGATCTCGGAAAGCTTCATCGTGCTTACGCTATTCGCAAACGAAGGAGCGCATGTTGCGTTTATATCCCGGCATATGCATGCACGCGAGGCCGCATCGGTCTCATCAACGGGCCTGGTTGACATGCCCTTGGCGAATAGGGGAACCAACCTCCGCCCGGACAATTACCGCAGGGTCATAGGGGTTGTGCTCGCCGGGGGCGGCGGAAAGGTGACGACATGACCTACGCGGCGGTCGCGATCTTTGCCGCGACTTATCTCGTCATCGCGATCGGCAAGCTTCCCGGCTATCAGCTCGACCGTGCCGGTGGGGCGCTGCTCGGCGCCTGCCTGATGGTGGGCGTCGGTGTGCTCTCCCTCGACGAGGCTTATCGCGCGGTCGATTTCGACACCATCGCGCTGCTGCTCGGGATGATGATCGTCGTCGCCAACCTGCGGCTTGCCGGCTTCTTTCGCCTGGTCAATGCCTGGGTCGTCACGCGCGCGCGCCATCCTTTCGCGCTGCTTGCCGCCATCGTTTTCGTCGCCGGCACGCTGTCCGCATTTCTCGTCAACGACACGATTTGTTTAATCATGACGCCGCTCGTGCTCGATCTCGTCAAGAACTTGAAGCGAAACCCGGTGCCTTACCTCCTGGCGATCCCGCTCGCCTCCAACATCGGCAGCAGCGCGACCATCACCGGCAATCCGCAGAACATGATCATCGGCAGTCTCTCGCAGATTCCTTACGGCGCGTTTGCCGCCGCGCTGTGGCCGATCGCGGCCGCCGGCCTCGTTCTCACCATCGGGGCGATAGCGCTCTCTTATCGCGGCGAGTTCCTCACCCGCGAGCGGCTGCCGCATGTCGCATCGGCGCCGGTGCGCTATCACGGCGCGCTGCTCGTCAAGGCGGGCGCCGCCACGGCCACCATGGTGCTGCTGTTCTTTCTCGGTCAGCCGCCGGCGAAAGTCGCGATCATTTGCGGTGCGCTATTGCTGTTCACGCGGCGGGTCAAGCCGGAAAAGGTTTATCGCGAGATCGATTGGCCGCTGCTCGTGATGTTCGTCGGCCTGTTCATCGCCGTGAACGCTTTCGAGAAGGCGGTGCTGACGCCCGACATGCTCGCCGCGGCGGGGCGGCTGCACCTGGAAAATATGCCGCTGCTCTCGGCCGTCACCGCGGTGCTCTCCAATGTGGTGAGCAACGTGCCGGCGGTGCTCGTGCTCAAGCCGTTCGTCGCCGGGCTGCCCGATCCGCAGCGGGCGTGGCTCGTCGTCGCGATGGCGTCCACGTTCGCCGGCAATTTCACCTTGGTCGGGTCGGTCGCCAACCTGATCGTCGCGCAGCGCGCCGCCGCGCACGGCGTGCGGCTCGACTTCTGGAGCTATTTCAAATTCGGCGCGCCGCTCACGCTCGCTACGATCGCGCTCGGCGCCTGGTGGCTTTAAGAGAGTCGGCCGTCCGCAGCTGCGAGCACCATCGAATGATTGGGCCGGCACTCATTTGAATTGTCGTCAGTATCTGACGGCATCACATGGACACCATGATGGCGACCGCCATGGCGGCGAGGGAAATCACGGCCAGCGCACAGAATGCATAATTCATATAAGAGTTGATGGTGGTCATAGGATGCCCTCTGCGCGTTTGCGCGCGTTGCAACGGCCGTCGAGCTTATTTCTCGGATTGCCTCGACCCTTCGAAACGGCCTGTCCGTCGAACCGTCGGATGCAACGGCGTCATCCGCGGTCAACGGCCCGGTTCAAAAGTCGGCAGCCACCAGATCGTAGGACGACTTGCGGCCTCGCGCGTAAGCTTTGGCTGCGACCGACTGGATCAAGTCGCGATTGAGATCGAATGCCGCCAAGATGCTGTTTTCGTTGAAATGCATGGCCGGTTGAAGTTGTTTGAGCGAGTCGACGGCAACGAAAAACGAGCTTTCCATGGCGCCGTCATGTCCCCAGAACCGCACGGCGCACCGGGCGGTGTCATAAAAGCGCATGCGATTTGGAAAAGTTAAGGACATTCCTGTGGCCGTCGCGGTCTGCCATCCTTGTTAGCTTGGTGAAGTTTCGTCCGCGGCCTGGGCAGAGAGGCGCGCGAAGTCGTCGAGTACGTGGGCGATCAGCGTCTGGCGGCGCGGGTCCTGCCCGGCCGGCGTAGCGGCGAAGAGCTTGAGCAGGTATCGCACCTTCTCGGCGGCATCGCTCCAATTCGCCGCGGGCGCGGCCAGCAAATGGGCTTCCAGTTCTTCCTGACGAAGCCGCAGCGTCCTTTCGTCGGCCTCGACCTCGGCGAGGAGCCGCCGCAGCTCGGTCGCCTTCTGGGCCATCATGCCGCGGTGCGCGTCAAGCTCGATGGCTTTGTCGGTCATGTCGCCGCCTTTCGCAGCACGCAGGCGCTCTGGCACGGGCAAAACATCATTTGAATGCTGATCATTGAAACTTAAAGCGATATACGCTCGAGCGCTGACGAAAACCAGGGTCGTCGCCAAAGTATTTTCACGAATCGCACAAAACGGACCATTGCAGCGCTGCGCCCACTGTTCCGTAGTGCTATATGTGAGGGAATGCGCTGATTTCCGGCGCGCCAAATTCGGAACGACCCATGCAAGACGCCGTGTCCGGTGATCATAAGTTCATGGCGGACTTGCTGGCCGTTCTGGCGTCCGACGGCAGCGAAGACCGGCAAATCGCCGCCGCGCGGACGCTGGCCGAGACCTACGCCGCCGGCCTGCAGGCCGCGAGCGATCCTGTTCATGCCCGGCGGCATCTCCTCGACATCCACAGCGCCATCGTCGCGCAACAAAATCAACGCCGCCCGCACTCGCGCCACTGGCGCATCTTCGAGGCCGCCGAGCTGGTTCTCGGCGACGTGAAAATCGGCGCGCGGACGTCCGCGTAGCGGCGCGTCTGGTTTTGTTCCAATCATCATCCGGCTCCAATTCGTGGAGCGGATCGAGCAGTTCCTAAACAATACGAAGGCCATCGGCACTTAGGCCGCGGGTTCCTCATGGCCATGAGTGCACATATTCCGGTGCTGTTTAAACGGACGACGTAGCGTTGCTCGCCTATCTCGACGATCTAGCTGCCGGCGCCGATGACACCCACTGTGTGGCCGACCGGTTTCGAGGCCGGTGTCGCAAAGCCGGAATGGGTTGGGCTTGCCAAGAATTGCTAAGGCGGCCATACCGGCGAAGCCCCTGACAGCCGAGCCAGTGCATGATCCCGATCCGGCCGCCTTGGAAGTTGCGCCCGCTGCGGCACTGAAGTTATCAGGGAGACTTCAGGCGCCGGCTCGCAAATGGAGACACGATGTCAAGTCCCAAATTCAATGTGGGCCGAACTGTGAGCTATCGACCGACTTCCCGCAACCAGGATGCTCCACGCGGCGCATATAGGATAACCGCGCGCCTTCCGCTGGCCGACAATGGTCAGTTTGAATACCGCATCAAACATTCAGGCGAAGCATACGAACGAATTGCCAAGGAAAGTGAGCTGACTTTGACATAACCGGGAGACATTCCTTGCAAGTTATTGTCCGTTGTTCACCACCGCTCATTTTCCCCCGGATCGACGGATGCTCTTTACGGCCATCGTGGGCTTCCCGGACTTTTCGGCGATGATCCGGTCCTGTTCTTCGATCGTGGCGCGGGCGGGAGCATCCCCGTCGAGCCCGCCGAGGATTTCGCTTGGAACGCGGCGGTTAGACCGCTGGGTTCCATCTTCGTAGAGCACATCAAACAGGACGAATCCTTCTCGCGTTGCTGGCTTGCGTGCCATTCTTGGTCTCCGATGCTTGCTTATGGGGTCGCACATGCCGGCATGCGCACTAAGCGGCTAGCCGGTGTCGAGGAATTTTGTTGCCTCGCAGCCGCACTGGCTGAAAATCTAGAGTGGTGGTGTCTATATAGGCCCATACCGGTCGATATCAACCGATGGCCAATTGGGAAGAGGGCGCCATGGCATTCAAACCGAATTACCGCAGAGATCGTCTCGAACGAGACAGGACCGCGCGCGCTCGAAGCGAGGAAAAGCAGAGAAAAAAGGACGAGAGGACGGCTCAGCGCAAGGCTGAGCGAACCGCGTCCGACGCCCCTGCGGAAGCCGAAGAAGATTGACCCGTCGGCATTTCGCTACGATTGGTGCCGCTTGCGACCGCGAGCTACAGCATGATCCCGAAAAGTGGGTACCGGTTTTCGGAAAAGATCATGCTCAATGAATAAGCTAAAGCGGGATGCCGATTCGAAGAAAAGTCATCCCGCTTTTGTCAGTGTCGCGTCCCATCCCTTGCATTTTCCATCCGCAGGACGATCTCGATGTGGGTTTGCGGAATCCCATAGCCGGCCGCCAAGTCGCCGAGCATGGCGGACGCCGTTTCAAACGAATCCGCTATCTCCTCGCCCCATGCGCGGTTCTCCGGTTCCGTCTCATGGGAGAGTCTGACCTGCACCGTGAAACTGCCGTCTTCTTCGCTGACGCACGCCGACAAGTGCGTAAAGCGAGTCGACGCGCGTGGCGCGCGGATCCGACTATACCGCACGGTGCACCAACCTTTCGCGTTTGCCGGTCTTGCGCTCAGCATGCGTCAACCGCACGCGGCAGCGGGTAGCCCGCGCTTTCGTAGAGCGAGCGAATTTCCTCCACCCCAAAGCGGACTTCAGCGATCAAGAGGTACGTGCCTGGCAGCACCGCGGCGGGCAGCTCTTCGACCACGAAGCGCACCGCTTGCGCGGCAGTGTCGAAGCGCTTGTACTTGGGGCGTCCCTTGGCCCTCCTGCTGCGGCTCATGAACAGCTCGGCCGCAGCGCCGTAATCGAAACCGTTCAGGTCACGCGTCTGTCCGGGGGAACGATCGCCGGTCGCGTCCTCCAGCTTCGTCTCACGCGTCATGCATGCTCCCTGCCGGGTCGGTGTGTTGTCGCGTCGCCTTGCCGATCCGGGATCGCTTACAAATCGGCCCCGATGCTCGAGGAACTCGCCGTGGCGTATTCGATGCCGCAACCCCGTCGTATTTGATCTAGTTGCCGATCCGACGTTTGCCGGATGGCACTAGCCTCCAAGGCGTAATCAGGGCGCGCGCGTCGGTGGCCGCTCTTTCAGAATCAACCGGGTGGCCTCGGAAAATTACCGCCCATCCCGGGGCGTTGCCCTGGCCCTCGCCCGGGTAAGACTTTCTTTTTCGGAGCGGCAATGAGACCGTCGCGCTGCGCCTTTTTGCGCGCGAGCTTGCGCTGCCTGCGCACCGCCTCTGATTTTTCTCGGTTCGCCCGCTCGGAAGGCTTCTCGTAGAAGCTCCGCCGTTTCATCTCCCGAAAGACGCCTTCGCGCTGCATCTTCTTCTTCAGCACCCGGAGCGCCTGGTCGACATTGTTATCGCGAACGAGAACTTGCAAGGAATATTCCTTTCATCGATTGAGCGCGACGCAAAGCGTGATCATGTTTCCCCGAAGGTCACCACATCAATTGGCCAACTGGCCGCTCTTTTCGTTCGACAGCTCAATCAGTCTGCTGACGGCCTCTTCGGAATCGTACACGGATACCTGAACGATCGGGAATTGCTTCTTGATCGCCAAGCCCGCCTTTTCGGCATCGTCGCTTGTCCCGAAAGACGCCTTGGTCTGCCGATCCACCTGCAGGCGGAAGCGGCCGGTTTCCGGCCGCTTGCGCTGGCCCATATGCTCTTCCGCGGGATCGTCCGCTTCCGGTTTCTTGACGATGATCTTCGCTCGTTCGCGGGGGGCCATCCGGGCTTCTTCCTTTCGGTGAGCGCGGTCGGCGCGCGCTCAGTTCAAAGAGTACCCGCGACCGGCGAAACAGCCGCGGGCGCCAGCCACCGCCCTTGCCAGTACATCCGTGGTCAAGGCGCGACGGCCATCAGCACCGTGGATTAAAGGGCGCTCAGATTGTCGGCTGCCGATTTGCCGGTTCTTCGGTCGGCAACGACCTCGAATGAGATCTTTTGCCCCTCATTGAGACTTTGCATGCCGGCGCGTTCGACCGCGCTGATATGTACGAAGACGTCCTTGCCGCCATCATCCGGCTGAATGAAGCCGAATCCTTTCTGATTGTTGAACCATTTCACGGTTCCGCTAGCCATGGGGTAGTTCCTTGGTAAAGCCATCATTAGGCCGCGCGTTAACGCAGCCGGTGGGTTCGAGATTTGGGAATGTCGTTAGACAAGCGCGCCCAAGGCGCGGCAGGGCCAATTCGTTCGGCCGAAACTCGAAGCAATCAATATACGCTGCTGTCGGGCAATCCGCAAGGCTCAATAACGGAATCCAAAGCGCACATGCGCGGATGTCCCGGTGGCGCCAACGCCGAAGTTGGCATCACGTCGAGGATTCCGCGCGAATGTAACTTGGCGAATCGGGAGAAATCGACCGCAAAGTTGATAATATCTGGAATCACACAGTGGCGGGACAGAGCCACTTCTCTCGGTGGGAGACTACTCGTCGCGCTCGCGCTCGCCATCGCGATTCCGCTCGTCGCGCTCGCGTTCTACGTGAGCCGGCGCGTCGCCGATTCCGAGCGTGCGCCCTCACGCGGCGCCGAGTTTCTCCATGTGGTGTTTGAACAGGCGCTCGATCTCCCCGTTGACCACCAGATAGGTGCACCAGAAATCGAGGAACTGCTTCCATTCCTGGTCGCCGTAGCGGATCACCCAGGTGTTGGGCCGCCGGTCGAGCGGGTGGGTGGGATCGAGCGCCACCGCCCAGCTTTCGTTGCGCTTGGCGAACAGGATCACGTCGCTGTCGCCGCTGATCCAGGCGTCGGCGCGCTTCGCGCGCACCGGCTCGGCGCCGAGCGTGATCTGGCCGGTGGTGGTGATCACCTTGGGCTTGGCGGGGAGCAGCAGCGGGATGCGGGGTTCCTCGCTCGCGCCCGTCGTCACCGAGATGGTGACGTCCGGGTGATTGAGGTCGGCGACGGTCTTGAAGCGGTCGGCGTTGTCCTTGTGAATGAGGAACAGCACGCCCTTGGAATAGAGCGGGCCGACGTAGTTGACCACCAGCGCACGCTGGACCAGATAAACTAGCGAAGAGCCGAACAGGTCGTAGTCGCCGCGGCGCAACGCGACGGTGGAATTGGCGAAGGTGACTTCCTTCCACTCGACCTTGATCTGGATCTCCTTCGCCAGCATGTCGACGACGTCTTTGTAGATGCCGCCGAGCTCGCCGGTCTTGGCGTCCTTGTAGAACCACGGGCCGGTCTGGGCGTAGCCGACGTTGATCACGCCCTCCTTGCGGATTTTCGCCAGCACCGAAGTTTCCGGGATGTTGGTCTCGAGCATCTGCGCGAGCACGGGGCCCGGCGCCGCCGCGCCGATCGCGCTTGCGCCCGCGCCCAGCATCGCGGTCTTGAGAAAGCCGCGCTTGCCGTCGTTCACCTGCTCGCTCATGGAAGGTTCCTTCGCGCTGGAGTTTGTTTGTTCTGATGTTCAGACGCTGGCGCCGCGCGCCTCGATCGGCCACAGTGCTTCGACCCGGCCGTTGCGCACGCCCACGTACCAGTCGTGCAGATTCACGGTCGGGTCGCAGTGACCGGGGATCAGCCATATCTGCTCGCCCACCCGCGGCGGCGCTGCGTCGGCTGAGACCTTGATCTTGCCGTGCTCGTCGGAGACGCCGACCACCTCGAGCCCCTCGCGGCCGTGTACCCAGGGCGGTCCCTTCTCGGCGCTGTAGGACTTGAGCCCGGCGTCGACGATGGCGCGGTCGGCGGCCGGCACGCTGATCACGGAAGAGAGCACGAACAGGCTGTGCTCGAACTCGGTGTAGCGACCGCCGTTCTTGCCGCCGATCCGCGCGTAGTCGGTATCCATGAACACGTAGGAGCCGACTTGGAGTTCGTTATAGACGCCGCTCGCCGCTTCGAACGTGAAGGTGCCGGTGCCGGCGCCGCCGATGATCTCGCAGGTGAGCTTTTCGTCCTTAAGCGCGGCGAGCGTCTCGTTGACCGCGTCGATGGCGTAGGCGATCGCCTGCGCGCGCTCCTGATAGGTCGGCAGGTGCTGCGCGCGGCCATGATAAGCCTGCAGCCCGCGGAATTTGAGGTTCGGCGCGTCGGCGATGCGGCGCGCGAGCGCCGCCGCGTCTCGGCCGGGGGCGATGCCGCAGCGCTCCATGCCGACTTCGATCTCGACCAGGGCGCCAAGCTCGACGCCGGCCTCTTTCGCGACCCGCGCGGCCGCATCGACCTGCTCGGGCGCGTCGAAACACAGCGCCACCTTCGCCTCGCGCGCGAGCGCGGCAAGCCGGCGGAGCTTGCGCTCGCCTATCACCAGATTGCTCACCAGCACGTCAGTGACGCCGCCGCGCACCAGCGCCTCGGCTTCGCCCACCTTCTGCACGCATTGGCCGACCGCGCCGGCCGCGATCTGCCGCCGCGCGATCGCCGCGCACTTGTGGGTCTTCGCATGCGGGCGTACGCGCACGCCGGCCGCGCGCGCGAAATCCGCCATCTTGGCGATGTTGCGGTCGAAGGCGTCCAGATCGATCACCAGCGCCGGCGTCTCGATCTCCGTGACGGCGGCACCAATCGCGGCGGGCGGCAGGTTCATGGATTTGCCTATGGTTCGCGGTTAGCATACGCAGAGGCGGCGCGACATGTCCACGTATCCGGAGCATGATCCCGAAAAGTGGGTACCGGTTTTCGGACAAGATCATGCTCCAAATATTATAAAGCCGTGAATGACCGACGTCCCCCGCATCCGCGTCGTCGACGTGCACAAACGCTTCGGCCAACTCGAAGTATTGCGCGGCGTATCGTTCGACGTGCATCGCGGCAACGTCGTGAGCGTGATCGGCGCGAGCGGTTCGGGCAAGAGCACGCTGCTGCGCTGCATCAACTATCTGGAACGGCCGGACGGCGGCGAGGTCTATCTGGAAGGCGAGCCACTCGGCACCCGCACCGGGGCGAATGGGCAGGGGCGGCCGCGCTCCCTCGCCGAGATCAACCAGATGCGTCGCGAGCTGGGCGTGGTGTTCCAGCAATATAACCTGTGGCCGCACATGACCGTGCTCGGCAACGTGATCGAGGCGCCGATGCGCGTGCGCAAGCTCAGGCGCGCCGAGGCGACCGCGCTCGCGCAGGAATGCCTGCGCCGCGTGCAGCTGATCGACAAGGCGGGCGAATATCCGGCGCGCCTCTCGGGCGGGCAGCAGCAGCGCGCGGCAATAGCCCGCGCGCTCGCCATGCGGCCCAAGGCGATGCTGTTCGACGAGCCGACCTCCTCGCTCGATCCCGAACTGACCGACGAGGTGCTGGCGGTGATGCGCGAGCTTGCGGCCGACGGCACCACCATGATCGTCGCGACCCACGAAATGGGTTTCGCCCGCGAGGTCTCCGACCGCGTGATTTTTTTGCATGACGGCCTGATCGAAGAGGAAGGGCCGCCCGCCGATCTGTTCGACGCGCCGAAGTCGGAGCGACTTGGCCGGTTTCTTTCCAAATACCGGCGTTAGCGAGGATGCAGGCATTGCACCAGGCGTTCGATCTGTCCCTGTTCTGGGACTATCGCGCCATTTTACTCAACGGGTTCGGCGTCAACGTGCTGGTGTTCCTCGGGGCCGCCGCGCTCGCGCTTCTCCTCGGGCTCGGCGCGGCGCTGCTGCGCGTGAATAAATTCCCGCCGCTGCGCTGGCTCGGCACGATTCACGTCGAATTATTCCGCAACGCGCCCGACTACATCATGCTGGTGTGGGTGCATTTCGTGCTGCCGCTCTTGATCGCGCTCGCGCTGCGCCGGCGCGTCGAGTTCGATCCATTCTTCTCCGCGGTGCTCGCGCTCGGCCTCGTCTACAGCGGCTATTTCGCCGAGACGTTCCGTGCCGGCATCGAGGCGATCCCGCGAGGTAACATCGACGCCGGACGCGCGTTCGGCATGTCCGAGCGGCTGATCCTGTGGCGCATCACGCTGCCGCAGGTGGTGCGCCGCATGCTGCCCGAGGCGCTCAATCAGTTCATCTCGCTGTTCAAGGCGACCACCATCGTGTCGCTGATCGCGGTGCCCGACCTCATGTACGACGTGTCGATGGTGACGCAGCAGGAGATGCGCCCGCTGCCGCTCTACACCGGCGCCGCGCTCGTTTATTTCCTCGTGATTTTCATTCTCGCGACCGGCGTGCGCGCGTTCAGCGAGCGCTGGCGCCGCAAGATCCTGGCGTGAGCATGGGGAACTGGGAACGCCTCGTATGGAATCAGCGCGATGTTTTCATCGCGGGATTCGCCGTGACGCTCGAAGTCTGCCTGATCGCGTTCGCCGCCGCGATCGTCGGCGGCCTCGTGCTGTGCCTCACCCGTCTTTACGTCAGGCCGCTGCGCCCGCTCGCCGTGCTGCTGATCGAGTTTTTCCGCGATACGCCGATCTTCGTGCAGCTGATGTGGGTCGCCTACGTATGGCCGGAGCTGTTCGGCTTCCCGAAGAGCTTTTTTGCCGCCGGCTGGCTCGCGCTCGCGCTGCAATCGAGCGGCTATCTCGCCGAGACCTTCCGCGCCGGCATCGAAGGCGTGCCGCGCGGCCAGCGCGAAGCGGCGTTCTCGGCCGGCATGTCGCCGGCGCAGACATTCGCGCGCATCGTCATGCCGCAGGTCGCTCTTGCTTCGGCGCCTTCGATCGTCAACCAGTTCACCGTGATCGTGAAGTCGTCGACGCTCATCTCGGTGATTACGGTGCCCGATCTGATGTCGGAATCGCAGCGCCTGGTGAACGTGTGGTACGAGCCGATCGAAATCCTCACCGCCACCGCCGCGATCTATATTCTGTTCGTGTTTCTTATTTCGCTTTCTGGCAAGCTCCTCGCCGACCACCTGCGCCGCCGCTACGGCTTGGCCGCGACGTAATATTTGTAGGGTGGGCTAAGGCCGCGAAGCGGCCGTGCCCACGCGGATGTTTATTTGGATGTTGCGGTGGGCACGCGCTTGCGGCGCTTAGCCCACCCTACGAATGTGACCGGTACCGCAGCCAATAAATGCGTTGATCGAGGCGATGGCCTCGCGGTTCTCGTCGAGCCAGCGACGTTGCTGCTCCGTCAGCTCGCGCGGCGCATTCGCCGACATCGCTTCCTCAGAATCCAGTGAACAGCAGATCGAGGGCGGCGATGATCTTGTCGCGCTCCGCGGCGAGGGAGCCG
>Ga0210408_10002987_pt1 | contig 15891 bp, 16 predicted proteins | sample IncBWH4MmetaG_FD_155471 | JGI IMG/M metagenome (GOLD analysis project Ga0210408, IMG submission 155471) | Forest soil microbial communities from Barre Woods Harvard Forest LTER site, Petersham, Massachusetts, United States - Inc-BW-H-4-M | ecosystem: Environmental > Terrestrial > Soil >...
ATCCTCGCAGGTCACAATGGCGACAGCCAAAGACCCGTTGGCGCCGGCGCCGGCAGCAATGCCGTGCAATTCGATCGCGGCGAGCCCTTGCGAGGGGACCGGGAGCAGTTGAGTGAGGTGAAAGGGTTCATCCGGCACGCGGGGTCCGAGGGTGGCCGCGGTCGGCTCGCAGGCAAACGCGAGCCACGTCGGCGGCAGCTGTGAGCGGCTGAGAAAGTTCTCGACCGTGTCGAATGCGTTTTGCAGCTGGTCGTGCACGATCCGGAATGCCGTGTACTGCCTCCGCAACGCCAGCAGGCGCGCTACAGAGGAGCCATAGGCGTCGGCGATCGCCTCGAATAGCGATCGATGCACCACCGCCGCGGCCAAATCGCCGCCGCCCGCGGCGATGTCGACGTACGTCGTGTTCGGCAAGAACCCTTCGGCACCGCTGGACCACGCTTCGCGCAATGTGTCGAGCTCGCGCTTTCCGGCGGCCGAGACGGCGAGCAATGCGAGGCAGAAGGTCGGCGAGTGGCTCAACGGCACCTGCCCTGCCCCGCGGGGAGCGCCTGCGCGGCAGATTTCGAAGCCGCGGCGCCGGCCCGCGCGTTCGCAGACATATACGGCAAGTCTATCGTCCAGTCGGCAGATTTCGGTCGCTGCGCCGAGGTCTACGGCGGGCACGATCACCTTCAGATCGCCATTATAGATCGATGCTGATGTTTCCGGATCGGCGGTGACAGAAAAGTGTGAAGCGTTTTGGTGATCGCGCGGACGCGGGGTCTCGCCCATCAGGCCGACCATTTTCATAGGGTTGCGCCTCGCGGCAGTAGCGTTTTGAGCAGATCGAGATAGGCGGGCAGGCAGACGGACTTTACGTCGTAGCGTTCGATCACTGTCTCCCGCGCTGCAAGTCGAACCCCGTCGTCGCCTTCGGCGAGGGCCGTGATGATGTGCTGCACGAGGCCCTCTTCGTCGAAAAAGTCGACGAGCCGGCCGTTGACTCCGTCGCCGATCACTTCCTCGACCGGTGGTGTGCGGGAGGCGATGACGTGGCAACCTGCCGACATCGCTTCGAGCAGCGACCAGGAGAGGACGAACGGATAGGTGAGATAGACGTGTACGCTGGAGATCTGCAGGACCGCCAGATATTGGCGATAGGGCAGACGACCGAGAAAATGCACTCGCCGCAGATCAATCGAGTTTCCGAGTTCGGCGAGGAGCTGCTCGCGATAGGTGGCCGCGTGCTGTGGCCGGCGTCCGTAGCTCACGCCGTTGGCACCGGCAATGAGAACCTGCGCCTGCGGCCGCTCTCGCAGCACCTTCGGCAGCGCTCGCATGAACACGTGAAAGCCGCGATAAGGCTCGAGGTCGCGGGCGCTGTAGGTTACGATTTCCTGTCCGGGAGAAAGGCACAGGCCGTTGGCCAGCCATAGGCGAGCCGTCTCGTCAGGCTTGACCAGATCCGTGTCGACCCCCTCATGCATGATCGCGATCCGATCGCGGCAGCGTTGCGGGTATTGCGAGCGCTGCCATCGGGTCGGCGTTTGTCCCCAATCCGCCACGTCGAGCCCCAGAAGATTGATGGTGTTGCGGATCCGCAGCCGCATCGCGCTGTCGGCTTCCGCCGGGAACTCGGCGTCAAAGTCGATATCCGATGCCGTCGGCCGATAGAAGAATTCGAAATAGCCCAGCAGGGGGACCTGCGGCCATATGTCCTTAACGAAGAGGATCTCACCCCATCCGTTGTGACCGATGACGATGTCGGGAATGTAGCCGTCTCGAGCGAGCCACTGGCAGACGCTGGCGACCGCCAAGCCATTCGCGATGCCGATCTCCAGCTCGCGGACGTAGTCGTGCGCATTTGAATCGCACGGCGCCGGGCGGTATTCGAACTTGCGAACCCCGACGATCTCGGCAGCCCGCGGCTGGGTGATGAAGCCCACCTCGTGTCCGCTCTGTGCCAAATGTCTCGCAATGTGAACATACTGACCGGGGAAGTTCTGATGGATGAAGAGAAATCGCATCGCCGTGTCGCTCAGCCGCTGGGCTTGCAGGCCGTGGCCCACAGATCAAAGGACCCGCCGGGGCGCACCCTGACCTCGACAAAGCCGGCCTCGATCAGCGCTTGGTGCAAGCTTCGTGCGGTAAAACCGGTGCGGTGCGCCATGAACCGATTACCGCGGGCAAGCGAGGCCGAATGGCCGAAAATCATGTCGAGCGGCGTTACCGGACCGCTCGGAGAGTGATAGGCTTGATCCTCGAGCTGGTCGTCGACGACCAGCTGCGCGACCTGTTGCAAATCGGGGAGTGTCAACAGCACGAGACCACGGGGCCTCAGTACCCGTATGAACTCTCCAAGGGCGAGCGGGACCTCGTGGCGCTGCAGGTGCTCCAGATTATGGGAGGACCACACCGCATCGATCGTGTTGGCGCTGATTGGCCTCATATCGGTCATCGAGCAAACGATGTCGGGCTGCACACCGGGGTCGACATCGAGCCTGATCTCCTGCCATTCCGGCCCGTGAAAGTGCCGGTGCAGTTTTTGCCGGAGAGGGTAGCCGCAACCGACGTTCAGGACGATCTTCTGGCCGGAAGCCAAGGGATGGGGAATCGCCATCGAATGGATTTCCGAAGCTATCGCCCGGCGCGTCGCATCACCCGCACGTTGATCGCTTCGAGCGGATCGTCGGCTAGTGGCGGGATGCAGAGCTCCCCATTGCGGAATGGGCCGGCAATGCCGCTTTCGAAGAAGGCGCCCTCATAGGCCACATCGAACCGATGGCCGAGATGGGGCGCCAGCCGCACGGCAAATCCCGTTAGCGGCAAGCGCTGCCCCCGCGTGCCGCAGAGCTTCGCGCCACCGACCCATTGCGTCTCCCGGCCATGCGGCCCCAACCCCTTGATTTCAATGTCGCTCGCCGCTAGCCCCTCGATCGGGCGGATGCTGAACGCTTCGATCCGCAGCTTGCGGCCACGGCTACCGACCCAGCCGAGACCGGCGAACCGCCGATCTCCGAGCCGCTCCACGTGCAGCACGATTTCAGTGCGGATCTCTTCTGGCTCGGCAACGAGGCCGGACGGCTCGGGTGCTGCACCGTTCGAGCGCCAGCGATCGATTGGGTGCGGCGCGACCCGCGGCGGAACCAGTGCATCTTCGGGATCTCCGAACGCGGTGACCCAGACACTGCCGCCGCCGGGCGGCGATTTCACCACGACCGTGCCGCCATCATTCCCGATCCACTGGGCCGCGTCGCCCGATGCGCCAATGATCTCGACGCAACCGCCCTTCCCGCCGGGCGGGGCCGATACTTGGATCATGGGCAACCCCGCGCCCGAGATCCGGTCCGAGAGTTCAGGCGTTCCCGCGATTTCGAGCGCATAGAGTCCCGGCTCGAGCCGAATGACGGTGGCCGTCGCCGCCAGACGAGGCTGATCGGCGATCCCGGCTTTAGCCAGGACCCCGCCGATCTCGGCCGGCTCGGTCTTCCCGGTCGAATGCGTCTGCTTGCGTCCGGCGCGGTTTTTCGCGATCACCGTATCCATCCTCCAAAGTCCGAGCGTTGCGGCAGGCAATCTGCTAGTGAAAAAAGCTGACGGATTAGTAAAGGCGTGGTCAGTTCTAGCGGATCGCAAGGTGAAGATTTACAAAAAAATTAGCGCGAAACCGAAAAAAAGAAACATTCCTATATTTTGAACTATTTCTTGTTGTCGCCGGTCGGAAGACGTCTCTATAAGATATTGGCGGATTAGAGCCTCCGCAGCGAGGGGACTGGAAGAATGCGCAGCGCAACGACAATTGTTCTCGCTCGAGAGGATCTGTCGATCCCCGGCGCGCCGCCAAGGGTTGGAGCGCCGACGGACAATGCGGATGCGATCCGGAGACGATTTTTTTCACTGGTCGAGGCGAGCAGTCCGGACGTCATTGTCCTCGATTTCAGCGCCGCGCCACGTTCGGGCGCCGACACGATCCTGACCATCCGCCGGCGTTCTACCGTGCCGATCCTCGTTGTCTGCAATCCTGCGCAGACGCAGGCGAGAGAGTATCGGATCGCCGGTGCAGACGATTGCATTACCGCGCCGGTCGACCCGCTCGGCCTCAGCCAGGCGGTTCGACGAATGCTTGGGATTACTGACAATAATCGAGCAACGATGAGGCGCCGCCCGGTGAATTTCTCATTCGCCGGAATGGGGTTTCGCGGCGAACGCAACCTGCTGGTCGCCGAGGACGGATCGTCATTGGCACTGACTGAGTTGGAAGGCCGCCTTCTGGCGCATTTTCTGTCGCGCCCATGGACCCTCTGCAGCCGCGCCGAGATCGGAAAACTTCTCTACGGCCGCGACGACACCGTCGGCAGCCGCGCCATCGGCCTGGTCGTCAACCGTTTGCGCAAGAAGCTTTCTCGCCTCGTCCCGCCTTCGGCACCGTGGCTGATCAAAACCAAAATCCGTTGCGGCTATTGGCTGGCTGCGGATGTGACGACGCTGCCGCGAATAACCTCTGTGCTGCCGTGGTGACCGGGCTGACCGCTGCCGCCGGACCGCCGGCCGATGCAGAACCGGCGCGCTACGGCGCCGCCAATGAAGCAGTGTCGAGGCTCGGCACACTGGCGATTGTCGCACGGCACCGCGGCATTCAGCTTGGCCCCGCTCAGCTGCGCCGCCAGCATCGGCTCGGGCCCGGCGAGCCATCGCTGCAACAGCTACTCGACATCGCGCGTGCGAGTGGGTTGAGGGCGGCGACAACACACCTCAAGTTTGCCGATCTAATGCGCCTGGGTGCGGCGCTGCCGGCCCTGCTGCTGTTGAAGAACGGCGGCGCCATGGCGCTCTTGCGGTCCGAGCCGCAGGCTCAGCCGCCGCAAGTGGTGTTGCAGGATCCGAATGCCGGCGAAGGGGCGCTGTTGACGCTCGACGAGCATCGGCTCGCCCTGGGTTGGGCTGGCGAGGTCATCCTGCTGAAACGCGACTATCGCCTGCGCGATGAGGACCAGCCGTTTGGTGTGGGTCTAATCATAAGCCAGTTGTTCCGCGACCGCCGCATTGCGCGCGACATAGCGGTGTCGGCGATCATGCTGAGCATACTGGCGCTCGGACCGATCCTGTTCTGGCGAATATTGCTCGATCGGGTGCTTTATTACCGGAATTTCGACACGCTCGCCGTGATGTGTGCGGCGATGACGGTGCTAATTGTTTTCGAGACCGTATTCGGATACATGCGCCGCTTTCTCGTTCTTCATGTCACTGCGCGCGTCGACGCCAAGCTGTCGACCTACATATTCAACAAGGTACTGAGTCTGCCTCTCGATTTCTTCGAGCGTTCATCGAACGGCGTGATTGCTCGGGATATGAACGAAATATTTCGCATTCGCAACTTTTTGACCGGCCAGTTGTTCGGCACCCTGCTCGACAGCTGCGTGCTGCTGATCTTTCTGCCGATCATGTTCTTCTTCAGCCCGACCTTAACGGCGGTGGTACTGGGATTTTGCGGTCTGATCTGCCTTTGGATCATCTGGATGCTGCCGGTGCTACGCCGCAAAGGGGCTGCGGTATTTAAGGCGGAGGGTGCGAAAAACGCTTTCCTCGTCGAGTCCCTGCAAGGGATCCGGACGGTAAAATCGCTCGCCCTAGACGCTCGTCAGCGCAGGGAATGGGATGTGCGGGTCGCGACAGCGGCGCGCCGCCGGCTCGAAGAAGGGCAGACGGCGAACGTGATCCAGACCGTCGTCACGCCGCTCGAACGCATGATGGTCAGCGGCGTCTTCGCACTGTCGGTCTATCTTGCGATTACCACCAACGATCAGCTCTATGTCGGTGCCATCGTCGCGTTCATGATGCTGACCCAGCGAGTGGCCTCGCCCCTGATCCAGCTGTCGCATCTGCTGCAGCAGTATGATGAAGCCCAATTCGCCGTTCGGGCGATTTCGGTACTCGTCAATCAGCCCGCCGAAGACGGACGATCGCGGGCGGGCATCCGGACGCCGCTCAAAGGCCGGATCGAGTTCGAGGATGTGCGCTTCCGCTACCGCGGCGCGGCCCATCCGGCGCTCGACGGGATTTCGTTCGTGGCACCGGAAGGTACGATCCTCGGCATCATGGGACGCAGCGGTTCGGGCAAAACGACCGTGGCGCGCCTGCTGCAGATGCTCGACGGCAATTACGAGGGGCTGATTAAAATCGACGGCAACGATCTGCGGGAGATCGACATCGATCACCTGCGGTCGAGCCTTGGCGTGGTGCCGCAGGAGTGCTTTCTGTTCAGCGGCACGATCCGCGATTCGATCGCCGCGGCCAAGCCGGATGCGGGTTTCGAGGAGATCGTCCATGCCGCCCGGCTCGCCGGTGCCGAAGAATTCATCGAGCACCTGCCGCGCGGCTACGACACCTACATCCAGGAGGGTTCGACCAATTTCTCGGGTGGCCAACGCCAACGTCTGGCCATCGCCCGGGCGCTGCTCGGCGACCCGCGGATCCTCATCCTCGACGAGGCGACGAGCGCACTCGACGCCGAAAGCGAAGCGATCGTCAACGCCAATTTGTTGCGCATCGCCAAGGGCCGCACTCTCGTCATCATCTCGCACCGCCTGTCGGTGCTGGTGCCCGCCGACGCCGTCCTCGTCCTCGACCGCGGCCGGGTTTACGACATCGGCCGACACGACGAGCTGCTCGAGCGCTGCGACATCTATCGCGGGCTCTGGCACCAACAAAACCAGCATCTCCAACCAAGGCCTCTTCATGGGCTTGTTTCGCTTCGCGGCGGCGACGTCGCGTGAGCCGTCGAGCGACGCGCTGATCCGCGTCTTTCAGTCGGAGACGGAAGAGATCCGCGAAGATCCCGAGCCGGCGCAGCTGCGGCTCACTCTCTACGCGCTCGCCGGTTTGTTCGTCGCACTGCTCGCCGTCACCGCGGTGATGCCGATAGATCGCGTGGTGACCTCGTCAGCCGGCCAGATCGTGACCACCGAGCCCACCATTGTCCTTCAGGCGCTTGATCCATCGATCATTAAGACCCTCGATGTGCAAGAGGGAGAGCTGGTAAAGAGCGGCCAGCTGCTAGCGACCCTCGATCCGACGTTTACGACGGCCGATGTCAGCGCCCTGACAATGCAGATCGCGAGCCTTGAGGCGCAGATCGCGCGCGGTGAGGCCGAATTCGGGAAGCGCGATTTCGATCCTCCCCTGGGCTCCTCGCCGCAAGCCGCATATGCCGCGCTGCAGAAGGCGTATTACCTGCAGCGCAAAGGGCAGTTCGAGGCGCAGCTGCGTGCCTTTGACGAGCAGGTCGCGCAAAACCGGGCCACCATCCGCAAGCTTGCCGACGACCTCACGCATTACGACGAGCGGGTCAAGATCTCGCAGGAGATCGAAAAAATGCGGGCGAGCTTGGCCGCGAGCCAGGTCGGCAGCCGGCTCAACCTGCTCGCCGCCACCGATCAGCGGCTCGAGATGCTGCGCAGTCTCGATTCCGACCGCAATGGTTTGGCCGAAAGCGAGCACCAGCTGGCCTCGACAATCGCCAACCGGGAGGCCTTCACCCAGCAATGGGCGGCACAGGTCAGCCAGGAGCTGGTAACAGGGAGAAACGGGCTCGACGCCGCGCGTCAGCAGCTGGCGAAGGCGGCGCGGCACGAGGATCTGGTGCGCCTGTCGGCATCGGCCGATGCCGTCGTTCTGAAGCTCGCAAAACTCTCCGTAGGCTCGGTGCTGAAAGAGGGAGATCCCTTGATCACGCTCGCACCAATGCGTTCCCCGGTCGAAGCGGAGATGCACATCCTGGCGCGCGATGTCGGTTTCTGCCGCCCCGGCGACAAGGTCACATTGAAGCTCGATCCGTTCCACTTCATCGAACATGGAACGGCTTCAGGAATGCTGCGCTGGATCAGCGAGGGTGCGTTCACTCAGGACGATAACGGCACCCCCACCGAGCCCTATTACAAGGCGCGCATTGCCTTGACCGAGGTCAGCCTCAAATCGGTTCCGGACAGTTTCCGCTTGGTGCCGGGGATGACCCTGACCGCCGACGTCCAGGTCGGGACGCGCTCGGCTTTCATGTACGTCTGGCGGGGGATCATTCGCGGTATCGGCGAGGCCATGCGCGAGCCGTGATCGAGTTCCGCAGCCTTTGGCGGCACAATCGGCGACTCGCGGCACAGCGAGCCGCCGCAGCCTACGAGCGCGGGGACTATGGCGCCGCGTTCAGAAATTGGTCCAAACTCGCCGGGACCAGCAACGCCGAGGCGCTCTACCGGCTGGGCCAGCTCTATGCACGCGGACATGGGGTCGTCGCCAATCCTGCCGATGCCGCGCAGTGCTATCGGCGCGCGGCCGAGCAGGGTCACGCAGAGGCGCAACATCAGCTCGGCCTCCTCCATCTCGGCAATCATCGATCGGCGGGCATCGAGGCATGGTACGCCGCCGCCGCCGAATGCGACCGACAGCTGTTTTTCCCCAACGGCATCGCGCTCTCGAATAACGTTGGCGAAGCGCTGCGCTGGAGCCGGGCCGCAGCTGAGCAGGGAATAACCGAAGCCCAGGCCGTCACCGGGCAGATCTACGCCCGCGCGGTTGACTGCGAGCGCGATTATGCGGAAGCGCGGCGCTGGTATCTGCTCGCCGCCGAGCAGGGCAGCGCGGTCGCGCAGCTCGGCCTCGGCGTCCTCTACGCCAACGGTCACGGCGCGGCGGTGGACCTGCCCGCCGCCGCCCGCTGGTACGAGAAGGCTGCCGAGCAGGGCAACGACGGGGCGCAAGTAGCGCTGGCCCTGATGTACCTCTCGGGCCAGGGGGTTGAGCAGGACAGCACCAAGGCGGCGGGCTGGTTTGCCAAGGCCGCTGCACAAAACAATGCCCGCGCGCAGTACAATCTCGCTCTGCTCGCTCTCCAGGACGGCCCCTCGCCACCGGACGTTCTGACCGCCGAGACCCTGCTTCGCCATGCGGCGCGAGGAGGTCATGTCCCGGCGATGCAACGACTCGCCCGCTTGCACGAATTGGGGGACGCCGCGGCGCCGAACATGCTCGAGGCGGCGAAATGGTATCGTGAAGCCGCCGAGCGCGGCGATGCCGAGGCGCAGTTCCTTCTCGGCTGCCTCTACGCGCGCGGCGACGGGATACCGCGTCAGCCGGCGGAGGCCGCGAAGTGGTTCGAGCGCGCAGCGACGCAGGGTATGGCGGCGGCCCAGGTCAATATCGCCGCCTTTTACCTGCAAGGAACCGGTGTCAGTCACGATCCGGCGAAGGCGGCAGAATGGTATAGGCGGGCGGCCGAGCAGGGTGTGACCCTTGCCCAGATCCGGCTCGGCCATCTCCTTTTCTCGGGAGAAGGGCTCGCGCGCGACCCCGCCGCCGGTGCGCAATGGCTGCGGCGGGCGGCCGATGCCGGCGACCCGGAAGGGCAGAACGCCTTGGGCGTGCTCTACGCCCGCGGAGACGCGGTAGCGCAGGATTTCACGCGCGCGTTTGAGTTGTTTCGTGAGGCTGCGGAAGCCGGTCACGCCCCGGCGCTGGTCCAGCTCGGCCATCTTTATGCGCAAGGCCACGGCATCCGGCCCGATCCCGCCGCTGCCGAGCGTTGTTATCGTCAGGCCGCCGCGGCGGGTTGCCTCGACGCTCAGCGGATGCTCGCTTGGAACCACCTGCAGGGCCGCGTCGTGTCCAAGGACACCGCTGCCGCAGCGTTGTGGTTCGCCAAGGCTGCCGAGCAGGGCGATGCGGGCGCGCAGTTCCAGCTCGCAGCCCTGTATTGCACCGGCGAGGGCGTCGTCCGCGACCTCGAGGAGGCGGTCAAGTGGTACCGTCGCGCGGCCGAGCAGGGCGACCGCTACGCGCAACACAATCTCGGGGTCATGCTTTTAAAGGGGCAAGGCGCTCCCCAGGATGAGGACGAGGCCTTCCGCCGGTGCGCGGCGGCAGCCGAACAAGGCCTGGTCGAAGCTCAGCTGCAGCTCGGCGATCTCTATCGGGCGGGACGCGGCGTTACCAAAGATCTCGCCAGTGCTGTCGCCTGGTACGAAAGGGCATTAGAGCAAGGGAATGCCGCGGCCGCCGCTCGTCTCAACGGCTTGCGCAATGCCCAGGCAGGATGAATGGCGGCGCTGCTCCGCATCGCGTCAGAACGGCCGGTCGCCTTTGATCTGGGAGCGGTGCATCAGCCGGCGGCTCTGCGGGTCGAACTCGTCGCGGCGGTGGAGGACACAGCGATTGTCCCAGAGTACGAGGTCGCCGACCTGCCATTGCTGGTACCAGGTCAGCTCCGGGCGGGTCGCATGGGCCCACAGCGCGTCGAGCAACTCTTCGCTGTCTTCGAGCCCGAGACCCTGGATGTAGGCGTTGCGCCGGCGCCCGAGAAAGAGCGCCTTGCGGCCGGTGACGGGATGGGTGCGGATCATCGGGTGGTCGGCGCCGGGCGCCTGCCGCGGGTCGGTCACCTCGGTCGAGCCGCGGCGCAGCTCGCCGGCGCTGTTGCGGCTCGCATCGTGCCGGCAGAGCCGGCCTTCGACCCGGCGTCGTAATGCTCCGGGCAAGGTGTCGTAGGCGAGATACATGTTGGCAAAACCGGTGTCGCCGCCCGCGGGAGGCACTTCGAGCGCGTAGAGGGCGCTGCCCAAAGGCGGCTCCGGGTTGTACGACATGTCTGTGTGCCAGATCGACTCATAGGCGCCGAGTGCACCGATTGCCTTGCCGTTCTCGATAATGTTGGAAATGACCGAGATGTATTGGCGGCGCTCCTAGACGCTCTCGACATAGCGGTCTTCGCCCGACACCCTGACGCGGGAGGCGGCAATGACCGGCGCCCAATCGAGCTCGCCGAAATATGCGCTGAACCGCATCAGCTGGTCGTCGTCGAGCCGCTGGTCGCGGAAGCGCAACACGAGGTGGTCGCCCCACGCCCCCTTGACCGCGTCCACCGTCTCGGCCGCGAGATCCCGCGTCAAGTCGATCCCTTCGATGTCGGCGCCGAGTGCCGCAGCGGTCGGCCGCACCTCTATCCTTTGCCATTCGAGGATTGCTGTCATCTCACCCAACTCCGATCAATCGAACGACATGCCGATGGTCTCGGCGACGAGTGCCGGCCGCGCCGCACCCTCGACCTCGACCGTGCTCTCAGAGGTGATGCGCACACCGCCCTCGACCGGCTCGACCGATTTGATCTTTTGGCGCAGCCGGATGCGCGAGCCGGCCGGCACCTGCCCGGTGAAGCGGATCCGGTTCGAGCCATAATTGAGCCCGCGTGAGCGATTTTTGACATGGTAAATCGTCTGCGCCAGGCGCGGCACCAGCGACAGGGTCAGATAGCCGTGGGCGATCGTCTTGCCGCCCGGCATCTCTCGTTTGGCGCGCTCGACATCGACATGGATCCATTGATGGTCGCCGGTTGCATCGGCGAATTTGTCGATGATCGCCTGGTCGACGGTAAACCAGTCGCTGACGCCGATCTCCTTGCCGACATATTGGGCGAGGTCGCCCGGCCGCTCGAGTTCTAACATTCTCTTCCTCTGTCTGGTGTCGCCGCCGCCTGCTCTACCCGCTTAGCACGGCATCGGAAAGGTTGCAGAATAGGGGCCTCGCTCCACGGCTGCAACGCATGCGCTATACCAAGACCGCATTGCTGATGTTCGGCGCCGGCCTCATGCTGGCGCTCGTCGTCGTCGCGGCCGAACTCGACCGGCTTGAACGCATCGCCAGTGCGGCGATGGCGCTCGGGATCGCCGCGATCCCGATCGGCATGGCGATCGACTGGCGCCTGGCGACGAGAGCCCCAGCGCACCCGCCGAGGCGGCCCGCCAAATCCCGTTCGCGCAAGCCTGCACCGGCCGCTCGTAGGCGCGACCCCTCGCGAAAACCCGCCGGGCGGAAGCGTCGCTGAAGATCGCCTCTTACAGTTATAGCAAGATTGCGTATATGATACATCGACCTTGTTGGATCGATGGCGGCCTTAACCGCCCCACTCGGCAGGATTGCAACTCTAAGAAGAGCTTTTGCTGCAGATTTGTTGCAGACTGAGCAAGCAGTGACAATCGACTCAATTGCGCGTTGTAGCCGCGGGCCGCAGAGTGAGCAATTGCTCGAGAGCCCGCTATCGACAGGGTGACGCGGGCACGTCTGCCGTACTAGGATCTGCCGTGGCGCGTGGGGCGAGCCGTGCCGCGAACCTGAGGTGGGAGAAGACGTGATGGCGAAGAAGAAGATAGCGATTGTCGGCGCCGGGGCGGTTGGCGCTTATGCCGGAGCGCATATGGTCCAGGCGGGCGAAGACGTGACTTATATCGATCCGTGGCCGGAGAATGTCGAAGCGATCCGCGGCGACGGGCTGCGCGTCACCCATATCCGCGATGTCGAGCCGTTCACGGTCAAGCCGCGGGCACTCCATCTGACCGAGGCGCAGCAGCTCGCCAAAGAGGCGCCGATTGACATCGCGTTTGTCTGCATGAAGTCCTACGACACCGCCTGGGCGACCGCGATGATCAAGCAATACCTCGCACCCAGCGGCTACGTCGTATCGTTGCAGAATTGTATGAACGAGGAGACCATCGCCGGCATCGTCGGCTGGGGCAAGACCTTGGGCTCGATCGCGAGCTCGATCACCGTCGAGCTGCATGCGCCGGGCCAGGTGCGCCGGGCCGCCGGCAAATCGGGCTCGCGCCACACCGTCTTCCGCGTCGGCGAGGTCCACGGCCGGGTCACGGACCGCGCCAAAGAAGTATGTGCGCTCGTCGCTAACGCCGACAGCGCAATGGTGACCGAGAATTTGTGGGGCGAGCGCTGGTCGAAGCTCGTGACCAACGTGATGGGCAACGGGCTCTCGGCGTGCACCGGGATGATCAGCCGCGACATGATCAAGAACGACGCGATCCGCCATTTCTCGACCAGGCTCGGCAGCGAGGCGATCCGCGTCGGCCAGGCGCTGGGCTATGTGTTCGACGAAGTCAGCCATATGGATCCGGAGACGATCGCCCGCGCCGGCGAAGGCGACGCGGCGGCAACCCGGGAAATCGACGAGCACCGTCTTGCCGAAGCCAACCGCCCCGGCGGGGGCGAGCATCGCCCCTCGATGGGCCAGGACATGGTCAAGAGCCGCCGCACCGAGATCCAGTTCCTCAACGGCTTTGTCGTGCGCAAAGGTGCCGAGGTCGGCATCGAGGCCCCGACCAATGCGATCCTGACCGACATCGTCACCCGGGTCGAACGCGGCGAATTGAAGCCCGACCCCAAGCACATCACCGATCTGCGGCTCAACTGAGGTCCAGTCAGCAGGGCCCCTCACCCCAGCCTTCTCCCCGCTTGCGGGGAGATGGAGGGACCCGCGCAGCGGGAGGGTGAGGGGCCATCGCGGGGAGATAACCCATGCTCGCCCTGGTCAACACACCCAGCGGCACCGCCCCGGTCGAGGTCCGGGAGGTGCCGGAGCCGACCCCTGCAGCCAACGAGGCGTTGGTCGAGGTGCGGGCCTTTTCGCTGAACCGTGGCGAATTGCGCCTGATGCAGATCCGGCCCGAGGGGTGGCGGCCCGGGCAGGACATCGCCGGGGTGGTGCTGCAGCAGGCGGCTGACGGCAGCGGCCCCAAGGCCGGCACCCGCGTCGTCGCATTGACCGACGGCGCCGGCTGGGCACAGCGGGTCGCCGTGCCGGCCCACCGCATGGCGGCATCGCCGGACAATGTCCGGTTCGAGGAAGCTGCAGCCTTGCCGGTCGCCGGCCTGACGGCATTGCGCACATTGCGTCACGGGGCACCGCTGCTCGGCAAACGCGTGCTGATCACGGGTGCGGCCGGCGGCGTTGGTCACATGGCGGTGCAGATCGCCGCTCGATCGGGCGCTCATGTCACCGCAATTGTCGGCAGCCCCGAGCGCGGCCGGCATCTGCGCGGCGCCGATGAGATCGTCGAGGGCATCAACAAGGCGGAAGGGTCCTTTGCCCTGATCCTCGAATCCGCCGGCGGCGCCTCGCTCGCCGCGGCAATCGCGCATATCGAGGCCAAAGGGACGATCGTGATCTACGGCAATTCGTCCGGCGAGCCGACATCGGTCAGTTTCCGCGATTTCGCCGAGCACCCGAACGCCCGCATCCAGAGCTTTTCCTACTTCAGGTCCGAGGCCGAGGAGTGCTTCGCGCCGGATCTGGCACTACTCGCCTCACTCGTCGGCGACGGCTCGCTCAAGCTTTCCCTCGTCGAACGCAGCTGGCGCGACATCGCCGAGATCGGCCCCGAGCTGCGCGACCGGCGCATTCCCGGCAAGGCGGTATTCCGTATCGATCAAACGTGAAGGGAGCAGATCCATGACGATCAAGGTAGGCGACAAAGTGCCTTCGGTGACCCTGCGCTACGTCGCCCCGGACGGGCTGAAAGCGGTGGCCACGGAGGAGTTCTTTGGCGGCAAGAAGGTCGTGCTGTTCGGTCTTCCCGGCGCCTATACCCGCACCTGCTCGGAGCGCCATCTGCCGGGCTATGTAACGCACGCGGCCGAGCTCAAAGCCAAGGGCGTCGACACGATCGCCTGCCTATCGGCCAATGACCACTTCGTGATGAACGCCTGGGGCAAGGAGCGCGGCGCCGACGACAAGGTCGTCATGCTGGGCGACGGCAGCGGCGACTTCACCCGCGCGATCGGGCTCGAGCTCGACCGCACCAAGGAAGGCATGGGCGTGCGCTCGCAGCGTTATTCGATGCTGGTCGAAAACGGCGTCGTCAAGGCGCTGCAGATCGAGCAGCCGGGCCAGTTCGACGTCTCCAGCGCCGAAGCGATGCTGAAGGCGCTCTAGGCGCTCGTCGTGAGGTTTTGGTGCTCGGCCGCCCTTTTCGCCGCGGCGGTGGTTGGGGCGCTGCCGGCCGCCGCGCAGCAAGCGGTCGGCGGTGGACCGGTGCTGCTCGCCCTGCCGCCATATCCGACCGACGCCGGCAAGCCAGTGATCTATGGCCCGCAATTCATCGCGAGATCCGACGAGGACAAGGGCTGCGCGCCCGGTTTCTCGTGTCGGCTGCGGCTGCTCGGGGTCATTCAAAACAACGGTGCGGTCGAGCTCAGGGCGACCGCATTCACCTGGTGAGCCTCGCCGCGGCGACGAAGCCTTGCACCTTTGCCAGGTCCTTGCCGGTCCCGTCCGCCCGATCGGTTCTGGTTTTCGAATCCACCCCGGCGGGGCGGACTGCGGCGATCGCTTCGGCGACGTTCTCGGGACCGAGCCCGCCGGCGAGAATGACCGGGATGCCGATCTCGTCGACGATCCGCCGGCTGATACTCCAATCATGAGCGCGGCCGAGGGCTCCGAACTGCCCGGTACCGGCGTCGTAGCTGTCGAGCAGCAGAAAATCGGCAGCACCCTGATAGGATCGCGCGACCTCGATGCTCGCCTCGTCGATGACCGGGATCGCTCGCATAATCGGGATTTCGGGGAACCGGCCGCGGAACGCGCGGGTCATCTCGACCGGGAAGTCGTCGATGGCAGCTTGCAGCTGGATGATGTCGGGCCGGGTTTCTCGGACAACCCGCGCCACCTCCTCGGGATCAGCGGAAAGCGACAACGCGACGCGTTTCTTTCCGGCGGGTGTGGCGGCGAATATCGCGTTGGCCTGGGCAATCGAAAGCTCGCGGGGGAAGGCACCGCCGCCGACGAGCACCCCGATATGATCGACCCCGAGCCCGGCCAGCGCGCGAGCTTCCTCTGGGGTCTGGACCTCGTAGATTTGCACCAGCATATCGCGCAGCCTAGCAGCCCGAAAGGCAAGCGAACACCATGACGAAGGCCCTTTCGATCACTGTCGTCGGCGGCAGCGCCTCGCGTTTTCGCTGGCCCGCGCCGGGTTTACCCCAAAGCTCGTCGCCCGCGGCGAGGCCCTGGCTGCGATCCGGCGCAATGGGTTACATATCGAGAAATGGGACGGCGGCGGGGTCGCCCGGCTCGAAGTCACC
>Ga0210408_10002988_pt1 | contig 15886 bp, 11 predicted proteins | sample IncBWH4MmetaG_FD_155471 | JGI IMG/M metagenome (GOLD analysis project Ga0210408, IMG submission 155471) | Forest soil microbial communities from Barre Woods Harvard Forest LTER site, Petersham, Massachusetts, United States - Inc-BW-H-4-M | ecosystem: Environmental > Terrestrial > Soil >...
GAGGTCCTTCATGATCTCCTCGGTGCCGCCGCCGATCGCGTTGACCTTGACCTCGCGATAGATACGCTCGACCTTGACGCCGCGCATGAAGCCGGCGCCGCCGAAAATCTGCACCGCCTCGGAGGCGCAGAACGCCATGGTTTGCGTGGCCTGGTTCTTCATCATGCAGATCTCGGCGACCGGATTTTCGCCCTCGCCGAGCCGCCACGCCAGCATTTCCAGCATCGCCTGGGATGCCGCGACCTTCTGCGCCATGTCGACCAGCTTGTGACGGATCACCTGGTGCTGCGCGATCGGCTTGCCGAAGGTCTTGCGCTCCCTGGCATAGGCGATCGCCTCCTCGAGGCAGACGCGGGCGAAAGCCGTGCAGCTCGCCGCCATGCCCATGCGCTCGCTGTTGAAATTCTGCATGATGATCTTGAAGCCGCTTCCTTCCTCGCCGATCAGGTTCTCGGCCGGCACGCGGCACTCGTCGAAGTGCAATGTCGCGGTGTCGGAGGCCCACCAGCCCATCTTCTTGAGTTTGGTGCGCGACAGGCCCGGCGTATCGCCCTCGATCAGGAGCAGGCTGACGCCGCCTGCCCCCTCGCCGCCGGTGCGCACCGCGGTCGTGATGTAATCGGCGCGCATGCCCGAGGTGATGAAAGTCTTCTCGCCGCTGACGATGTAATGATCGCCGTCGCGGCGCGCCTTGGTGCGCAGGTTTGCAACGTCCGAGCCGCCGCTCGGCTCGGTGATCGCCAGTGCCGAGATTTTCCTGCCCGACAACACTTCCGGCAACACCCGCGCCTTGATCTCGGCTCGGCCTGCGCGGGCAATCGGCGGCGAGCCGATGGTGTGGCTCATCAGGCTCGCGGAGATCCCGCCGGCGCCGGCCCGCGCCAGTTCCTGCGACGCCACGATCTTCATGAACTGGTCGGCGGCAACGCCGCCATATTCCTCAGAGAAACCTAATCCCAATAGGCCGATCTCCGCGGCCTTGGCATAGAGCGTGCGCGGAAATTCACCGGCTTCATCCCATTGATGCGCATGCGGCTCGATCTCCCTTTCGACAAAGCGGCGCATAACCTCGCGAAAGGCTTCGTGCTCGGCGGTATAGAACGGGCTCGCCATTCGCTTCCCTCCCTTGCGCTGTTGTCGTGCAGCCTACGATGGCCGGAATTGCCCCGCCCAACTTGCGTCGAGTAGCTGGCTCGGCAACGGCTATTCCTGCCGGTCTCGCCAATGGCCATCGCAAATAGATATTTCACACTCTCATACGCCTTGCCCGGCCTGTCCCGCCAGCGTAGCCTTGGAGATGAAGGCTACGGACTTCCGCCCCGATGTATACTTTCGAGCTCGGCGCCGCAGCGCGCTCGCAGCCGGCCGGCATCGCGCCATCGGTCCGACGGTATCAGCTGGTTGTTTGCTTGATCGCAGCCTTGTCAGCGCTGATTTCGGCAGGCCAGACGCCCCCTGGCACGGCGGCCGAGCCGCACACGTCGACTCCAGCCGAGGCGGTAGCATCGCGCGCGGTGCTCTACGAGGAAGATCTTTCCGATCCGAACGGCCAGCAATATGCCGGTTCGGTGCGATGGCGCACCGATCGTATCCAGGCCGTCGGACTGCCGGACGAAAATGCCGTCCACGCCGACATCGAGATTCCGGCTCGCCAGCTTACGGTCGTGCTGTCGATCAGGCAGAACACGGACAAATCGCTGCCGGCCAGTCACGTCATCGAATTGACGTTCGTGGCACCCCCGGATTTTGCCGGCGGCGAGGTCACGAGCGTGCCGGGCATGCTGACGAAATCCGCCGAGCGCGCACGTGGTGTTCCGCTGGCCGGCGCCAGCGCCAGGATCGACAAAGGCTTCTTCCGGATCGGCCTGTCGAATATCGATGCCGACCGCACACGCAATCTGCAATATTTGAAGTTCCAGTCGTGGATCGACATTCCGCTGGTCTATGCCAATCAGCACCGGGCCATCCTCGCGATCGAGAAGGGAAGCTCCGGCGAACGAACCATCAATGAGGCGTTGGTAGCGTGGGATCAGCCCCGGTGACTGGACACCGCTGGCGCCGGAGTGAGAGCGGCCCAAGCCATGCCTCAGCCACTCAACGCAAGACAGCATTCCCCCATGCCGAACACTGCGCCTAGCCAACCTCAGCACGGTTAGGCATGGTGGCATAAACCCGCTTCAAGGGATCAGGCGGCAACGACCCGCGAAAACGTCGGAGGAAATCTTGGCCGTTCGCTATTACGACTGGATCGCGCATTTCGGCCGGCGGACCCCGGACAAGGTGGCCGTCGTCGATCTCGCAAGCGAGCGCCATTTCACTTACACGCAACTCGACGCCCGCATCGCGCGCCTGGCCGCGCATTTGCGCGACCGGCTCGACATCGCGCGCGGCGACCGCGTCGCGGTGCTGGCGCACAATACTACCGATACGCTGGAGGTGCAGTTCGCCTGCGGGCGACTGGGCGCGGTCTTCCTGCCGCTAAACACCCGCCTCACCGTCCCCGAATTGCAATACATCGTCGCCGACGCCGCGCCGAAAGTGATGATCCACGACGCGGATTTGGCCGAGGTCGCGCTATCCGTTGCGAAATTGTGCAATGTATCCTCGGCGCTGCTGCTCGGCGCCGGCGGCTCTTACGAGGCCGCGATCGCGTCGTCAAAGCCGCTCGACAGGCGCGAAGATGTCACGCTCGATGACATCTCGACCATCATGTACACCTCGGGCACCACCGGCCAGCCCAAGGGCGCGATCATCACCCACGGCATGACGTTCTGGAATTGCGTCAATCTCGGCGGCCCCGCCTATATCTCGCCGTCGGCGGTGCTGCTGACCGTGCTGCCACTGTTCCACACCGGCGGGCTCAATTGCTACACCAACCCGGTGCTGCATATCGGCGGCACCGTTCTGATCATGCGCGCCTTCGATCCGGGAGCAGCGCTGCAACTGATCAGCGATGCAAAACGCGGCATCAACTTTTTCTTCGGCGTGCCCGCGATCTATCAGTTCATGGCGCAGCATCCGTCGTTCGAGCGCGCCGACTTCAGCCGTCTCGTGATCTGCGGTGTCGGCGGCGCGCCGATGCCGGTGCCGCTCCTGAAAGTGTGGGAGGCGCGCGGCGTGGCGTTGCAGCAGGGTTACGGCATGACCGAGACGTCGCCGGCGGTGCTCACGCTCGATCGCGAGGATGCCGCGCGGAAAGCCGGCTCGGCGGGAAAGCCGGTGCTGCATACCGAGGTGCGGATCGTCCGGCCCGACGGCAGCGATGCCGATGTCGGCGAACTCGGCGAGCTCTGGGTGAAGGGACCCAACATCACGCCGGGTTACTGGAACCGGCCGGACGCCAACGCATCCTCCTTCACCGACGGCTGGCTGCACACCGGAGACGCCAGCCGCGTCGACGCGGAAGGTTTCTACTACATCGTCGACCGCTGGAAGGACATGTACATTTCCGGCGGCGAGAACGTCTATCCGGCCGAAGTCGAAAACGTGCTGCATCAACTGACCGCAATTGCGGAAGCCGCTGTCATCGGCATCCCCGATGCGCAATGGGGCGAAGTCGGCATGGCGATCATCGCCGTCAAGCAAGGCCAGTCCGTCACCGAAGCCGAGATATCGGCGCATTGCGCCGCCAATCTCGCCCGCTTCAAGTGCCCGCGGCTGATCCGGTTCGTCGACGCCCTGCCGCGCAACGCCACCGGGAAGATCCATAAGCCGACCCTGCGCAAGAATTTCTCGCAAGCCTCGGCCACTGACATAGCTAAAGCCAAAGCCTCGTGATTATGCCGCAATCGAAATTCTTCTTCACCTCGCCCCGCTCGCGACTACAGATCTCAAGTCCTGTCCGCCTGTCCCCAACCACGAAGAAACCAAGGAATGCCTCCTCATGAACAACAAGAAACTGACCTTGCTCGCCGCCGCCGCTTTTGCGGTGCTGGCTAGCCAAAGCGCCCTCGCCCAGAAGAAATACGACACCGGCGCGAGCGACAGCGAAATCAGAATCGGCAATGTCGAGGCCTATAGCGGGCCGGCTTCCGCCTACGGCATCATCGGCAAGACCGAGGAAGCCTATTTCAAGATGATCAACGAGGCCGGCGGCGTGAACAGCCGCAAGATCAACTTCATCTCCTATGACGACGGCTATAGCCCGCCGAAAACGGTGGAACAGGTACGCAAGCTGATCGAAAGCGACGAAGTATTTCTGGTGTTCAACGCGCTGGGCACGCCGACCCAGACCGCGGTGCAGAAGTATCACAATGCGAAGAAGGTGCCGCAGCTGTTTCTGGCGACCGGCGCCAGCAAGTGGAACGATCCGAAGGATTTTCCGTGGACCATGGGTTTTCAGCCGAGCTACCGCGTCGAGGCGCGGATTTTCGCAAAGTACATCCTGAAAGCCAAACCCGGCGCCAAGGTCGCGGTGTTCTACGCCAATGACGATTTCGGCAAGGACTACGTCGCCGGGCTGAAGGAGATTTTTGGCGACAAGGCCTCCAATTTGATCGTCGCCGAGGAAAGCTACGAGACCACCGAGCCCTCGATCGATTCCCACATCGTCAAGCTGAAGGGCACCGGCGCCGACGTCTTCGTCAACATCTCGACGCCGAAATTCGCGGCGCAAGCGATCAAGAAGATGGCCGAACTTGAATGGAAGCCGATGCATGTCATGACCGACGTTTCGATTTCGATCGGCGCGGTGATGAAGCCGGCCGGCCTCGACAATTCCGAAGGCATCCTGTCCGCGACCTACATCAAGGATGCCTCGGACGCGCAGTGGGCCAATGATGACGGCATGAAGAAATTCCTCGCCTTCATCGACAAGTACATGCCGGGCTCGAACATCGCCGACACCAATCTGGTCTATGGCTATTCCGCGGCACAGACCATGGTCCAGGTCTTGAAGCAATGCGGCGACGATCTGACGCGTGAAAATGTGATGAAGCAGGCAGCGAGCCTGAAGGATTTTGTGCCCGACACCCTGATCCCCGGCATCAAGATCAACACCAGCTCAACCGACTATGCGCCGATCGAGCAGCTCCAGATGATGCAATTCAAGGGCGGCAAATGGCAGATGTTCGGCGACATCATCAGCGCCGAGACGGGGGGCTAGGCTTGGGGCGATCTGGTTCGATGCATCGCCGACGGCGGTGAGCTCCCTCTCCCCTTGTGGGAGAGGGTTGGGGGTTACGGTCTATCGATAGAGCAGAACCCCTCACCCGGATCGCATCTGTCGATGCGATCCGACCTCTCCCACAAGGGGAGAGGTGCACTGAGCATGCGGCCCGACGATTCCAAATTGCCGTTACCCCGGCAGAAACAGCGCGAACGGCTCGTCGACGGTGCGGCGCAGGTGCGCGCGATAGACCGCGTAGTTGGCATCATCCGACGAAATCCGTCCAACGCTTGGGCTTGGAATATTTTTGACCGGCAGAAACGCGATCGGCGCCGCAATCGGCGTCAGCATCGAGCCGCGCCCGGCCAGCAATGTCGTGATGATGCCGTACATCTCGCCCGAGATGGTCGGGCGCGACACCGTGATCAGGCGATGCTGGCCGTGGCGGTTGGTGACAAGATAGATGAAGCCGGACTGGTTGGGCACCGCGACTTCGCCGAATTGGGTGTAGGCGGCATCCAGCCGTTCGCCTTCGCGGAACCCCAGCAATGATGCGGCTTGATCCCAGGCGATCTCGGTGCGGTAGGCATAGATCGCTTCCTTGTCGCCGAAAGACGGCCTCACCGTCACGTAAATCCCTTCGAGCCACATCACCGCGCGGCGCGAATAAGCGCCAAGACCATCGGGCGCGACGTCGCCGTTGATTGGCGCGACAGCCGGCTGGACGTCGATCCCCTTGCGCAGGGAGACGCCGAGCGCCTGCTCGAGCCGCACGGTGGTGGCGAGCGTGAACGGCCGGCGTCCGCCGAGCACTTTCTCCAAGGTCGAGAGGCTGAGCTTGGCCTGTTCGGCCAGCGTCTGCCGGGACATGCGACGCCGCGCGATTTCCTCGCGAATGGTCTCGGCGATCTGCCGGCTTTGCTCGGCGGAAAGCTGCTTGTCCGGCGTCGTCATCGTCATCCCTGCTCCATTCCGGTCATTGTACCAGACGCACAATCCAGCACAAAACCGCACAAAGCCGTATCCACCGCGGCGGACCCCAACGGGGCGCGGCTGAACAATGCCGATCATTATGCTCGCGCCAAGGCGGGCCGTTCCGCACAACTCCAGAGCGACGACAATCGCCGCTTCCGGAGTTAACCAAATGACCACCTATGATGAGATCGAGACCGGGCACCGTTCGGTGCTGTCGAAAATAGTGACATTCTTGCTGTTTCTTGTGGTGCAGGGCGTTGCGATCGCGATCGTCGGGTTCGCGGCGCTGTTTTTGAGTTTCGAGCCGGTGTGGTCGGCGCAGGGCCTGCCCGCGGCGCTCATCAAGCCCGCCGATGCCCGCTCCGGCTCGCTGCTGCTCAAGACCGACGACGGCTATGCCGACGCGACAAGGCTCGGCATCGACGTCGACCTCACGGTGTCCGGCCCGACCATCCGCGCCCGGGTCACGCAGATCTTCCGCAACCCGACCTCGAATTGGGTCGAGGCGACTTATGTGTACCCGCTGCCTTCAGGCGGCGCGGTCGACGCGCTGAAAATGATAGTCGGCGAACGCGTCATTGTCGGCGACATCAAAGAGCGGCAGCAGGCGCGCGTGATCTATGAACAGGCGCGCGCAAACGGGCAGAAGGCCGCGCTGACCGAGCAGGAACGCGACAACATCTTCACCAATTCGGTCGCCAACATTGGCCCCAACGAAACCGTGCTGGTGCAGATCGAATACCAGGAGCCGGTCGCCCAATCCGGCAACGAGTTCTCGCTGCGGGTGCCGATGGTGGTCGGCCCCAGGTACAATCCCGCGCCGGTGGTGCAGAGCGTCGACTTCCGCCCCGATGGCGGCGGCTGGGGCGCGATCAAGTCCGATCCCGTGCCGGACCGCGACCGCATCACCCCGCCCGTGCTCGACCCCACGCAAAACCTCCCGGTCAATCCGATGGCCATCACGGTGCGCCTGCAAGCCGGCTTCCCGCTCGGCGAAGTGAAGAGTCATCACCACGCCGTCAAGATCGACAGCCCCGACAGCGCGACCCGCATCATCAAGCTTGCCGAAGGTCCGGTGCCGGCGGATCGCGATTTCGAGCTGACCTGGAAGCCCGCGGCTGAAGCCGCGCCGTCGATCGGATTGTTCCGCGAGCATGTTGGCAACTCCGATTATCTCTTGGCCTTTGTCACGCCGCCCGCGGTCGAGCAGGCCGAGAAGAAGCCGGTGCCCCGCGAAGTGGTGTTCGTGATCGACAATTCCGGCTCGATGGGCGGCACCTCGATGGTGCAGGCCAAGGCGAGCCTGATCTACGCGCTCGGCCGCCTGCAGCCGACCGACCGCTTCAACGTGATCCGCTTCGATCACACCATGGATGTGCTGTTTTCGGCTTCGGTGCCGGCCGACGCCGAGCACCTCCGCCACGCCAAATACTTCGTCGACGCGCTGCGCGCCGAAGGCGGCACCGAAATGGTGCCGGCGATGCGCGCCGCGCTGACCGACAACACCGTCGACGCCGCCAACAATGTTCGCCAGGTCGTGTTCCTGACCGACGGCGCGATCGGCAACGAGCAGCAATTGTTCGAGACGATTACGGCGATGCGCGGCCGTTCGCGCATCTTCATGGTCGGCATCGGATCGGCCCCGAACACTTATTTGATGACGCGCGCCGCCGAGCTCGGCCGCGGCGCCTTCACCCATATCGGGTCGGTCGATCAGGTCGAGGAGCGCATGCGCGGCCTGTTTGCCAAGCTGGAAAATCCCGCGGTGACTTCCCTGTCGGCGAAATTTTCGGAAGCTGCGGCCGACATCACGCCGGCGGTCATACCCGACGTCTATCGCGACGAGCCGCTGGTGCTGGCAGCGAAGCTCGACAAGCTCTTAGGCTCGGTCGAGATCAAGGGACGGATCGGCGACCGTCCCTGGGCCGTGACGCTTCCGCTGGCGAATGCGGCCGAAGGCAAGGGCCTGTCGAAACTCTGGGCGCGCCGCAAGATCGCCGATGCCGAAGTGGCGCGCGCCATGCAGCAGGCGAGCCCGGAGGATGCCGACAAGGCCATCCTTGCGCTCGCGCTCGAGCATCAGCTGGTGACACGGCTGACCAGCCTGGTCGCAGTCGACAAGACGCCGAGCCGCCCCGAAGGCGAGCCGCTGAAGCTCACCGAACTGCCGCTCAACCTGCCGGCGGGGTGGGATTTTGCAAAGGTGTTCGGCGAGCAGCCAAAACTGCCTTCGCCGCCGACGGAACGGCGCGCCGATACCGGCGATGCGAAGCTTCAATTCGCGGCCGTCAAGCGCCAGCTTCCGGTGGTCACCCCTCAGCCTGCCACGGTGATGTTGCCGAGAACGGCGACCGATGCCGAACTGAAGATGATCACAGGCGCGATCCTGCTGACGCTCAGCTTGATCGTGCTCGCCTTCAACCGTCGTCAAATGTTTGCGCGTTGACGCCGGATGAAAGGAGGAGGCGCCCCCCAACTCCTCCTTGAAGAGCGCGCGCGGCCTCCCGTCCCCCGGGCCGCGCGCGCGGTCTTCCAACACTCGTCATTGCGAGGAGCGAAGCGACGAAGCAATCCAGAACTTACTTTGCCGCTCTGGATTGCTTCGCTTCGCTCGCAATGACGGAAGGACAAACTGATGCCCCGCTTCCTCGCCCCGCTCGTTCTCGCGCTTGTCGGCCTCCTTCTGTTCGGCCAGGGCGCCTACATTCACGCCAAGGCGTTGCTCGCCCAGGTGCTGCTGGAGCGCGCTTTCGAGAACGCCATCGCCACGGGCCACGCAATAAAACCGTGGGCCTGGGCCGACACCTGGCCGGTCGCGCGGATCGAGGTGAAGCGGATCCATGCCAGCGCCATCGTGCTCGCCGGCTCAAGCGGCCAGGCGCTGGCGTTCGGTCCGGGCCATGTCGAGCTGACGCCGGATGCCGGCGAGCGCGGCGTCGCCGTCTATTCCGGGCACCGCGACACCCATTTCCGTTTCCTGAAAAATGTCGCAATCGGCGACGAGATCGAGATTGCGCGAAGCGACGGCAAGCGGGTCCGTTACCGCGCCGATGCGACCTCGGTCGTGCGTTTCGATCAGTCCGGCATCGATCCCTTCACCAGTCGACATGAACTGGTGCTGTCGACCTGTTGGCCATTCGATGCGTTGACGCCGGGAGCGGAGCGCTACCTGCTGCATGCCACCATGATTGAGCCGGATTCCTGATCTTGCATTGGATGGGCGCCGGACTATTTTTGGTTCAGCCGATCCCGTGAGATGTTTCGAGCCGAGGCCTCGAAACGGAGGCCGCGAAACCATGGACTCCCAGGTTCATTACCTGCCGCTGACGCCGGGATTGTTCTCGATCCTGGTCATTTTGTTTGCGGCGCTGATCATCCTGATTCAGCTTCGCATCCTGCGTTACGCCTATATGCGCCTCGGCATCGGACCGGGCGGCGCGCTGCTGTTGCTGTTTGGTTCCCTAATCGGCAGCTATTTCAACATCCCGATCACGATCCTGCCGGGGCCGGTCAGGTCGGCGCAAATCGTCGATTTCTACGGCATGCGCTATGTGGTGCCGCTGGTGACCTCATGGCCCGGCACGGTGCTCGCCGTCAATGTCGGCGGCGCCGTGATACCGACATTGATGTCGACCTATCTGGTGCTGCGCTATCAGCTCTGGTTCAAGGCGGCGATTGCCACGGCGATCATCGCCGCCGTCATCCATTCGATGGCGACGCCGGTGTCGGGGGTCGGCATTGCCGTCCCGGTATTTCTGCCGGTGGTGACGACCGCGATCCTTGCATTCATTCTGTCGCGCGAATACGCGGCGCCGCTCGCCTATATCGGCGGTTCGATGGGGACGCTGATCGGCGCCGACCTGCTCAACCTCGACAAGATCAGCGGCCTCGGTGCTCCCGTCGCCTCGATCGGCGGCGCCGGCACATTCGACGGCATCTTCCTGACCGGCATTCTCGCCGTCCTGCTCGCGGGGATCGCATCGCCCTCACGCCCCAGGCCCGCGTTTTAGCGGACCGACCCCGTCGGCGTCAGGGAGGGTATACCGGACATGGGCGGACTCGCTGTTGGCGCGATCCGCTGCTGCTCGCGCAAGGCAGCGCGGATCAATCAATACGTGAACCGCGTCGTGTGCGCGCATCGACGGCGATCACTGTGTATCGGAGTCTGCAATGTTCAAAGAAACCCATCCGATTCTCGGCACGCGGGACATCCAACGGGCGATTGAGTTCTACACACAGCAGCTTGGCTTCAAGCTGGCCTTTAGCGACAAAGCCGATCCTCCGAACTACGTCGGATTTCGCCGCGACGCGGTCGAGCTCCACATGCAGTTTCAGTTCGAGCACGAAATGGGGACCGTCCGTCTGCGGTTTCTGGTCGAGGACCCAGACTCTACCCCTGCCAAGACCGCCGATCATGGCCGCTATTGCGCTGGCGTCGGTTGCCACCCTCCTCAACTCTCAATAAAAGCAATGAAAAATGCGGGCACGCGGCGCTTGGCCCGCAGCCACAAGGAAACGACAGGGTAAATAAGGGTACACGATGGAAGCTCAGGTTAGCACCGCATTCGCTTCGCCAGGCAAATGGTCGCCCCCACCGGAGGCAAGCGACATCGTCAAGAACATTCATGCGATGCTGCATCCGCGCAACATCGTGCTGGTCGGCGCGACCGACAAGCCGGGCAATTATGCAGAGCGGATCTGGAACAATTTGATCAAGTACAAGTTCGAAGGCAGCCTTTATCCCGTCAACGCCAAGCGCGAAACCATCTGGGGCGTTCCCTGCTACAAGGATTTTGCAAGCCTGCCGGAAAAGCCAGACCACGTGCTGGTGCTGGTGCCGGCGCGCTTTGCGGTGCAGGTGATCCGCGATGCTGCGGCCGCCGGCGCGCGCTCAGCGACCATCGTCACCTCGGGCTTTTCCGAATTGCAGGATGAGGAAAGCCAGAAGCTCGCGGTCGAGCTGCAACAAGCTATACGCGAGACCGGCCTTGCGGTCACCGGGCCGAACTGCCTCGGCAATCTAAGCGCGGGCGAGAAGCTGTTCACCAATATCGACGACCGTATCGTCACCATGGAAGCGGGATCGGTCGCGATCGCCGGTCAATCCGGCGCCATCGTCATGGCGATCCGCCAGGCGCTGGAGGATCGTGGCGTCGGCGTCGGCTACATGGTCACGACCGGCAACGAGGCCGGGCTCGAGACGCCCGATCTGATGAGTTATTTCGCTGCCGATCCCAGCATCCGCGTCATCGTGGTCTATCTCGAAGGCGTGCGGAACACCAAAATCTTTCGCCAGGCCTGCAAGGCCGCGCGCGCGGCCGGCAAGCCGGTGATCGCGCTGAAACTCGGCGCCTCCGAGGGCGGACGGGCGGCTGCGATGGCGCATACCGGCGCCTTGGCCGGCTCGATCGAGACCTTTGATGCAATCTCGACCCGCGAGGGCGTGATCCGCGTGCGCGGACTGGATGAGTTGATCGAAACCACCGAGTGCTTCGTCCACGCCGACCCGCCCAAGGGCAATCGCCTCGCCGCCGTGACATTGTCGGGCGGCAAGCGCGGGCTCCTGATCGACGCCTTCTATTCGGCTGGTATGAATTTCGCGCCGTTGAGCCAAAGCGCGAGCGAGAAGCTCGCAACAATGCTCGGTCCGGGCTCGATCGTCGGCAATCCGCTGGATGCCGGATTTGCCGCCGTGGTCGATCCGACCGTCTACATGCAGTCGATCAAGACCATGATCGACGATCCCGACACCGACATCGTCATCATCGATTCGGAATTGCCGAAGGCGCCGCATGAGCTGCGTGAGCGTAATTTGCGCATCGTCAACGGAATGGCGGGCAAAGCCAATAAGCCCGTCATCTACATCAGCGCGATGTCGATCGGCTTTACGGAATTCACCAAGGGCTTGCGCAAGTCGCTGCCGAACATCGCGGTCATGCAGGGCATGGACCGCGCGGTCGGCGCCATCAAGTCGCTGATCGAATACGCGAGCTTGCGCAAGGAAGTGCCGGATATCCTCTCGAGCTCGAAGGCTTCCGCCCGCACGGCGCTGGAGAAGACGCTCAAAGGCGCCAATGGTGCTGCGCTCGACGAGGTCGCGTCGAAAAAGCTGCTCAGGGCTTACGGCATCCCCGTCTCGAAGGAAGAGATCGCCCAGACCGCGGCGGAGGCGGTGAAGATCGCGAAGAAAATCGGCTTTCCGGTCGTCGCCAAGGTCGTCAGCGCCGACATCCTGCACAAGTCGGATATCGGCGGCGTGGTGCTGAACCTCAACAGTGCTGCCGAGGTCAAAAAGGCCTTCAACGACATCACCGCACGGGTGAAGAAGCTGAAGAACAAGCCCAAGCTTGAAGGCATCCTGATCGCGCAGCAGGTCAAGGCCGAGCTCGAGCTCGTGGTCGGCGCCTCGCTCGACGCCGAAATGGGACCGGTGGTGCTGTTCGGCACCGGCGGCGTCGATATCGAGCTGATGAAGGATGTCGCGCTCGCCGGCGCGCCGCTCGATGCTGCCGAGGCCAGGCAATTGATCGGCCGCACCAAGGCCGGCGTGAAGTTGAAGGGCTATCGCGGCAAGCCGGCGCTGCACGAGGATTCCGCCGTCAAGGCGCTGGTCGGGCTGTCGAACCTGATGGTGGATGCGGGCAATCGCATCGCCTCGATCGACGTCAATCCGTTCCTGATCAATACCAGGACCGGCGTCGCCGTCGATGCCTTGATCGTGCTCAACAACGCCGCGGCCAAAAGCGCCGCCGGGCATTGATGGCGGGACCGGTCTGCCGGAATAGGCCGAAGGTTCTAGGGGTTACCATTGGCAAAAGCAAACGGGACCGGCTACGGTTCCAGCCCATAAGGCATCGCAGAATGCTGTCCAACAACACGTCCAAAAAACATAGTCCCCTGGGAGGACAGCATGGCTATCTCGCAACGGCCCTGGTCGATTGATCGGCGGACCATTTTAAAATCCAGCGCCGCGATTGCTGCAGCGCAGTTTTCTTCCCCCTTCATCATCAAGGCGCGAGGCGAAACGCCGGTAAAGATCGGCCTGGTCGATCCGTTGACCGGCGTTTATGCCGCGATCGCCCAGAACGAGGTGGTTGGCGCCAAATACGCGGTCGAGGAAATCAACAAGAAGGGCGGTATTCTGGGCCGGCCGGTCGAACTCCTGGTCGAGGACTCGGCCAACGACGTCGGCACGGGCGTGCAGAAGACGCGCAAGCTGATCGAACGCGACCAGGTGAGCTTCATCGTCGGCGACGTGAATTCGGGCATTGCAATCGCAATGGCCCAAGTCACCAGCGAGAAGAAGGTGCTTCACATCGTCTCGGGCGGTCACACCGATCCGGTGACAGGCACCAGTTGCTCGTGGAACGTGTTCCGCGTCTGCAACTCGACCACCATGGACGCCGCCGCCATCGCCAACACCCTGATCGAGAAGTTCGGCAAGAAGTGGTACTTCCTCACCCCCGACTACGCCTACGGCCACTCGGTGCAGGCGGGCTTTGAGAAGATCCTGAAGGCCGCGGGCGGCACCTCCGCCGGCTCGCTCGTACCGCTTGGGACGCCGGATTATTCGGCTTACCTGATCCAGGCCAAGGCTTACGGCCCGCAGGTTCTGATCAACGTGATGGGCGGCGGCGATCAGGTCTCGAGCCTCAAGCAGTTCGTGCAGTTCGGCCTCGACAACCAGATGGCGGTCGGCGGCGCCTTGTTCGAGCTGGAGAGCATCCGCGCCGTGCCCGACGGCGCGCGGGTCGGCTGGTGGACCATGGAATGGTGGTGGGATCAGCCCGGCGTGCCGCATGTCGCGGAGTTCAACGCCGCGATCAAGAAGATCACCGGGTCGGCCGCGACCGCGCGCAACTGGTTCGGCTACGCATCCATCCAAACGCTGGCGCTGATCGCCAACCAGGAGAAGACGCTCGATGCGCCAAAACTGGCGCACGCGCTTTCCGGGTTCAAATTGCCGCCGGAGGTTGCCCTACAGCCGGGGGCACCGGAGTATCGCGCCGGCGACCACGAATTGATGAGCACCGTGTTCGTCGGCGAGGCGCATCCGCCGCAAGGCGATCCCGACAACATGTTCACCGTGAAAAATCCGGTGCCCGGCGAAAAGGCCGCCGGTCCGGTGGAGGCCACCGGCTGCAAGATCCAGTGGCCGGTTTGAGACGAAAACCACATCCCGCCTGGCGCCAAACACGTCAGGCGGATTTTTCAAGAAGAAACGCAACGAACAAGGGAGAAGATTCATGACACCTATATTCAATCCGAAATTTGATCGTCGCACGGTTCTGAAGGGAGCGGCCGCGTTCGGCGCATTTCAGCTGACGTCGCCCTTCATCATCGGCGCCCGCGGCGAGACGCCGATCCGCATCGGCATGGTCGATCCCTTGACCGGAGTATATGCCGCGCCGGCCGGCAACGAGGTGATGGGCGCCAAGCTCGCCGTCGAACAAATCAACGCCAAGGGCGGCATGCTCGGACGTCAGGTCGAATTGCTGGTGGAAGATTCCGCCAACGACGTCGGCACCGGCGTGCAAAAGGCGCGCAAGCTGATCGAACGCGACCAGGTCAACTTCATCATCGGCGACGTCAACTCGGGCATCGCCGCCGCCATCGCGCAAGTGACCGCGGAAAAGAAAATCCTGCATATCGTCTCCGGCGGCCACACCGACTCGATCACCGGCAAGGATTGCAAGTGGAACGTGTTCCGCGTCTGCAACACGACGCGGATGGAAGCCAATTCCGTCTCGAGCGTGCTGTTTTCCAAGTACGGCAAGAAGTGGCACTTCATTACGCCCGACTACGCTTTCGGCCACACGCTGTATGACGCCTGCACCGACGATCTGAAGAAGCTCGGCGGTACCGTCACCGGCAACGAGCTGACGCCGCTCGGCACCACCGATTTCTCCGCCTATCTGATCAAGGCGCGCGCGGCCAACCCCGATGTGATGCTCTTGCTGGTGCAGGGCTCCGACATGATCAACTGCCTGAAGCAGGTGGTGCAGTTCGGCCTCGACAAGCAGATTCATGTGGCGGGAACGCAGCAGGAGCTGGAATCGCTGGCGGCGCTGCCGCCGGAGGCGCGCATCGGCGTCTGGATGTTCGAATGGTACTGGAAGCAGCCGGGCGTTGCCGGTGTCGACAAATTCGTCGCCGATATCCGGAAGCTCAACAACGGCAACGTGCCGACCGCGCGGCACTGGTTCGGCTACACCTCGGCGATGACGTTTGCGCTTGTCGCCAACCGGGAAAAGACCACAGACGCGGTCAAGCTCGCCGCAGCGCTGGAGAATTTCGAATTGCCAGACGACGTCAAGCTCCAGCCGAACAAGGTCTATTACCGCAAGGGCGATCATCAATTGATGACATCCGCCTTCGTCGGCGAGGCGCAGTCAAAGGGCAAGGACGATCCGGAAGACCTGTTCCGGGTCGACGAAGTCGTCCCCGGCGACAAGACCGCGCCCGCGGTCAGCGAAACCGGTTGTAATGTTCAGTGGCCCGCCTAGGCTAGATCTGCCATTTTCCCGATCCGGAAGACGCTATCCGGATCGGGCCCAATTCTATCGGGCCATGAACTGTCCGCCTATCACTTTACGGGACATGCCTTTCCCCAGCCGGTGAATGATGACGCAGCTTCTCCTGTTCAATGTGACCAACGGGCTCATCATCGGCGCCTTCTATGTGCTGATGGCGCTCGGCCTTTCGCTGATCCTCAATTTGAGCAACGTCATCAATTTCGCCCATGGCGGATTTCTCGTCATCGGCGGCTACATCGCCTACACGATCACGCCCTATGTCGGCTTC
>Ga0210408_10002990_pt1 | contig 15879 bp, 14 predicted proteins | sample IncBWH4MmetaG_FD_155471 | JGI IMG/M metagenome (GOLD analysis project Ga0210408, IMG submission 155471) | Forest soil microbial communities from Barre Woods Harvard Forest LTER site, Petersham, Massachusetts, United States - Inc-BW-H-4-M | ecosystem: Environmental > Terrestrial > Soil >...
AGTTTCATATTGAAGATGTTGGTTTGGTAACCAGCAGGAGTAATCCTTATTTTAGCATTGAGCATGTAAAATTATATCCCGGTGATGTTGATGGCTGGCAGCAAAGACAACGCAAATATTTAAAAACATTTAATAAAACCACAACTCAATATGTCTGGGCCGAAATAAAAATTAAAGTACTTACCAATGTAGATTTCAATTATGAATTATTTTTAAATTACATTGATGATGCCGGCCAGCCAAAAGCTCATCAAAATAAAACCGGGTATACTGATGTTAATAAAAAAGATTACACATATACTTTTGATCTGGGATGGGGGCATAACACTCCCGGTTCATGGAAAGACGACCAATATACTCTGGAAGTTGTATTCATGGACGTTTTAATTGGCGGCGTAACTTTTCAATGTAAAGAAATTGAAGAAGAAGGAACGCTTGAATTAATTACATCCATTCAGCAAACTATTTCATCTGCTTCCAATAATGCAGCAGCCAATACATCAACAGCGGCACCTGAAAAAACATTAGAAGAATTATTAGATGAAGTAAAAGTTTTGATCGGTTTAGAGAACGTAAAGAAAAGCATTAATGAAAATATTACATACTTAAAATTCAATCAACTCCGCAAAGAAAAAGGTTTTGATGATACGAATAAAATTTCTCTTCACTCTGTGTTTACCGGAAACCCCGGAACAGGAAAAACAACCATTGTAAAAATGTTAGGGAAAATTTATAACAAAATGGGATTGCTTTCCAAAGGTCATGTTTTTGAAGTTGATCGTTCGGTTTTAGTTGGAGAATACATTGGTCAGACCGCACCAAAGGTTAAAAAAGCAATTGAAGATGCACGCGGCGGAATTTTATTTATTGATGAAGCTTACTCCCTATCCCGTTCGGGTGAAGACAGTAAAGATTTTGGAAAAGAAGTAATTGAAATTTTGTTGAAAGAAATGAGTGATGGTCCCGGCGATATCGCTATAATTGTTGCGGGTTATCCGAAAGAAATGGATACGTTCATTGAAAGCAATCCGGGTTTAAAATCGCGTTTCACCGAGTATTTTCATTTTGAGGATTATTTACCTGAAGAGTTACATCAAATTGCTGTTTATACGGCAGGAAACAAACAAGTTACTATTGCGCCTGAAGCTGATAGCTATTTAAAAGAACAATTAACCGATGCTTACCGCAAGCGCGATAAATCGTTTGGTAATGCCCGTTTTGTGAACGGACTCATTGAAGAAGCAAAACAAAACATGGGGATCCGCATCATGAAAGGAGGAAATCTTGAATCCATTACAAAAGAAGATCTCTCCGTAATTACATTTGCCGATCTAAAACAAGTTTTCTCATCAGGCGAAAAGAAAAAATTAAACCTCAACGTTAACGAAAAAGATCTGCAATTAGCGCTTGCCGAATTAAATGAGTTAACCGGCATGGATAATATTAAAAATGATCTGAATGAATTAGTTAAATTAATTAAGTTCTATAACGAAATAGGCAAAGATGTTATAAATAAATTTTCACTCCATTCTGTTTTTACAGGAAATCCCGGAACAGGTAAAACTACTTTAGCGCGCACTATTGCGAAAGTTTATAAAGCATTAGGATTATTAGAGCGCGGCCACATTGTGGAAGTTGACCGTGAAGGTTTAATAGCAGGCTATGTTGGTCAAACTGCAATTAAAACTCAGGAAAAAATAGATGCTGCAATGGGTGGTATTTTATTTATTGATGAGGCTTATGCGCTTGCTGAAGGCGGCGGCCAGAATGATTTTGGCAAAGAAGCGATCGAAGTAATTTTAAAACGAATGGAAGATCAGCGCGGAAAGTTTGGTGTAATTGTTGCCGGCTACCCTGATAATATGTTCAAGTTTATTGAAATGAATCCCGGATTAAAATCTCGCTTCGATAAAACATTTAACTTTTACGATTATACCGCCGAACAATTATTACAAATTGCAGATGTATTAGTTAAAAAAGAAGGGCTCACTATTAGTCCTGACGCAAAAGAACATTTAAATAAATATTTTAATGCCATTTACGAAAAACGTGATAAGTTTTTCGGTAATGCGCGAACCGTTAGACAAGCAATTGGTGAAGTAGTGATGAAACAGAATTTAAGAATGGCTTCGGTACCTGCGGCTCAACGTACTCCTGAAGCTTTGAGTTCGCTTATATTTGATGATGTAAAACATTTAGCAGTTGAAAGTGGTAAGAGCAGCTCGAGTCTTGGTTTTAGATTTGGCGCAACCGGCTAAAAAATATTCTCCATAAAAAACCCATCCTGCTTAAAGCGGGATGGGTTTTTAATTTTATAAAGTTTTGGTTTATTTACCGCCGCCTTTTTTAATATCATCCATTTTTTTCTCAGTATATCCTTCAGTGCTTAATACAAATACTGAATCCGGTACTTTATTAAGCGATACTTCTTTGGCCGACATTTTTATATTCATTCCCTGCTGTTTAAAACTAAATTCCATTGGCATTCCTTTCAGGCCTTTAAACATTTCTTGTTTTCTTCCGCCGCCCTGCGACACGTAAGGAACTTTTTCTGTATACCAAACATCACTCTTCACTTCACCATCTTTTCCATTCAAAGTAACAATTGCTTTTTTGCAATCGTAACCGGCTATGCTCTTTGATTCATTAGTGTATTCAATTTTTGGATCTTTATCTTTGTTTGCCTCCGCCGCCATTTTATCCATTTCGGCTTTGCTAACGCGGGTAAAAACTTTATTTCCCATTTGATCCATTAAAATCAATTGTCCGTTTTCATCGGTTAACTGTTTTGTTGAAAACATCATGCTGCTCGTTTCAGATAATGATTTTTTATCCTTGAAAAATATTTTAGTTTCCATATCACCCATCATGGCTGCCTGCTCAGGGGGTAAACCTTCCATAGTCATAACATAAGTAACTGAGCCTTCATGTTGCGCATATGCAAATGCGTTTAATAAGATGGCAACTGCTGTAATTAACTTTTTCATTTTGTATATTTTTATTATTTAATATTTATGCCAATGTACATCCTTTTCCCTGTTAAAATATGTAAAATACACCAGCGGTTAGTTTTACTGAAGGCCGTCAAAAAACTTCTTCATTTCCCCTGTACTAACTATTTTAAAGTAAGCAGGGATATCGAAAGTATTGTCAGGTACATCAGCTTTTTTTACGCTTTTTGCTGTAAACTGCATTTCCATTCCCATTTTTTTAAGCCTGTATTGCATTAGCATTCCTTTTATTCCGGCATAAGGACTAAGTGAATTAACCGCTTCCATTCCCATTTCTTTGGTATAATAGGCATCAAAAACAACTGAAGGATCGCTCACCATACTCACTTTTACTTTATTGCATTTGTATCCGGCAATAACTTTTGTATCATTGGTCTGTTCAATTTTTAATTTGTACATTTCATTTTCAGTGCGGATATCTTTTTCCGTTTCAATACACGCTTGCTTTACATCCATGAACTTAACCATTTGTGTAAGTGTTTTGGTTTTTAGATCGCAGACAAACATGGTATTGAACATACCCATAGTGCTCATTTCAACAATGAACTTATCGTTTTTAAATTTTAAGGTTGCTGAACTTGGGGCAAGACCCGCTAAAGGATGATTTTCATCAACTACTTTTGCATCAAATTCTATAATCCCTTCATTAATTACTTTATCGTTACTGCTTGTGCAAAATGTAAATCCCGAAAATATCAGGCATACAAAAAGTAATTGCGTTATTTTTAATATAAATTGTTTGCGAATCAAGAGTAAAACAAAGGGTTAAAATAAAAAAAATTTCGGGACAAAGCCAAATATATTTTGTCTATTAACCTTTAGAAAGCCTATTTGTTAGGATTAAAATTGATTGAAGATTTTTTCAATCTCCTGTTTGCTGACAATTTTGAAATAAACAGGTATTTCGAATGTATTATCGGCTATTTCAGCTTTTTTTACGCTTTTGGCTGTGAATTGCATCTCCAATCCCATTTTCTTCAAACGATATTGCATCAACATGCCTTTTACACCGATATAAGGACTCAACTGATTAACATTTTCAACACCCATGTCTTTAGAGTAATAAGCCTCAAATGTAACCGATGGATCGTCAGCCATAGTAACCATTAGTTTATTGCATTTATAGCCTGCTATCATTTTGGTCTCTTTACTTTCAACATATTTAATTTTATAGTTGAGATTTTCTTTCGTAATGTCTTTCTCGTTTTCGATGCAAGCTTGTTTAATATCTAAAAATTTTACCAATTGTGTAAGGGTTTTATTGGTTTGATCACAAATGAACATGGTGTTAAACATGCCCATTGTATTCATCTCAAAAATAAATTTATCTCCTTTAAATTTTAAAGTGGCAGCACTTGGCGCCATGCCGGCCCATGGATGATTTTCATCAACAACTTTAGCATCGTACTCAATGATACCTTCATCAATTACTTTATCATTATGCTCTCTGCAAAACGGAAAAACAGATCCAATTACAAGAATAATAATGCAAAAGGATAATTTAAATATGAGCGATCTTTTCAATTATAACAGACGCTGAAATTAAGAAAATATAAGGGATAAAGCCAAAAAATTACAGAATAAGGAGCATAAAAAAAGCACCGGTCTCAGACTGATGCTTTTTAAAATTTTTTGTTGAGTAAAATATTAACGAAGCACAACAGTTTTGTCAACGCCTTTACCTTCTTCAAGTTTAATAATACTTAAAGCTGAGTAAGTTTTTGCACTTATTACTTTTGATGCTTTGATATCATAAATAGCAGGTAATTTAAATGTGAAAGAAACTTTGCCGCCTGCATCTGTTATTCCGGTTGCACGTAAATCAGCAGTAATTGTACCACCCACCGGTGTTTTAACATTCGCATATAAATAAACGGTTGCTCCGCCAATTCCAACACCTGTTGAATCATTACAAATTACATTCGCGATGCAATCGGTATTTTTTTTACATGAAGTGATAAATAAAAAGCCTATTCCAACCACTGCAATTGCTATAAAAAATCCTCTTAGTTTCATTTGTTCTTAAATTTTATACGATATTCGTAATAACAAATATAGTAAAATACTTTTAAATGACAAATAGTAAAGTACTAGTTTTTAGTGTTTTAATGCTTTTTAGAGGGATTTATGCCTTTTCACAAACCTATAGCAAAGAGACTATTTTAATAACTACTTCCTATGGGAACATGAAAATTAAGCTATTTGAAGAGACCCCTTTACATAAGAAAAACTTCCTAAAACTAATAAAACAAGGCACTTACGACAGCCTTCTGTTCCATAGAGTAATTAATAATTTTATGATCCAAGGCGGAGATCCCGATAGCAAAAGGGCAAATGATACTGTTTTATTAGGAAATGGCGATGTTGGTTATTGGATACCAGCCGAGTTTAACCCTAAAATTTATCACAAAAAAGGTGTGCTGGCAGCAGCCCGCGAAGGCGATGATGTTAATCCCAAAAAAGAATCATCCGGTTGTCAGTTTTATATTGTGATGGGTAAAAAATATGATTCTTTGGCTCTTCAAAAAGCTGAAATAAGAGTGAATCGCGAGATCATTACGAAAATAAATTATCTGGTTGGATTTGGCGGGAAAAGCATGAAACTAAAAACATATTACAACAGACTTTACGCTCAAGGTAAAAATGATAGTTTAAATTATGCCGTTAAACAATTAACCGATTCGGTAAGTAAAATAGAATATGCAAAAACAAAACATTATACCTGGACATCCGCACAGAAAAAAACTTACGCAACTTTAGGCGGCACACCGCATTTAGATAATAACTACACCATTTTCGGGGAAGTAATTGAAGGTTTAGATGTAATTGATAAAATTGCCGCAGTAAAAACTGATAAGAACGATAGGCCAAAAGAAAATATTAGAATGAAGATCACAATTCTAAATTAATCTTTTTTAAAATACATGTTAATGTTCAGATAAGGATGGTTGCGGTCGCTGATCATAAAATCTTTCTCATTCATTTTAAAAATTTTAAACCGGTTCGGAACATAATTGGCAGTTTCTTTATTCAATAAATATTTTTGCGTTGTGATCATGCTATCAGTACAATTAATTCTGACTTTTGCGATGGCCTTTCCGTGATAACCCATTTTTCCCTGGTGCATTATATCCCAGTCATAGATCATTACGGTATCAGTTGGGTTAAATTTTATTTTATATTTATTTAATTCGGTTTTATCAGCTGCCGATAAATCCTTTGCCAGTTTTAATTCGAAAGTATAGTATTGCATGCGATTACAAATGGCTGTATCGGTTGGGAAAAGTCTGGTACGCCCGTTGCGATGAGTAGTTCCTTTATATACAACGCCTAACTCTCTGATACTTTCGCAAGTTAATTGCGCAAAGGAACTTTGTATCATTAAACAAAGTATGAATCCAAAAACAAATTTCATTTTTATTTTTCTAATTTTCCCCAAACTCCTAATGGTAATTTAACTCCGCTTTTGGCACTCAAAAATAATTCACCCACGCTTAATTTTGATCTGTGTTTTGTTGCGAATGGGTTCAATAAATTCTCAGGAACCAAAGCTGAAAATCCCAGTGAATAAGCGTTTAAGATCAATAAATGTTTTTCTGCATCCAACAATTGCAAAACTTCGTGCATCATTTCAGCAATATTTTCTTCTAACTTCCATTTTTCGCCGTTAGGACCATGACCAAAAGCAGGAGGATCTAAAATAATTCCCTGATATTTATTCCCTCGGCGAACTTCTTTTTTCACAAATTTCAAAGCATCATCTACAAGCCAGCGAATGTTATCTAAATTTGATCTCTGCATGTTTTCGTTAGCCCACGAAACAACTTGTTTAATGCTATCCACGTGCGTAACATCCGCACCGGCAGCACGTGCAGCGATTGAAGCACCTCCGGTATACGCAAACAAATTCAAAAATTTTGGTTTGTCAAGTTCCGACAAATAATTATAGATCGTATCCCAATTAACAGCTTGCTCCGGAAAAACACCAACATGTTTAAAAGCAGTTAATCCTAATCTAAAAACCAATTCACTTCTGACTTCTGGCTTCTGACTTCTGACTTCATATCTAATCTCCCATTGGTCATTTGCTTGTTTTAATTTTTTCCATTCTCCGCTTGAGCTTGATTTTGGAATAAATTTTACCGTAGCTTGTTTTTCCCAATCTGCATTCGAAAATATTTTTGGCCAAACAGCCTGAGGCTCGGGCCTAATGGTAATACATTTTCCAAACCGTTCCAGTTTTTCAAAATCACCGCAATCAATTAGTTCGTAATCTTTCCAGTTTTTAGGACTTAGCAATTCCATAATACAAAGAAAATGAAAAAGTATAACTTACAAAGCGTAAATTCATTATTTAGTAAAGAGAAAATTGTTAATAAATGCCATTAATAAAGGCAGTTTCAATTTTTAAAAATTATACTTTAGATAAATTTTATTTATGCAAAAGCCCGGCTCATCTTTCTTTATTCTTATCTCTGTTTTTTTCTTTTGGGGTTTTGTAGCCGCAAGCAACGATATTTTAATTCCTGTTTTCAAAGAAAAACTACATCTTGAGCAATGGCAAAGTCAAATGATATCGTTCGCTTTTTATGTTGCATATACTATTGGCTCCATCATTTATGTCCTGCTTTCAAAAGCAAATGGCAGCGATATTTTAAATAAAATCGGTTACAAAAACGGAATAGCACTGGGCTTGGTAATTTCTGCTATCGGCACTTTATTATTCTATCCTGCTGCTCAATCATCTTCTTTTTCTTTAATGATCAGCGGTTTATTTATTGTTGGTTTAGGTTTTTCTTTACAACAAACTGCTGCAAATCCGTTAGCAATCACGATTGGTGATCCTAAAAAAGGCGCTCAACGATTGAGCATGGCAGGCGGAATCAATAACATCGGTACAACTATCGGTCCATTAGTAATTAGCTTCGCGATTTTTGGTTCAATTGCCGGAGGTGTAAAATTAGACAGCATTGAAGCAGTAAAAACTCCTTATTTAATTTTAGGGCTTGCCTTTATTATTGTCGCCATAATTTTTAAATTTTCATCTCTTCCGAATAAAATTGAACATAAAGAAGAAATTAATTCAGCTTCAGTCCCTGCAAGAAAAAGTGCATTAGCATATCCGCAACTTGTATTGGGTATGATCGCCATTTTTATTTATGTTGGTGTTGAAGTTTCAACTGCATCAAATCTTCCTGAATTCATGAGACAACACGCAGGCATTAGTACAGAAGGTGCCGCGCCTTATGTTTCATTATTCTGGGCCAGTTTAATGATCGGTCGCTGGACCGGCGCCGTGCAAGCTTTTGATCTAAAAAAAGGATTTAAACATATTGCGCGTTTCTTAATGCCTTATCTCGCCTTCGGAGTTTTTTTATTGGTAAATAAAATTGCTAATAAAGATCTAACGCCATTTTATTTATACGTTTTTGTAATTGTTGTTATGATCGCAGGCGATATTTTGAGCAAAGGAAATCCGGCACGGCAATTACTTATTTTTTCTTTGCTGGGAATTGCAGCATTGTTTGTCGGCATTTTTGCTGATGGAATGATAAGTGTGTATTCATTTATTAGCGTAGGATTATTTTGTTCAACCCTGTGGCCTTGCATTTTTACGTTGGCAATTGCAGGACTCGGAAAATTCACCAATCAAGGTTCAAGTTATTTAATTATGATGATCATGGGCGGCGGATTTATTAGTTTATTCCAAGGCTGGTTGGCCGGCGATAATTTACTTGGAATACAATGGAGTTATTTAGTCGGCGTAATGTGTTTTGCTTATTTAGCTTTTTACGGATGGAAAGCAAGTTCAATTTTAAGATCGCAGGGAATTGATTACGACACCAATACAGAAATTGCGTACTAATTAAAATGAACGAATTCAAACATAATAGCGAAGAAAATTACATCGAGATAATCCAACGTCTTGTAAAATGTATCGTGGTGCTGATCATAATTATTATTGTTTTACTGGTGATCAATGTGACAGGTTTACCAACGATCAAAGAAGATATTCCAAAAAAAGATCGTGAAACAAAAACCGAAACACCAATAGAAAAACCGGTTTCAGATGTTTGGATCGCCCCTGATACAACACAAATTAAAACTGAAAAGAATGCGGCACAAATTATTTACGGCAGAGATCTGATTGCTAACACCTCTTTTTATTTAGGACCAAAAGGAAAAGTACAGCAGATAAGCAACGGCATGAATTGTCAGAACTGTCATTTAAATGCAGGTACAAAACCATTTGGAAATAATTACAGTGCAGTCGCTTCAACCTATCCAAAGTTTCGCGAACGCTCCGGCAGCATCGAAACAATTTACAAACGGGTTAATGATTGTTTTGAAAGAAGTTTGAACGGAAAAGCTTTAGATTCTCTCAGTAATGAAATGCAAGCTATTGTCTCCTACATAAAATGGTTAGGAAAAGATGTTCCCAAAGGAGAAAAACCAAAAGGCTGCGGCATTACAGATCTGACTTATCTCGATCGTCCGGCTGATCCTGAAAAAGGAAAAATAATTTACATGCTTAAATGCAAAACCTGTCACATGGAAAATGGCGGCGGAAAATTCAATTCAGGCGAACTAACGTACCAGTACCCTCCTCTTTGGGGCGAACATAGTTATAACAAAGGAGCCGGTCTTTTCCGTTTATCACGTTTTGCAGGTTATGTAAAATCAAACATGCCGCAAAACACAACTTTCGATGCACCACAATTAACAGATGAAGAAGCCTGGGATGTTGCAGCCTTTGTTAATTCACAACCGCGTCCCGATAAAGATCTAAGTAAAGACTGGCCAAAAATTGCAGGTAAACCGGTCGATCATCCTTTTGGACCTTATGTTGATAAATTTACGGAGTTACAACATAAATACGGACCTTTTGGACCAATTGCTGAAGCCAGAAAGAAAACAAAAAAATAAAATTCATATATTCACCATTATAAAATAACAACATGAATATTTTAACACAACCCTGGCCCTGGTACATTGCCGGTCCTCTTATCGGACTAATGGTCCCGTTTTTACTTTTGCTTGGAAATAAAGCTTTCGGTATTTCTTCATCGCTCCGTCATATTTGCGCAGCCTGCATTCCAACCAAAGCAAATTTTTTTAAATACGATTGGAAAGCTGAAAAATGGAATTTAGTTTTTGCATTGGGAATGGTGATTGGCGGATTAATTGGTGGTTACTTTTTCGCAAATCCAAACCCTATTGCATTATCAGAATCCGCAATTGAAAGCATGAACAGCCTGGGTGTAAAAAATTATTCAGGATTAATTCCGTCCGATGTTTTCAATTTTCAGGCGCTGTTAAGTTTAAGAGGATTTATTTTAATGGTGGTTGGAGGTTTTATGATCGGATTCGGCACACGTTATGCAGGCGGTTGTACTTCCGGTCACGCTATAATGGGCTTATCCAATTTACAATGGCCCTCATTAGTTGCTACTTGTTGTTTTTTTGCAGGCGGTTTACTAATGACCTGGTTTATTCTTCCAATAATAATGCATTTATAATATTTAGCTCATGAAAAATTTAAAATTTTTATTACTAGGCACTATTTTCGGATTTATTTTAATTAAAGCTGAAGTTGTTTCCTGGTTCCGCATTCAGGAAATGTTTCGTTTCCAGTCTTTTCATATGTATGGTGTAATTTGTTCTGCAATTGTTGTTGGTGTCATTTCTATTTTCCTTATCAAGAAATTTAATGTGAAAACATTTTCAGGTGAAGAAATTAAAATTGAACCAAAAGTTTTTACCAAGGGAAATGTTATCGGTGGTTTAATGTTTGGTTTTGGATGGGCCATGACGGGAGCTTGTCCCGGACCGTTATATGCATTAATAGGAAGCGGCTTACCAATCATAATAGTAGTCTTATTGAGTGCTGTTTTAGGAACATATTGCTACGGTTGCTTAAAAGATAAATTGCCTCATTAATTATGAGCGACAAAAAATGTAATAATCCAAATTGTAATTGTTCGTGTCATCACGAGCCACTCGATAACGTAACCGAAAAAAAATCGGAACACGATAATGAACGCCGTGATTTTTTAAAATATTTAGGTTTAGGCGCTGTTGGTTTAGGATTGGGACCTGCTATTACTTATTGGCTTCGCGAGGAAGGTAAGATAAGCGAGATCATAAAAAATCCCGCAATTGTAAAAGGAAAAGCACAACGCTTTACAATTTTGCACACATCAGATATTCACGGACAATTAGATATTCACGACGAATTTTTTTGGCAGAATGGAAAACCTGTTTTTAAAAAACGCGGCGGTTTCGCGACTTTAAAAACAATGGTTGATGAATTACGAAAACAAAATCCATTAAATACTTTGTTAGTTGACGGTGGCGATTGTTTTCAGGGAAGCGCCATTGCTTCGTTAACAGAAGGAACAGGAATTGTTCCTCTGGCCAATAAATTAAATTATGATCTTGTTTTACCGGGTAATTGGGAAGTTGCTTATGGCAAACGCATGTTGATGCACGACATGAATAATTATTCAGCCGCAAAAGTTTGTGCAAACATGTTTGATAATGATGATCTGGATCACGATCTCATGTTTCCTCCTTATCAGATATTTAATTTAGGCGGAACTAAAATTGGTTTCATTGGTTATAACGATCCGCTTACTCCCGTTCGTCAATCACCCGCTTATTCAAAAGGAATAAAATTTACAAAACCAGAAGTGAATTTACAGAAGTATGTAAAAATATTGCGCGATGAAAAACATTGCGATATGGTTTTTGTTTTATCGCACATGGGTTTATCACAGCAAGTGCATTTAGCAAATCAAAAATATGCTGAAGGTGTTGATTATATTTTAGGTGCAGATACGCACGAGCGCGTTCGTGAACCTTTGCAGGGAAAATTTAGTAAAGTTACAGAACCGGGCGCTTTTGGATCTTTTATTGGTAAACTAGATATCGTGATTGAAAATGGAAAAATAAAAGATGAAGTCTACGAATTACTTGATGTTGATCCCGAAAAATATCTGCCTGATGCAGAAATGACTCATGAAATAGAAAAAGTAAAACGCCCTTACAAAAAAATATTGAACGAAGTACTCGGACAAAGCAAAACTCCTTTATTACGTTATTATATTATCGAAACGCCGATGGATAATTTAATAACCGATGCTGTGATGTGGAAATTTAAAACAGATATTGCTGTATCAAATGGTTTCCGTTTTTGTCCGCCTCTAATTCCTGATCCTAAAACAGGATTAGCGGATATTACGCGCGAATATTTGTGGAGCATGCTGCCGGTTAACTCGGAAGTGAAAGTTGCGGATGTAAAAGGAAAACAAATTTTAAATTGGCTCGAGAAAGAATTAGAAAATGCTTTTTCACCGGATGCTAATAAAAGATTTGGCGGATGGTTTGTCCGCTTTAACGGGATGAAAGTAACTTTCACAATAGGAAATGAAAAAGGAAAACGCGTGCAGGAAGTTTGCATTAAAGATCAGCCATTAGAATTAGATAAAACTTATACAATGGTTGCTTGCGAACGTGATGGCGATCCGGATAATGTTCTATGCAGAATGTTAAACGTTCACAATCCCGTTAAGCAAGGAATTTTTTTACACAGTGTTCTTGAAGATTATTTAGCAGAATTTTCTCCTGTATCACCAAAAATAGAAGGAAGATCCATTGCAACAGATGCACCCGACACATTATTAACTCAAGCCTTAGCGGGTATTAATTATCAATTCAGATAAAATGAAAAAATATTACTTTTTAATTCTTTTTGTTATTTCTGCTACGTTTTCCTTTGCGCAGAAAAATTCCTTACCAATAATTCCTCAACCGGATGAAGTAAGTTTAAAGTCTGGTTATTTTAAATTATCGCCCGAAACAAAAATTATCCTTAATGATGAAACTTTAAAAAGTGATGTTGATTGGTTTAATGAATATCTCAAAAAAAATTATGGCTTCAAATTAGAAATGCTGGCCGAAAAACCAAAAACAGAAAATACTATTTCTTTTGAAAAACCGGACTTTGAAGCGGGATGGAAAGAAAAATACAGTATTGAGATCGATGAAAGCGAAGTTTCTATTTTAGCTGAAGGAGACGGCGCAGGATTTTTTTATGGCTTGCAAACTTTGGTTCAGTTAATTCCCCCGCCCGAAATAAAATCAGCGAAGGAAGCGACACAAAAATCTTTTTTAATTCCTTGCATATACGTAAAAGACGGTCCGAGATATGAATGGCGAGGAATGCACTTAGATGTTTGCCGTCATTTTTTTCCGGTTTCATTTGTAAAACGTTACATCGATCTGCTTGCTGCTTATAAAATGAATACATTTCATTGGCATTTAACCGATGATCAAGGATGGAGAATTGAAATAAAAAAATATCCGAAGCTAACCGAATTTGGCGCTTGGCGCAATGGAACTTTAATTGGCAAATACGCAGATAATAAATTTGACACCATTCGCTACGGTGGATCTTATACACAAAAAGAAATTAAAGAAGTTGTTTCTTATGCAACTAAAAGACATGTAACGATCATTCCTGAAATTGAAATGCCCGGACATTCATTGGCCGCGGTTGCATCTTATCCATGGGTATCCTGTACCGGCAAAAAACAAGAAGTTGCAAAAACATGGGGCGTATTTGATGATGTGTATTGCACAAAGGATTCAACTTTTAAATTTTTGGAAGAGGTATTAACTGAAGTGATCGCGCTTTTCCCCGGTAATTATATTCATATTGGCGGTGATGAATGCCCAAAAACAAGATGGAAAACTTGTCCGAATTGCCAGGCCTTAATGAGAAAAGAAAATTTAAAAGATGAGAACGAATTACAAAGTTATTTTATAAAGCGCATTGAGAAATTTGTAAACAGCAAAGGCAAACAAATTATCGGTTGGGACGAAATTCTGGATGGTGGTCTTGCGCCAAATGCAGCAGTAATGAGCTGGCGCGGAACAGAAGGAGGAATTACTGCCGCTAAACAAAAACATAATGTGGTGATGAGTCCTGGTAAGCCTTGTTATTTCGATCATTATCAAACCAGAGATAAAAGTCATGAACCCCTGGCGATTGGAGGTTTTAATCCGCTCGATTCCGTTTACAATTATAATCCAACTCCAAAAAGTTTAAGTAGTGATGAAGCAAAATTTATCATGGGCGCGCAAGGTAATGTATGGACCGAATATATTTTAAATGAAAAACAAGTTGAATACATGGCGGTTCCAAGAATGATCGCATTAGCAGAAGTAGTGTGGACCAAACCTGAGAATAAAGATTTTTCAAATTTCATTGAACGGTTAAATAAAAATACAGCAATTTTAGACATGTGGCATATTAATTATGCTAAATTTTTTCTAACTCAAACTAAATAATATGGGAACGAGACGAAGTTTCATAAAAAAGTCAACCCTTCTTTCGGCGCTTGCATTAACAGGTTTGCCAAAAATTACAAAAGCATTTTCAGAAGAAAATTTTTCTGAATCAGGTGATGCAAGAAAACCTGTTGTGATCTCAACCTGGAATCATGGTTTAGCAGCAAATGATGCGGCCTGGAAAATTTTATCTTCGAATGGTGTTGCGTTGGATGCTGTTGAGAAAGGCGTAATGGTTACCGAAGATGATTTTACAAATTTAAGTGTCGGCTTAGGCGGTTTACCTGACCGCGATGGTAATGTAACTTTAGATGCGTGTATCATGGATGAAAAAGGAAGATGCGGCGGTGTTGCATTTTTACAACGTATAAAACATCCGGTTTCAGTTGCGCGAATGGTAATGGAAAAAACGCCGCATGTTTTAATTGTCGGAAGCGGTGCACAAAAATTTGCTTTAGATAACGGATTTAAATTAGAATCAAAAAAATTATCTCCGGAAGCAGAAAAAGCTTACAAAGAATGGTTAAAGACAAGTCAGTACAAACCTGTTGCTAATATTGAGAATCACGATACAATTGGAATGGTAGCGTTGGATGCTCACGGAAATTTATCAGGCTCCTGTACAACAAGCGGACTAGCTTATAAAATGAATGGCCGTGTTGGCGATTCGCCGATCATTGGTGCGGGAATGTATGTCGATAATGAAATTGGTGCGGCTTGTGCAACCGGCGTTGGAGAAACCGTATTACGCATTTGCGGTTCGTATTTGGTAGTTGAATTAATGCGACAAGGTTTATCCCCAACAGATGCATGTAAAAAAGCAGTTGAACGTTTGATTTCTAAAAATCCAAATTACAAAGATGTACAGGTTGGATTTTTAGCGTTAAATAAAAAAGGTGAGCACGGCGCTTACGCTTTACAAAAAGGTTTCAATTACGCATTGGCTGATAATACCGGAAATAAATTGTTTGATGCCGATTATTCTTTAAAATAAATGCTGCTTGAAATTGCCTGCTTTAATTTACGATCGTGTTTAATTGCGCAAAAAGCAGGAGCGCATCGCATAGAGCTGTGTGAAAACTACAAAGCAGGCGGAATTACTCCATCTCAAAATTTAATTATTGAAGCCCGGAAGAATTTACAAATTGATCTTTTTGTGATGATCCGTCCCCGTGAAGGAATTTTTTTTTACTACAATTCAGAGTTTGAGCAAATGAAATCGCAAATTAAATTCTGTAAAGAAAATAAATGTAATGGAATTGTTTTTGGAATTTTAACGGCAGAAAATAAAGTTGATAAAAATCGTTGTGAAGAACTGGTTGAATTAGCCAAGCCGATGCAATGTACCTTTCACCGGGCTTTTGATGAAATCGAAAATTCGGATGAAGCACTTGAAGATATTATTAATTGTGGGTTTTCAAGAGTTCTCAGTTCAGGAAAACAAAAAACTGCAATTCAAGGTTTTGATTTAATTGATCAGCTTATTAAAAAAGCAAATGGAAGAATAATCATA
>Ga0210408_10002991_pt1 | contig 15878 bp, 45 predicted proteins | sample IncBWH4MmetaG_FD_155471 | JGI IMG/M metagenome (GOLD analysis project Ga0210408, IMG submission 155471) | Forest soil microbial communities from Barre Woods Harvard Forest LTER site, Petersham, Massachusetts, United States - Inc-BW-H-4-M | ecosystem: Environmental > Terrestrial > Soil >...
GGTGTAGAGCCACTCCTGCAGTTGGAACAACTCTTCCTCTTCGGCCAAGGTGAGGCCATCTGCAAGGAACTGGGCGATGAGTTCTTTGCGCCGGTCATTCCTGGCGCGGAACGAGCGCCTCACTTCGCGGATTTTACGAAAGCATCCCGAAGGAAGGCGGTCTGGGCGGCTGCAGCAACGGTGAGCAGCGCTTCGTGCCAGGTTATCTGATGGTGGTAAGCCGCAAAGATCGAGGTGATGATGGTTACGAAAGCAGTAATGGTTGTTTTCGATGTAAGAAAATCATCGGCAAATTTCATTGTGTTTCCTCCAAATATATTCTATCACATTAGTCCCAGGACTCAAAAGGCAGGGACTTCACCTGCGGGTGGTTCTCCAACCACTGGCGATGGGCGCTTTCTGCATCGGTAATTCCTTTGAGAGCGAAAACCCTATCTCGGTCCAAATTCCATCGTGTTCGTTCGAGGTCCCATTGCTTCACGTCCCCCTTCCAGATGGGGAAGGGAGGAACGCCAAGTGCATGAAGGAAGGCTGCGTAGTCGACGTGAACGCCTTCCGGCGCTTCGAACACGGCTACGGGCCAGCGTTGCTCATATTCGCCCCCGAAGAATATGTAGATCAACTGTTTTTACTCCAGCCGTCGGGTTTCATTCATTCTCATCATCTTCGTCGTTGATACCACACTCACATGGGTGCGGCTGATCGCAGACAGGGCAGTCCTCGTAATCCTCTGGATGGAGGAAGTAGTCATCGATGCGATGCTTCATTGCTTGAGTAATCGTTTGGGCGGTATCTTCAGTGTCGGCAAAGTTGTCTTCGAAGAACCACCCATCCGCCTCTCGGATGACCGTCCAATAGAGCATTGAATGCCCAGCCAGACATTTTTCGCGCTCGACGTTTATGGTGAAGCCCCGATAGTTAGTCTTCATCGGCTTCGACCTTTTGCGGTGCGAAGGGAGTATATACCTGACCACACTTGTGGCATTGGCAAACCTTATTCCAATGATTCCAAAACACAGGCCCGTGCTTGTCACCCAAGGTCAGTTCGCAACTGCAGCCGCAAGGCAGCGTGTCTGGCGGGCCATCCCAGAGTGGGAGATCCAAGACGCGGCGGGGTTCTTTGTTTGGCATGGGTCCCTCCACCCTCAGTATAGCAAGAACGAGGCCAAAAGGCTAGGGAATCGCGACAGTTTGTCGCGATAGTTGTCGCGATACAGGGCTTGACCGGAAGGCTGTCCAACGGTATACTCAGAAGAGGGAGAGAGCCATGATTGATCGGCTGGTCACGCAGATGGAAGACAACTGGATACGCAAATGCGATGAGGCCACCCTCAAGAAGACGTTCGACGAAGCAGTGTGGTTGTTGAGCGAGCTGGTGAACTACGAAGGCAAGAATGAGGAGGAGATGGACCGGCTCTATGAAGAACAGGTGTCGCTGGTTGGCAGGTTAGCGGAAGAGATCAAGAGGAGACAGAAATGAAAAATGAGATGAGTAATATTTGGTTTCTCCGGTTTCCTGGTGCCGCGCGGAACGCTGGGCCGTTTCGGTTCTATCAACCGGTGACACGCCGCCAATTCGAGCAGGCGATGCGGGAGCATTTTGGATTGGAGCAACTGCCCGCCCAGACACGCTGCTGGACGGGCACAGAGTCTGATTGGCAAGAGGCGTTCACCGGAAAACTTGATCGCGGGCCGGATAGGAATGAACAGATACGTGCCGCCAAAGAGGAGGGACTGACGCTGCGAGCCATCGGAGCGCGCCTGGGTATCTCACACGAGCGAGTGAGGCAGATTCTGGAGAAGGGCAAGGATGCTTGACATAGGGCGTCTGTTGGATACGTTGCGCTGCCAGGGGTATGATGAGGTCCAGTATCGTTGGCGCAAAGACAGATACTTTCATGAGTTTCGGTGCGTGAAAGGCGATAGGACTGTGCCGTTCGCAATTTCTGACCTTGAGGTGATGGATATTAAAAGTGAGGTGGAGTTGCATGTGAGAGATGGCATTGTTCGGGAGATAAGAGAGGCTTTTGAGCGCGAATAGTTGCTGTGGTGGGACCATAGAAGGTGGGTCATACTGTCAGATCCTTGATGGTGATCTCCAGGATGCGCCATTTACACTGTAGATTGTAACATTTGATGTAATCTTCAGCTTCAGGTTTAGAGGCGAATTCAAAGCCGTCTCTTCGGCGCTCCCAAGTGAGTTTGCTGGCGTTCCATAAGTCGATGACGTAGTAGCGGTGAAAGTTCATTCAAGCCCTCCACAAACATCAACTACCATCATAGCAAAATTCGCAACGTCAGCCGCTTCCTTGCGAATGTTTTCCTGGTTAAAAGGAGTAACGGAAAGTTCTGCGTCTAACTCCTCAACTTCTTGTTGCAACCGCATCAGAAGCCACTGTGGGTTACATTTAGACCATCCACCTTTATAGTCGTTTTGTTGAAGCATCTCCTCCATTATTTGGGCAAATGCAGTTACTTCTTTTCTGATACCGTTCATGGCTTCTTTCCTTCCAAATTAAAAATACGCTCGTCAGGGCCATCTCCCATCCGTTCTAGGCCCACAAACTCTTGTATTGCCTGTTGCCGACGAACATTACGCAAACCCCTGCCTTGGCGTGGGGGCATCCCCACCGCGCGCTTTGTGGATAGCCTTGGAGAGACCGGTTTCTTCTTTAGGTTGCCACTTTTCAACAATCTTCTGCAGGTGGGCCATAAAGGCGGGAACCTCGGCCCAAGAGAGGGAGTACCAGGCTACTTCATCCTCGATAAACTCTTTGCAGTAGAACTCCAATCCCCAACGAGTGGCAGTGACATACATGTGTCGCTGCTCTTCTTCGAGGATGATCTCGCTGTAAATGTCCTCTTCGTTTAGTTCCATTGTTCTTTCCCCTGCCATTAATTGTGCTCCTCTAGCCTGTGCTGCTGCCGCCTGCACGCTAGAAATTCTTCGTCTTGGGCGAATCCTCCACAGAGCGGGCAGTTCGGTTTGTCGTCGCAACACCAGAAACGACAACCACAGACGATACACCGTCGTGGCCCAAAGTCGGGAGGAGGAGTATCGCTGTTTATCTCTTTATCTGTGATCGTACGCATAATGGGATTCTTCCAGGGTGAACAGGAACGGCTTCACTGACTTTCCATCCAGTAAATCCTTGATAAAATCTACGGCTGTCGTAGGCAGATCGTAACTTTTGCCGGGCCACAGAGCCGCTTTGTTCAGCCACACGCACCAAGTCCCTTGACCGGGAATCTGTTCTTGTAGGGCGCGGGCAATGGGACACATGGTAGTGCTGCGAGGCTCGGAACCCATTATGTGGCTTCGTTCTACATGAATCGTCATGTTCAGTTTTTAACTCCTCGGGAATTGAAATCGAGGCTTACGCTCATCCCCGTACCCTATGACTATCCCTTTTGGATACTCCCACCAGATAGAGATGACCCAATCATTGATGAAAACTTGAATACCGGATGATCGGAATGTCACCATCAAACTGCTGCTAAGGGTGGCGCCGCAGCGCTCGCAGATCCCCTCTGGGTTGCCATAGTGCCAGAGGTGGGAGCCGCGCCAGAGGCAGATGAGGCGGGATGTTTCATCTGGTTCCCTTTCTGCACGTCTCACAATGGCATAATGGGCTGTGGCACTTCGCCCACTCGCCATCTCGAAGCCGAATGGAGGCAATGGATCGCGGATGAGGTGGCGGATGAGGTGGCATTCAGTCACTCCTTATTTTTCTCCAGGACAATCGAATGGTCATACTCTTTCGCCGCTGCTCGCGCTTCGCGCTTGGTCAAAAATGGTCCCAGTTGACCGTATTTCCAACTGGAGCCGCGATGCCCTTGTCCAGGAGCTGCCCTGATCATGACGTAATAGACCTTGGGTTCTCCATGAACGTGTTCGCTGTCGATTGCATACCGGCCATCATCGGTGGCGTCACCTTTCCATTTCATACGCCAATGTCCTCCCAAGTATTGTAGGCAAGAAATGTGCCAAAGTCAAGGGTTGGTGGTAATGGTGTGTGGACAAAGGCCATAACACTTGATAGAATGGTTGCAGTTCGGGCTGCGGAGGTTCTCTCTTGACCAATCACGTTTGCTCTGTTTCCGTCGTTCGCTGACGATCTTGCGAGGGGCAATGGTTTCTGAAAGCATCTAGTTGGATCTCCCATCTCGGGTTACCTCAATTATACCAACAGTCGTGCCTAGAAGCTATGAATTACACCAGTAAGGTTTTACTTTTTTCGAAAAAATTTCATGGCCCCTTAGACATACCCGCGCGCCTCCTGTGACAGTCGTAAAAAGAGTGAATCGGCCCCCTCTTTGACAGCCATCATACCGTCACGCTCCGACGTCATACCCATATAGTTCGATAGTCCGTGCCTAGCGACTATCAAACCTTCGCAACGTAATAAATATTATCGGAAGTTGCGAACAGTATCGTGCCTCCATCCCTTCCGCTCCCCCTCTCCTCCCCATCCTGGCCCCCACCAGCTCTCCCCCTCCCTCACCTCACCCTGACCCAACGCGTCACCCATATTGACCCATAGCGTCACCCTGTGCTATACTATAGATGGGTTGGGCCACAGGCACGGTACAGGCACGGTCGCAGAAACCCAAAAAATAGTATCTCACATGGCACGGGATGTGCGGAATAATCCCTATGTGAGCAGCAGAGTTCACCCAACCGACCGAGGAGAAACTGATGGATCTCAAGAGAATATGTGCGGAGATTGATCGGGTATACCAGTTGCTTCGAGCAACTCCTTACCTGAGTGGAGAGTATCTTGCCTTACACAACGAACTCATGTCGTTGGGGGACGATCTGCGGAAAGCAGAAAGCAAGATGTAAGCGCCTAAAGGCGCCTTAACTCGGCCGACGGCGGTTGCAAGCCCGCGTATAACGAAGAGCAAGGCACAGGATGGAGTGACCTCCTCCTCTCCCTCCCCTCGGGGACAATCGGAGAGGATTACTTCACCCAACCGACCTAAAGAAACCTGACCGACCAACCGATAACCATAACGGTTATGACGCAAGGAGGAACGAGGAATGGAAGCAACGCTGTTCGCAGTAGTCACGAAAGCCGGCCTTCTGCTGGCCAGCATCGTCGGTATCATCGTTTGGGTTAACGCTGGCTGCCCGTTTTACACAATCAGCCGCCGCTAGAGAGGATGATATGCGGAAAGCTATTCTTTGGGCGCCCAAGGTTGGGCAAGTATCAGGAACAGCGGGAGAAATCGGCCGAATGCGTATGCTGCTGGCTGATCGTATAGCCAATGGCGAAGCATTCCCTGGCGAGATAGTTGTTCGCTTGCCTAGAAGGCGCAACCGCCGCTAACCCAAACAACGCGGCCCTTCCTTATATAAGGAAGGCACCGCATAGCGCGCAGGATGAGAGCCTGCCGTCGGAACCTTGACAACGTTCGCTCGCTGCCGAGTTTGCACAACGCAGAGCGAGGAACTTCATAGCGCGCTTTCCCTGGCGGTTGCCGTGGTACGCGGTCAACACGCCAGAAGCGGCCCCGCTGCCACAATCCCGCCTGAATGCGACAGGATGAGACGGTGAAGGCAGCGGAACCCCTCCGAGCAATAGCGCTCGCTGATGATGGCTGGCGACAGCCGAAAGGGGAACGACACCATGAAGTATGTATTCGGGAAACTCATCACCTTCGACGGTCGGCTGGGGACCATGATCGACTCGGAAGTTATCAAGTTCCCTCACCGCGTCGACCCTGTTGAAGTCGTCACTGTTGAATTGGAGCCCACTCGCGACCAATACGGCTCCACCGTCAATGTATACATCACCTCACCGCTCTTACGGGAGCGGTGACCCCTCTACCCGGCTAGTCGGGTACTGATGAGCCCAGCGATGGGCGAAAGGGGAACGAGTCGCAGGATACCTACTGCAGAAAGGCACAACCATGTTCCGCTATCTCACCGTCGTTCTCTCTGGCTTCCTTATCGGCTACCTTCTTTCGACCTTCGCCGCTAACGCGGTTTGGAGTAACTGACCATGGGCCGCTATACGTACTACTGTGCCTCCTACTGGCACCGCGACTGCGAACCCTCGTCGGTCGCTGTTATCCTGGCCTACCCGGAAGATCATACCTTAATCAACCGGACCCATAAGGCGAAGCTTGAAGTCGCAATCCTTGACGCCATGGCCGAGGAACGCTCCCATTGCCTCTCCTGTGACTACGGCTGCGGCTGTGAGGATGAGGCCACTTGCGAAATCTGCGAACCGGATCTCTGTTGGTCTGGCGTCGGCCAGGAACCTGCTTCCTCCCTCTTCACCCCCAAAGAGCTGATGGCCCATCGCCGGAACCTTCTCGCGGGCCACGTTGTGTGGCTTGAAAGGGGGTAGGAATTCATTGGACACAGGATACAACGAATAGAACCTTTGAATCTCAGACTGAGACTCTGGTTGTCAATGTTTCCACTCGAAACCCATACAGGGGACTCTGAAGATGCCCACTACGAAAGTATGCTTTAAGTGTCCCGATTGTGATCGGATACTGCCGGGAACTCCTCTCATGTCACAAGCTACTTTAGTCGTCAAGCGAACCTGTAAATGTGGGCAACGTTGGCAAGTGAAGGTTACTCCCATCCGTTCAAAGGACGGGTTACACATTCATACTGTTGATTTTGTGAGGACACCATGAAGGACAACGAAACGATTCGACTCGAACTGCAAGATGCAAAAAATCAAGCCAGACATTACCAGGCCATGGCCGACAAGGCGATTGACCAAGTACTTGCCCTTCAGGAGGAAAACAGAGGATTGAAAGAATCTTTAGAAAAAGCTTATGAGCGTTGCTCATATTGGGAAGGCCGTACCATGTGGTACGCGGGCGGATGTAAAGGAAACCCACCCGACACAGGCAAGTAACCCTACACACTGCTATACACACTTATACACACTGGAGAAACCGACCATGAAGCGTAACATCTCAGTCACCCAGCAGGATATCGACCGAGCCACTGAACTCCGTCAGCAAGAAGGAGGTGTATCCCCCTCAAACTGTCCCATCGCTTGCGCTCTCATCCGAGAGTACCTCTCGACAACCAGAGTTTACGCCATGCCGGACCTATGCTCCGTCACAATCAATCACTGGGGAACCGGACCATCCTTCTCCCCTACTGCCAAAATGCGCGCCTTCATGCAGCGATGGGACAAGCGCTTCCTTGCCGTCCCGACCAAGTTCCAAGTGGAGATTCGCTGATGGTGAAGTTCATTCGCGCTTCACATGTTAAGAACGTCGTTTACTACCCACTCGGCACATGCTACCCGTACGGCTACCCGCAGATTTACTTCGAAGCAGGAGATATGTCGGTAGGTCTCCACGACTGTTGGATTGTTTGGAAATCTTCCGACCAAGAGGAGACCGACGAAGTATACTCCACCCGTGAGGAGGCACTAGCGGCCGTTGACGGGGAACTGCTGCTGCAGTGTAACGCTGCAGGATGCACCTTCTACGCTGCCACAAGCGACTTGAGTTCCGAGGGATTCTGTCCAGCTTGCACTCCAAACCGCCCTATACAATTCGCTTAACGCGCCTAAGAGGAGGATCTTGACATGCGCTATGAAGTCTTCAGCCCATCCGACGGCCGTCCCATCTACCGCTTTCCTTTCGCGTGGCTCGCTCGCCTAGCGGCCCATCTTCTCAACAGCCGCCATACCGGCGGACTCGATTGGGCTCCTACCGGGGAAGGGTGGACTCGATGAAACCGACCTTCGTCGTTGAAGCGCAGTTCTACTCCGGGGGCAAGCTCATTCGCCGAATGGCCACACCCGATCTGTACGACCAAGAGACGGCCGAGAAGCGCGCCCACATGCTCACGGGCGCTCATGGTCCCCGCACCGCCTATGTCGCCCGCCTTGCGACCGAGGAAGAGCTTCTACGCTGTCAAGAAGTGGAGGAGGCACGGGCCGCGTCAACACTCACATGGCGAAAGGTCGGCTGATCACCGCACGACTCGGAAAGGAGGACACAACTATGTTCGGCACTTGCGTCTTATGGTGGGTTCGCTTCCCCGAATCAGAGAATGCCATGACGTTCCGCTTCTCTTCCCCAGTAGGGGAGGCACAAGCAAGGGAACGCGCCAAAGAATGGGCAGGGATATCCCGCTTGCCAAAGAACACAGAGGTGTGGCCATGCCCAAACTACTATCGGTCGTCTGACAACGGCTAGAAAGAGGAACCGACCATGACCATGACCGACACCAACATAATCGGCTACATTGACGACCATGGCACCGTCACTTACGAACAGATCAGATCGGCCATGCAAGGCAAGCCCTACCGCATGGAACTCGTCAGTTCCGACGCTGCGGCCGTCATTGCCGCTGTCAATCAAGGCATCGACTCCCATCTTGAGGCGTGCTATCGCCAGGAAACCGATACCTACGAACCCATAGAGCGCCGTCTAGATCCTTGCAGTAGATTCCCTGAAGGAGCTGTCCTAGCAACAGGCATCCGCTGTTCCGTCTCTCCCGAATCCCTGCCCACTCTCCTTCGGCGTCTTTACGATCTGCCCACTCTAACCGATCTGCCCCCTACTCATCGACTCTATGTTGACGAGGTAACGGCCGATGCCGGCTTCTCCCTTGCCTGTGATATTGTTGATACGCTGCTCTCTCCCGAGGAGGACTAACCCATGCTATACAAAGGCTTGACCATCAAGATTGAACAGGACACTGACGCCGACTCCCCTCGTGAATGGGACAACCTAGGGACCATGGTATGCTTCCACAAACGGTACGAACTTGGCGACAAGAAACACGGCTACTCCTCTGGAGACTTCTCCTCGTGGCAGGATCTAGAGGAATCCATTCGCTCCGACCATGGACAGGATACCATCATTCTCCCCCTTTACCTGTACGACCATAGTGGCTTGACCATCTCCACCAAACCTTTCTCTTGTCCATGGGACAGTGGACAAGTAGGTTTCATCTTCGCTCCCATCCATGTCGTCAAACAGGAATACGTCAACGCTGCCATGACGCCAGAGGAGAAGGAGCAAGCCGCCGAAGGTGTCCTGCGTTGCGAAGTCGAAACCTACAATCAGTTTCTCCAAGGAGAGGTATACGGCTACACCGTAGAGGACAGCAACGGAAACCATCTTGACTCCTGTTGGGGTTTCTATGGGCTTACCTACTGCGAAGAGCAAGCGAGGGAAGCAGCAGAATACTGCGTCAAAGAGCAAACAAAAGCGATCTGCCCACTCTAGCCATTATTCATTAGGAACCTAACAAACCATGACCAAACCTAACCCAAACTGGAAACCAGACAAACAAACATGGTGGAGGATAGACGTACGGGAGCATGGCTCTCTCTGTTGGACAAACAACATCTATTCCGACCATATCCGCTCGGTCGTTATCTCACAAGCTGAACGATACCGCTCCGAAAACCGTTACAGTGAAGTTCGTATCATCCGCTCCGAAGAATGGCTGGAGGAAATTCCATGAATGCATACATATACAAATCTGCCTTACTTTGTGAGGACTGCGGACTCGCAGCGACCGAAGAGCGTTGTTCAGACCCTCGTCCACTGAACATGGACGACAGCGAAGATTTCCCTCAAGGGCCATTCTCTAACGGCGGGGGAGAAGCGGACTGTCCCCAACATTGCGACTCTTGCAACCTTTTTCTTGAGAACCCTCTCACGTCTGACGGGAACGAATACGTGAGGGAACAGATAGCGAACTCCTCGCTTGGTTCTATTGCTCTCACAGTGTGGGCATCTTTCTACGCCCTTCCCGATCAACAGGAAGCCAACCATGCCTAACGCAATCTTTTACAAGAAATGGTCACTCGACAATATAGCAGCCATCCGCCACGAACTCGACTCAATTGAAGCAGCCATCCGCGCCAATCAGCCCACAAACACGGCTGAACTCCTATTTCAAGTCATGCGACTTGAAATCCAATGTCGCAACCTTCGGGAGGAACTAAACCATGACTAACCTACAGCAAGCCGCCAGCGACGCTCTCCAAGTTCAGAACGCCTGCAACCTATCGGGAGTAGCACGCTCCTTCCTCGAAGCGGTGAAGGCTGTCAACGATGAAGCCAACCGACTGAATGAAGGAACCGAATGGCGCAACAATCACCCCATCATCCGTCTCTTCGTTGACAAACTCGCCTCCATCTGTGGAATGCAAGGCGACTCTGCCTTCCTCCACTACGGAGAAGCCGACCAAGCATGTCGCGACCTACTGACAAGCGAACTGCCCACTGCGGGAAACACTGCCCACTGTGGTAATTACGAGGAATAAATATGAACATCAATCACAACTTAGAGCCACGAAAAGTCAAAGGGGGACAAATTAAGAAGGTTTGGCTCGGCGACCGATGGGCATGGCATTCCATTGCCAATGGTGTCACTCTACCCTTCACCTCCCGAACAGCCAAGGAAGCAACCGAGAAGTTAAATTTCCGCTACACTGTCGAGCCAGGGAGGAACATCTACCGGAATGGTATCCCCTTCATCTATATCCAAAAAGCAGGAGAAACCAGTCCCACAGAAGCAGACATGATAACCCATGTCATTGCCGAACTTCTCAATGCTAATGGCCGCTAGATCCTGCCCACTGCTGCCACCAATCAACCAAAGGGGGCCAATCATGACCACGACTATTACCATTAACAATCTCGACTTCACCCTCTCCGACGCCGACGTTGCCAACCCTTCGGATTACATCCCTGCAGGCGAATACAATCCGCACAATGTGCGACCTTTCCTTATCCACGCCCATGGATTCCCTGTCGCCATTGTGTTCGCCTCCTGCCTCCAGGATGCCTTTGACGAAGCCGTAGACAATGACAAACTAGATCAATTCCTTGTTGCCGACCAAGATCTACCCGACTATGGGGACGAAGAAGAAGGTATCGCCCGGCTCGGCAATGCCGGCGAACCCTTCGATATCCAAACGCTCGATGCCATCGAACTGCCTAATCCGCCCTTCTCCTTCTGCGCGCTGTTGAATGCAGCACAATAACTCTGCCCACTGTTGCCTATCACTCTCGCCAATCACCCTCCGGGCGTTTGGCCGAGCGCTAGGCGGAGAACCAACCAATGACCCCAGAAACCGAAGTCTCAGGATATTCCAATTATTTCACATTCCACTGTGCCCTCTTCCTCTCCAACAATCGCCCACAATATGACGATGCCAGAGACCTGGCCCTAACAGTCCTTGAGGAGAACCCCACAGACGACGCTGCCTCTCGCCAGCTTGCCGACGAACTGGAAGCATACGTAGAAGGTCGCTGGCTTACCCTTGACTGCAGAGAAGCCGCCTGCAAAACCGACGACGATTACCTGGCCCACGAACTCCTAACAGCCGCGTTAGGGCGTGTAGACTGGTTGCAGATAGCTGAAGAGTGGATCGCTACTGCAAAGGAGGGATAAATGCTGCCCACGTCAGATGAAACCAACGAACTCGAAGAAATGGCCGAAAACCTGCGTGTTTACCTAAACATCTACCTTGAAGGACCGACAGCAACAGGCTATCACTTCCTTAAGAACAAGATCGCCGAATACTACTCTATCTCGCAAGCAGGCACCGAGGATGCCTACGCACGGGAGAAGGACCGACTACGCGCCGAACTGGGGATCAAACCCCTAACAATCTTGCCCACTCTTGGTATACCTGACCCCTAACAAGCCCTAACAACCCTATACAACGAGGAAACAACAATGCCAGTCTTTTACGTCCACGCCAAGGAACTCCATGAGGTTATGTATCGCGTCGAAGCAGAATTCGCAGAAGATGCCATCGCTATGGTGCATGAAGGCGACGCAAAAGCCATCGTCGAAGAAGACAGTTTCGACTCCTTCCTGACAGATGAGACCTATGCCGAGGAGGAAACCGAATGAGCATCGAAGTCTACGCCTTTGAGGATAAAGAAGGCAATTCCGTATCCGATTACACAACCCAGGACATAGCAGAAGCTCGCCAGTTCGCCATGGGAAATGGCTGCCGACTGATCGCTCGTATATTTGAGTATAGCGACTTCGAACTCGTAGAAAGCTATGCCGAAGGCGACACTTTCAATTCAGACGGGGAATACATCGGTGAGGAAGATGTAACCACGAAAGGCCAATACATGGGGGAAGAAGGCACCGGCTACTCCTGGGGGTCCCTTGATCAACACGGAGACTACAGCAACGCCACACGCGGCCACATTCAGGGTTACACCTCCCCTTGTCGCATTCGCGTGAAGATAAAAGGTGCCTTTCTCACCGAAGCCAGAAATGGCGATACACTGCTATTCCTACCTTTCGGAACAAGCATTCTCCTTGAGGATGGATACACATTCGAACCTGTATGGGGGCTTACTGCACAGGAAGCACTAGACAAAGGCATTGCCGAAGTTATCGCCGATTGACTGCCCACTTCGATTAGAAAGGAATACAGGATGAATACCCATGGCATCTGGTATATCCGGTATGCGAATTACCTGACCGGAACTCAAGAAGTCACCCGTTCCTTTCGTACCAAAGAGACGGCCGAACGAGAATTATCGAAGCGCATTTACAAGAAGCGCGATGCTCAATTAGTCTTCGGCACCTATCCGAAATCGAAATAACTCACAGGAGAATACCCATGTTCCTCAACACCCTGATGTTCATCATCCTGCTCGCCCTTTGCACCATCAGTATTAAGCTCTATTAGGAGTCGGACATTGTTCTACGATCAAATTAACCAGTGGAACGAATAGAACAACGCCCACAGGAGAAAAGGACCGATGTATATCAAAGACTTCAAGGAAACGATCAAGCGTGCCCATGCAAACGCTCTGCGAGACAACAAGGACCGCTTCGTTACCATTGGCACTGACTTCCACACCTACTGCGAGAAATCACCCACGACAAGCTGTTGGCGCGTGACACCGGAGGGGGAAATATGGAAGCAGGAATACCTTCCTCTAGGTGAAGGAAAGGGATTGAAGATGATTGCCGAAACACGTGATCCCGAAACGGAGAGGATTCTCCTGCCGCAGCCAACAAAGTAAAATCAAGTCCATCAAACACACCAATCAAACACAACTATAACCGTTAGGAGGCAATCCAATGGCTACCCTATCCGACTACGGCCTTACTGTTACCGAAGCAATGACCACGCCAAGCAAACCCGGCAAGGCGGCTCGGCCCGTATGGAACGTCACCGGCACGACTGCAGGATACGAAGATGCGCTCTATGCGCTCGGTGCCAAGAAATGGCGCGGCGCTTTCTCCTTCTGGCACGACCCGACCGAGGAACTCCTCGAAGCCATTGCCCACTACGGTAAGACAACCTTTGCAGATCGAGTCGACAGCGCGAAAGCTCGATCAGCCAAGCGGACTGATAGATACCGCACCTATTCCGAGAACGCTAGCGCCCGCTCGGAAGCTGCCCACGACAGATTTCGCGCCATTCTTGACCCAATCCCATTTGGTCAACCAATTCTCGTCGGACATTATTCTGAAAGAAAGCACAGAAGGACGCTCGAAAAGGCGGACAATGCCTTACGATCAGCCGTCGAAGAAGCAGACAAAGCAAAATATTACCGAGGCCGAGCCCTCTCCTCCTCCTTCAAAGCTGAAGATAAAGACGTTGCCTTCATGCACCGCCGACTGAAGGAAGCGGAAGCGGAACGGCGCGTCTGCCAGCGTCACCTTGACCGCGTGAGCAATCCAGAATACAATCCATCCATCGCCCCTTCCATTCACCCTCAATGGGGCGACGAGAAACGCCAGGCAGCCATTCTTCGTTATACCAATCTCGTCGCCGAATACCAGGAAAAGGCCGACTACTGGCGCCAGCAGATCGAAGCGGCCGGTGCCGGCACCATCACCAAAGGTATCTCGGAAGCGGACGCCTGGAAGAAAGCCGCCATCAAGAAGGGCGACTACATCATGAGCGACCGTCATTTTTACCAAGTTCTTCGTGTCAACGCCCAATCCGTAACCGGCCAGTGTCTGACGCCCAACCTGTCTGACTACAAGCCGCGCATTCCCTATGCCGAGATCGAGCAGCACATCACGGCCGAGCAATACGCGGCGAAGTATCCGCCCACTACACAGAAAAAGGAACTACGCAGTTAAACACTGCCCACTCTATAAGGGGTACCCCAATGGCCTATCACATTCAAATTACCAGAAGCATCTCTTGTGATGATTGTTTAGAACATTACGAACTCCTTTCCCCTACGGACAAGATGGCCGCAGAGGAAGCGCGCGAGATAGGCTGGCAGCATACTCGAAAAGGCTGGATCTGTCCCCAGTGCAACCCACACAACGCCAGCGAACTGCCCACTACAGACAAAGAGGCAACCAAATGAAATACCCAACCCTTCCAAAAGAACTTAGGAATCTTCTTGACCCGCCGGAGCCGCGCCCTTCCATCAATCCTAGAGGCAGGAGAACGCGCGACCCTGCCATGCCTTATGATGATGCCGAGAGAGTGACAATCAGCATCCAGTTCCCCGGCTGGCTGGCCAATCAGATACGTCTGCAAGCCCAAAAAGGTGACCGGAGCATCAATGGCCAGGTAAGGCTCATGTTGCTCGATTGGTTTGAAAGGCATGGCACGAAGATTGCAGGAAGTCAAGAAGGAGAAGAACAATGAAAATAACCAGTCGACACGACATTGAGAAAGCATCAAAGCTCGATCTGCTTGACGCCATTGATACGTTGCTTGGTGATTGGTGTCCCCAAACAGGCGACACTTGGCAAAAGGAAAGCTGCTATCTCGCCAGCAACATTGTCGAAGAACTAATACGACGCGAAAAACACTGCCCACTCTGCGGCCAGTTTACGGGAGAAAACGACTAATGGCAATATACACCCACGAATGTCAAATTGAGGAGGTAGAATAATGCCCATCCAAGTAACAGCCGAAGTCCTGGAAGGTTTAAACGCCGTCCGAGAATCCGGCCTCACCAACATGTTCGTTCGAACTCGCGTCGCCGATATTGCCGGAGAACTAGGCTTTGACGCAACGGCAGACTGGATACGGCAATATCCCGAAAAATATAAGCAGGGTATCTTTGATGGGTTTGAGGAGGAGGAAGAACTCTAATGTCCGACGAACGTCTTCTTGAAGCGATAGCAACACGCTCCGCCATCGCCCGGCTGAACGACCGACTGCAGAAAAGCGAGGATCGCGCCCAAGCGGCCGACGAAACGATTGCCCACTTGAGTTCTAAACTTGACGAACTCGAAACGCGCCTAGCGATGCTGGAGAGCGCTGAAGATTTACGAGCGGAATACTTTCGGACCAAGCCTGATAGGTGGTGATACTAATGGAAGAACAATACCCAAGTGAACCAATGGAAGTCGCCGGCCTCACTCTGCGTCCCACCAATCCAGTCGACATGGGCGCGAACCCATTGCTGGAGGAAATCCAGGACCTTCTCAACCTCAACGAAGAATACGAACTGTGGGAAATCGCCATCCCTGCCCACCGCAGACGAGCCTACCTATTACACCGACCCTATTTAGGCCAGACCATCATCTCATGGGGCGAGGAGATCCTCGTTCGCGGCCCGTACTCGCTGCTGGATGCCACAACCATGTTCGCCGACCGAATCCACCAGACTATCGAGCCGTCTGATATGACTGTGCCGCTTAACCTGGGGCTCCAACCCACTCCCGCGACCGAAGGCCCCCCATCCCTTCAGAGCCCGAGGAATCGCCGCTGCATCAATCACCTCGGCGCGGTCGCCCCAAGGGCTCCAAGAACAAGCCAAAGGCAACGCTGCCGCTGCGGCTGCCCAGCAACGCAAGTCCTAATATTGCCAAACTATCCGTTCCCCTTCCATCACTGCGCATGGAAGGAGTGGCAGCGGAATATCCCAATCACGACCGGGAACGAGAGCAAGTGAACTGGGAAATC
>Ga0210408_10002992_pt1 | contig 15874 bp, 14 predicted proteins | sample IncBWH4MmetaG_FD_155471 | JGI IMG/M metagenome (GOLD analysis project Ga0210408, IMG submission 155471) | Forest soil microbial communities from Barre Woods Harvard Forest LTER site, Petersham, Massachusetts, United States - Inc-BW-H-4-M | ecosystem: Environmental > Terrestrial > Soil >...
TCTTCAGGTCGTTGCTCAGCCGGTAACCTGTCTGCGCCTTGGTCAGCTCCCGGGCCGAGAACAGGGCCAGCGTCGGGTGAATGGCCGGCAGGCTGTTCACCAGCGTGAACCCGCGTGAGACCAGCTGCTGCTTGACGATGTTGATGAACGGGGCAAGGTCGATGGTGACCTGCCCGTTGACAATTTTGACCGCGCCGCCGCCCCGTCCGGAGACGGCCTTCACCAGCTCCTGATGGGCAACGGTGTTGACCTGGACCCATAGCCGGGCGAACTGCGGGCTGGCCACGATGTTGCGTACCTGGCCGCGGATGTATCCGTTCACCGCGCCGCCGATAGACGGGCCGAAGCTCTTCAGCAGGGCGCCGACGCGGCCCAGGCCCTTGCTCGACAGCAGGTCGGCGGCCTGATCAGCGTAGCCGGTCACGTTGAGATGGCTGGTGATCTGGTTCGTGACCTGGTCGGTCAGGGCGGTCTGGACCGCCGGATCGTGGATGAGCGGCTCGACGTTGGCTATGTAGCGGTTGGTGTCGGAGACCTGGTTGGCGCTCCAGATGGCCAGCACGGATAGCGGGGCTAGCAGGCAGCCGAGCACGAGGAGAAGCATCGCGACAGGAGTCCGCCAGCCGATTCGATGCCGGCGGACCGCGCCTGCGTGCTGGCTGCGCAGCCACATGATCTCGGCGCGGAGACGATCGATCTCAGCTTGCTGATCGCGGCTGGATTCCGGGCCCCCAGCCCCATCCGCCGGCTCGCCGCCCATGTCAGGCAAGGGGCCACCTCCTGCTGGGCCGCACCGGAAGATCACCATAGCCCGGGCCGCGTCAGGGCAGGATCACCTATGACGGGTGATGCTGGGGGAAGCGGAAATACCACCCCGGCATGGCCGGGGTTCGGCGCCGTCTACCGCCGGCAGCCGACCTTCCGGTGGCCGCCGCGGCCAAAATGCGGACGGCACGACCCGGGCATTTCCGGCTGCATGGTCCGGGCGGGCCGTGACCGCGCAGCGGGACATGTGCGGAATCACCCGCCGTGTATGAGGCGATGCTGGCCGCCTGGCGGCACGCTCGCGCAGTATGAGCAGAGTGACGCTGAGCCGGCGCGCCTGCCGGGCCGTTCTCCTGTCCGTCCTGGTGCTGCTGGCGGCCGCCTGCAGCTCCAGCGGCAGCGCATCCGGGAGTCCATCGTCGGTTGGCAGCCCGTCGTCGAGCACTGCCGCTCCGTCGGCGTCCGACTCGGCGGCGTTGTGCTCAGATGTCGCCGCGCTGCGCGGATCACTGCAGGAACTCACCAGCATCAGGCCCAGCGCGAGCGCGGTAACTGAGCTCAGAGCCGCGGTGCAAAAAGTTCAGACGAACCTGGCGGCCCTCAGTACCGCCGCCGGTGCCGTGTGGAGCGAGCAGGTCGGTAACCTGAGGTCTGCCCTGACCAAGCTCCAGTCCGCTGTCAGCACCCTCGCCACCCAGCGCAACGCCAGCAGCGTGTCCGGCGTGGTCACCGCGGTCGGCGGCGTGTCTGCCGCGGCGCGTCAGCTCCTGGACGCGGCCAACCCGAGCTGCCCGTCACCGTCGGTATCGTCCGGATCCAGTCCCTCATGACCACCATCAGCCCGACAGCGGGCTGATGGTGCAGTTGTGCGGTGAAGCCCTCGTGCTGAACTTAGGCCTGTGGGCCACACTGGACTCATGACCACCTCAGGGCTTAGCCCCGCCACTGGCCTGGCCGATCTGGAGCAGCTATACCGCGATCTGCACGCCCGCCCCGAGCTGTCCCAGCAGGAGCATCGCACCGCGGCGCTGGCGGCTGACCAGCTCGCTGCCGCGGGGTTCGAGGTCACGACGAATATCGGTGGTACCGGCGTGGCCGCCGTCATCGCCAACGGCGCCGGGCCGACGGCACTGATTCGCGCCGACATGGACGCGCTGCCGGTCCGGGAAGAAACGGGCCTTCCCTATGCCAGCCAGCAGCGGGCCACCGACCGGGACGGGTACGACGTCCCGGTGATGCACGCGTGTGGCCATGACATGCACGTAACCTGCCTGCTCGGAGCGGCGCGCGAACTGGCCACCGCCCGTGGCTCGTGGTCGGGCACGCTGATAGCGGTATTCCAGCCAGCCGAGGAGCTGGGGACCGGGGCGCAGGCCATGATCGATGACGGGTTGTTCGACCGAGTCGGCCACCCCGACGTCGTGCTCGGCCAGCACGTGGCCCCGATCCCGGCTGGCTACATCGGGATCCGGCCCGGGCCCGCCTTCGCCGCGGCCGACGGGCTGCGCGTCACGCTCTACGGCCGCGGAGCCCATGGCTCGCGTCCGGAGGCCGGGATCGATCCGGTCGTGATGGCCGCGGCCACGGTCATGCGGTTGCAGGGCGTGGTCTCGCGGGAGGTCGCCGGCGACGACACCGCCGTCGTCACCGTCGGGGCCCTGCGCGCCGGCACGAAGGAAAATATTATCCCCGACGATGCTGAACTGCTGCTGAGCGTCCGGACCGTCGATCCGGCCGTGCGCGGTCGGGTGCTGGATGCGATCGGGCGCATCGTGCGCGCCGAGGCCGCCGCGTCCGGCGCCCCGCGTGATCCGGTCATCGAGACGACCCACAGCTTCGGCGCCGTGGTCAACGACGAGAAGGCGGCCGACCGCACCAGCGCGGCGTTCGCCGGGCGGTTCGGGGCTGACCGGGTGTTCGATCCCGGGCCGGTCACCGGCAGCGAGGACGTCGGCCTGTTCGCGACCGCGGCCGGCGTTCCGTGCGTGTACTGGCTCCTCGGCGGCGCCGACCCGGGGCTCTTCGCCGGCGTCGCGTCCAGAGCCGAGATGGCCGCCGTGATACGGGACCTGCCGTCCAACCACTCGCCGCGCTATGCCCCGGTACTCCAGCCCACCCTGGCCACCGGCATAGCCGCCCTGACGACCGCCGTCCGCACCTGGCTCCCGCCCAGCTGACCCTGTGATGCCAACGTCACCCGAAATGGATGAGCCAGCGGAGCCGTCCCCCTGGTCATCATGACGCTGGGAGGCGAGCGCCGTGTCCTGCCTCCTGCGAGCAGACCGTCCCGACACATGCCGATGGAGAAGGTCATGGCCACGCTTACCGCATGGAAGTTCGACACCCCCCAGGGTGCCGACGAGGCGCTGAACAAGCTGGAGAAACTGAGCCGGGATTACCTGATCAATCTTCACGATGCGGCGGTGGTCAGCTGGGAGGTCGGCAAGAAGAAGCCCAAGACCCACGAGATGCACGACACCACGAAGTCGGGCGCGCTCGGCGGCGCTTTTTGGGGGATGCTCTTCGGCCTGATCTTCTTCGTCCCGTTCCTGGGCGCGGCCATCGGCGCCGCCAGCGGCGCGCTGTTCGGCTCCATGCGCGACGTCGGGATCAGCGACGACTTCATCCAGGGCGTCCGGGAAAAGGTCACGCCCGGCACGTCGGCCCTGTTCGCGCTCACGTCCGGTGCGGTACAGGACAAGGTGGCGGACGCGTTCCAGGGCATACAGGCCGAGCTCATCCGCACCAACCTGTCCGACGAGCAGGAGGCCAGGCTTCGCGAGGCCTTCGGCCTGGAGGAGGACTGACGCTTCGGCCGCCAGGTCGCTGACGGGATCCCCTCTCGCGAGGAGGCGATCAGGTGACCGCGGTTGACACGAAGGCGCCGGCCGAGGTTCGGAAGTTCTCGCTGACCACGCTCACGGCCATGGTCGTGGGGTCGATGGTGGGAGCGGGAGTCTTCTCGCTGCCACGCAATCGTGCCGATCCTGACCCTCATCGTGGTGGCGATCTTCGTGCTGAAGGCGCATGTGTTCAGCGCGAACTTCTGGGACGGCGAGCCGAAGACCGCCGGCGCCCTGTTCAGTCAGGTGCGGGCGACCATGCTGATCACCGTGTTCGTCTTCCTCGGCATCGAGGACGCGAGCGTGTACTCCAGGTACGCGAAAAAGCGCTCGGACGTCGGCAAGGCGACCGTAATTGGGTTCCTCGGCGTGCTGGCGCTGTTCGCGTCGGTGACGATGTTCTCCTACGGCATCCTGCCCCGCGCCGGTCTTGAGAAACTGCGGCAGCCGTCGATGGCGGGCGCGATGGAATCGGTGGTGGGCTACTGGGGGACGGCCTTCATCAGCGTCGGGGTGATCGTCTCGGTCCTCGGCGGCCTGGCCACCTTCTATCTAGGAGGATCTGACATGATCGATATCACCTCGTCCCCGGCCGGGTCGTACGGCGTGTATTCCGAAGTCGGCCAGCTGAGGAAGGTCCTGGTCTGCGCGCCGGGGCTGGCCCATGAGCGCCTGACCCCCACGAACTGCGACGATCTGCTGTTCGATGACGTGCTGTGGGTGCAGAACGCCCGCCGCGACCATTTCGACTTCATGAACAAGATGCGTGACCGCGGCGTGGAGGTCGTGGAACTGCACAACGTGCTGACCGAGATGCTCGCCATCAGCGAGGCACGGCAATGGCTGCTGGACCGGAAGATCACCGCCAATGAGGTAGGCCTCGGGCTGGTCGCCGACACGCGTGCGTTCCTGGAGAGCCTGGAGCCGCGGAGGCTGGCGGAGTTCATGATCGGCGGCCTCGCGACCGACGACCTGCCTGATGATTTCCGCCCCGGCTACCTCGCGCTGGCCCGCGAGCACACTGGCGTCCGCGAGTACCTCATGCCCCCGCTGCCGAACACCCTGTACACGCGGGACACGACGTGCTGGATCTACGGCGGGGTGACGCTCAACCCGCTGTACTGGCCGGCCCGGCACGACGAGACCCTGCTGATGAAGGCCATCTACACCTTCCATCCCGACTTCGCCAGTGCCACCGTCTGGTGGGGCGACCCGGAGCAGGACTGGGGCCTGGCCACCTTCGAGGGCGGCGACGTGATGCCGGTTGGAAACGGGGCGGTCCTGATCGGCATGAGCGAGCGCACGTCCCGCCAAGCCATCACCCAGGTCGCCGCGGCCCTGTTCGAGCACGGCGCGGCGGAGCAGGTCATCGTGGCCGGCATGCCCAAGCTGCGCGCGGCCATGCATCTCGACACGGTCTTCACCTTTGCCGATCGCGACTGCGTGACCACCTTCCCGAACATTGTCGACGGCATCCACGCGTTCACGCTGAGACCAGGAGACAAGACCGAAGTCGAGGTCACCGCCGAGAAGGACGCGTTCACCGACGTGGTGGCCGCCGCGCTGAATCTCCCGCGGCTACGGGTCGTCAACCTCGGGGGCGAGGCCTACGCCGACGAGCGGCAGCAATGGGACAGCGGCAACAACCTCGTCGCCGTCTCACCCGGCGTGGTGTTCGCCTACGACCGCAACACCCGTACCAATGCCCTGCTGCGTAAGGCCGGCATCGAAGTCATCACCATCGTCGGCGCCGAGCTCGGCCGCGGCCGCGGCGGCGGCCATTGCATGACCTGCCCGCTGATCCGCGATCCGGTCGACTTCTAATCGAACCGGAGGCACCACGGTGAAACCCGTCGTCATCACCGTCCTGGCCCGCATCCACCGCTGAGAGCCGGCCGCTGCCGCCCCGACAATCCCTTCACCTGCCCGGGATACCCACGACCTTCGCGCTGGCCTGCCCTCGCATCACCCGGAAAGTATGAAGCCGGTCGGCGCCGGGCACATCTACCGTGGTCGAGCCGACGCGGACCGCGGAGGACCCGGCGCGGCTCAGGAAGGGGGCGCGCATGGCGGGAGACGTAAGCGGCCACCGGATCCCCGTCGGATGGGCCGTCGCCGTCGTCGCCGTTCTCGCTTTCGTCAACGTGGGCGCCGGAACGTGGCGGCGCTTCCGCATTCCGGGCTGGCTCGAGGGACCGCCCGTCGAGGGCGCGTCCGCCTGGGCCAGCCTCATCCCGCCCGCCGGCTGGACGCCCGAGCCCACGGCCGCTCTGGCCCGGCAGCCAGCCGACTGACGTGCGCACGGATCCCGGTCCAGGCCTGCGGCCCCAGCCTGCCACCACCGTGGCAGGCCCCGAGCAACAACTCCTGCGTGGCTGGCGCCTGTTCACGTCGTACCTGCCGCCCATCTGGGGCTGGTTCACCCTCGTCTGGATGCGCAAGAGGGAGTACCTATGAGCACACCCAAGCAGAGTGATCAGCCCGCCACCCCCGGCAAGCCATCCCTGGCCGCCAAGATCGAGAGCGAGAGTTCACATCCGCTGGCGTGGAAGACCGTGGCCACCCGCGCCGCGATGGTGCTCGTCGCCGGCGTCGCCCTTTACCTCGTGTTTCCGGCCATCACCGAAGTGCTCGCATCCTGGCCGCGTCTGTCAACCCTCAACCCGTGGTGGTTCGCCGTGGCGGTCGGAGCCGAGACCGCCCACTTCGTCTGCACGTTCGCGCTGCAACGACTGGCCCTGCGGACCAGGGCATGGTTTCCGGTCATCACCTCCCAGCTGGCTGGCAACTCGATCACCCTCATCGTGCCGGGCGGCGCGGCCGTGGGTGCGGCCGTGCAGTTCCGGATGCTGGCCGCCAGTGGGCGGGACACCAGCTCGACCGTGGGCGGGCTGGCGGCGTTTTCCCTGCTCGGCGTGGGAGGGCTGCTCGCCCTCCCCGCCTTCGCCCTACCGGTCATCTTGGTGGGCGCGCCGACCAGCCGGGGGCTGGTGAACGCGGCGGTGCTGGGAGCGGTGGCGTTCGTCGTCTTCGTCGCGTTCGGGGCGGCTGTCCTGGCCTACGACGCGCCGCTCCGCTGGGCGGGCCGGTCGGTACAGCGGCTCAGGAACTGGGTGCTGCGGAAGCGGCCCCCGCTGGAGGGGCTGGACAAGACCCTGCTCACGCAGCGGAACGAGATCCGGGAGGTGCTGGGCAGGCAGTGGTGGCAGGCGCTGCTGCTCTCCGCAGGCCGCCTGGCATTCGACTACCTGTGCCTGCTCGCGGCGCTGCGGGCGACCGGGAGCCACCCGCGCCCCTCGCTGATCCTGGTGGCCTACGCAGTGGCTGGCATCATCGGGCTGATCCCCATCACGCCCGGCGGCCTCGGGATCGTGGAAGCAAGCCTGACCGGGCTCCTGGTGCTGGCCGAGGTGAACTCCAGCCAGGCCGTGCTGGCTACGCTCACCTACCGGCTCGCGTCCTACTGGCTGCCGCTGTTGGCCGGGCCGATCGCCTACGGCCTGTTCCGGCTCCGGTACCGAAGCCGCCCGTCATCCCCGCAGCCCAGCGTTACTCCGGCCTGAGCCCTACCGGCTGTCTCGCTTCGCCTGCCGCCGGGCACCCAGGGCGAGGGTGCCTGCCCGGTTCTTCTCAGAGGCGGGCGAGCGCAGGGCACGGTCACCGGTGGGCTCTGGGCTGACGGCAGGCCCTTTCCGAGCCGAGCCAGTCGACGCTCGCCGCGTGGCAGGTCCTTGACCCTGCCTCCCGGCCTTGGCGGCCGCAAGCCGCTCCGCGCGCAGCCTGGCTGCGGACTGCCGGGCCAGCACCGCGACCCGGCGGCTGGCCCGGGACAAGGCCTCTTCGAACGCCTCGGCCTTCAAGGCGGCCCGCGTGTTCTCCGGCCGTGCCTTACCGCGGCCGCCCGCTTCGGCCACCCGGGCACTGGCGCCCCGGCGGTACTGGCCGACGTACTTGTTGCGTGCGCGCCTGATCCGGGCCTCGAACTCGATGGCCGCGTCCTCGTCGAGCGCGGCGAGTTCAGCCGGCTCGGTCTGGGCGACCAGCAACCGCTCGGCGTCGCTGAGGACCGCCAGCAGGGACGCGTTCATGTGTTTCCCTCGATTCCGCCCGGGATGCCACGACCTGATCGGGTCTTTCCCGGCCCGCGCGCGCTCGAACCTGCGAAGAGGCCTGCTGCCGTTATCGGGCCTGGGCCAGCGGCGCCTGGCCGAGTTTCATCCCAAATGGCACACCGAGAAGGCCGAAGGCCCGGCTATTACCTGAGCCGGGCCTTCTGACCTGCGTTTTCGCGTGGGGTGAGCGACGGGATTTGAACCCCGCGACATCCAGGACCACAACAGAGGGCACACGCTAACGGGTGGTCTAATGGAAGACGTCTGGGCTGGTCACGGGGCTTCATGCGGCTACGATCACAGCGTTTCGGCGCATCTGCGCCTCTTTGGTCACTCCCATCCTGCTCCCATAATCGGACACTTGACGCATGTACGCTAAGCGACTGGCCTTGGGTGCAGACTCCGATCGCCGAAGCCAGTTGGCGTCCTAGGATCCCGCGTAGGGGACGGCTTCCAGGATCTCCACCGTGCTGGTGCGGCCGTTCTGCAGCGAGTAGGCGGCCTTCTCGCCCACCCGCTCGCCGTTAATCGCGGCGCCTAGCGGCGAGCGCGGCGAGTAGACATCAATCGGCGAGCCGCTTTCCTCGCGGGAGGCGAGCAGGAAGGTCATTTCTTCAGTTCGGAGTGAGACCTATACAGCTCTGACCAGCGGAAACATAAGCTGTTGCGCCGGGCTGCAGACTCTGTTACTTGCCCGTTCTCATCCACTGACGACCGCAAGTCACCGCTCCTTGGGCACGTGGAGTGCACGGAGTTCGCCGCGGACATTAACACCACTTGCCAGGGGGCCGGTCTGGCGATGTGTGATGTCGTACAGGGGCTCGTGGAACGTAGCGTTGATGCCCGCATAATGGGACCGATCCTTACCGAATGGATACCCCGTTCTTACCACATCGACAGCAAACTAACTCGTCCAGGGCGGTATCATCGCGCGGAGTTTGATGCACCGGACTAGTGTCGCTTCCCGATCGGGGGAGCGCGGGCGAGTACCGACTGATCTGAGGACGCGATGGCAGCACCCGTTGGGCAGAACAACTGGAGATTCTGCAACAAGTGCTACGCCCTGTGGTGGGCACGGCCCCGACGCAGACGCAACGTCGTACTCAACGATCGCTTCCGTGTCAGGGAAGTTCGTCGGCCGCGCTTGCATTCGCATCTCGGCGGGCCAATTGCGCCAGCACCTTAGGGCATCTCGGCGGCCAGGATTGACCCCTTCGCGTCCATGGCCCAACCGTGCCCAGCGTCACCGCGAGTTGGCCGGTTGTCATCCGCCCGCCCTAGGTGAGATCCTCAAAGCTGGAGAACCACAACGGCCAGTGTCTAGAGCGCCGTCTTCCCACGTCAGCTGCAGCATGGAGATCGAGCTTCAGACACGCCGGTCGGATCTGTCGACGGGACAGGGACTATGTGCCTTGTTCTTATTATACCAACTTAACTTGGGTCACGCGGCGTGAATGGCGCACGTGACACCGGCGGCAGGATTACTGGGGAGGGACCGTCATGCCAGCTTTTATTATTCTCCCATATCTAGCTATTGGTGCAATTCTGTCGATAATCGGGTACTTCACCGGCACAGCCTGGTATTTTGCCAAGACACCTCGAATGTCTGAAGGAGTGCTCGCCGTTGCAGCATTTCAGCGGCAGAATAAGGGTTTCGCAAGAATCAAATGGGAAGTCATGCGGCTGCTAATCGTCCCGGCTATCATAGTAGGTTGGCCAGCTATAACTTACATGGGCAGCCGAACGTCCGGCCTCACCAGACCAAAGCGGGTGAGAGCGATGGGCCTCATGCCATCTGCTCTCCTAACGGCGGTTTGCACACTTTGCTTTGCTGGTCTCCTGACCATTCTTCGCCTTCTAGCCGGCCCCCATTGGTCCATCCTTGTGGGCTGCGCCGCCCTACTAGCATGTCTTCTGGCAAGCATGGTCGTGAGTACGCTTGCGAAAGTTGACCTGCCAGGACAGTTGCGCGTGAATCTTATGCGGCCATACGTCCAATTCATACTTATTGCTGCAGTAGACTACCTGTCCTTGCTGCTTGCAGCCGTTCTAGTGGAGCGGCTGCAAACTGGAAATGAAATCAGCAGGGAAGTTATTTTGCAGCAGATTCGAGGGTTGAGTGCATTCACGCATGTAATAACGGCGATCAGGAACACGCCTCTCGCGCCGTTGACCTTGCTATTGACCGCTGTTGGTGTTGCCTACTTCGCGATGATCGGAAGACTGGTATCACAGTACCGGCAATTTACCAGAAGACCGGAAGATCACGCGTCCATAGTTGCCGCTTTGGCTGCCAGTGGCAAGTCCAGCTCGGCACGTCAATGGTTCTACAAGCAGGACCAGCAGACACGGAACCACTCGTCCATGTTGGCACCTAGAATCTGGCTAGACCTGGAGGCCCGAGAGTACGATAAAGCGTACCAGCTAATGGAAGCAGTGCACTCAATGTCAGCCGACGGCAGCCTAATATACGCGACTAGATCACCGGACTCGGTGCTATACCGCTTGATAGACTCAACCTTGTCCTACGGCATGGAGGAGAGCGTCCTTCAGGGCGTTGTTGATTTCGCAGTCAAGCGTGGCATCAGTGACGCCGCCGTAACCCTTCTTCTTCCAGCCTCGATAGCCGAAATGGAAGTCAAGTCCCCTGAAGTACTTCTTGATTTGGGAATCAGTAAAGAACAGTATCCGATGGCAACCTCGTTGATCATGTGGCTGACGACTGAGAGTTCGGCTGTGGAAGATGCGGCTCTTGAACAGCTAGCCTCAGTTGCCTCAAACAGCAAGACTGATCGACTAGTTCAACTATTGTGGATGGTCGCAATGGCCTTGAATGCTGGGCAGCAGCCCATAGATGTAGTTGAGGACCTGCTGTCCGAGCTTACAGATGTTAGTGATCTACCCGGCTGGTTTAGATTCGAGTTCAGCTATTACCTGCTTGCCATAGGCCGCGGCGACCGCTTGGAAGAAACAAGTTTGAAGGGTAGAATTATACAGCGTCGGGCCACCCTGTTGGAAGGGGCCAATGCCGACGAAGTGGCCCTTGTGGAGTCCATCGGAAACGTGATGCAAAGGATTTTACCTTAATGGCACGTTCCAGCGTGCTTCATAGTGTACCGGGCGACGGATGTCATGTCGGTACCTCGGCTAGCGAAGGATTCAGTATGGGCTATAGAGCCTGACTCGTAATTCGTTCAGTCCTGGCCGTCTTCCTGTAGGCGCTGAGGTTCGTCGCGCGCGTTCCGGGCCTGGCCTTGGGCCTGGCCCTCGCCGTCAGGCCCGCTGGGCTGGCAGGTCTCCGGGGTCAACGGCGCGCCGTAGGCGCGTCCCGCGCAGCTGGATGCGAAGCACCGTTGAGGCTGGAGGAGCCAGCCCGGACAATGCGCGGCGTACCGGCCCGCTCGGTGTGACATTTCACGGCTTCCGGCACATCTGGCGCGTGGTCGTCGGCCTGGCCGTGGTGCTGGGCGGCGCGCAGCGGGACACGGCGGGGACCGCAGGCGGCCGGTCACCGGGGGTGCCGTGCGCGGCCGCTCGCTGCGCCGTAGGGCTCGCGTCCGAAGGACGCGGCGAAAGCTGCCGCCCCGGCAACGGCGAGACCCCCGGGTGAACCCCGGCCGCCTACGGCGGATCACCCTGGCCGCTCATCCCCTCGGCTGCTCGCGCCCGTCCTCGCTGTTCACGGCTCAGGGCCGTCGGGCCTGGCGCGCCGAAGGTGCGCCCTTGAAGCCGTAGAGAAAGCTGTAACAGCTCCGTCGACACCACCGTCGACACCACCGTGTGCTGTCCCGCTTGATGCTTGACACATGAGCTCCGCTTGATGCTTGACACTCCGCTCATGCTGTGGGAGTTGAGCGTGACCGAGCAGAGATACCGGGCCGTGCTGGAAGTGCTGGCCGGGGTTCCGGTGACCGAGGTCGCCGGACGGTACGGGGTGAGCCGCCAGAGCGTGTATGCCTGGCTGGCCCTCCCTATCCTCCGCATGTGCGGGTCTGCTGCGGAGAGGCGGGGGTGTGCGCTGGCAACCAGTGCCTGAGCAACATACCCTCGGCGAGGGCGCTTGGGGGACCCTTGATGAGGGGAGCGGCTAGGCGCTGTCGAAGCCCTGTCTCGGGTTTGGCGAACAAGACCGGCTCCCAATCTGCTCTCAAAATCGGACACTGCCAAGCGCGAAGGCCCGGCCGTCATCCGGCGCGGGCCTCCTGACCTGCATTTTCAGTGGGGTGAGCGACGGGATTTGAACCCGCGACATCCAGGACCACAAATTGGCCGATCCTCGATACTTCTTGTTATGCTGAGGTACAAAGGACCAGCTAGATCGGGTTTCTTGGCGAGTAGTGGAGTCTAGTGGAGAGCTCTGGCGGCTGGTCCGGCTAACCGGTTTCCTAACCAAAGCGTCTCGTGGACAGGGGCTGAAGGGCAGGGAGGAGTGCCGTACGTCATCGATCGGGCCCGAAAATCCGGGGTTCGCTACACGGCGATGTACACCGACGAGAACGGCCGGTACAAGAGCGCCGGGACCTACGACACGCAAGAGCGCGCACAGGCGGTCGCCGAGCAGCATGAGCGCCATGTGCGCCTCCGGCTCGCCGAGACCAGCCCGGCTGACAGGGCCACGATCACGGTCCGGGACTTCGGTGTGAAATTCATCCGTGAGCACGCGGTCGAGCCGAACAGCAAGATGACCTACGCTCAGCTGCTCAGCGCGCACATCTACCCGTACATCGGCAAGCGGCGGGTTGCCGAGATCGGCAGGGAGACGATTCACCGGCTGCTCACGGTAGTGCTGCCAGAGGAGGGCGCCAGCCAGAGCACGGTCGTGAACGTCCGGACCTGCCTGTCAGCCATGATGCAGATGGCCTGGGATCATGGCTATCGCGCCGACAATCCGGTCATGGGGATCAGGCTCAAACACCCGCCCGCCGGGCCGATCGTAGTGGCGACGGTCCCGCAGTTTCAGCGGGTCTATGCCGCGCTGCCGCACCAGCCGGCCAAGGTCTTCGCCCGGCTCGGGGTGTCGACCGGGGCGCGGTACTGCGAGCTGATCTCATTCATCCCGGAAGACTTCGACTTCGGCGGCTGCATGCTCAGCGTCAGCAAGTCGACGGTCGAGGTGACCGCGGACTTCCACCCTGACGGGTACCGGTTCCTGGCCCGGCGGTACACCAAGAACGGCGAGCACCGCCGGATGAAGATCGACGCCGAGGTCGTGGAGATGGTCCGGGAGCACATCGCCGCGAACGGCATCGGGCCGGGCCAGCTCATTTTCCCGGTGCGGTTGTTCGCGGCTCGCACGATGGCCGCCCGTCGTGAGCGGATGAGCGAAGAGGAATTGGAGGTCCTCGGGTACACCGACCCGCTGCCGAATGGCAAGCAGTACAAACACGGCACGATGGGCGCCTACACCACCGCTAAGTGCCGGTGTCCGGGATGCATGCAGTGGAGCGCCGACTACGGCCGCTCGCGCAAACGCCGGAGAACCGGCCGCACGGAACGGGAGTGGTCGGCGGCCAGGCGCCGAGACCCGACCGAATACATGGGCAAGAACACCTGGTACCGCATCTGGAACGCTGCGGTCGAGGAGGCCCATCTGCCGTTCCGGTACACGCCCTACCAGGTACGGCACACGCATGCTTCGTGGCTGATCGACCAGGGCGTCGACCTGGAGCGGGTACGGCACCGACTCGGCCACGGTGACCTCACCACCACGACACGGTACGTGAAGATCCTGGACGAGGAGGACTCCACTGCAGCAGATGTCATAAGCGACCTTCTGAAGGCCGTAGTGTAGACGGTCGAACGGGTGCTGCCGCCGCCGCGGCGTGCGGCCCGCTCGATTGAGCAACCCTGGCAGCAGCTTAGGGTCGGTGACGTGATCCCCGACTACGGCGGTCGGCACGAGACGTTCACCGTCGCCGAGATCGAGCCGTGACCGCCTCCCGCAGGGCGTACAGCGAATCGTTATCGAAAGCCTGAGCAAGCACCGGAGGCGGCTGCCTGCCGCCCGTGTCTGCGCCCGGGAAACCGCCTGGTGGCCTGCGCTCAGGCGGCTGCCGGCGCCGGGCATCACCGGTCATCTGCGCTCACCACGCTGACACCCGGGATTTCCGCCGCGCCCAGCAGGACGAATGGGCGCTGGACGCCGCGTTGTGGCGGCTGGCGGAGGGCCGGTACGGCGTGTGCGGGCGCCCACCGGGTCCGAACGACCGGCGGCGCGCCCGGCCGCGCTGACCTGCATCGGCTGCGCGGGCGCGCGCCGCTAGCGCGGCTGGCCCTGGCCGCGGGTCACAGCTCGAGCAGGGCCTGCTCGATGACCTCGGTGAGGGCGGGGTGGATGTACAGGACGCCGCGGGCGAGCTCGTCGACGGTGTTCCCCAGGCACATGGCCTGGATCAGCGGCTGGATCAGCGTGGCGGCCTGCGGGCCGAGCAGGTGAGCGCCGAGCAGCAGGCGGCTCTGCGGGTCGGCGAGGACCTTCACGAAGCTGCCGGTGTCCTGCAGCGCCCAGCCGTAGGCCGTGTCGCCGTAGCGGCGGGAGGCGGCCAGGTAGGGCCGCCCGCTGGCCTGCAGTTCCTGCTCGGTGGCGCCGGCCGAGGCGACCTGCGGGTCGGCGAAGACCGCGGACGGCACCAAGCCAAAGGCGGCGTGGCGCGGCTGGCCCGGGTGCAGCAGGTTGTAGCTGACCAGGCGCTCCTCGGCGTTGGCCATGTGCTTGAGCTGGTAGTGATTCGCCAGGTCACCGAGGGCCCAGATGCCGGGGCATGTTTTCGAGGCCTGCGTCGGCACCGTGGAGCCCGACCTGCACACCGAGGCCGAGGTCCGCGCCGCCTACCGCCAAAGGCAAGCTCGCCGAGCGGCTCAGCATCGACATGGACCGCGCCTTCACCATGCTGCGCGACTACGCCCGCAACACCAACCAGCGCCTGACCAACGTCGCCCGCGACTTCGTCCACGGCGCCACCGCGGACTTCCCCCCGCCAGCCCGGCGCCAGCCGGGCCCCCAGCAGCCCAGCCAGGGTTGAAGACGGCGCGGCGTACCAGAACCGGCCCGGGCGGCCCGAACTCCGCGCGCAGCTAGGTCCGATGGCCGTCGGCTCCACTTGCCCGGCGTCAGGTGGTGCAGAGGGCAGCCGGCTGACTATCAGATACGGGCAGTGCAGCAGCGGATGGCGGGACTGGCCAGGCGAATGCAGATATGCCATGTATTCGTACCCGTCAGCGGAGGCGGCCGGCAGCAGAGCAGCGTCTCCCGGAGCGCCGCGAGGCACGGCCGCGGCACGGAAACCGGGACGATCGTAGGGTAGAGACGCTGTAGCGCGGTAGTTCCCGGCCATGGATCATTCTGCCGCGCCCATCCTGGACGCCCTGACCGACTACCACTCGCTGGACCGGTACGGGTTTACCCCACCGGGACATCGTCAGGGCCGCTGCGCGGACCCGCGGACCCGTGCCGCGATCGGCGAGGACGCGTTCCGCTCGGACCTGCTTACTACGGCCGGCCTTGATGACCGCAAGTCCTCCGGCGGGTACCTGTCTAGGGCCGAAGAGCTGATGGCCGACGCGGTCGGTGCCGACCAGGCGTTCTTCTCCACCTGCGGCAGCTCGCGCTGCCGCTAGTTCCGCGCTCAGCGGTGGGCGCGTACCTCCTTCGGCCAAACGCCTCCAAGCCATAACAAACCCAGCAGCCGGTCCGTCGCCGGGCACGAGAGATGATCACAACTGATCGTGGCGGCCAGCCCCTGCCGCGACATCCGGGTATCCATGGATCATCGGCCCCCGCCCGGGGGAGCAGATGATCAGGCGTTCGACGGGTGAGGAAGTCTTAAGACCATGGCGAAGCACACCGGTTCCGCTGATCCCGCGCGCGGGCATGTCGTGCTCGCCTCGGCCGACAGTGAGGCCTTCACCTCGCTGCGGCGGCGGCCGGCGTCGCGGCGTGACCGGTACCAGATGGGCCGGGACCTGCGGCGGCAAGTTCCGCGCAGCTCGCTGGGGAAGTGGTCCGCGGACCGCGGCCGTCCCGATCCGGTGCAGCTGATCATCGAGTCGCATGCGGGCCGGCTCGGCTGGCTGATCCCGGTGCGGGTCGGGCGGATGACGGCCACGCCGTACGGGTTCCTGCGCGGCGCGGCGGTGGTGATGGCGGCGGATGCT
>Ga0210408_10002993_pt1 | contig 15873 bp, 11 predicted proteins | sample IncBWH4MmetaG_FD_155471 | JGI IMG/M metagenome (GOLD analysis project Ga0210408, IMG submission 155471) | Forest soil microbial communities from Barre Woods Harvard Forest LTER site, Petersham, Massachusetts, United States - Inc-BW-H-4-M | ecosystem: Environmental > Terrestrial > Soil >...
GGCATCTTGCGAGGTTCAGGGTTGAGTCCGGAAATCTAGACTGGTGTCAGGGCAATGAGCGTACGTGTCTCTAGCGTTTCGCAGCTATCAATCACGCCACCGCCACCACGGTGCGCCTGTAAGTCGAGACCACGTGGTCGACGGTTCGAATGATGCGTGCGACCTCGTCGTCGCTCAGCGCAGGATAAATCGGCAGCGACAGGCAGCGTGAGTACGCATCCTCTGCATTGGGAAAATCCCCCGCCTTATAGCCGTAGGTGTGCGCATAGTACGGGTGCAGATGCAAAGGAATGAAATGAACGGAAGCTCCGATACCGAGTTTTTTCAGCTCTTCAATAAATTCATTGCGCCCGATTCGAAGCGTCGCGGGGCGAAGGCGCAGAAGAAACAGGTGCCAGGAGTGCTCGGAACCGGGGCCGACAAGCGGCGGAAGTTCCAATTCCTCACTCTTTGCGAACCGTTCGCAGTATCGCTGCGCAATGTCGCATCGGCGCTGCCAGAACTGATCAGACTTGCTCAGTTGTGCCGCTCCTAAGGCGCTGAGGATGTCCGGCAAGTTCAGCTTGAATCCGGCGTGCAACACCTCGTAGAACCATGTGCCTTCGAGCGAATATCGCTTCCATGCCCCTTTGCTGATGCCATGCAGCCGCATGCAACTGGCCCTCTCGGCATAATCTTCGTTGTTCGTGACCAGCATTCCACCTTCACCGGTTGTAATATTCTTGGTCGCGTAAAAACTGAAAGCAGTGAGCGGTGAACACGTGCCGATTCGCTTTCCTCGAAAGCTCGCGGGGAGGGCATGCGCCGCATCTTCGATCACGTGCAGGCCGTGTTCCAGGGCCAGCGAATGGACCGCATCCAAGTCGCAGGGCTCACCCCCGATATGGACGGCAATGATAGCCCTGGTTTTGGATGTAACGCGACGTTCAGCATCAGCGACGTCGATGTTGAAGCCGCCTGCTTCGCTGTCACAGAGGACGGGGCGGGCACCGAAGTAGGTCACAACTTCTGCAGTGGCCGTGAACGTAAATGAGGGGACTAGCACTTCGTCTCCGGGTTGAAGGCCGATCGCGTTTACGGCCAACTGCAACGCCGCCGTCCCGGAGTTGACCGCCAGGGCATATTTCGCACCGACGTATTGAGCAAATTCACGTTCAAACTTAACCGTCGCCGGACCGGTGGTCAGCCATTTCGACTCGAGCACCTCCCGCACAGCCGCCAGTTCCTCATCTCCGATTGTCGGCCGATGAAACGGAATAAAGGTAGTGTCCATATTCATGCCTTATGCCACCAGTTTGTCTTCCTCGCAGCGTGCTCCCAGCGGCGTAGCGATTGGCTCCGATCCCTCGCCGCATCGGCCGTTATTGATCAGGTATTTGCGGCCACAGCCGGCACACTGGCCCTCCCCCACCGAGTGCTCCAGGCGAACTCCGCAGTAGCACATCCACCCGATCTGTGCAGCCGGAACCCCGACCATCAGCGCATGGTCGGGTACATCCCGGGTCACCACTGCACCTGCGCCGATGAAGCTGTATTTCCCGAGCGTGATTCCGCACACCACAGTTGCATTGGCGCCAATGGAAGCGCCACGTTTGACCAAAGTCCGCCGGTACTCGCTCTTGCGCTCAATGTGGCTGCGCGGATTAACGACATTCGTAAATACCATCGATGGCCCACAGAACACGTCATCCTCAAGCTCCACCCCGGTGTAGAGCGACACATTGTTTTGAATTTTGACATTATTTCCTACTTTGACGTGTGGGCTGACCACAACGTTCTGCCCGAGGTTACAATTCGCACCTAGCTGCGAATCGGGCATGAGATGGGAAAAGTGCCAAATCTTGGTGCCATCACCGATTTGAGCTCCCTTGTCGATGACTGCAGTGGGGTGGGCATAGTAGCGCGGCGCTGCTGCGCCGATCGGAACCGGCGAGCCGTCGGCCCGCAGCGATTGCTCACAAGCCTCAAGGACCTCAAGCACACGCACCGCGCTGGCTCCGCTGGTTCGCGGAACCGCGCGAGTGCGAATGCAGTGGAGGAAGTGCTCACATTCTAGTTTTAGCGGTTCGCATGACGGCAAGTTCACCGTCTCACCATCCGCCTTGTGAGCAACCGGAGCGCGGTCAAGCCAGTCTATTCTGTGCGAGTACAGCACCAGCTTGTGTTCGCGCTGTACATCGTCAAATACCGCCATTTTCTTGCTTCCGACGACGGCCAGCTTTTGTTCTTTGAAGGGGTGCAGCCAGCTGACGAAGATATGCGCCTGGACGCCGCTGGCAAACTCACAGGTTGTCAGGGTCGTATCGACTGTTCGTGGCTCAACGTAGCAGCCGCCGTGCGCGCTCACGCGCACCGGGGTCTCCTCAAGGAGAGACAGGATCGCAGATATGTCATGAGGAGCAAAACTCCACAAGATGTTTTCCTCAGTTCGCAACTTGCCCAAATTGAGGCGTGAGGAATAGATGTACTGAAGTCGTCCAAGTTCACCACTGCGAACGAGCCGGCGCAGCTCCAGAATCGCGGGATGGTACTCGAGGATGTGACCCACCATCAGGATCCGCTTGCGCTCCGACGCCAACTGCACAAGCTGCCGGCCTTCCTCGACATGCAGCGCAAGCGGCTTTTCGACATACACATCTTTGTCGTGCAGCAGGCATTTTGCCGCGAGCTGGAAATGTAGCGCTGCGGGTGCGGCAATTACCACGCCGTCAATTTCTTCATCGTTGAGCACAGAATCAACGTCCGAGGTTGTTCGGACCTCATACTTTGCTCGGACCTCCTGCATGGCTTCCACGCGGGTATCGCATACAACCCGGAGGGCCCCTAGTTCGTGAAAATTTCGGACCAGGTTTCTGCCCCAGTAACCGGATCCCACCACTGCAATTCTGGGTATGAGCGACTCCATCAGCCCTCCAATGATCATTGATTTCTCGGTTTTGCCTTGGGAAGCCATTCGATAACTCCTAGAGGGTTGCATCACCGTCGAATAGCGAAGGGGCCCAAGTGTGTTTGTTCCTCAACGGCTGTTTTAAGGCGGGATTGTGAACACGGTAAAAGTATTGCCACGCGGGCAGCGTACGGCGATAGGGCGCGGCGGCGTCGAAAAATTCACCCTTCTCCAACCAGCGGCCTGTATGTTCCAACATGTGGATACCTTCGGATCGACATCTTTCAAGGGCCCAAGCCAAGATGGGTTCAAGCATTGTCGGCACGTTGTCTAGCGACTGGTAATCGACAAGTTTTACCTGCTTGATGCCGGACCTGAGGTTGCTTACTTGGCAAAAGATTGCATAAGCGTTCAACCGGGAACCGTCAGCAATGGTGGCGATCCAGAGCCGATTCTCCTCCGCAGCCTGTTTAAAGTGCCATTGCAGAAATTCGCGCGAGCGGACGGCGAGAAGCACTTGTCGATTTTTTCTCCTTAACTCTTCCCAAAAGCGATCGAAGCGATCGTCGAACTCCGCGCATGCTGTCACCTCCATAGCGGGCGTTCGCGCCGTTTTTTTTGTCAGGCGCTTTTTCAAAGCTGCAGGGGAAAACAGGCGAATCGGAAGGCCGGAAACCTGAGTGCCCATGGCTTTCAAGTGTGTCCAAGAACCCTTCCACAATTGGGGCGCAAAAGGGTTCTTCGCTACCATAACGTTCTTGAGGCACCCGAAGTAGTTGGTAATCCAATACGCTACTTCGTCCCAAACACCTACCGGGGCCCGAGAACACCCGAGGGCGATCACGGCGGGAACAGAAGCATCACTTACTGTGGTATTCAAATAGAGGTCGATACGACGCTGTGAGATCAGGTTGTGCAGCAGCAGTATCGCTATGCTACGGTACGCGGGGTCGGCAACCCAGTGGCGCCCCGAAGCCGCGATGACTCTCCTGTCATCAAATTCATACAACAACGGGATATTCCCCATGGAGCCGACAATTTTGCCGTCATCGTCCTCAAGTACCCAGCCTATTGGCCAATCTGTTTTCAAGTCGCGGTACAGCGGATTACCCTTCCAGAGATGAACCCACCCCTCGTAGGACTTGACTCCAAGACCGAAGCGCGACTCAAGCGAGGCAATCTGGTCGTAGTCCTCGAAGTGAGCCTCTCGCACTCTCGCGCCCAAGCTCGATTGCTTGTGCACCATGTTGAGGGGTGCTTCGCTCTGGCGTAGTTGACCAATCACATGCACGCTCCAAGAAAACCGGAGTCCCAATTAGGAGCATGGCGCTAACTCAGCAACCGAGCAACCCGCATATGTGTTTTCGCTCTTAAATAAGACTGGCAGAGCTACTAGTCCTCGCAATCCCAAATTGCGGCGCCACACGAGCGGCCCGGGTTCGAGCGCTAAGTCCGGGAGCCGGCTAAGCAGTGCTTCAAAAGTGGCTTGGCCCTCGATTCGCGCCAGGGGCGCGCCAAAACAATAATGAGCAGCCCAGCCGAAGGCAAGGTGGCGATTATCCGTGCGGCGAATGTCGATCCGGTCCGGATCGGGAAAGCGCTCCGGGTCGCGGTTTGCAGCAGCCATGACCGCGATCGTTGACTGGCCCTTTCCAATTGTCCTTCCGCCGATCTCGAAGTCTTCCGGGGCCACGCGAGTCGTGTACTGGCTGGGCGCCTCATAGCGGAGCAGTTCCTCCACTGCGGACGGGATCAGGGACAAGTTGCTGCGCAGCTCCTGGAGCACATCGGGATGTCGCAGCAAGGCCAGGAGGCCATTGCCAATTAAGTTCGTCGTGGTTTCTTGGCCGCCCACCATCGTGATGATGGAGTTAGCTACGACCTCTTCCATCGTCAAGCGGTCACCATCGATCTCAGCCGTCAAGAATGAGTGAATGAGTCCCTCTCGCGGGTGTTCCCTTATCTCCCGGACGGCGGCTTCAAAGTATTCCGTCATCGCCTTCAAGCTTCGGAGTAAACGCTGCACACCGTCTGGATTTTGGTGAAAATTACCTAGCCTCTCAGCGAAATCCGCCGACCATGCCTTCAATTGCCGAATATCAGACACCGGAAGGCCAAGCAGTTCCGCCGTTACGGTTGCGGGCAGCGGCTCAGCGAGGTCCGCAATCACATCCAAGCGTCCTTTGGACTGAACCTTGTCGAGCAAGGAAGCAACAATGTCCTTGATATGCCGCCGCAGCTTTTCCATGCGATCGGGATTGAAAACCTGTGCCGCTAATTTCCTGAGACGCGTGTGAGCGGGCGGGTCCATGAAGAGCATCTGCTTCATCATCACCTTGGCGATGGGATCAAGAGTCGAAAGGCCCATTTTCGTGAGCGCCGCAGGAGGAGCCGGTTTGTATGCCGAGAACTTATGCAACACGGTCACGACGTACGCATAACGCGTAACCACCCAGGCGTGAATGAAAGGATCCCAGTGAACTGGATCCTTCATCTGCAGTCGGCGGAACAGCGGATAGGGATTAGCCAGCACTTCGGGATCAAGAAGATGGTAGAGACTTAGACTGGGGTCATTCTCTGCCGTCGAGACCACTCTCGTATCTGGGTTACCATATCTCTTCATCTCTTCCCCCGGGTCGCGAACCGTTTCTTGTAGCTGGATCCGGGCTTTGAAGTTAAGCAGCGACGCTCTTCTTGCCCTCCTGGACGCGTCCGGCGCGAAGTTGGGCAATCTGGGCGGATAGGCCTGCGACCGTGGGCGCTTCAAAAAGAGTTCCCAAAGGCACCTCAACTCCAAATTTTTCTTCCACGCCCACGATCAACTGAATGCATAGGAACGAATCGCCCCCGAGCAAGAAAAAGTTGTCATTCACGCCAAAGTCATTCGTTCCCAGTAGTTCGCCGATGATCGCACTAACTTGCGCTTCCAGATCAGTTCGAGGCAACGTGAGAGCTTCGTCCCGCAGTGTGTTTGCGGCGTCGGGCACGGGCAACGCCTGCCGGTTCACCTTTCCGTGCGAGCTAAGAGGGAGTTCCTCTAACTGCACGAACACCGTGGGAAGCATATATGCCGGCAGGAATGTAAGCAGGAACTCGCGCAGGGCCTTCGATGTCAGCTCGGATCCTGGATTCGCGACGACATAAGCGACAAGATACTTGTTCCCGGTTGCGTCCTCACGTGCCACCACGGTGCTTGTCCGGACACCTGGGTGACGGCGAAGCACGGCAATAATTTCGTTAGGCTCGATTCGACGCCCGCGAATCTTGACTTGATCGTCCTTCCTCCCGCTAAAGGCGATCCGGCCATCATCAAGGAAGTACCCGAAGTCGCCAGTCCGGTACAAGCGATCTTCGGGATTTGAGCCAAACGGATCACGAACGAATCTTTGAGCAGTCAACTCGGGGTCGTTGCGGTAACCACGCGCTACCGCGGCCCCTCCGATATACAATTCGCCGAGCTGTCCGGTCGGCACAGACCTGAGATTGGTATCGAGAATGTAGACCTGCGTGTTGTCAATAGGCTTGCCGATGGTGGGCAAAAGGCCGGCGCCGCGGACCGTCGGGTCCACAATTCCCGACGTTGCGACCACCGTGCATTCCGTTGGCCCGTAATTATTCACGAGCAAAAATGGCAGATCTCGCGGAGGATATTCGTGCAAGGTGTCCGCGCCGGTCAGCATCACGCGCAGCGGCGTCTCGGGCGGCCAGTCCAGATTTATTAACTGCTCCGCCAGAGGGGTCGGAACGAAAGCGATCGTGATTCCTTGTCCGACAAGCCAGTCACACAGCAACTTCGGGACCCCGTAAATTGACTTGTCCCCGAGCAAATGCAGACTGGCCCCTGCCGTCAGGTACGGCCAAAGCTCCCAGACTGCGGCGTCGAAACCAACTGCTGCCATGAAGGGCGCGCGATCGCTGGGAGCGATGTCAAAAGCGCGCCGGTGCCATAGCGCCAGATTCATGAGGTTGCCGTGCGTCACCTCAACGGCTTTGGGCTTCCCAGTCGAACCTGACGTGTAAATCAGATAAGCCAGCATGTCCGGTTCAATGCGGACCTTGGGAGCGCCGGCTGGTTTTGCAGAAAAGACGTGCTCGCTGTCGTCCAGGTTAATGGTGCTCCACGGCCCGTCGGCGAGATCCTGACAGTGTCGTGAATCCGTGATCAGAATGCGGGCACCAGCATCTTTCAGCATTGCGCACAGCCGCTCGGCTGGATGGGTCGAATCAAGCGGAAGGTAAGCGGCGCCAGCCTTTAGGATTGCAAGTGCGGCGACAACAAAATCAAGCGAGTGGTCGAGACAGAGGCCAACCGCAGCTTCTCGCCCGAGGCTGAAACACGTCAAATGCCGTGCCAGTAGATTGGCGCGCGCATCAAGTTCACCGTATGTCAGCGTCGCCGATCCCTGCGCAACCGCAAGCGCTTTAGGATTAGCAGAAGCATGGGAGTGGAACAGTTCGACCACGCACCGGTTGTCTCGGTCCCCCCGTGCGGGTATGACGGGTGAAGAGACGTTAGGGCATGTTCGCATCATTGTCCTCCTCTGTGACCAGGACCCATTTATGAGATGGCTGATCGCTTCTCGTCGTGGCTGGTGCGAAAAAAGTCCGAAACGGCAGTAACCACAGCCTCTTGTTGGGCTTCCGTCAGTTCAGGAAAGATAGGCAGCGCCAGCACCGAGCGACAGGCCGATTCAGCATGGGGAAAGTCGCCAGATTTGTACCCGAGGTAACGAAAGGCCGGCTGCAGGTGCAGCGCCGTGGGATAGTAGATCTCCGACGGAATCCCTGAACGATGCAAGTGATCCCGGAGTTGATCTCGCTGTTGGGTTCGAATGACAAACTGGTTGTACACATGTTGGCTTCCCAGAGTTTCCGCCGGCAAGCGGATCAAACTTTCCAGTTCCGCTTGCGCGAACAAATGCCGGTAGCGAATAGCATTGCGCTGGCGGGCCATGGTCCACTCGCCTAAATGGCGCAACTTAACCCGCAGTACGGCAGCCTGAAGGGTATCCAGGCGGCTGTTCAGGCCCAGGATTTCATATTGGTATTTCGAGCGGCTGCCGTGAAGCCGGAGCAGCTTGAGACGATCTGCAAGCTTAGGGTCGTTCGTGGTCACCATGCCGCCGTCACCGGCCCCTCCAAGGTTTTTTGACGGAAAGAAACTGAAACATCCGAGGTCGCCGATATTACCGGCGAACCTGCCGCGATAGGTAGCGCCGATTGCCTGCGCGGCGTCCTCAATTACTGCGAGACCGTTGGCCTTCGCGACAGCAGTGATGTCTTCCATGGATGCGGGCCGTCCGAATAAGTGAACCGGCATGATCGCCTTCGTCCGGGCCGTGATCGTTGGTTTAATTTGCTTCGGGTCCAGGTTGTAGCTGTCTGGATCGATGTCGACAAAGACCGGCCGAGCACCCACACGCGCAATTGAGCCTGCTGTAGCGACGAAGGTGAAGGGGCTGGTAATTACTTCGTCCCCAACACCGATTCCCAGCGCCATAAGGGCTAGCAGCAGAGCATCAGAGCCGGAGGCGCACCCGAAGGCGTAGCGGCAACCCAGCCGTTCAGCGATTTCTTTTTCGAATTGTTGCACATCAGGACCGAGGATGAACTGTTGGGTCTCTAGCACCCGTTCCACAGCCGACGTCAATTCGCCGCGAATGGTTGCGAACTGTGCCTGTAAATCGAGGAACGCGAACAAAGTTGACTTCGAGGCGGTAACCTCAACAGGCATTTGAACCACAGAATTCAAGGCGTACTCCTTAGGATTTGTATGATTTGTAACCGTATCGGTAATACTGGTAGTCGGCGACCTCGGACTCCGCTGCGTTGAGCACGACTTCAAGAATTGGTGCTGAGTTGACCTGCGCGAGCAATTCCAGACTGCGTTTTATGGCTTCGCGCGTAGTCAGGTGAGGCCGTCCGACAAAAACCACGCCGTCCACAATCGTCGACAAGACCCGGCCATCTGCGTAAGGCAGAATAGGAGGGGAATCGACAATGACAAATTGAAAGCGCTCCTGCAGTCTCTCCAGCGTTTCCTTCATCGCCTCACGATTCCCGAGGTCATACGCATCGTCGGCGGCATGTCCGCAAGGGACCACGCACAATCCGGGGATGTTAGTGTCGAACACCGCCTCGGCCAGGGAAACTGTTCCGGCCACCACGTCTCCGAGTCCGCGATCAAAAACACGATTGAAGATCGAGCTGAGGACAGAGTTGCGCCGGTCACAATCCACCACACAGGTAGGCGATTGTTGCGCCAACGCCACCGCTAGGTTCACCGCCATTGTGGTCTTGCCCTCTCCGGGCAAAGACGAGGCAACCAGAATCACCCGTGGCGGATGGTGCAGTCGCGACAGCATCAGCGAGGTTCGCAGGCCACGGAGAGCTTCGGCTTCCGCCGACTCGGGTCGCGAGAGCAGCAGAGGCTCGTAGCCCGCGATCACACTGCCTTTGTTTGGCCCGAGCTGATGCGAGCCGTTATTTCCATTGCCTGCGATCACCGGTACTATCGACACGGGCAACTTGGCATCGCACTCGTGTACGTCTTCAGGAGTGCGAACGCTGTTGTCCAGCCCTTCGAACATGAACGCCCCCACAAGGCCAAGTACCAGGCCTGCCGCCAACCCAAGAACAAGATTCAACAGACGCCGTGGCCGTGTCGGCGTGTCTAACACCCGAGCCGGGTCCATAATCCGGACATTGCTGGACCTCGAGGCGGCGGAGATCGCCGCTTCTTCTACCTTTGAATAAAGGGTGTTATACAAATCGGTGTTCGCCTGGGCTTCGCGCTTTAGGGAGTTGTACTGAGCCACTAGACTCAATTGCCTGGTGGTATCAGTCACCTCACGAGACATCAATTGCTCCCTCGCCTGCGCCGCCGCGTATGCCGTCTTCAATTCATTCAGAATGCCTTGTTTCTGCTTATTCAATTGCGCCTGAAGTTCGTCTCTCTGATTCTCAAGTCGTTTGACATTGGGATGATTGGGACCGTAGATCGCCCGCGACTGGGCAAGGTCCGCTCGCACTTCAGCAAGCTTCTGCGTGAGCTGCTGGATCAGCTGACTGTCGTGCACTTGAGGCAGGGCGTCGGGGTTTCCCTGCACTTTGTTGAGCAGGGCTTCCAACTGGATGCGGTCTGCCGCGGTCTGTGTCCTTTGCTTGTTCAGGTCCGCCAGCATTTCGCCGAACGTGCTTTTCCCCTGATCTACATCAGCGACACCGTTGGCCTGCTGGAAGTTAACCAGTGCGCGATTTGAATCATCCATCTGCGTGCGGATGTCTTTCAGTTGTCCGGACAGCCACTCCACGGATTGGTGGATCGCCTCGTGCCTGGCATCCGACATCCGCTCCACGTACAGATTCGCTAGTGCGTTCGTGATTCTGGCCGCCTGGACAGGATCGTGCGCACCGACTGCAACACTGATGACTCGGCTGCCGGGGTCGTGTTCCACTTTCAACCCGCTCTGAAACTCACGAAGAGCAGCGCTCTCGCCTTTGGTGAGCCGCTGCATATCCTGCTCCGTAGGCCCAAGACCGGCCGGCGTGGTTCCTTGAACTGAATCAGGCGCTAGCTGCAGCTGACGAATCACCGCTACCGCCAGCGCATCGCTTTGCAAATTTTGCACTTGCGTTTGAAGGTATTCGGTATCACTCGAAACTGCTTGCGGCTCGATGGAAAATTGTTCATTCCCCGGCGGGTCTATGTCCAGCCGTGCCATCGGTTCGTACACCGGCTTCATCAGCAAGGTGGCGACAAGGGCGATAGTGGCCGCACCCAGGGTACACGAGGTCACTACGCGCCACTGTCTGCGCAGAATACCGGCGAAAACCGCCACATCCGAGGCACCTGGCGCGGCAGCACGGCTGCCGAGGATCAACCGAGGGCCCATCTTGCACCCTTCCTCCGGAAACGGAGACGGGCGAGTCAGATCCAGGGGCGTGTCTGATTTTTGCAGAAGGTCGTAAATGCGACTCATATCACCTCGTGCGCGAAGTGAGCGAACCCTAGCGGGGGCTTGGGGAGGTCATGCCGCGCTCCCTTGTTCGAGAAGCTTCGAGCCAGGCAATGCCGGCAGCATAGCGCCCGGCCCGAACAGACTGAAGTTGTTCTGGTGCCACTCGATCGTGAGCTTGAGTCCGGTATTCAAATCGTACTTGGGCTCATATCCCAGAAGCCGGCGAGCCTTCTCTAGGGATGGCACTCGAATGGAAATGTCGGGAAACGGGGATTCACAGAATGTCATCTCGGAAGTACTGCAAGTCAACTGGATCACCTTCTGCGCGAGCTCACAGATGGTCAACACGTTTCCAGGGTGTCCAATATTGAAATCCTCTCCAACGGCCTCTGGGCGAACCATCATCTGCAGCAGAGCGCTGCAGAAATCTTCGATGTAGCACCAGGAACGTATTTGGGTGCCATCGCCGTGAATCTCCAGTGGCTTGCCCTGCAATGCGTTGAGTATGAAGCGGCGCAGCGCATAGTCGCCGGTCCTTCTTGGGCCGAAGATGTTAAACGGTCGGACGACTGTGATCGGCAGACCGCTTTCCCGGAAGTAGGAGGCGACCAGATGTTCCCCGGCGAGTTTTGACATTGCATAGCACCAACGCGACTCGGCGATCGGCCCTATGCTTGGGCGGCTCGCCTCGTCCACGCGGTACGAGTTGACGCCGAACACTTCGCTGGTCGAAAAATACACAAACCGTTGAATCTTGCGCGTCGCGTCCAGTGCCTTCAGCAAACGTGACGTTCCTACATAGTTTGTCTCCAGGGTTTCGCGGGAGGAATTGCACACCCGATTCACGCCCAGAATTGCGGCCGCGTGAACCACCATATCGACACCCTTCACCAGACGGCAAAGGTCTGCCTCCAGGATGCTGCCTTGGACCGGGGTGATGTTCGGGTGGCGCAACAGCGACGTGTACTGTATCGGAGCGCGCTCGAAAGACTGGTCGAAGAGAATAACGCGGTTGTGCTCGACGACTTTCTCGGCCAGGCTCGATCCGATGAAGCCGGCTCCTCCAGTAATCAGGATGGTTTTCCCCCGGAGTGGCGATGCAATCACATTTGTAATCACGGGACGGAATGCACCGGAAGGGTGGAGTCGCCGTCCTTTTTTCCCATTGCCATTGCCGTTACCGTTGCCATTGCCGTGGCCGTTGGTGTGGCCGTTGCCGTTGCCGTTCTGATCCGGGGCGAAGCTGAGGGATTCTGCTTGGTTGTTCGCTTTTGCGCCCTTGCCCGGTTTCAAGGTGCTGGCCATATGCCCATCGGTGCCGGGAGGTTCATTAACTCCCGACAAAACAGAAATCACGCTGGTGCTCTGCAGAATTTCCTCCAGAGTGGGCATAATGCGACTGCGCACAGGGATCCCCTTGCTTGTCTTGGCATCGCTGATGTGCAGCGACTGCCGGGATCTCGGAGAGATGCAAACCAGCACCTCGTCGATATCCCTAGTGCGGGCGATGTTTGGGAGATCAGCGATAGGTCCAAGCACAGTAACGCCCGCGATGACTGCGCCCTGCTTTCCCGAGTCGTCGTCCAGGAAGCCGATCACTTCGATTCCTTTGCGCAAAAGCATCTCATGGGCGACCATCGCGCCATGCGCACCGGCGCCAATAATAAGGAAGCGTTGCGGTCTGACTCCGGTGATTGGCTTTGACTTGCGCTCGTAGAGAACGCGCCGGACCAATCGGGTGCTAATCGCGCCAACCAACGACAGTACGGACATGGTTGCGATAATGCTCAGCGGAGCGTGCAGCAGTGGTATAGCGGGGCCCGCCAGAAGCGCGACGCTGATGACAAGCAAGGAATACAACAGGTAAGCACGGGCGATGCAGAACGCATCCCCGGCGTTTAGGTAGCGCCATTGGAACTTGTAGATGCCGAAGAGAACGCTGGTCAGGACTTGGCCGATCACAATAGGTAGGAGCAACACAAGCATCTGCCGGCTCGTCGTCCCTGGCGTCAGCCCTTCATAACGAATGAGGTACGCGGCGCTCCAGGCTGCCGCTCCAATGACAGCGTCAATCAAGATCTGGTTGGCTTTGGTATAAAGAGAAATTCTCATAGTGGATTGTCCTGGATTACACTTGTCAGCGGTCCGTGGCAGTGCGGTCCCGGCGGATGCGGTCAGCAATAAACTACTTTGTTGGAGTCGAGGCCACGAGTCGCATTACGAGTATCGACCACGAGTTGCGATTCTTCGACAATGCTCTGGTAGTCGTAGTCGGAATGGTCGGTGGCAATGAGCACGCAATCGTACTGGTTGAGGTTTTGCAAAGGCGCGCACTTCATGTGCAGGTCGTACTTACGCCCGCGACCTACAAACGGGAAATAGGGATCGTGGTAGCTGACGTCAGCGCCCGCCTTGCGCAGTAGCTCGATGATCGTGAGTGATGGAGATTCGCGAAGGTCGTCAATATCCTTCTTGTATGCCAGGCCGAGCACTAGCACACGCGCCCCCTGGAGCGCCTTCTTGCGATCGTTGAGCGCCGAGGATACAGCCGAGACCATGTGGTAAGGCATGGCTGTGTTAATCTCACCCGCGAGTTCGATGAAGCGGGTTTGAAAGTCGAATTCCCTGGCTTTCCACGACAAGTAGAAGGGGTCCACCGGAATGCAGTGGCCGCCCAGTCCGGGACCGGGATAGAAAGCTTGGAAACCGAATGGCTTGGTTTTGGCTGCCTCGATGACTTCCCAAATGTCAATGCCCATTCGCAGACACAGCAACTTCAGCTCGTTTACGAGAGCGATGTTTACGCATCGATAAATGTTTTCCAGAAGCTTCGTCATCTCAGCTACCGCGGGCGACGAGACTCGCACGGTACGATGGAAAATTGTGCTGTACAAGGCGCTGGCCAACTCGCCTGCCCGGTCGTCCAGTCCTCCCACCACTTTCGGAATGTCCCGTCGGGCCACAGTCGTGTTGCCCGGGTCTTCGCGCTCGGGAGAAAAGGCAACATGGAAGACGCCGTTCGAGTCGCTGCCGGGGCGCTCCGCGCGCAAGCCGGCTGAATTCTTTTTCTCAAGGATGGGGACCAAGACTTCCTCTGTCGTGCCGGGATACGTGGTGCTTTCGAGCACAATCAGTTGTCCGGCTCGCAAATGCGGCGCGATGGACTCAGCCGTGCTCGTGATATATCGCAAATCGGGTTCGTGGAATTCGCCGAGGGGAGTGGGGACACATATGATGACGGCATCCATTTCGTCGAGACGGGAATAATCCGTGGTCGCCGAAAACCCGCGCGCCCGAGCGTTCTGGATATCCGATTCACTAATTCGAGCGATGTAGGAGCCGCCAGAGGATAGTTTTTCAACTTTGTTAGGATCGATGTCGAACCCGGTAACCTCATAACCCTCGTCCCCGAAAAGCAATGCCAGCGGCAAGCCGACGTAGCCCATACCAATGATGCCAATGCGTGCCTGGCGCAACTGAATCTTTCGCTCCAACTCTTGTGGAGCGACCGGTAGGACCGCAATCGGGCTTGCAATTGCCATATTCAGCCTCCAATGACTTCTCGGGTGCTATGTGAACTAACTTGAGAATTGTTTCGGTAAGGATTGCTTCTAAGCTGCGTCCATGGGGCTTTCGGTCCAATTAATGGACGGCCCCTCGACTTGCAGCCCAAGTCCGAATTGTCCACCGGGTAGCAGCTCGCAATACACTACGCGAACCGAGGTTCGAAATCTGGACGTGGGAGATTTCAGCAACAACAGAGCGTCAGACTCCATGGGCGTCTTAACCAGAACACGCGCACCCCGAGGACTAACGTTTTCCGTTACTCCGTCCTCGGCAGCCCGGGGCTCTCCCGCGTTTAGCAGGTTGACCGGGACCGTCAGGTGGATTCGGCGGTGAAGGCGCCCAGATTGCGTGTGGGAGCGTGCAGCTTGCAGGGCCATAGCGGCACTCTTTTGCTCGGCCAGAGGCGCCAGTGGTACTGGCTTCGGTTGCGCACCTAATACCGACACGGCTGCTTCTAGATTGCGTGGGTCGTGTCCGGCAGAGTCTCCAGGTCTCCTGGCGAGAGTTCTACTGCGGTGGAGCGCTGGATGAAATCGACAGAGACGATGATTCGGGCGTGACTGTTATGGCGCACCACCACGCCTTCAAGTCCTTGCAGTGGGCCAGTCTTGATGCGGATGCGCCTGCCCGCTGCAAGATACGGGCAGGGCTCGGATCTTCGCAGTTGCAGTGCCATGCGGAGAGTTTCAATTTGTTCGTCTGGCACCGCCACAGGCATCCCGCGGAAGCTCACGATGTGGACAACCCCGGGAATCTCGAGAACACGCAGGCGCTCGGCTACGGAGATGCGAATGAACAAATAGCTGGGAAAGAGCGGCAATTCTACGTGTGCCCGACGGTTCTTCCAGTTGCGGACTGAGTGATAGAGTGGCAGAAACGAGTCGACTGATCTGCGAGCCATGTGATCGGCAACAACTTTTTCGTGCCTCGCGATAACGTACGCTACGCACCAGTGACTCTCCAGCGGTGGGTGCGGAAGCGTGCCTTGCTCCGGGCAGAGAGGTTGTGGCGGTTGCGTAATTCGTTCTGCCAATGCGCTGTTCGTTTCTTGCACCGTCCGACCTTTCCTTTCTGGCAGTTCAGCGGATACAGCTTCGCCACCTCAACTGCATATTGACTGGGGACAAGCTTGACCTTCGGCCCGGTGTTGCGGGCTTCGGCTCGCATTGCGCCGATGTACAAATCCTCCGGACCAGCGCTGCGCGATACATGCAGCCTAGTTAATAAAGCCCAGCGAGGCAATCCGGTGAGCCTTGCAATCTGGCAGCAGGTAATTCCTCCACACGAAATGTAGGGGAAGTTCTGTATCTTGTGAACACGAGAAATCAAGTTTGCTAACCGTAGACGGACTCGCCTACCTAGGGTGCATGAGGACCAAAGCACTGATTTGTAGGTGTTTGACACAGCCACCGGGCCGTCCTGAGTACTAGGGAGGTTGTGCCTGGCAATGTCCACGAC
>Ga0210408_10002994_pt1 | contig 15873 bp, 12 predicted proteins | sample IncBWH4MmetaG_FD_155471 | JGI IMG/M metagenome (GOLD analysis project Ga0210408, IMG submission 155471) | Forest soil microbial communities from Barre Woods Harvard Forest LTER site, Petersham, Massachusetts, United States - Inc-BW-H-4-M | ecosystem: Environmental > Terrestrial > Soil >...
CGACACGGAGATCCGCACGAGGTTGTTCTTATCCGCGATCGACACGCGGGACGCGGTTTCCTGCACGGTCCAACCCTCCGGGTACAGCATCGAGACACGCGGGCGCACAGCCCTCAACGTCAGGAAGTTCTGAGTGTCCGGGATGTCGCCGGTCGCGGCCGACCTCGCGTCCGCCGCCAGCGCCGCGCCACCTTCCTGGCCGCCGCCGGCTCCGGCCGCGGACGAGGACGAGGTCGAGTGGGACGAGCCATTGGAGCTGCTGCCGCAGCCAGACACCAGTACAAGACCCATGATCAGGAGCAGCGGCGATGTTTTATTGAGCATGCCTCGACATTGGCACAGGCGCCCTGAACATCTCCTGAATGCTCGCGGAGCGCACCGCCTACGCGGCTTCGGTATTCGAGCCGAGGTACCTTGGAAGCCGCGGACTACATGAAGCTCTCGTTCGGGCTTGTGCGACCTTTTGGCTCTGGCAAGCCATATCCTGATGATGCGGATGAGAGGACTCGAACCTCCACCTGGTTGCCCAGACACGGACCTGAACCGTGCGCGTCTACCAATTCCGCCACATCCGCGTGCCGTGTGGGCGAAGATATCGCACCGGGACTCGCATCCGGATGTCGCATGAGACGGTCCACAGGCGGCCCGATCGTGCCGATGGGGCGGACCTCTCGGCTGGGCTCGCTCCGGGGGCTTTGCTAGCCTCGGTCGAGCTTCGCGCGCCGCCATCGTCTAGGGGACTAGGACGCCGCCCTCTCACGGCGGTAACACGGGTTCGAATCCCGTTGGCGGTACTGATGGTGTAAGTGGTCGAACCGTGTGGTTCGGCTGATGTCTCGATGGGTGTATCGAGTCAGAGGTCTACCATCATTGCTCGCGTCGCCGGCGGCCTTTGCGGCGCACCGAGCGGTATGCCGACACGGTCGCGGCCGCGCGCACTCAGAGCGCCGCGGCGGGCTCGCTGCACGCAAACCGCCGTGGAATCGACTCTCGTCGGCACAGACCGGGCCCTGCGCCCTGGAGCCTTTGCGCAGCCGCGTGCCCGGGCGCTTCCAAATCGCCCGCACGACCGGATGTTTGGCGTAGTAGAGCCGGTTTGAGGGTCATTGAACAAGCTGGAGAAAAGTAGGAGACGCGTCTCGACTTGTGGGCTTCGACCTATGAACCTCTGTGGTGTGCATGAACGGGCATTGCGCCCGCTTGGGCGCAATGCCGCCACTGAGCGCCGTGCTCTGGGGCTGGCGTCACTTTCATAGTCGAAACAGGACGATTAGGCAGGAAGAGATGGCTTCGATCGAAAAAACGCGTGCGGCTACTCCGCGGCTGCGCCCCGGACCAAATGGGCTACCACGCGGGCAGGTGACCGAGATCCAGCGCAGCCGGATGCTCACGGCGGCGGTGCAGGCGGTCGAAGAGTTGGGATATGCGCGGATGACGGTGGCCCAGGTCATTGGTCGGGCGAAGGTTTCGAGGAAGACCTTCTACGACGTGTTCATCGACCGGGAGGACTGCTTCCTGGCCGCGTTCGATCAGGCGATCGCCCAAGCGCGAACGCTCGTGGTCGATGCCTACGTACTGGAGCCTGGATGGCGAGAGGGCATGCGTGCGGGTCTGGCTCGGCTGCTGGCGTTCATGGACGAAGAGCCAGGTTTGGCCAGGCTCTGCGTGGTGGAGGCGCTGGGCGCCGGCACACGGGTCCTCGAGAGTCGCGCCAAAGTGCTCGACGAACTCGCCGAGATCGTCGATCGTGGACGATCTGCCGGCAATGTCGCTCGCGAACCTCCCGAGGTGACCGCCGAAGGCGTGGTCGGGGCGGTATTCGCAGTGATCCATACGCGTCTGCTGGAGGGCGGCAAGGAGCCGCTGTCGGCGCTGCTTGCACCTCTGATGAGCATGATCGTGCTCCCCTACATGGGTGCTCGGGCGGCGAGCAAAGAGCTGGCCAGACCGGCGCCGATGCCTCGGAAAGCGGCTCAGCCGTCAGGACGTTCCGGGAGCCGCGACCCCCTCGAAGGTCTGGATATGCGGCTCACGTATCGAACGGTGCGCGTCCTCGTGGTCATCGGCGGGCGCCCGGGCGCGAGCAATCGTGAGATCGCCGAGGGTTCGGGCATCGCCGATCAGGGCCAGATCTCTAAGCTCCTGACGCGCTTGCGAGGGTTGGACCTCGTCGAAAACAGGGGTGAGGGCCAGGCGAAGGGGGCCGCGAACGCTTGGTATCTCACCGAGCGTGGCACCGAGGTCGAGCGGGCCGCCCGTCCGCGCTGATCCTATCGCTCGCTCGGCGACTAGGCTCCGTGCACCGCGATCGAGGCTTTGAACGCATTCGTCCCGACGACCGGGCCGCCGGTCACCTCGACCCCCAATCCTCCGGTCGAATTGCGGACCATGCGCCGAGCGAGAGCGCTGAGGCGGACGCGTGCCTTGCCCGTGCGGTGGGCGCCAACCACGAACCCGGCCGAGCCTAACCAGACCGAGCGCGAGCCATGACGAGGCTCGGAGTGCAGCGTGATCGTGCCGGTGCAGCTGCTGGTGGAATGGCAGTAGATCGCCACCTGAACCACCCCGCGAACGTTCATGCCATCTCGCTGTGGGGTGGGAATCGTCAAGGTCGGGAAGACGTGGCGATGAGCCGCACGGGAGGACCCGGGCGGAGGGACGCCCTTGGTGCCGCCCGGGCAGATCGGGGTGGCGTCCGGGCCAGTGGCGAGTGTCGCCTGGAGCATTAGTTCCTCGCCTGTGTTGGAGGCGAAGCCGTCGTGGCTGGTGGTGTCGGTCGGAGAGAACGTCGCGCCGTTGCCGGCTCCGTTGTTACGGATGAACGAGTCCATCGTCGCTCCCGTCACGCCGCCGATCACCATGTAGGGAACGCCGGCCGGATAGGGCGGGGGTCCGCTCTGGGCGCCGACAAAGCCGCCCTCCTCGTTGAAGTCGACGTAATCGCCTCGCGCCACGCACAGGTTGATCGGATCGTAGGAGCTGACGGTTGAGCCGCTCGCGCCGCCGACGTCGCAAACAGGGATGTCGAATGCCTGGCTGCTCAGTTCGACTTTCGCTCCGCCGCCCGCGATGGGGGCCAGGGACTGGAAGTGGATCTGAGTGAGGGGCGCCGGGCCATTGGACTTGGCGCAGCCCTCGAGGCGCACTCCTATCACCTGTCCGTCCGCGGGGGCGGTCGGGTCGCCCGTCGGAAGCTGCACATTCCACAGCGCGCCGTCCGCGCCGTCGTGCGGGATGTGGAAGACCGAGCCGGGGAGCGGCACGTTGCTGCCTTGATAGTTGAGGCCGTTGGCCGTGTCTTTGCTGGCGGGAACCGCTAGGGGACTGCCGAACGTCAACGTGGCCGCGTTTGCGGCTCCAACGACAAGTATCAGCGCCAGCGCGATCGACCATGTCACGGCGACGGTGTAGCGAAGGACGCGCTTCAGGCCCGGCTGCGTTCCCGCCGGTGCTGCACGCAGCTCGCGGTGCGGTCTCGACGGTTCTCTCATCTATACGTCCATTCGATCGTTATTCGCGCAAGCTTGAGTTTCCGCGCGTTTCGTGGACCTCCGTTGAGCGTCCCGGTATCGGCGTCACGTCGGAGCAGGCAGACGAGTTGCTGCGTTTTCTGTTGTGGCGGATCCTCGGTCTGAGCGCGCTCGTCGTTGCCATTGCGCTGACGAGATGGCTGCTGGATGGCGGGTTGGAGGCCGCGCTGCGCGGAACCAGCAGCTCGGCGTCGGAGCATCTCACGATTAGGGCTCTGGCGAGCGCTCTCGGCTCATCGGTGGGTGCCGGGTGTCGGTGGGCGCCGTTCGGCGGAGTGCCCGTCGTGCGGTTGCTCGCGATCTTGGCTGCGTTGACCGGGGCGCTGCTCGGGAGCATGCGCATGCGCGCGCGACGCCGACGACGGTACGTGCGAATGCGGGTAAGGACGTATCGCACGGATACCGCCAGCGCCGAAGCGGTGATCTCGATGTTCGAGGCGCTGCACAAGCGCATGTTGCGCCGCTGGTGGCGGCGGCTGCTGCACGGACAGCCCTCCGTAGCGCTGGAGGTCCACCATGCACATGGCACGGTCTGGTTGGCGGTTGCATGTCCCGCCGGATCGCGGGACATGGTGCAGGCAGCGTTGCGCACCGCTTATCCGAACTGTCGGTTGGATCCCACGCCGCAGTTGCCCTCCCTGCCCCCGACGGTGCTGCGGCTGAAGAAGCACAGCGAGTTCATCAAGCGTGCCAAGCTTCTCGACCACTTCGCGCACGAGCGCGAACCCGCCATGAACCGGCTGATGACCGTGATGGGAGCCTGCGCGAGCGAGGCGTTCGTACAAGTCGTGGCGACTCCCACCCCCGCTCTGTTCGAGCATCACGCCAAGCGCCTTTACAAGCGTCACGAGGCGCGTCTGTCGCGCGAGCGCAGAGACCACTTGGAGATACGCGACCGGTCGATGGTCGAGGACAGCGAGCTGCGCGGTGGTCTGGATGTCCAGCATCGTCCGCTGTTCTTCGTCGACCTGCGCATCATCGCCCCCGATCGTGAGAAGTGCGAGAAAATCGCCTCAGAGCTGCGCGTCGGAGAGGCGGAGAACCGCCTGGTTGAGCGTGGTACGGCCGTGCGGCAGGGCGTGTTCGGCTCCTACACTCGTCGGGTCCGTCGTGGCGAGGGCAACCCGCTGCCGTCCTGGCACCGTGGCGTGTTCGCCTCCACCGAGCTCGCGGCCATCTGGCACCTGCCCTCGATCGACTATGCCACCGTCCCGTTCGCGCGCGGCGTCCTGCCTCTGGCCCCAGCACCGCCGCAGATCATGCGCCCCGTCGATGGGACCGGCACTCTGCGGGACGCGCTCGGAACGGTGTCGATTCATCCGGCGATGCGTCGCCAGAACACGGCCGTTCCGGGCACCGTCGAGCAGGGGAAGTCCAGTTATCTTGTCGCGACCGTAGCCGAGGATCTGCGTCGCGAGCGCTGCGCTGTGATCGTGCTCGATCCCAAGGGGGACGCAGCCGAGGCGTCTGTAAGCCTTGTGCCTGCCGAGCGGACATGCACGTTGCTCGACCTCGCCCATCCCACGTGCGGGTTCAACCCGCTCGCGGTCGATGCTCCCGCGGATGTGATCGCCGACTACGTCGTCGCGGCGCTGAAGCACCTTTTTACCGACGCCGACATCCGTGCATCCTCAGACCGGTACCTGCGCAACGCGATCATCGCGGTGCTGGCATATGACCGCTCCTCGACGCTGTGGGACGCGGCGCGACTGCTGTCCGTCGGCGAGGAGGGCTACTCCTACCGAGCTCGCGTCGGCGCGGGCGTGCGAGCGCTGCCCGAGCTGAAGGAGATCTCCGAGTTTTTCACGGCGGAGCTCACGGCCCAGCTCGCGGATTCGCGCAGCACCACGACGGCTAAGCTCGACGCGCCCGTGAACAAGCTTGCGCGCCTGCTCAACTCGCAGTCGATCAAGCGTGTGCTCTTGAACGACTCGCTGCTCCTCGACTTCGACCGGGTGATCGCCGGCCGGGAGGTGCTCGTCGTCAAGGGCGCTCTGGGTCTGATGGGCGCCGGCAACACGTCCGTTCTGATGCAGCTCCTCGTGGGCATGCTCGACGCCGCTCTCGCCCGTCAGCAGGATCTCGTGCCGGAGAACCGGCGTGTCGCCGTCGCCCTGAAGGTCGACGAGGCTCCGCTGGTGCTCAACCGCGGCTTCGCTGAGACGATGGCGCTGAAGCGCTCCGCCGGCCTCGAGACTGTGGCGTGCTGGCAGACCGAGGCGCAGTGGATTGAGCGTGAGGTGCGCGACCAGCTCGATGCGCTGTTTGCCCATCGCGTCTACTTCGCGACCGCCTCCGTGCGCGACGCGCGCTCGGCCGTCGGGCTGACGATGTCCGAGTTCTCTGACACGGTTCGCCCGGGCACAGAGCATCTCTCCGCGCTCGGGCGTCCCGACGCCCGCTTGCACCTGCCCCGCCACCATGCGATCGCCAGCTGGAGCACACCCGAGGGCCGGCAGGCTCCGTTCGTCGCCGAAACGATTCCGCTGCGTGTCGATGCGGAACGGGTGGCGTTGCACTCCGCGCGCCAGGCTGAGCGCGGCGGGTGCTACCGCACCGACCTGAGCCAGCCCCACTGGGATCGTAGGCGCCGAGGAACAACCGCTCACGTCGAACGTGGGGGCGAGTGCGATGGCGCGGATGCGCAGGGATCGAGCGACATCACAGTTGGCGCGGACAGTCCCATCAAGACGCGGGTTCAGGGTCGGTCCTCGAATGCTTCAGTTCAGTCAGCCGGTCAGGATCGATCCGAGCAAGCCCCGGTGGAGCAAGCCCAGGTCGAGTCACGTGCCGCCGCGTCCACTCCGACTTCCGCGCCATGGTTCTCGGTGGCACAAGTCGCCCAGGAGAGCTACCGCGAGTTGGTCGAGCTCGACAGCGCATACAGCGTGCGCTGGGCCAAGCGCACGCGCGAACCGCGCGCGCTGAACCCCGAGCCGCTTGACCTGGAGATTCTCACGCTGGTGGCGTGCATGCGCCACGTGCTTAGCAGCCAGATCCACCGTCGCTTCAATCCGGGGCGAGCATCCACCACGACACAACGTCGTCTGAAGCGGTTGTCCGATGCCGGATTGGTGTGGCGGTTTCAGTTTCATCGCCGTGACGGTGGCGGTGTGCCGATGTGTTACGCGATCACCGTCTCGGGTCTCCGGCTGCTCCACGCCCACGACCGGGGGAAGGTCCTCCAAGAGGAGGATGTCGACATGCTGCCCGAGCCTCCGTCCACGGCCACCCTGCTGGGGGGCGAGCGGCTGCTGCGCCAAGCGCGCCACGACGTGCACGTGGTCGGTTGGGCGCTGGCGTTGGAGCGCGCACTGGACGGTCCGCCCGTGACGCTGCGTGGGGTCCGAGAGTCGATACTGTCTCCGCCGTTGCGCTCGACCCCGGACGGCCGCACGGCGCTCGGTCCGCTCGGTCTGAGGCTGCCGGGAGGGCGTGCGCCGCACGAATTCCTGTGCACCGACCCGACGGGCGTACGAGTGCCGGTGGAGCGCTTTGAGACGGTGCGTCCCGACGCGACGATCGAGCTTCACGGACAGCTTCGCGAGCACATCGGTATCGAGGCGGGAGTGTCCGCTCCCGGGGGCGCAGGGACGAGAGGAGGCACGATCGATCTGCTCGTCGAGCTCGATGACCGCCTGCCCGCCGGTCGCGCGGCAGGAAAGCTCGAGCGCTATGACCATCTCCTGGCGGGCTGGTCAGTGCACACCAAGCGCTACGGCCCCCCGCGCGGGGCGCAGCCTGCTGTCGTGTTCGTCTGCCGCGATCGCATGCGTGCCCGAGAGGGCGCGCGCCGAGCCGATGCGGTGCTGATCGCCTGTCGTGCGTACGCCGGCGAGTATCCGGCTGACTGGGAGTACCCCGGACGTGAGGGAGTCATGTTCGTGGCCGAGCGCGATGTGTACGAGGGGCGCTTGCGCGGGTACGGCGTGCCTCGGCTGCCGCCGGAGGTGCGCGTGTCCGTTGCCCACGGTGATCCGCGGGCGCGTGAGTCTGCGATCGAGCCGCGGGAGCTGCCGGCCGTGACACAGGTCGGTTAGTGGGCCTTCGACCGATGAGCCTCTCTGTCGGCGATCAGCTGGCGCGAAAACGCTCATGCATTCGTCCGTCGCGGAGTGCCTTTGCCCGCCGTGGGTGTGCAGTCGCCACCCTCTGCGAGACGCATGTCGCGCAGTCACCCTCCCCCCGAATGGGTACGCAACTGCGTGCTGAGACCCCCGCAGCTTGGCTCTGCAGAGCCAAGCTGCTGCAATCTTCACAATCCACGCCGGTCCAGAGAACCGGCGAAAGGCGGCATCGCGTCACGACACCGTCCGTCGCGGCTACTATCGCTGCTCTCCCTTTTCCGCTTTCCCAAGCCATTCGGCTCCACGCCGCCCGCGCAGCTGCCTTACCGATCTCTGACGTAGGTCACACAACACCTGGGACCGTCGATCCAGTGCCGGCTGCCTCACAGGACAGTCCGTACTGTCGGTCGGAGCAGCCGGAACTGGAATCGCATCGCGACGAGCGTGCCATCGACAGGACGCTTTCGCGCCAAGTTCGTCGATCCGATCACACCTCGGGCACGACTTCCGAGACCCCCTAAGGGGGTCTCGGACCGTCTCCACCCGCTCCCACGCTCTGGCCGCCTCCCTTGACTGACCGCGGTGGGCCATCTAGAAGGCGCCGCAAGACACCAAGCGCCCGAATTCGGACTGGAGGCAACCATGACGCAGACGATCTCGGCCCCACTCTCATTCGCTGCTCGAGCGGCGTTCCGACCTCACGTCGGCGCACCTGCTCGCTCAAGACGCGGTGAGCCGGCACGAAGCGACGGTGGCGCACCCGCTCCCCGGACCGGCGTCTCTGTACGGAGCAGGCTCGATCCGCTGGGACGCTACACAGACGCGACCGGACGCGACCGGGAGGTGATTGCGGGTCCTCGAGGGGACGGCTGCGTGCTTGTGGTGGACCGTGACGCGCTCACGCTTGGGGATCGTCGGCTGGTGGCGCATCTCGCCGTCGATGAGCCGATGGAGAATGCAGCGTTGGTGTGCGCTCACTACCTGCGAGACCCCCGACGGGGTCGCTGCCGGAGGGTGACCGCCGAGGACCTGATCGGCAAGCCTTTCCCCGAAGAGGACGGGGAGTGGCGGAGATTCGTGCGCGAGACCGATCTCGTGGGTCGGCGCGGAGGAGCTGACGAGGATGCCATCTACCGCCTCAAGCCGGCGCGTACCGACACCGCCGTGTTGGAACTGCGCTGGCGCCGCCATGCACGTCGAGGCATCCCGGTCGCGCCTACGACTGTGTGCTTGCGCGAGGCGGTCGGTGCGCTCGAAAGCTACGAGCCGGTGTGCGAGCTCACCCGCAGAGCGCTGGCAGGGTATCGCAACGATGCGAACGTATCGACTGCGGTGTTGCGCGGTGAGCTGGAGCGCCTGTGTGAGAGTCCGATCGTTCTGAACCGCAAGCTCCGCCAGACCGTGCTCGCCGCGATCGAGCGCCACGGGTTGAGCTTGAGCGAGATCGCGATCCGTTGCGGTCGAGTCAAGCGAGACGCCAAGGGCAACATGAGCGGTGAGACGAGCTGGCTGGCTCGCCGCGTGGGGATGCTTCCCGAGAGCGGCTCGAGTCGGCCCACACCGTGGGTGCACAGCGACGTGCTCGCGTTGATCGCACGCAACGGGCTCGGGATCAGCCCGCGCGAGGTGGAGCTCGGATGAAAAGAGGCTCCGCTGCGGTCGCGGTTCACGCTTGGCCCGAGCTTCGCGCGGGAGCGCCCGCGCCCGTCGCAGTGCATCCGACTTCGACGCTTGTCGCCGAGACCCACGGTCTCGAGCAGGCGAGCACACGGCCGATCCTCGTGGTCGAGTCAGATGCCGCAACCGCAAAGACGCTCGTCGAGCAGCTTACGAACGACGGCTACCAAACGGAGCTCGCGAGGACCGCAGAGCACGCGCGAACGCGCGCGATGTGGCGTCCGCCGAGGCTGGTCGTGCTCGGTGACTTGGACTCCCCACGAGGCCCGCTGGAGCTGCTGGAGGAGATTCGCCAGACAGCTCGCGGAGGACCGCTCTGGGCGCCGCAGATGCCGGTTATCGTGATCGGAGCGAGCATGACCGAGCTCGATGTGCTCCGCGCCTTCGAGGCCGGCGCGGATGATTTTGTGGCTCGCCCGGCGCGCTATCTGGAGCTGCGGGCTCGCGTGCGGGCATTGCTGCGCAGGGTCGAGTTGGCGGCCCTGCCAACAGAGCGGCTGGCGGTGGGTTCGCTGGAGATCGACATGACCGGGCACGCCGTCAGCGTGTATGGACTGCCCGTCCATTTGCGCCGGCTCGAGTTCGAGTTGCTTGTCCATCTGGCGGCCGACCCGGAGCGCGTGTTCGCCAAGCAAGAGCTGCTGCGTGCTGTCTGGGGGTATCGGTGCAGCGGGTCGACCCGAACCGTCGACAGTCACGCCAGCCGCGTGCGCCGCAAGCTCGAGGAGCACGGCGGCCGCTGGGTGATCAACGTGTGGGGCATCGGCTACAGGCTGCATTGACGCACGTCACCCGCGGGACCTCGCTCGGCCGCCGCCGGGGGAAACGCAACCGCTCAGAGCTTTGCGAGCCGAGAGGCTCGCCGAGAACACCGCGATGGCGGGCCCACGGGTCCGCCATCGGTCGTTAACCACCACGATCGGCGCTTGCGCCGGTCCACATACAGAAGGGAGCGGCATAAAAATGTCCTCATCCGCATACAACAACGAACCTGCGGTGAACCCGCTGGCGCCGGTGGAACAGCTCGTTCACTGGCTGACGATCACGACCATCCACCTCGCTGTCGGTCTCGCGATCGGCCTCATCACGGCGACGGTGATGCGCAGGCGGCATCTGCGTTGGACATGGGCGGCCGGCGCATTGGTGCTGGTCATGCTCGCTCGGAGGATGCTCGGCGACGGCGGCGCGTCGACCCTGGGCACGGCGGCGCTCTGTGCAACCGTGCGCGGGCGGCGCTGGCACCGCGAAGACATCGAGGCGGGTGCCGACCTGGCCGACTTCGCCGCTGGGCGGCGCGGTCCGCTGGATGTGCTGCGCTCGCTTGCGCGCAAGGTAGACGTGCGCTGGAGCGCAGTCGGCTCAGAGAGCTGGTGGCGCGCCGATCGGCTGACAGTCGGCCACGAGCGCGACGGCGGCGCCGTCACGATTCCGCTCGGCTGTGTGAGCGGCGGTACGCACACGCTCATTGTCGGTGCTACCCGCTCGGGCAAGACAGTCACGATGACCTGGATGGCGGCGCGTGCGATCGAACGCGGCATGGGTGCAATCGTGGTCGATCCAAAGGGAGATATCGATCTGCGCCGAGAGTTGCGCGACGCGGCCCTGGCCCGCGGCAGGCAGTTCCTCGAGTGGACCCCACGGGGATCGTCGGTCTACAACCCCTACGCCAGGGGCAGCGAGACGGAGATTGCCGACAAGGTACTCGCCGGCGAGCAGTTCACCGAGCCGCACTACCTGCGCCAGGCTCAGCGCTATCTCGGTCACGAGGTGCGTGTGTTGCGCAAGGCCACCATCGAGGTCAGTCTGAAGGCGCTGGTCGAACACCTCGACCCGTCGCGATTGGAGCTGCTCGCACGGAGTCTGCCGGAGTCACAGGCACAGGGAGCGCACGACTACCTGGACTCGCTCACGACCCGCCAGCAAAGCGACCTGGCGGGCGTGCGCGATCGTATGGCGATCATGGCTGAGTCCGACATCGGGCCGTGGCTCGACCCGGAGACGCCGGGCGTCAGTCGCCTGGACCTGCTGGAGGCGGCAAGAGCACGGGCCGTGGTGTATTTCAACCTGCAAGCCGACCACCGGCCGCTGCTGGCGCAGATGCTCGGAGCGGCGATCGTGGGAGACCTGCAGGCGATGGTCGGGGCGCTGCAAGGACGGCCGGTGGCGACGCTCGTGATGATCGATGAGTTCTCGGCAATCGCTCCCGAGCGCGTGGTGGGCCTGTTCGCCAGGGCGGCCGGCGCGGGCGTGAGCCTCGTGCTGGGCACGCAGGAGCTCGCCGACATGCGCGTGCCGGGACGGGACATGTTGCTGGAGCAGGTCATGGGCAACCTGTCGGTGTTGGTGGCCCATCGCCAGGTGGTTCCCGACTCGGCCGAACTGCTCGCGAACATGACCGAGACCAGGGGAGTCTGGAGGACCTCCCGGCACGGCGACGGCAAGTTCACTCGCACGCGGGGACTCGATCGCGCGTTGCGGGCCGGCCAGGTCATGAGCCTCTCGCAGGGTTGGGCGGCGGTAATCGGGCTGTCTGACGGCGGCGGCGTGAGCATCGCACGGATGCTCTCGCCCAGGCGCTGTCGCTGAGCACGGGCAACACGTCGTACGCATCGGGGGGTTCCCCTGCGGGGATCCCCATAAGGCATAGAACCCAGGAGGATCATCATGGCTCGTAGAGACTCTGCGCCCTCGCCCGAGCGAGCGGCGCTCATGCAGTGGGTGGCGCGCATGGGCGCCGTCACCGCCGAGGCTCTGGCGATCAGCCAGAACACGACGCCTGGCTCGGCTCGCGGGCGACTGCGGGCAGCCGAACGTGCCGGGCTGCTCGTGTGCACCCGGCCGCTGGCACAGCGGCCGGCGCTGTACACGCTGACGCGAGCAGGTATGCGCAGCTGTGGTCTGCGCGGACTCGACCCGTGTCGTGTGAGCGCTTCGGGCGCGCCGCACCTGATCGCCTGTGCGATCGTCGCCGCGGCGCTGGAACGCGGCTATCCCGATCATCGTGTACTTGGCGAGCGCGAGCTGCGCCGCGACGAGCGCGAGCTCGGGGTCCCCGTGGCGAGTACGCGAATGGGCGTCGGATCGCACGGGGAGCCGCTGCTGCATCGTCCGGATCTGGTGCTGTGGCCCGAGGAGCCCGCGGCTGGCCTGCCAGTGGCCGTCGAGGTCGAGTTGACGATCAAGGCGCCCCGGCGGCTGACGGATATATGCCGGGCCTGGGCTCGCTGCCGCATCGTTGCCGGAGTGCTGTATATCGCCCCTCCGGAGGCTGGGCGTGCGCTGGAGCGGGCAATCGCTCGGGCTCATGCGCATGAGCGGATCGTGGTGGTAGGGCTGGATGCGCTGCCCTTCTGTCCGTCCGGGACGCTCGATCCCGCGCAGGAGCGCTCGCCCGAAAATACCGTCCCAAGCAATCCGTAACTTCGTAGGTGGGGGGTCAATCTCAACCAATGGAGACATTGACCATGGCCTACTTCAGCATCAACCGCGTCGTACTCGTCGGACGTCTCACCCGCGATCCAGAGCTCCGCAGCCTGCCTTCGGGCGTGAGCGTCTGCGGACTGCGGATCGCGTGCAGCTCCAGCAGGAAAGACGCCGAGGGCGACTATCACGAGCGGCCCAACTTCTTCGACGTCAGCGTCTACGGAGGCTCGGCGGAGAGCGTCAGCCGTTACATGCGCAAGGGCAGCCGTGTCGCCATTGACGGTCGGTTGGAGTGGCGCGAGTGGGAAACCTCAGAGCAGCAGAAGCGCCAGGCGGTGAGCATCGTCGCCGAGACCGTCCAGTTCCTGGACACACCCGGTGGTCGCCGGCGCGAGCAGGAGCAGGACGGGGAGCTCGGCGGCGAGGATCGCGAGCTCGCGGGCGTCGGGGCCGGCTCCGAGGACGCGGAGCTCGTGTTCTAGCGCCGAGATCATGGCCGGATCAGACAGCGGGGACGCCATGTCGGCGTTCCCCGCTGTAGGCCGAGGAGTCCCTTTGCATTTAACGACTCAACAAGCACGATCGTCTCAGAACGCCAACGATTCGCATCACCACGGCCCTCTCGACGGAGCGTCCGCGTAAACTGCCGCGCTGCGGTCGCCAATGCGGCTCGCCACCTGACAACCAGCCCGCGTCAAGGAGCCCCATACGGTGCCAGTGAACACCCAAGCGATCGGTAAGCAGTACGAGCCCACGACGTATGCGGTGGGCAGGGAGAAGATCAAGGAGTACGCGCGCGCGGTCGGAGAGACGAATCCGATCCATCTCGACGTGCAGGCCGCCCGCGACGCCGGTTATGCCGATGTCGTGGCGCCGCCGATGTTCGCCGTCGTCTACAGCGCGCCGTCGGTGGGTCCGCCGATCTTCGACCCCGAGATCGAACTCAACTTCGCGTTGATGGTGCACGGCGGACAGGAGTTCGAGTGGGGACCGCTGGTGGTGGCGGGCGATGAGATCACCACGACCGCTTCGGTGAAGGACATCTCCGAAAGCGACGGGCGCGGCTACTACGTGTTCGAGTCGATATCGACCAACCAGGGCGGCGAGCAGGTGTGCCGCGGCACCTGGACCAACATCGTGCGAGGGGTGTGATCAGATATGAGCAATCTGCAGGTTGGGAGCAAGATTCCCGAGTTGAGAGTCACCCCCGACAAGTATCTGACGGCGCGCTACGCGGGCGCTTCGGGCGACTTCAACCCGATTCACATCGACGAGGAGTTCGCCCGTGCGGTTGGCCTGCCCGGGAGGATCCTGCATGGGCTGTGGACGATGGCCCAAGTCGCGCGTGCGCAGACCGAAGCCGCCGGCGGACCGGAGCATCTCAAGCGTCTGTCGGTGCAGTTCCGCGGCATGGGCGTGCCCGAGCAGGAGGTGGTGGTGAAGGGCACGGTGCGTGAGCTGCGCGACGGGCGTTTCATCCTCGACACCGTGGCCGAGCAGGCGGACAAGCAGATCGTGCGCAACGCGGAGGCCGAGCTGGAGTTGTGAGAGGCCGGGACGGGAGCCGTCGACCGGCAACCTAGAATCAGGTCGATGCAAGCCCTGACGACCCGTCAAGAGACGATCCTGTGCAAGGTGGTGGAGGACTATCTGCGCACCGGCCAGCCGGTGGCGTCGAAGTCGATCGCGGCCGCCCCCGAGCTCGACTGCCGTGCTTCGACGGTCCGCCACGAGCTGGCGCTGTTGGAGGAGAATGGCCTGCTCGCCCACCCTCACGTTTCCGCCGGCAGGGTCCCGACAGACGCCGGACAGCGGTACGTGGTCGATCGGATGCTCACCTCCGGCCGCGGTCTGCAGCCGCTCGAGCAGGGAGCGCAGCTGGAGCTGTCACTGATGAGGCGCGAAGTCGAGGAGGCGGTGCGCAGGACCACGGAGACCCTGTCTCAGGTGACCAACCTGCTGGCCGTCGTGTCAGCGCCCGCCCTGAACACCGCGAGCATCAGGCACGTCGAGGTGCTTGCGCTGCAGTCACGGGTCGTGGTGGTGGTGATCATCACCTCGACCGGAAGCGTCTCGAAGATGCTGGTCACGTTCGAGCACTCGGTCGATCCCGGTCTGGTGACGTGGGCGGGGGAGTATCTGAACGAGCGGCTCCTCGGCACCGGGCTCGGAGCGCGCATGCTGCACCAGCGCCTGATCGATTCGGGCCTGTCCGCGACCGAGGTTGCGTTTCTGCGGCGGCTGGCGCCCGCGTTCGGAGAGATCGACCCGGAGGGCGAGGATGCGCTGTATGTGGAGGGCACCGCGCATCTGTTCTCGACGGGCATGATCGAGGACGCCGACCAGATCAACGAGCTGATGAGCCTGCTCGAGCGGCGAGTGGCGTTGCTGCGGGTGCTGCGTACCGCGCTCGGCGAGCGGGGCGTGTATGTGCGGATCGGTCATGAGAACGAGATTCCGGCGATGCACTCCCTCGGATTGGTCGCGACCAGCTATGGGGTGGCCAGGCGCAAGCTGGGCGCGGTGTCGGTGATCGGGCCGGTACGGATGGACTATGCCGAGGCGATCGTGACTGTGCGCAAGGCCGCACACGAGCTGTCGCGGTTCGTCGAAGACGCCTACGCGGAAGGATGAGCGGTCTCCCGTGAGCCGAACCTCGATGCCACGCGATCCCTATGACGTGCTTGGCGTGCAGCGGGACGCGTCCGAGCAGCAGATCAAGAAAGCGTTCCGTCAGCTCGCACGGGAGCTGCATCCCGACGTCAATGCACACGATCCGCGGGCGGAGGAGAAGTTCAAGGAGGCGGCTGAGGCGTACGAGATACTGTCCGACGTCGAGCGTCGCGCGACGTATGACCGTTACGGTCACGAAGGCCTCAGATCGGGAGGCTACGTCCCTAACTTCGACGGATTCGGCTCGATCGGGGATCTGTTCGACGCGTTCTTCGGGGGAGGCAGCCCGTTCGGCGGACGTTCGGGGCCGGCGGCCGGCGAGGACGCCGCCGTTGCGGTCGAGCTGGAGTTGAGCGAAGCGGCGACGGGCGCGCGGGTAGAGGTCTCGTTCGAGGTCGTCGAGCGCTGTGAGCACTGTCACGGCAACGGCGCCGAGCCGGGCACCCCGATCGAGACGTGCCAGCGTTGCGGGGGCAGCGGACAGCTGCAGGCCGTTACAAGAA
>Ga0210408_10002996_pt1 | contig 15869 bp, 8 predicted proteins | sample IncBWH4MmetaG_FD_155471 | JGI IMG/M metagenome (GOLD analysis project Ga0210408, IMG submission 155471) | Forest soil microbial communities from Barre Woods Harvard Forest LTER site, Petersham, Massachusetts, United States - Inc-BW-H-4-M | ecosystem: Environmental > Terrestrial > Soil >...
CAGCTGTGGGTACGGGGCGCCGATGTGAAATGGGGACAGGCGTTCGCGGGCCCCGGCGCGAGGCGGGTGGCGCTGCCGACGTACGCCTTCCAGCGCGAGCGCTACTGGCTGGCCGGGGGCGCCGGCGGAGGCGATCCCGCGTCGATCGGGCTCTCCGCCGCCGGTCACCCGCTGCTGGGCGCGGCGGTTGCGATGGCCGACGAGCGGGGCGGGATCTTCACGGGCCGGCTCTCGCTCGAGTCCCATTCCTGGCTCGAGGACCACGCGGTGCTGGGCACGGTGCTACTGGCGGGCACGGCGTTCGTGGAGCTGGCGTTGCACGCGGGCGCCCAGGTCGGGTGTCCGGTCGTGCAGGAGCTCGCGTTGGAGGCGCCGCTGGTGCTCGGCAAGGGGGGCGCGGTGCAGTTGCAGGTCACGGTCGGCGAGCTGGAGGAGTCCGGGGGACGCCCCGTGGGGATCTACTCCCGCCCGGCGGATGCCGCCGGCGCGGACGCGCTGCTCGACGTCGAGTGGACCCGCCACGCGAGCGGGGTACTGGTAGCCCGCGGGCACACCCCGGCGAACGGCCAGGTGAACGGCCGCGCCGCGGGAGGTGGCGAGCACGCGGGAGGTGGCGGGCACGCCGCGGGAAGTGGCGAACGTGCCGCGCTACTGCGCGAGGAAGCCTGGCCTCCCGCGGGCGCGGAGGTCATCGAGGTCAACGATCTCTACGACCGCCTGCTCGGGCAGGGCATCGAATATGGCCCCGTCTTCCAGGGCCTGCGCGCCGCGTGGCGTCGCGGGGGCGACGTCTTCGCGGAGGTGTCACTCCCCGCGGGAGAGCGCGACCAGGCCGGAGCCTTCGGGATTCACCCCGCCTTGCTCGACGGCGCGTTTCACGCCGCGCTCGGCCTGCCCGTGTCCGACGGCGCCGAGCGCCCAGGGCTGCGCCTGCCGTTCTCCTTCAACGGCGTGGAGCTCCACAGTCCCGGGGCGGCCGCCCTGCGAGTCTGCCTCTCCGCGGCCCGGGACGGCGCGGTGTCCCTCGTGGTGGCAGATGAGACCGGCGCCCCGGTCGCCTCGATCGACTCGCTGGTGGCGCGTGAGCTGCCGGCATCCCAGGTGCGCGCCGCCGCGGGCGGCCTCGGCGAGTCGCTGCTGGCCATGGACTGGATCGAGGTGCCCGTGGCCTCCGAGTCCCCCGATTCCCCCCGCGGCGACTGGGTGTTGCTCGGCGGCAAGGACTCGGCGCTCGCCACGTCCCTCGCCGCGGCGGGGCGCGCGGTGGAGGCGCACGCCGACCCGGCGGCGCTGGGCGAGGCGCTCGATCGGCGCGGTGCCGTGCCCGAGGTGGTGCTGGTCGAACTCGGCGCCGGCGTGGCCGGGAGGGGCGCCGACGGGTTGCCCGATGTGGCCGGTTCGAGCGCGGATGGGTTGCCTGGTGTGGCCGGGCCGAGCACCGCGGACTTGTCCGAGGCAACGCGTGCGACGCTCCACCACGGGCTCGCGCTCATGCAGGCGTGGCTCAAGGACGAGCGCTTTGCGGACTCGCGCCTGGTGCTGGTGACCAGCGGCGCCGTCGCGGCCCGTCCCGAGGATCAGCTCGCGGACCTGGCCGGCGCGCCGCTGTGGGGCCTGGTGCGCTCCGCGCAGTCCGAGCACCCGGGGCGGTTCATGCTCGTGGACCTGGATGGGTCGGAGTCCACTGACGGGTTGGCCTTGGCGCTCGGCAGCGGCGAGGCGCAGCTGGCGGTGCGCGCGGGCAGCGTCCTCGCTCCGCGGCTGGCTCGGATCGAGTCGCCGCCGGACGCGAGCGAGTCTATGTTGGGCGGCGCGGGCACCGTCCTGATAACCGGCGGCACGGGCACGCTGGGCGGCCTGCTGGCCAGGCATCTGGTAGCCGAGCACGGCGTGGATCGCCTGCTGCTCGCGAGCCGCCAGGGCGCGGAAGCCGCGGGGGCACCAGAGTTGCGGGCGGAGCTCGAAGGGCTAGGCGCGAGCGTCACGATCGCCGCCTGCGACGTCTCCGATCGCGAGGCGGTGCGGGGGCTGCTCGAGTCCGTTCCCGCCGAGCACCCGTTGCGCGCGGTGGTGCACGCGGCGGGCGCGGTGGACGACGGTGTGGTCGGCTCGCTGACGGCTGCGCGTCTCGACGGGGTGCTCGCGCCGAAGGCGGACGCGGCGTGGCATCTGCACGAGCTGACCGCGCAGCTCGACCTGCGGGCATTCGTGCTGTTCTCCTCCGCCGCCGGCACGCTCGGCAGCCCGGGGCAGGGCAACTATGCGGCGGCGAACGCGTTCCTCGATGGCCTGGCGGCGTACCGTCGTGCGCGGGGCTTGGTCGGTGTGTCGGTGGCGTGGGGGCTGTGGGAGCCGGCCAGCGGGATCACCGGCGGCCTGAGCGAGGTCGATCGCTCGCGGATGGGCCGCTCGGGGCTGGGGATGCTCGCCTCCACGCAGGCGCTCGAGCTGTTCGACGCCGTGCTGGGCGTGGACCAGGCGTTTGTGTTCGCGGCGCCGTTGGATCTCGGGGTGCTGCGGGTCCAGGCGAGGATGGGGGTGCTCCCGGGCCTGTTCGGCGGCCTGGTGCGGGCGCCCGCCCGCCGTGCGGGTGAGGAGCAGGCAGCCTCGCTGGCACGGCGTCTCGCCGGCGCCCGCCAGGATGAGCGCGAGGGACTCCTCCTGGAGGTCGTGCGGGGACAGGTCGCCGCCGTGTTGGGGCATGCCTCCGCGCAGGCCGTCGATCCGCGGCGGACCTTCAAGGACGCGGGCTTCGACTCGCTCTCCGCGGTGGAGCTGCGCAACCGCCTGAACGCCGTGACCGGCATCCGTCTGCCCGCCACCCTCGTCTTCGACCACCCCACGCCGGCCGCGGTGGCGGGGCACCTGTTGCGCGAGGTCTTTGGCCGGCAGGCGAGCGTGGCCGTCCCCACGGTCGCGCGGGCCGCGCTCGACGAGCCGCTGGCGATCGTGGGGATGAGCTGTCGCTACCCCGGTGGCGTGTCCAGCCCGCTGGAGCTGTGGCAGCTGCTCGCCGCGGGCAGCGACGGGATCTCCCCGTTCCCGGTCAACCGCGGCTGGGACCTCGAGGCGCTGTATGACACCGACCCCGATCAGCCGGGCACGAGCTATACGCGCGAGGGCGGCTTTCTCCACGACGCCGACGAGTTCGACGCCGGCTTCTTCGGCATCGGCCCCCGCGAGGCGCTGGCGATGGATCCGCAGCAGCGGCTGCTGTTGGAAGGCGCGTGGGAGGCGTTTGAGGACGCGGGGATCGACCCCGCTGCGCTGCGGGGCAGCCGCACGGGGGTGTTCGCGGGCCTGATGTACCACGACTATGGCGCGGGCGTGCACTCCGCCCCCAGGGAGTTCGGCGAGCTGGAGGGCTACCTCGGCACGGGCAACGCGGGCAGCGTGCTGACGGGCCGCCTCGCCTACACGTTCGGGCTGGAGGGCCCGGCTGTCACGGTCGACACCGCCTGTTCCTCCTCGCTGGTGGCGCTGCACCTGGCTGGGCAGGCGTTGCGCTCGGGGGAGTGCTCGCTGGCGCTGGCGGGCGGGGTGACGGTGATGTCGACGCCCGGCATCTTCATCGAGTTCTCCCGCCAGCGCGGGCTCGCGCTCGACGGGCGCTGCAAGTCCTTCGCCGACGGGGCCGACGGCACGGGCTGGAGCGAGGGCATGGGCCTGTTGTTGCTGGAGCGCCTCTCGGAGGCCGAACGCAACGGCCATCGCGTGTTGGCGCTGATCCGGGGCAGCGCGGTCAACCAGGACGGCGCATCGAATGGCCTGACGGCCCCCAACGGCTCCGCCCAGCAGCGGGTGATCGCCCAGGCGCTCGCCAATGCGCGGCTGTCCCCCGCGCAGGTCGACGCGGTCGAGGCCCACGGTACGGGCACCGCGCTGGGCGACCCGATCGAGGCCCAGGCGCTGCTCGCAAGCTACGGTCAGGACCGCCCCCGGGAGCGGCCGCTGCAGCTGGGGTCGATCAAGTCCAACATCGGCCACACCCAGGCCGCCGCGGGCGCGGCGGGGGTGATCAAGATGGTGATGGCCCTCCAGCACGGTGTGCTGCCAAGGACCCTGCACGTCGACGCCCCCTCCAGGCACGTGGAGTGGTCGGCCGGCGGAGTGGAGCTCCTCACCGATGAGCTGCCGTGGGCGCGGGACGGCGAGCCGCGCCGGGCGGGGATCTCCTCGTTCGGGGTCAGCGGCACCAATGCGCACGTGATCGTCGAGGAGGCGCCGCCGGCGGGCGTGGTCGAGGCTGCCGAGGATGCCGCCAAGGGCACCCCGCGGCCCTGGCTGCTCTCCGCCAAGAGCGAGCCGGCCCTGCAGGTCCAGGCACAGCGTCTGCGGGAGCACGTCGAGCGCCATCCCGCAGTTGGTCTTGCCGATGTCGGGCTTTCGCTGACGGGCCGCTCGCACCTCGAGCACCGGGCGGTGGTGTTGGGTGCGGAGCGCGGGGCGCTGCTGGAGGGCCTGGGCGCGGTGGCGCGGGGTGAATCTGGCACGGGTGTGACGCTCAGCACGGCGGGTGACGGTGCGCTGCTCGACGGCGGGCTGGCGTTTCTGTTCTCCGGGCAGGGCGCCCAGCGTGTCGGGATGGGCAGCGGGCTATATGAGTCCGCACCGGCATTCCGCGCCGCGTTTGACGAGCTGTGCATCGAGCTGGATGCGCAGATGGGATGCGAGCGCTCACTGCGCGACGTAGTCTTCGGAGCCAATGGCTCCGTGGGTGACTCTGAGGAGCCCTCCGATCGAGATGCGCCGCTCGCGGAGGAGCTGTTGCAGCGCACGGCCTTCACGCAGGCGGGCCTGTTCGCGCTGGAGGTCGCGCTGTTCCGGCTGGTGGAGAGCTGGGGCGTGCGCCCCGCGTTCCTGATGGGCCATTCGATCGGCGAGCTCGCCGCGGCGCACGTGGCGGGAGTGCTCTCGCTCGCCGACGCCTGCGCGCTGGTCGCGGCGAGGGGGGGCCTGATGGAAGCGCTCCCGGAGGGTGGCGCGATGCTCTCAATCCAGGCCTCCGAGCAGGAGCTGCGCGGACAGCTGGCGGAGGCCGGAGAGCTGGCGGAACGGGTGGCCCTGGCGGCGGTCAACGGTCCCCGCGCGGTGGTGCTCTCCGGCGATGAGGACGCGGTCCTGGAGCTGGCGCGGCCGTGGGTGGAGCAGGGGCGCAAGACCAAGCGCCTGCGGGTCAGCCACGCATTTCACTCCCCCCGCATGGAGGGGATGCTCGCGCAGTTCGGGGATGCCCTGCGGAGCCTGTCGTTCGCCGAGCCGCAAATCCCGATCGTCTCCAATCTGACGGGGGAGCCCGTCCCCGCGGAGGAGCTGTGCAGGCCGGAGTTCTGGGTGCGCCACGTGCGCGAGCCGGTGCGCTTCGCGGCTGGCGTGTGCTGGCTTCATGCCCAGGGTGTGCGCAGTTTTCTGGAGCTTGGCCCCGATGGAGTGCTCAGCGCGATGGCGCAGGAGTGTCTGAGCGACCCGCCGGCCGGTGAGCCGGACGCCGGCGCTGGTCAGGACGATGACTCCGATCGCAACCGCGACCCGGGAGCAGATGGCGCTGGCGTCCTCGCGGTGCCGCTGCTGCGGGGGCGGCAACCAGAGCTCCCGGTGCTGCTGGGCGCCCTGGCGGAGCTGTGGGTGCACGGCGGGGAGGTCGCCTGGGAGGAGGCTTTCCGGGGTGCGGGCGCCAAGCGGGTGGTCCTGCCCACGTATCCCTTCCAGCGGCGGCGCTACTGGTTGAACGCCCGGGTCGGCAGCGGGGATGCCGCCTCGGTGGGCCAGACAGCGGCGCATCATCCCCTGCTGGGATCAGCTGTCGCGGTGGCCGGCGGGGAGGGCTGGCTGTTCACGGGGCGCATCTCGCTGGAGAGCCACCCGTGGCTCGGGGACCACGTGGTCCTCGGCGCGGTCCTGCTGCCGGGGACGGCCTTCCTGGAGCTGGCGCTCCACGCGGGCGGCGAGCTTGGCTGCGAGCTCGTGCAGGAGCTTGCGCTGGAGGCGCCGGTGATCCTGCCGGAGCGGGGGGCGGTGCAGCTGCAGGTCCTGGTCGGGGAACCCGACGAGACGGGGCAACGGTCGATCGGCATCCACTCCCGCGTGGCGCATGACGCGGGCGGCGGTCTGCTGGAGACCGCGGAGCAGTGGGTGCGCAACGCTGGCGGCACCCTCGCCCGTGCCGAGGGGGAGGATGGGCATGCGATGGTCGGCCTGCGGGCAGGGGAAGCGTGGCCTCCCGAGGGCGCCCAGCCGCTGGCGGTGGATGGCCTCTACGACCGTCTGGGGGAGCTCGGCTTCGAATACGGCCCGGCCTTCCAGGGGTTGAGCGCAGCTTGGCGTCACGGGGATGACCTCTTCGCGGAGGTCTCACTGCCGGAGGACCAGGAGGCGCAGGCGGGGTCCTTCGGCGTGCACCCGGCGCTGCTGGACGCCGCCTTCCATGCCGCGCTGCTCAGCGCGAGTGAGGGCAGTGTCGCGGGCGAGGCGAAGGCGGGCATCCCGTTCGCCTGGGGTGGGGCGAGGGTGCTGGCCGCGGGCACCCGCACGCTGCGCGCCCGGCTCGCGCGGGCAGGAGAGGACAACGCTGTATCGGTGGTGCTGGCGGATGGCAGCGGCGCCCCCGTGGCCGCGATCGATCGCCTGGTCACACGCGAGATCTCAAAGGAGCTGCTCACCGCCGCACCAAGCGCGCACCGCGACTCGATCTTCCGCGTCGACTGGGTCGCGGCGCCGATCGCTGCCCAGGGGAATGCCCCGGAGGCGGTCCTTGTGGACCTAACGGGGGTGGCCATCCGCGACAGCGCCGAGCAGGTGCCAGCCGCCGCGCGGAGGGTCCTGCACGAGAGCCTCGCCACCATGCAGAGCTGGCTGGCTGACGAGCGCTCCTCCGCCTCCCGGCTGGTATTTCTGACCGAGCACGCGGTCAAGGTCGCAGATGGAGAGGAGCTATCTGGCCTGATCCTGGCACCTCTGTGGGGCCTGGTGCGCTCGGCGCAATCTGAGCACCCGGGGCGGTTCGCGCTGATCGATCTCGACGGCTCCGAGCGCTCCCGTGCGCAGCTCGGCGGTGCGCTCGAACTGAACGAGCCGCAACTCGCCCTGCGCGAAGGCGATGCCTTCGCTCCTCGGCTTGCCCGGGTCGCCCCGCGGGCGAGCGAGGACGCCGCCGCGCGCGCTTGGCGTGGCACCGTCCTGATCACCGGTGGCACCGGCGGCCTGGGGGGCCTCCTGGCGCGACATCTGGTGGTGGCGCACGGGGTGGATCACCTGCTGCTCGTCAGCCGGCGGGGTCCCCAGGCACCGGGCGCGGCGGAGCTGCAGGCGCAGCTCACCCAGCTTGGCGCGCGCGTGCGGATGGTCGCCTGCGACATGTCCGAGCGGGCGCAGGTGCAGGCTCTGCTGGACTCGGTGCCAGACACGGATCCACTCACGGCGGTGGTGCACGCCTCGGCTGTGTTCGACAACGGTCTGGTCGAGTCCATGACCCCCGAGCAGCTGGACCGGGTGCTCGCGCCGAAGCTCGACGCGGCGCTGCACCTGCACGAGCTGACGGCGACTCTCGACCTGGGAGCGTTCGTCCTGTTCTCCTCGATGGCGGCCACTTTCGGGGGCCCCGGACAGGGGAATTACGCGGCGGCCAATGCGTTCCTCGACGCGCTCGCCGAGCGCCGGCGCGCGCAGGGGCTCGCCGGGACCGCGCTGGCGTGGGGCCTGTGGGGGGAGGTGGGGATGGGTCGCTACCTCGGCGCGCGGGACTTGCGGCGGATGGCGGGCTCAGCGGGCTTTGACACACTCTCCCCGAGCCAGGGACTGGAGCTGTTCGACCTCGCTGTCACCAGCGATCGGCCTGCTCTCGTGCTGGCACCTCTCGACCGGCGCGCGCTGCGCGCGGAGGCGCGGGCGGGGACGCTGCCAGCGCTCCTCTCGGCGCTGGCCCCGGCGGCGTCGCGGGGTGGGCCGCAACGTGCGCGGGGATGGCTGGTGTCGCAGCTGGCGCTGACAGCCAGGGAGGAGCGCAGGGGGGCGTTGATCGAGATCGTCGGCGCACGAGTGGCCACTGTCTTGGGCCATGGCTCAGCCGCGGAGCTGGAGCTGGAGCAGACCTTCCTGGAGCTCGGGTTCGACTCCCTGGCTGGGGTGGAGCTGCGCAACTGGCTGAGCACCGCTACCGGGCTGAGCCTGCCGGCCACGCTTGCGTTCGACCACCCAACGCCCGCGGCGCTGGCGGAGTACGTCGAGTCGCTGCTCGATCCGCTGATCGATCGCGGTGGGGAGGGGTCGGCTGCGCAAGCCGGCGCGCCGACGCGGCGGTCGCATGAGCAGACCGACACGCCCACGGGTTCGGCTGCGCCGACCGGCGCGCCGGGGGAGCGATCGACGTTCGGCGATGAGGCGGAGCTGACGGTGGGCTCACTCTTTCGCCGTGCGCACCAGCTTGGCCAGCCCGAGCGGGGCATGGCCCTGCTGGCTGCCGCCGCGGGGTTGCGGGCAACCTTCGACACCCAGCTTGCGCCGGATCGCTTCCCGGCGCCGGTCCGGCTGTCCAAGGGCGGGAAGCCTCCTGTGCTGATCTGCATTCCCTCGGTCCTCGCCACCGCGGGCCCGCATCAGTACGCGCGGTTTGCGAAAAGCCTCGGCGGGCGGCGAGACCTGACGGTGGTGCCCGTCCCGGGCTTCGTGGCGGGAGAGCCGCTCCCCGCAACCTTGCGGGTTGCCATCGAGACGCAGGCCGCGGCCGTGCGGCGCGCTGCCGGCGACGCGCCGTTCGTCCTGCTGGGTCACTCCACCGGGGGGCTGCTGGCGGGCGCGGTGGCGGCCCACCTGGAGGGCGCCGGCGTCCGGCCGGCCGGGGTGGTGCAGGTCGACACGTATCCCAGCGGGGCGCTGTCCGGCATCCTGCCGCCGGTGATCGAGGGAATGCTGGAGCGCGAAGGCGCCTACCTGGCGATCGGCGATACCCGCCTGACCGCGATGATCGCCTATGGCCAGCTGCTGGAGGAATACGAGCCCGCCGAGCTCCAGAGCGCGACACTGCTGCTCAGGGCCACCGAGCCGATGGGCGGCATGGCCGCTGATGGGGAGTGGCGGTCCGGGTGGGATGGTGCCCACGCCGTGGTCGATGTGCCCGGCGACCACTTCACGGTGATGGAGGAGCATTCCCACGCGACGGCCCGGGCGGTCGAGGAGTGGCTCGCGCTGATCGGGTGATCAGCGCAGGTGACGTGCGTAGCGCATCACCGAGAGGGGCACCATCACGGCGACGATCCCCACGATCCACACGAGCGCGAGGACGACATCGTGCGCGATCGGGCCGCTGGCGGACGTGATCAGGACCCGCACCGCGTTGTCGACATAGGTGACCGGGCTCGCGTTGATCGAGCCCCGCAGCCAGTGCGGCATCGTGGCGACCGGAGCGAACCCGGAGGAGGCGAAGCTGGCCGTGAGCGCCACGAGGATCACAAGTCCCTGGGTGGCTTCCACCGAGCTGGTCCACAGTGCCACGGTCGTGGAGATCCACGCGAACGCGAACCCAAGCGCGAGCAGCAGCGCGTAAGCAAGGAGCAGGTTGGGGAGCGTGGCGGTCATGTTGAAGCCCACGGCCACGCCGAGCAGCCCGATCAGGGGGATGACGAGCAGGTTGCGGGCGATGTCGGTGAAGGTGCGAGCCACCAGCAGGGCCGAGCGTGCGATCGGCAGCGCCCGGAGGTGGTCCACGGTGCCCGAGGCCAGGTCCTCGGCGAGGCCGATGCCGATCGTCGAGGACCCGATCACGATCGCCATGCCGAACACCCCGGGCATGAGATAGTCGACGTAGCTGATGCCCGGCAGGCGAATCGCGCCCCCGAGGATGTAGCGGAACAGCAGCAGCACGATCAGCGGCTGGATCACCAGGAACACGATCACGTCGGGCATCCGTCGATAGCGCAGGACGTTGCGGTACAGCAGGGCGAATGTGTCCGAGCTCGCGCGGACGACGTACTCGTAGGAGCTCATGAGGCACCGTCCGCCAGCGCGGGCTCGGGCGTGCGCTCGGCGCCGCTGGTGAGCTGCAGGAACGCCTCGTCGAGCGTCGGGCGACGCGCGATCGCGTCCTCGATCGTGATGCCCTCCGCGTCGAGCTGCCGCAGGAGCGCGACCAGCGAGGGGCCCGACTGGGGCAGGACGAACTGCAGCGCCGCGGGAGTCTCGCCCGGATTCGGCCGCACGTCCAGGGCCGTCAGGATCGCGGTGGTCTTGGCGATCTCCTCTGGCTCGGCCAGGGTCAGCTCCACGACGCGGCCGCGGATCTGGTCCTTGAGCTCCCCGGGGGTGCCGCTGGCGATCACGCGTCCGTGCGCCAGCACCACGATCGCGTCGGCGAGGGCGTCGGCTTCTTCCATGTACTGGGTAGTCAGCAGCACAGTCGCGCCCTCGTGGGCGCGGCGGCGGATGATGTCCCACAGGCGCTGGCGGCTGTGGGGGTCCAGGCCGTTGGAGGGCTCGTCGAGAAACAGGACGGCGGGGTTGCCGATGAAGCTCGCCGCGATGTCGAGGCGGCGGCGCATGCCGCCGGAATAGCTGCCAGCGGAGGCGTGCGCGGTGTCCTGCAACTCGAACTCCCCCAGCAGCGCCATCGTTTCCTGCTGGCGGCGAGCTCGGGGAATGTGGCGCAACCAGGCGACCAGGTTCATGTACTCCGCGGCGGTGATGTATTTGTCGATATGCGTCTCCTGGGCGGTCAGCCCGATCACCTCCCGCACGGCGGGGGCATTGCGCAGCACGTCTTTGCCGCACACCCGCGCCGAGCCGGAGTCCGGGGCGACCTGCGTGGTGAGCACGCGGACGGTCGTTGTCTTGCCGGAGCCGTTTGAGCCGAGCAGCGCGAGCACCTTGCCGGCCTCTGCCACGAACGACACTCCGTCGAGGGCCCGCACATTGCGATACGCCTTGCGCAGGCTCTCGCACTCGATCCCATCCACCGCCTATCCTCCACCTTCCTTCTGCATCTCAGCTGGACTCCACAACCCTTCGCACGCTGTGTGTCGGCGTCGAGCATAGGCAATTCCTCGCTCTCACCGTACGATCAGCGTCGCCGCCATGCCCAGCGCCGCCTGGTTGCCCACAGTGCTCACCAGCAGGTAATGGCCTGGCGCCAGCGGGCCCGTGCGCACCGTGCCGCTCGCCCCGGGGAGCAGCGAGTGGATCTTCGCGAGGGCGCTCCGATCGGTGGAGTCCAGGCTGCCCCGCTGGAGGACCACGTTGTGGGTGAGGATGCCCCCGTTGCGGGCCACGATCTCCAGGGCCCCCGCGGGCACGCTCGCGCGCTGCGGCACGATGCGGTACTCGCTCAGCGTCAGCCTCAGTGTATGGCCCGTCACCTGGGTGGTCCCGCCTCCCCCGCAACCCGCCAGCAGGAGCGGTAAGAGCAACACTGCGGCGAGGGGCCGTAGCCTCATCGGGCGAGCCTATATATTCCGGCCGGTATGAAGGCCCACCTGCACCATCCCAGGATCGCCAGGTTCGCCGTGCTCGCCGCCGTGCTCGCCGCCGCGGCGACCCTTTCCGCCTGCGGCACCCAGGGCATCCAGGTGGCCAAATCCAGTCGCTACTACAACGGGGCCGTGCTGTTTCTCGACCGCTGCTCCGGCTGCCACACCCTCGCCACCGTGGGTGCCGAGGGCTCCGCGCTCAGCATCAAGGACCGCCTGCGCACCAACGGCCCCAACTTCAACTTCCGCAAGGAGCAGTACTCCCAGGTCCTGTTCGCCATCCGCAACGGGGGCTTCTCCGGGGCGATCATGCCCCAGAACATCCTCGTCGGCGCCCAGGCCCACGAAGTCGCGGAATTCCTCGCCAAGTACTCCGGCCTGCAGACCCCCAAGGTGCCGGTCATCGAAAACACCTCCCTGGAAGGTACCTCCACCGGCGCGGCCAAATAGCGCGTGCTCGACATCAAGCTCATCCGCCAGCAGCCCGACGCGGTTCGCCAGGCGCTGGCCCGCCGCGGAGCCGACGCCGCGGACGGCCTCGACCGCGTGATCGAGCTTGACGAGCGTCGCCGCGCGATCATCCCCGAGCTGGAGGCGCTGCGCGCCCGCCGCAACGCCGCCGCCGAGGCGATCGCTCAGGCCAAGCGCGCCGGCGAGGACGCCGCGGGCGCGATCGCCGAGCAGCGTGAGCTGGGGGTCCGCGAGAAGGAGCTGACCCAGCAGCTCGCCGAGGTGGAGGGCCAACTGGACGGGGCCCTCCTGCCGCTGCCCAACCTGCCCGATCCCACCGCCGCCCCCGGTCCCGAGGACGAGCTCGTGCGGGTCGTCGGGGAGGTCGTGATGGGTGGGCCCGAGGCCGCCGGGTCTGAGGAGGACGGGGCCGAGGCCGTACCCGAGGCCGGTCGGTCCGGGGCCGGCGAGGCCGGCGGGCCCTGGTCGGGTGGGTCCACATTCACCCCCCGCGACCACCTCGAGCTGGCGGGGCCGATGATCGATATGGACCACGCCGCCAAGCTCTCCGGCGCCCGCTTCGCCTACCTGAAGGGCGACCTCGTGCTGCTCGAGCTCGCGCTCGTGCGCTGGGTCCTCGAGAAGCTCCGCCACCACGGCTTCGAACCAGTTGTGCCCCCCGTGCTGGTGCGCGAGCGCGCCCTGTTCGGGACCGGCTTCCTGCCCGACACCGAGCAGCAGATCTACCGCCTCCCCGAGGACGAGCTGTACCTCGTCGGCACCTCCGAGGTCGCCCTCGCCTCGCTGCACGACGAAGAGATCCTCGACGTCGCGCGGCTGCCCGTGCGCTATGCCGGCTTCTCCCCCTGCTTCCGCCGCGAGGCCGGCGCCGCCGGCAAAGACACCCGCGGCATCTTCCGCGTGCACCAGTTCGACAAGGTGGAGATGTTCAGCTTCGTCGAGCCCCCCCACTCAGGCGTCGAGCACGAGCGCATCCTCGCCATCGAGGAGGAGATCCTCGGCGAGCTCGCCCTTCCCTACCGCGTCGTCAACATCGCCGTGGGCGACCTCGGCGCCTCCGCCGCCAAGAAGTACGACTGCGAGGCGTGGCTGCCCAGCCAGGGCCGCTACCGCGAGCTGACCTCCTGCTCCAACACCACCGACTACCAGGCCCGCCGCCTCAACATCCGCGCCCGCCGCGACAAGCGTACGGAGATCCTCCACACCCTCAACGGCACCGCAGTCGCCGTCGGGCGCACGATCATCGCCCTGCTCGAGAACGGCCAGCGCGAGGACGGCTCCGTAGCGCTGCCCACGTGTCTGCACCCCTTCGGCGCCCCCTCGGAGCTGCTCGCTCCCGCCTGAGGACTCTTCCGTGAGGCGAGCCCGCGCCGGCGCGCTACGCACACCCGCGGAGGTTCAGCAGCGCACCTCGAACGCCCTTTCGCGGCGTGGCCCGAAGCGGTAGATCGAGAAGTGCGCGTCGAAGCTGGCCGCGCTTGTGATGCCGAGGCGCTCCATGACCGCGAAGCTGGTGCGATCGACGATCGAGAAGTCCTGGTCGGGGAACGCCTCGCCAATTCGCCATGCCGTGTCGAGGTCGCCGGGCAGTACCGTCTCGACGGTGGCCAGACCGCGGCAAACCTCCCTCCAGAAGCGCTCCGCGTTTGCATATCCGCCGAGATCGCGCATCAGCCGCCACGACTCGACGAGCACGTGGTCCGTCGTGGTGAGACCGTCGGCAGCACCGAGCAGCTCAGCCGCGCGTCTGTGGTGCCGGTCGCGCGCATCGGCGGCGGCGTAGAACGCGGAGGTATCGACGAACAGGCTCAACGATCGGGCTGTCCGGTCTCGCGCAGATGCTCCTTCCACGCCGCCTCGCCGAGGTACTTGTCCACGTTGCTCGAGACATCGGAGAGCCCCGAGTCGAACAGGCCGAAGATCGCGCTGATATCCCCCTTCGGCTCGTCGCCGAGATCTCGATCCAACGTTCTGCGCACGTACTCCGCAAAGGAGATCCCCAGGTCCGCCGCGCGCCGCTTGGCGCGCCGGTGGGCGTCGGCGTCGAGCGTGATCTGCGTTCGTACCACCATGAGTGCACCATCATACCACCACAGTGCGCCTCCTGCTCCACTCTGTCCGTCAAGGTGGGCAAGGCATTGATATGAAAAATTCGAGTTGCGTCTAACAATAGTTATACGCAACTTAAAAAAGAATATATGTACCTCCGCGCTCCCCGCTCGTGATCCGCCACGCCCCGGCCGCGAGGCATGGAAGCCTCGCGCGCACCACCCCGTTCTCCGCGCGCCCCGCGCGGACGATCTCAAAATAAGACCTTAAATCCGCTCCAGCGCGTAGCCGATCTCCAGGCCCGTGGAGTCCACGATGTCGTCCACTCGCTCTTCGTGGGCCACCCGGTAGCCCGCGCGCTCGAACAGCTGTAACCACTGCTCGTGCGGGAGCAGCCGCTGGGTGGTCACCGAGTGCAGCCAGATGTAGTAGTTGTAGTAGCCCCGCCCCTGGCGGTCTGAGCCCACCAGCTCGCCGCGGCCTTCCTCGTAGGGGTTCGAGACCTCGATGATCAACAGGCGCGCCGTGGGGAAGCGCTCGCCGAAGGAGCGCAGGAACTCCACCGTCCCCTCCACCCCCCGCTGGCCCACGATCTCGTGCAGCACGAACGCCGACACCACGAAGTCCACCTCCTCCGACGGTGTGTAGTCGGGCGCCGAGGCATGCTCGATCGTGATGCGGTCCTCCAACCCCGCTTCGCGCACGTGGCCCCGCGCCGCTTCCACCGTGTCCAGCGCCAGCTCCACCCCGATCGCCCGCAGCCCCGGGTGCTGGGTGCACAGCGTGATCAGGTACAGCGCGTTGCCGCACCCGTAGTCCAGAACCACCCCCTCCGACGCCCCCACCCGCTCGATCAGCCGCAGCGTCAGCGGCACCGCGTCGTAGATCGCGATCCGCGCGCTCCCCAGCGCCACCCGCAGGTGGTTGCGCTCGATGCTCCCATCACCCTCCCGCAGCAGCCGCCCCACCCCCTGGAAGAGATCGCGGTAGCCCTCCATCAACAGCTCCAGCCACCCGTGCACCGCCCGCAGCTCCGAGAGGTCTTCCGCGAGGCGGTACACACCACCCTCCAGTACGAGCGCCCCCTCGGAGTGCAACGCCTGCAGCAGCGCCCCCGTCAGCTCGCTCCCCGATGCCCCTGTGCGCTCGCTGTCCGGCGACCCCAGCCGCTGCGCCAGCTCCTCAGCCGAGACCCCCTGCTCCAGCGCCTCCAGCAGCGGCCCGTCTTCGAGAATCGCCATCAACAGCTCCGCCGTCGCCCACCCCGCCAGGTAGTCCAGCGCTCTCAGCAGCGTCGGCCGGAAGGCCGCGCGGTGGATCGCCTCCGGCGTGATCGCCGCGATCATCTGGGGGCTGGGGCTCATGTCTGCATCTCCTCCTTCCGGCCCGCCTCGTGCAGGCCCTCGGTTGCGCCCGCGTCGGCACGCGGGCTCGCGGTTGCGCCCGCGTCGGCACGCGGGCCCTCGATTGCGCCCGCGTCGGCACGCGGGCTCGCGGTTGGGCGAGGGCCGTAGCGCAGGCCCCCGATCTCGGTCAATCCAGCGATCAGCCGGTCGGTGTCCCCTTGCAGGCCCACCCCGATGCGCAGCCCCGCCGGCTCCCCCAGGGGGGTCGTGGAGGCCACGATCACGTTCGCGTGCGCCAACGTCTGACGTATCCACGTCGCCTCCCCCGCCGACGCGCACATCACGAACACGAAGTTCGTCTCGCTCTCGTACACCCGCTCGAACAGCCCCACCCCCCGCAGCCGCCCGATCAGCTCCTCGCGCCGCGCCACCACCTCGCGCGCATGGCGGGTGGGGAAGTCCGGGTCGCTCTCGAGCGCCCCAATCAGCGCTTCCGCCGCCAGGCCGCTCGTCGTGAGGTACGCCTGCCGCGCCCGCAGCCGCCCGATCA